>ERZ1645187.4582-NODE-4582-length-11086-cov-7.790046_pt1 | contig 11086 bp, 9 predicted proteins | sample MGYA00575352_ERZ1645187 | MGnify/ENA primary metagenome ERZ1645187 (study PRJEB40837, sample SAMN11349314) | freshwater sediment metagenome | isolation source: river sediment | host: Sediment | place: India: Wazaribad , New Delhi | collected 2017-02-21 ... | reverse complement strand
CCTTGTGCTGGACCGGCTGCAAGGATACCGGCCGCGGCGGCAGCCTGTCCTACCTCGGCTATCACTCCGTCACCCGTCCGAAATCCTACCATCTCAAGAAGGTCTGACCCCATGAGCCACGGCGTTCCCTCCCGGAACTGGTCCTATCCCACCGCCATCAAGTTCGGCGTGGGCCGCATCGGCGAGCTGGCCGAGCATGCGAAATCGGCGGGGCTGAAGAAGCCGCTTCTGGTGACCGACAAGGCGCTGGCCAGCCTGCCGATCACCGCCGCCGCGCTGGATGTGCTGGACAAGGCCGGGCTTGGCCGGGCGGTCTTCTCGGACGTGGACCCGAACCCGAATGAGAAGAACATGGCCGAGGGGATCGCCGTCTACAAGGCGGGCGGCCATGACGGGGTGATCTGCTTCGGTGGCGGCTCGGCGCTCGACCTCGGCAAGATGATCGCGCTGATGGCGGGGCAGAAGAAGGGCCTTTCGGTCTGGGACCTCGAGGACATCGACGACTGGTATACCCGCGCCGATGCCACGAAAATCGCGCCGATCATCGCCGTGCCGACCACCGCCGGGACCGGCAGCGAAGTGGGCCGGGCGGGGGTTCTGACCAATTCCGACACCCACAAGAAGAAGATCATCTTCCACCCGGCGCTGATGCCCAAGGTGACGATCTGCGACCCCGAACTGACCGTGGGGATGCCGAAGTTCATCACCGCCGGGACCGGCATGGACGCGCTGGCCCATTGCCTCGAGGCCTATTGCAGCCCGTTCTATCACCCGATGAGCCAGGGGATCGCGCTGGAAGGTATGCGGCTGGTGTTCGAGAACCTCGGCCGCGCCTATGCCGAGCCGGGCAACCTCGAGGCGCGGGCGCATATGATGTCGGCCGCGGCGATGGGGGCGGTGGCCTTCCAGAAGGGGCTGGGGGCGATCCATTCCCTGTCCCATCCCATCGGGGCGGTCTACAACACCCATCACGGCACCACGAATGCGGTGGTGATGCCGATGGTGCTGGACTTCAACCGCAAGGCGGTGAAGGACCGGCTGGCCTCGGCGGCGGCCTATTGCGGCATCAAGGGCGGGTTCAAGGGCTTCCGCGCGCGGGTGATGGACCTGCGGGCGGAACTGGCGATCCCCGAGAACCTGACCAGGCTGGGGGTGACGAACCCCGATCTGGACATGCTGACCGAGATGGCGCTGGAAGACCCCTCCTGCGGCGGCAACCCGGTGAAGATGACAAAGAAGAACACCCGCGCGCTGTATGAGGCCTGTCTGTAGGAGAGGCTTCCGGCGTGGCGGGCGAGGCAGCGCCTCGCCTCTTCGTGCCAGGAGGCTGGGAAGCTCGACGGCCTTCGCACAACGAAAAACCCGCCCGGTCTCCCGGGCGGGTCTATGCTTCCAGAACCGGGCCTGGTCAGCCCATGATGGCGCCCATCAGCACCGGCTCTACCTGGTGCCAGCCTTCCCACATCATCTTCAGCGCCACATAGACGATGATCGCAAGGCCGACATAGGCGATCCAGCGGTGCTTGTTCAGCAGCTTGGCGATGAAGCTGGCGGCAAGGCCCATCAGCGCGATCGACAGGATCAGGCCGATGATCAGCACGGTCGGATGGCCATGCGCCGCCCCCGCCACCGCAAGCACGTTGTCGAGGCTCATCGACACGTCGGCGATGACGATCTGCCATGCCGCCTGGGCAAAGGTCTTGCGCGGCACGTTGCCGCCCACGTCGCCGTCGCGGTCGATATCCTCGTCCGTCAGAGCCTCGGTCGCCTCGTGCTCCTGCTCGTGCCCGCCCTCGCGCAGTTCGCGCCACATCTTCCAGCAGACCCAGAGAAGCAGGATGCCCCCGGCCAGCAGAAGCCCGACGATCTGCAAAAGCTGCGTGGTCAGAAGCGCAAAGCCGATCCGCATCACGGTGGCCGCAGCGATGCCGACCATGATCGCCTTGGCGCGCTGCTCTTTCGGCAGGCCGGCGGCGGCAAGACCGATCACGATGGCGTTGTCGCCCGCCAGCACCAGGTCGATGCCGATGACCTGCAGAAGGGCCATGAAGCCCGTGTAAGTGAAGATTTCCATGACTGTCCCGGTTTTTGCGCGCTTTTTTGGCTAACTAGGGGCTGGCAGCGGGCTGTTCAACCGGCAGGGCAAAGGTTTTCGCCGAAGGCCGCCGAAATTTCCGCGCGGCTTCCCCTGCCCGACCGCTGCGGCTAGGCTGGACGGACCGACACCGCAAGCAGGAAACCGGCCCGGAACCGTCGATGTCCCTTCTCTTCTTCGAGCATATCCTTGTGGTCCTGGGGGTGCTGGCCGTAGCCGCCTCGGTCGTGCTGGCGCTGCACCGGTCGCGCAGCCCGCAATCCTCGGCCGCCTGGATCCTGTTCATCATCCTCGTGCCCTATCTGGCGGTGCCGCTTTTCATCGCGCTCGGCTTCCGCAAGGAGCGCCGCCGCCTGCCGCTGCCGCGCGGCTCGGTGGCGACGGGCCCGGGGCCGGGCCCGGTCTTCACCGCGCTTGGCTGCCCGGACCCGGCAAGGGGCAACCGGATCGCATTCCACGACACGCCCGAGGCCGCGCCGCAGGCGCTGTGGCAAGTGCTGGACAGCGCGGAAGAGCGGGTCGATGTCCTGCTCTACGTCCTTCACCGCGACGCCAGCGGGCGCGAATTCGTCCGCCGCCTGACCGCGCTGGCCCGGCGCGGGGTGGCGGTGCGGGTGATGCTGGACTGGCTGGGCTCCCTTGGCCGCCCGCGGGCCGAACTGGCCGAGCTGGCGGCGGCGGGCGGGCAGGTCCACATCTTCTCGCCCTTCCCGGCGGTGTTCAGCGGCGGGCGGCTGAACCTGCGCAACCACCGCAAGCTGGTGATGGCGGACGGCAGGCTGGCCTGGGCAGGAGGACGGAACGTCGGCGACGAATACCTCGCCTCGGCCCCCGGCGCGTGGCGCGACCTCAGCTTCACGCTGGAAGGGCCGGTGCTGGCCGAATGCGTGGCACTGTTCCGGTCAGACTGGGCGGTGACGGGCCATGATCCGGGGGCCTTCCCGGCGCAGACCGGAGCGGCGGGCGAGGCGCTGCTGCAACTGATCCCCGCCGGGCCGGACGACCCCGAGGACCGGCTGCACAACGGGCTGGTCGCCGCCATCCACCGCGCCGACCGCCGGGTCTGGATCGCCACGCCCTATTATGTGCCATCCGAGCCGCTGTCGGCCGCACTTTGCACCGCGGCGCGGCGGGGGGTGGATGTGCGCATCGCGCTGCCGGCGAAGTCGAACCAGTGGACGGCCGATCTGGCGCGCGGCGCCTATCTGCGCGAGGCCGCGGCGGCGGGCTGCCGCATCCTGCGCCAGCGGACGGGGATGCTGCACGCCAAGGCGGCGCTGATCGACGATCTGGGGCTGACGGGCTCGGCCAATTTCGACCTGCGCTCGATGCTTCTGAACTTCGAGATGATGGTGGCCTGCCACGATGCCGCGACGGTAGCGGCGCTGGAGGCGCGGTTCCTTGCGCTGGCGCAGGATTGCGACGAGGGGCTGGCCCCGACCGGCAGCCTGCGGCGGCTGGCCGAGGGCGTGGTGCGGCTGGGAGCGCCGATCCTGTGACCGGCCCCCTGCCCCTCCGCATCGCCAGCTACAACATCCGCAAGGCGGTGGGCACCGACCGCAGGCGCGACCCGGACCGCGTGTTGCGGGTGATCTCGGACCTCGGCGCCGATGTGGTGGCGTTGCAGGAGGCCGACCTGCGCCTGCCGCCGCGCCGCCCGGTCTTCCTGCGGCAGGAGATATTCGAGCGCACCGGCCTCGTCCCCGTCAGCTTCGAGCATGGCCGCGAGTCGCTCGGCTGGCATGGCAATGCATTGCTGGTCTCGCCCGGCTTCGAGGTTATCGAGCGCCATCACCACGACCTGCCCGGGCTGGAACCGCGCGGTCTGATCTCGGCGCTGCTGGCGCGGGGCGACCGGCGGCTGCGGGTGGTGGGGGTGCATCTGGGCCTGTTGCGCCAGTCGCGCCGCCAGCAGCTCTCGGCGCTGCTCGGGATGATCCCGCCGGGCGAGGAAATGCCGACGCTGATCGCCGGCGATTTCAACGAACGCTCGCTCGAGGTCGGGCTGGGACGGCTGTCGCGGCGGTTCCAGATCCTGTCGGGCGGGCCGACCTACCATTCGCGCCGCCCGGTCTTCGCGCTGGACCGGATGGCGGTGACGCAGGAATTCCAGCCGCTGCATCTGGGCGTCCATCGGAGCGCCGAGGCAGACCGGGCGTCGGACCACCTGCCGCTGGTGGGGGAGTTTCTGCTGGGAGAACGGGCGGCGGGATGAACCCTGCTCTGAGGCGGACCCTGCGTCGGCTCTGGAATGTCCGCGGCCCGGTCGGGGCGGAACCTTCCTTTCCGGCTGTCATCGCCGACTGTCATTGCCGCGCAAGCACCATCGCGGAACTGTCATCCCCGCGAAAGCGGGGATCCAGAAGGCCGCTGTCAGGAGATGAGTCCCCGCTTTCGCGGGGAAGACAGCATCTTGCCTCCAGACACGGCAGGTCAAGCGCTGACGGACTCATGGCTTCGCGGAGCGCGTTGCGCCGAAGGCAATGTCCTTCGCCACGGAACCGGCCAGCAAACCGCCCCTACAGCATCCCCGGCACCACCTGGTCCGGCGGGCGGTGGCCGTCGGCGAAGGTCTTGATGTTGATGATCACCTTCTCGCCCATCTCGATCCGGCCCTCGATGGTGGCGCTTCCCATGTGCGGCAGCAGGACCACGTTCGGCACCTCGCGCAGGCGGGGGTTGATCTCGGTGCCGTGCTCGTAGACATCCAGCCCCGCCCCTGCCAGCTCGCCCGCCCGCAGGGCGCGGGTCAAGGCGTTCTCGTCGATCACCTCGCCGCGCGAGGTGTTCACCACCACCGCCGTCGGCTTCATCAGCTTCAGCCGCCGCGCGTTCAGGAGGTGGAAGGTCGAGGGCGTGTGCGGGCAGTTCACCGACACGATGTCCATCCGCGCCAGCATCTGGTCGAGGCTTTCCCAATAGGTCGCCTCAAGCTCCTGCTCCACCTCGGGCCGGTGGCGGCGGCGGTTGTGGTAATGGACCTGGCAGCCGAAGGCCTTTGCGCGCCGCGCCACCGCCATGCCGATCCGACCCATGCCGAGGATGCCAAGCCGCTTGCCCGCCATGCGGTTGCCAAGGAAGGCGGTGGGCGACCAGCCGTCCCACCGGCCCGCCTGCATCACCGCCAGCCCCTCGGGTATGCGGCGGGTGACGGCCATGATCAGCGCCATCACCATGTCGGCGGTGTCCTCGGTCACCACGCCGGGGGTGTTCGAGACCAGTATCCCGCGGCTTCGCGCCGTTGCCACGTCGATATGGTCTACCCCGGCGCCGTAATTGGCGATCAGCTTCAGCCGTTCGCCCGCCTGCGCGATCAGGCCCGCATCGATCTGGTCGGTGATGGTCGGCACCAGCACATCGGCCCGCGCCATGGCGGCGGCCAGTTCCTCGCGGCTCATCTTGGTGTCCGGGTCGCGCAACTCGACGTCGAACAACTCCTTCAGCCGGGTCTCGACGGCCTCGGGCAGGCGTCGCGTGACGACAACACTCAGGCGCTGGCTTGGCATGGCATCCCCCCGGGGTCTTCCAAAACACTCTCTTCTGCGGCACAGTGGCGGGAAGCGGGGCGGTTCACAAGCCCCGGGATGTGAGGCTGGCAAAGGCGGGACGGCAGGTCGCAGGCAGCGCGCCGCGAAGGGCCGGGCCCGGAACGGGCGGGACAATGCGGATCGGGACTTGGGCCGCCATGGCGGTGGTGGCGGCGGGCCTCTGGGCAGCGGCGCATTCGGTGCCGCTTCATGCGCAGGGCGCGGCGGAAGAGGCCGAGGTGCCTGCCGATGCCGCCGACCAGCCCGCCTCGAAGAAGGAAAAGGAGAAGGACTGCAAGCCCGGCTTCGGCTGCGTGACCAACCTTCCTCTGCCCCGCTTCGTCAGCCTGAAGGGCGACGAGGGCAACGCCCGGCGCGGCCCCGGTCTGACGCATCGCATCGACTGGGTGTTCACCCGTCCGGGGATGCCGCTGAAGATCACCGCCGAATTCGACAACTGGCGCCGGGTCGAGGATCAGGACGGCGCGGGCGGCTGGGTGCATTACGCGCTGCTGTCGGGCGTGCGCAGCGTGGTCGTCACGCTGGACATGGCCGAATTGCGCACCAGCCCCGATCCGTCGGCGCAGGTGGTGGCGCAGGCCGAGGTGGGGGTGATCGGCCGGGTGCTGGAGTGCAACCCCGACTGGTGCCGCATCCAGTCCAGCGGCGAGAAGGGCTGGGTCGCCAAGATCGCGCTCTGGGGCGTCGCGCCGGGCGAGATCATCGAATAGCGCCCTTGCGCGCGGGGGCCGCGGGCAGTAGCCATCGCCTCCTGAAAGGGCGGGGACGATGGCGGATCGGGATACCAAGCTGACGCTGACGGCGGGACTGGCCTCGGTCGGGGTCTCGGCGGTGCTGGTCGGGCTGAAGCTCTGGGCGCTGGCGGCGACCGGGGCCCTGTCCATTGCCGCTTCGCTGGCCGATTCCGCGCTGGACCTGATGATGAGCCTCGCCGCCGCCGCCGCGCTGATTTATGCCGCACGGCCCGCGGACGAGGACCACGCCTTCGGCCATTCCTCGGCCGAGGATCTGGCGGCGCTGGCGCAGGCGCTGTTCATCCTCGGCTCGGCCTGCGTGATCGGCTGGTCGGCGGTGCATCGGCTGATGGCGCCCGCGCCGCCGGTGCTGGCCGCCGAGGGGCTGGGCATGGCGGTGATGCTGATCTCGATGGCGCTGACACTGGCGCTGGTCTGGTGGCAGGGCCGGGTGGCAAGGGCCACCGGCAGCAAGGTGGTGGCGGCGGACAGGCTGCACTACATCGGCGATCTCCTGCCCGGGGCGGGGGCGGTCTTCGCGCTCTACGCCTCGTCCCGCTGGGGGCTCGTGCATGTCGACGGGCTGGTCGCGCTGGTCGCGGCGCTGGCGATGCTGTGGGGCGCAGCGCAGATCGGCAAGGGCGCCTGGGACGCGCTGATGGACCGCCGCGCCGATCCGCAGGTGATCGACGCCATCGCGGCCATCGCGCGGAACTGGCCGGGCGTCCACGGCTTCCACGACCTGAAGACCCGCACCGCGGGCCGCCGCATCTTCGTCCACCTGCATATCGAGCTGGACGGCGAGCAGACCCTGCGCGAGGCGCATGACATCGGCGCGGGCCTGCGCCGGGCGATATTGCAGGCCTATCCGCAGGCGGATGTGATCATCCACAAGGACGTCGCGCCAAGAGACGGCCGGCCCGGCACCTGATCCTGCCGCAAGCCGGAAGCGCCTCCTCGCCGGAGGCTTCCACCGGAATCGGGCACAATACCAGCAGGGGCCGTGCTGCTCCGGCGACGGGCGATGTCGCGGGCGGAATGGACGGGACCGGGGCACCGGGTTAGGGACGGGAGGAACGGAGTATCCCATGTCCCTGCCTTTCCCCCTTCGGGCCGCGCGCCCTGCGGTTGCGGCCTTTGCCGCCATGGGCATGGTCTGGGGCACCTTCGCCGCCGTCCTGCCCGACCTGAAGTCCATGCTGGGCGTGGACGAGGCGCGGCTGGGCCTCCTGATGCTTTTCACTCCCGTTGCCGCCGTCGCCGCCATGCTGCTGAGCCCGGCCATCGGGGCGCGGCTCGGCCGGGTGGCGCTGCCGGTCTCGGCCTGCCTGATGGCGCTGGCCTTCATGCTGCCGGGCCAAGCCGCCTCGGTCCTGCTGTTTCCGCTGGCGATGATGTGCTGCGGGGCGGCGACCGGGCTGACCGATGTCCTGATGAACGCCCGCACCGTGCAGATCGAGCATGAGCGGGGCCTTCATCTGATGAACCTCGCCCATGCCGCCTATTCCTTCGGCTATGCCGGGGCGGCGATCGGCACCGGGGTCCTGCGCGGCATGGAATGGCCGCCCGGCGCGGTGATGGGCGTGATGGCCGCCGCCGCCTTCGCCACCGCGCTGCTGACCGTCGAGCGGGACGGCAGGATCGAGGGGCTGCGGGCACCGAAGGACGGGCCGGGCGGCGGGCTGGGCCTTGTGCCGCTGGTCGGCGGGGTGATGGTGCTGGTGGCCTTCCTGTCCGAGAACGCCGCCGAGAACTGGTCGGCGCTGCATATCGAGAAGACCCTTGGCGGCAGCCCCGAGCAGGGGTCGATAGGCCCGGCGGCGATTGCCCTGACCATGGGCTTCGCCCGTCTGGCCGGACAGGGGCTGGCCGGGCGGATCGGGCCGTTCCGCCTGCTGAAGGGGGGTGCGCTGGTCGCCGCCGCGGGCGCGCTGATCGCCGCGATGGCCGCCTCGCCCGCCATGGCATATGCGGGTTTCATCGTCATGGGCACCGGGGCCTCGGTGATCTCACCCACCGCCTTTTCGCTGGTCGGCCGCCTTGGCCCGGACGAGGCGCGGGCGCGGGCCGTGGCGCGGGCGACCCTGCTGGGTTATTTCGGCTACTTCTTCGGCCCGCCGATGCTGGGCTTCATCGCGGGCGCCTTCGGGCTGCGGTCGGCCTTCGTCTGCGCCGCCATCCTGCTGATGGCGATTCTGGTGCTCGCGCCCCTGATGGCCGCCGCGGCGGGGCGGCGGCCCGGGGCTCAGCGCGCCTGAACCTCGATCAGCCGGGGGCCTTGCATGGGCTGGCGCAGCGCCGCCTTCAGCGCCTCGGGGTCCTGCGCGACGCGGGTGAAGGGCAGGCTGCAGGCGGCAGCGAAATGCGCCATGTCGAAGGGACTGGGGCTGCAACCGACCACCTTGGTCTGGGCGGCGATCATCGCCTCGGCGATCTCGCGGAAGGCCGCATTATTCCAGACGAGGAAGGTGACGGGCAGGCTCTCGTCCACCGCCACCCGCAGTTCCGCCGGATCGAAGCCAAGGCCGCCGTCGCCGATCAGGCAGGTGACATGGGCGCCGGATGCGACCGCCGCCCCGATGGCCGCGCCGGGGCCGAAGCCAAGCGCGCCATAGCCGGTGGCGGCGTTGAACCAGCCGCCGGGGCGGTCGTGGTCGTAGCAGAGGTTCGCGGCATAGACCGGCTGGGTGCTGTCGCCGACGATCAGGCTGCCGGGCAGCGCCTCGCGGACCGCCTCGACCATCGCCAATTGGTCGGGCATCGACGAGTGCAATTCGCCAAGCTCGGCCCTTGCCGCAAGGCGCGCGGTTTCGGCCCGCACCGCGCCGTCGCTCTTGCGTGGGGCAAGGCGCGGCAGCAGGGCGGAGGCGAAGGCCGCCGCATCCGCCCGGACCGCCAGCCGCGCCTTGTGGCGGGCAAGCTGCATCTCGCACAGATCGACCCGGATCATCCCCGACAGGTCGGGCAGTTGGCCGTTGACATACATGTCGTAATCGGTCGGCCCCAGTTCCGTGCCAAGCGCCAGCACCGCATCCGCCCCGCGGATCAGCGCGCGCACGGCGGCAAGGCTGGCCGAGGCCGCGACGGTCAGCGGATGACCGTGCATCAGGCCGCGGGCATTGGTGGTCTGGACGACGGGCGCGTCCAGCGCCTCGGCAAGGGCCTGCACTTCGGCCCCGGCCCGGCGCATACCGCCGCCGATCAGGATCACCGGACGGTAGGCGGCGTTCAATAGGGCGGCGGCCTCGTCCAGCGCTTCCGGCGCCGTCTCGGGCGGTTGCGGCAGGGCGGCGGGCGGGGCCAGTTCAGGGCATGGCAGCCCCATCACATCGGTCGGGATCTCGATATGCGCAGGGCTCGGACGGGCGCCCAGCATGGCGGCGAAGGCACGGTCCAGCACCGACCCCAGTGCGGCCGGATCGTCCAGCCGCTCGGTATGGCACAGCGCGCGCACCATCGCTGCCTGATCGGGCAATTCGTGCAGGAGGCCCAGGCCAAGACCCAGCGAGGCCCGGCGGTTCACCCCGGAAATCACCAGCATCGGCACCGAATCCGCCTTGGCCTGCGCCATCGCGGTCAGCGTGTTGGTGATACCCGGCCCGGTGATCACGAAGGCCACCCCCGGCTTGCCGCTGACCCGCGCATAGCCGTCTGCCATGAAGCCCGCGCCCTGTTCGTGGCGCGGCGTGACATGGCGGATCGCCCCCGAGGCGAGGCCCCGGTAAAGCTCGATCGTATGGACGCCGGGGATGCCGAAGACCACTTCGACCCCGCGCGCCGCCAGCCCCTGCACCAGCCTTTCGCCGACCGTCGTCATGCCGCATTCTCCCGAAGCAGTGCCGCATGGGCGGCGATCCGTTCCGCGGCGCGGGCGATCAGCCCGTCCTCCACCGTCAGCGACAGCCTGATCCAGCCGCGCAATCCTTCACCGAAACTTTCGCCCGGCATCACCGCCACGTCCTTTTGCGCCAGAAGCGACAGCGCGAAGTCGAGGCCGGAAAGCCCCGTCGCCCGCACGTCGACCAGCGCGAACATCCCCGCCTCGGGCCGGTGGACACGCAGGCCCGCCACCCCGTCCAGCGCCTTCGCCACCAGCCCGGCGCGGGCGGCGAAACGCTCCGCCATGCCCTCGGCAACGGTCGAGAGGCCCGAGACCGCCAGCGCGGTCATGTCGGCGATGAAGGGCTGGCTACCGAAGAGCATGGTCTCGGACAGCGGCAGCAGGCGTTCGGTGAATTCCGCCGGGCCGATGACCCAGCCGGAGCGGAAGCCCGGCGCGGCATGGGACTTGGAGATCGAGGAGGCGACGATGCTGCGCTCGGCCAGTTCCGGCAGGTCGAGCGGCGAGGCGAAGGGAACACCGGGGAAGACCAGATCCTCGTAGACCTCATCCGCGACGATCCACAGGTCATGCCTGCGGGCTACTTCGCCCAGCGCCGTGATGTCGTCGCGCCGCAGCACCGCGCCGGTGGGGTTGTGCGGCGTGTTGATGAAAAGGACGCGGGCGCGCGGGGTGATCCGCGCCTCCACGTCGGTCGGGTCGATGCGGAAGCCGCGCTCGGGGCGCAGCGGCACCGGGACCATGCGGGCGCCGGTCTGGGCGATCAGCCCCTCATAGGTGGCATACATCGGATCGCCCAGCAGCACCTCGTCGCCCGGCTCCAGCAGGGTGCGGAAGGTGGCGTAGAGGCAGGTCTGGGTGCCGGGCA
>ERZ1645187.4581-NODE-4581-length-11088-cov-6.127889_pt1 | contig 11088 bp, 7 predicted proteins | sample MGYA00575352_ERZ1645187 | MGnify/ENA primary metagenome ERZ1645187 (study PRJEB40837, sample SAMN11349314) | freshwater sediment metagenome | isolation source: river sediment | host: Sediment | place: India: Wazaribad , New Delhi | collected 2017-02-21 ... | reverse complement strand
TGACGGGTGAAACCGGCGCAGGAAAATCCATTATTATTGAAGCGCTCAATTTTGTGTTGGGCGAACGCGCAAGCCGCGAACTCGTCAAATCCGGCGAGGAAAAGGCGAGCGTAGAGGCGACGTTTGCGCTCTTGGCTGGCGAACCCGTCTTTGAAGTGCTCCAAGAGCAGGGCATCGATTGCGAAGAAAACGAACTCACGCTCTATCGCGAGTTTTCGATCAGCGGGAAGAACGTTTGCAGAGCCAACGGCACGCTGATCAACGCGGGCGCGCTCAAGCTCATCGGCGACGCGCTGGTGGATATCCACGGGCAGCATGCGCATCAATCACTTCTCGACGAAAAGAAACACATCGGCTTACTGGATCGCTTTGCCGGAAAAGAGGCGCTGGATGTAAAGTCTCGCGTCGCCGAAGCGCATCATCGGGCGAGCGAATCGCGGCGCTTGCTTTCCGCGGCGCAGTTTAACGAGCAGGAGCGCACCAGGCGAATCGATCTATTGACCTATCAAATCAAAGAGATCGATGCGGCGAATCTGACCATCGGCGAGGAGGAGCAGCTCGAAGAACAACGCGGGCTGTTGCAAAACGCACAGGCCGTGATGGAAGGGCTGGAGGGCGCAAACGCCGCGCTCAGCGGAGACGAAGCGGAGAATGGCGGCGCGCTGGCATCGTTTAGCGTTGCGCTGCACATGCTTGACTCAATCGCGCGGCTCAGCGCGGACTATCAACAGCTCTCCGAAAAATTGCATGCGCTGTATTACGATCTGGAAGACGCGAGCTATACGCTGCGCGACTATCGGACCGATTTTTCGTTTGAGCCCGGCATGCTAGATGAGATCGAATCCCGGCTGGAGTTGATCTCCACGCTCAAGCGCAAGTATGGCGCGAGCATTGAGGAGATCGTATCCTACCGCGACAAGAGCCAGCAAGAGCTGGAGCTTATCGACAACGCCGAGGAGCGCAGGGAACAGCTTGCGGCGGACTATGGCGCGGCAAAGAGGGAATATGACGGTTTGAGCGCGCAGCTCTCGGCTCTGCGGCAGCAGGCGGCGGAGCGCCTCAGCGCGCGGCTCCTGCCGGAGTTGAGCGATCTTGGTATGCCGCATGCCGCGTTTTTAGCGAAATTTGAGCCGCTTACCGGCGAGATCCCATCTGCAAACGGCATAGACGACGTGGAGTTCTTGCTCTCGACCAACCGTGGCGAACCGGTCAAGCCGCTCAGCAAAGTTGCGTCCGGCGGCGAACTCTCCCGCATCATGCTCTCGTTTAAGAGCGTGCTGGCAGACCTCGATGGAATCCCGACGATGGTGTTTGATGAAATCGACAGTGGCATCAGCGGGCAAATCGGCACTGCCGTCGCGGTGAAAATGCGGCAGATTGCGAAAAATCATCAGGTGCTTTGCATTACGCATCTTCCGCAAATTGCGGCGTATGCCAACCAGCAATATCTTGTTTATAAAGAAGAAACGGGAGAGCACACGCGCTCCAACGCCATACTGCTAACGCAGGAGCAGCGCGCAAAGGAGATCGCCCGCATCATGGGCAGTTCCGGCGCGGACGCTGTCGCGCTGGAACACGCGCAGCAGCTCATCGACGCGGCGGACGAGGCAATGCGACGCGTATTTTAGCAGATAAAGGGTACTCTTTGTCGAAACTGTCATCAAACTCCGCTGAAATTGTTTTAATACAGAAGAACGAATCGAACAATTTGTTTTTCTGACGAAACAGCGGTGTGATACAGTCTTATTTCATCGAAATAACGCTGATTTTGTTGTCCATATTCGCTCAGACCTAACAACAATTTCGGCAACGGCGTTTGACAAAACCGGGTGATTTTGAAACGTTTACGCCGCGGGAGAATGCATGAAGAAAAACCTGCTGATTGCAAGCAACAATATCACGGACGCGAAGGGGATTGAGTCGGCCTTTCAAACGCTGGAGGACATCCGGCTGCTGCCGAGCGTGTTCACGGGACGGGACGCGATTGATACCATCTTTGCGCGCGATGTCGATCTATTGATCCTCGATCTGTTTCTCCACGATCTGGACGGCATCTGCGTGCTGGATTTCATCGGGAAGCTCAGCGAAGACCGCCGCCCGCTCGTGTTCGTAACCACCGCGCTGGCGGACGACCGGCTGCTGCAAATCATCAAAGATCGCGTGATCTATTGCTTCACCAAACCGCTCAAGTACGACCTGATCCAACTCCGCGTGCTGGAGTTCATGCGATTGTATGAGCGGGAAACGGAGAAGGCGGACGAGGTGGTCGACATTCTGGAAAGCCAGATTGCCGCAGGCATCCGCGCAATCGGCGTGCCCGCGCACCTAAAAGGCTATTACTATCTGCGCGACGCGATCCGGATCTATGCCATGAGCGAATCTCCTGTGGATTTGAGCATTACCAACGACATCTATCCAACAGTTGCCAAGATTTACAACACCCGCCCGCCACTGGTGGAGCACGCGATGCGAAACGCGATTGAGATTGCCTGGACGCGGGGAAACACGGACACGATCCGTGAATATTTCGGTTATACCGTAAACGACTACAAAGGCAAACCCAGCAATCTGGAATTTGTGGCGATGATGGCACAGCGAGCGTTGACATACTTGAAACGCTAACAATGTTCCTAATTTTTTACCGTGCAGGCAGCACGGTTTCTTTTTTTTGTACGTCAATTTTGAAAAGGATTCAGCATGTCGCAACGCGAGTGGGTGATCGTGTCACGTTGGTTCATTGACTGAATGCTGAATTCATACTAAACTATAGTTGAACGGTGAGTCATTTCATCGAACGCAATGGAAAACGCAATTCAATGAATACATATGAGGTGAACAACATGAGTAATCAAACAGAAAGCAAGAAGCGCGCGATCGTCATCGTGCTGGATAGCGTTGGAATCGGGGAACAGCCGGACGCAGCGGAGTTTGGCGATGTCGGTTCTCACACTCTTGGCAACATCCGTAAGGTGCGTGGCAAACTGGATCTGCCGAACATGACCGCGCTGGGCCTTGCCGCGATTGAAAACAGCAGGCTGGATTCGCTTGGCCTCACGCCCAAAGGCGCATATGGGCGCCTCGCGGAGCTGACCAAAGCAAAGGACACCACCTGCGGGCACTGGGAGATGGCTGGGCTACCGCTCAAGCAGGCGTTCAAGACCTATCCCAATGGGTTCCCGGAAGCGTTTCTGCGCGAGTTTGAGGCTAAGATCGGACGCGGCACCATTGGCAACGAGGTTGCAAGCGGAACGGAGATCATCTCCCGCCTGGGAGACGAGCACGTGAAGACCGGCAAGCCCATCGTCTATACGTCCGCCGACAGCGTGTTTCAGATTGCCGCGCATGAGGGCGTGATCCCGCTGCCGGAGCTGTACCGCATCTGCGAGGTTGCGCGCGAAATGCTCAACGACGATAATTTCCTCGTTGGCCGCGTGATTGCGCGCCCGTTTGAAGGCGTCAGCGGCGCATACAAGCGCACGGAAAACCGAAAGGACTACGCCGTCGAGCCGTTTACGGATACGGTTCTGGACGCGATTGTCAAGCGCGGGATGGACGTGGTCGGCATCGGCAAAATCGAGGACATCTTCTGCCACCGCGGCGTGAGCATCGTTGACCACACCAAGAACAACCACACCGGCATCGACGCAACCATTCGCTTCCTCGAAGCTGGTACGGGCGACTTCATCTTCACCAATCTGGTCGATTTTGACATGCTCTATGGCCACCGCAACGATGTGGAAGGCTACGCCGCCGCGTTGGAATCGTTTGATGCCGCGCTGCCGCGCATTCTTGCTGCAATGAAGGAGAACGACATTCTCATGATCACGGCGGATCACGGTTGCGACCCCACCACGCCGAGCACGGATCACTCGCGCGAGTATATCCCGCTCGTGGTTGCGGGCAAGCATGTGAAAGCCAACGTCAACCTCGGCACACGCAAAACGTTTGCCGACATCGGAGCCACTGTGCTGGACTATCTCACGAGCGAACAATGGAACGTCGGCACTTCTTTCCTTGGCGACGTTTACGAGGCATAACGCATGAATGAAGTCATCGAACGCGCGGTTAAAATCCTCTCTCCGCTGTGCGGGGACAGCTGCAAAATCGGCCTGATCCTCGGCTCCGGCCTTGGCGAGTATGCCGAAAAGATCGAAAACAAACGTTTTGTGAGCTACAGCGAACTGCCGGGATTCCCGCAGTCCCGTGTGGAAGGGCACAAGGGCAGGTTTGTCATCGGCGAACTCTTTGGCAAAACCGTGATCTGCATGCAGGGCAGGTTTCATTATTACGAAGGGTATCCGCAGTCGCAAATCGCGCTTGCGGTTCGCGTGATGAAGCGCCTCGGCGTGGAAAAACTGCTGCTGACCAATGCGGCGGGCGGCGTGAATCTGAGCTTTTCGCCTGGGGACTTGATGCTGATCTCCGATCACATCAACTTCTCCGGCTCGCATCCTTTGATCGGCGAAAACGACGCGGATTTCGGCCCGCGTTTTCCGGATCAGACCAACGTGTATGACCGCGATCTGCGAGAAAAGGTTCGCGTGGCGGCAAAGACCGCAGGCGTGCCACTGCAGGAAGGCGTCTATATGATGTACTCCGGGCCGACGTTTGAATCTCCCGCCGAGATCGTCTTTTCGCGTATCATCGGCGCATCCGCGGTTGGCATGTCCACCGTGCCGGAGGCGATTGCAGCCACGCATTGCGGCATCAAGACCATCGGCATTTCGCTGATTACCAACATGGCGGCGGGGATTCTCAACCAGCCGCTGAGCCATGAAGAGGTGCAGGAGACGGCGGCAATCGCCTCTGCCAAATTCACCAAGCTCGTAGACCAGATCGTCTGCGACGTGTTCTAAACGTAAGACGGAATGAGCGCCTGCGCAGCGTAAGCGCGGGCGCTTTTTTTCTGCCGCCAGAGCGCAGATTTGTGGTTCAATTATGACGGAATTCTAGATATAGATGAAACTTATTCGAATCGCTTGCGAAACAAACCGGGAAAGGCTTATAATGAAAAAAAGCACAAGGAGGGCCACAGCTTTGATTGGAGTCATCTTCGGCGAAAAAGGCACAGGAAAGACGAAACAAATCCTGGAAATGGCAAACAAGTCTGTCCTGAATGCAAAGGGAAACACGATTTTTATTGACAACGACACAAGTTATATCTATGACCTCTCCAGAAAAGCTCGCTTCATCAACGCAACGGAATACGGCATTACATCCCCGAAAATGCTTTATGGTTTCCTTTGCGGTCTTGCGGCGAGTGATTTTGATTTAGAGACCGTTTATATCGACGGCCTGCTCAACATCATCGGCCACGAACTGGATAATCTTGAGGGACTCTTCGACGATCTGAAGAAATTCTCCGAGAAGAACAGCCTCAGCGTAATCATGAGTATAACCGGCAGCAAAGAAACCGTCCCGGCTTACATGAAAGAGTATTTGCTGTAAAATCAACGGATCGCCGTTACGACCAAATCCGAATTTTGCACATCATTCTTTCCGATTTTTGTGACGAACACGCTGCAATTGACATAGACAGTTAAGACAACAGCATCAGATAGAAAAGGAACTCGAACACCTATGCGTTACCTGAGCACGCGAGGCGGTGATCCCGCATCCGCTGCGGAAGCGATTGTGCGCGGCATCAGCCCCTCCGGCGGACTGTATGTACCCGAATCGTATCCCACAATTGAATGGAACAACGACGTGCGCGGCGGCTATTTGGCAACCGCGCACCGCGTCATGCAGGCGTATTTGCCTGAGACGGATGCCGCCGAACTGGAGCGGATGATTGCCGCGGCGTACAAGAGCTTTGACCACGCGGATGTGACACCCGTCGTCAAGCTTTCCGAGCGTGAGCACGTGCTTGAACTCTGGCACGGGCCGACGATGGCGTTTAAGGATGTCGCGCTCCAGATGCTGCCGCATTTGATGCAATCCTCTCTGCGACAGACGGGCGAAACCAAGCAGGTCTACATCCTCGTCGCCACATCCGGCGACACGGGCAAGGCCGCGCTGGAAGGCTTTCGCGATGTCGAGGGCACGCGCGTTTTGGTGTTCTACCCCTTTGGCGGAGTGAGCGAGGCGCAGCGGCTCCAGATGGTCACGCAAGAGGGCAAGAATGTAGACGTTTGCGCCGTGCACGGCAATTTCGACGACGCGCAGACGGGCGTAAAGCAAATCTTTGCGTCGGCGGAGATTGCAAAAAGGCTTGAGCAGGAGGGCTATCGGCTCTCCAGCGCAAATTCGATCAACTTTGGCAGGCTTCTGCCGCAGATCGTGTATTATTTCACAAGCTATCAGCATCTTGTGGCAAGCGGCGAAATCCAGCCGGGCGAGAAGGTCAACTTCTGCGTTCCGACGGGTAACTTTGGCGACATCCTCGCGGGCGAATATGCGCGACGGATGGGATTGCCGGTCAACAAACTCATCTGCGCGTCCAACCGCAACAATGTGCTGACCGACTTCTTCGAGAGCGGCGTTTATAACGACAACCGTCCGTTTTACCAGAGCATGAGTTGCTCGATCGACATCCTGATCTCCTCCAATCTGGAGCGCTTGCTCTTTGAATTGGCCAATCGCGACGACGCATTGGTGCGCGAATGGATGCGCGGGTTGAAGGAGAAGGGCATGTATGCCCTGCCCGAGAGCGCGCTGGACGAGCTGAAGAAGACGTTTTCCGCAGGCTGGTGTACGGAAGAGGACACGCTGGAGACCATCCGGCGCATGTTCGACCAGACCGGCTACCTGATGGATCCGCACACTGCCGTTGCGCAGTGCGTTTATGAGCGTTATGCGGCTAAGACCGGAGATACGACGAAGACGGTGCTGCTCTCGACTGCAAACCCGTATAAGTTTGCCAGCGACGTGCTCGGTGCCTTTGAAACTGCGGGGGAAGATGACTTTGCCAACGCAGATCGTCTACAGGCGCTCACAGGAGCGCCGATTCCGAAGGGAATGAGCGAACTATTGGGCAAGCCGGAGCGGCATTTGGACGTTTGCGACTTGCCGGATATGCCAACGCGCGTGCTTTCGCCCATTATAGGCGGCTAACAAACGCGCAATCCATGCCAATGAGCCGCGGAAATTTCCGTCGGCAAAAACAAGAAAGAAGCGATAGGTTACGAATACAAAAAGACCCGATCACGCAACAATATCTATCATACTCAGCTTTGCCGCCGTGCTCGTGCTTGTGTTTGCCATGGTGTATACCATGGGTCAGCGCAACGAGACGGACACGCTGGATACCAAAGCCTTGCAAGAGATGGCGGATACCATTCAGCATCAATATTATTTTTACGACGACAAAGAGATCGACAACGAAAAGCTCAAGGATGCGGCGATGCGCGGCATGATTTCCAAGCTGGACGATCCGTATGCGCAGTATTACACCGAGGAAGAATATCAACAGTTGCTTTCGGACAATGCTGGGGACTATGTCGGCATCGGGATCAGTATCCAAGCGCCGGACGAAACGGGAGCATTGGTGCTTAGCGTCTATAGCGGCGCGCCGGCTGAGCTTGCAGGCATTCAAAAAGGCGACATCATCACCAAGATCAACGGAAAAGCGACCGCTGGGAAGAGCCTATCGGAGGTCGTTACGTATTTTTCTGAGGATGAAGCCGTGCCGGACGAGCTTACCTATCTACGCGACGGCGTGGAGACGACAGTCAGCGTACAGCGCGCGGAAATCCACATCCAACGCGTCACGTCCGCTGTCTTGAGCGGGAACATCGGCTATCTGCGCATCTCCGAATTCAACGGCAGCGTTGCGACCGATTTTCAGAACGCGATCGACAGCTTTGAATCTCAGGGCGTTAAAAATCTCATCATCGATCTAAGGGACAATCCCGGCGGTGGGTTGAACGAAGTGCTCAACGTCGCCTATACCATGATTCCCAAGAACGAGGTCATCGTCAGCATTCGTTCCAAGAGTGGCGACGAGGACGTGTATAAATCCAAAGGCGACGCGCAGATCGACATGCGCATCGTCGTATTGGTCAACGGCAACTCCGCCTCGGCGAGCGAACTGCTCACCGGCGCGCTGAAGGATTACAAACTTGCGACCATCGTCGGCACGCAGACGTATGGCAAGGGTATCGTGCAGAGCTATTTCCACCTGAGCAACGGCAACGGCTGGGCGAAGATGACTACGGATGCGTATTATACGCCGAGCGGCGTTTGCATCCAGGGCGTCGGCATCACGCCGGACATCGTGATCGATTTGCCCCAAGAACTGAAGGATACATCGATTGAAACGCTGGATCCCGCAAAGGACACCCAGCTTCAAGCCGCCATTGCGGTGTTTTCGCAGCAAGCGAAAGCCGCCGAATCGGCAAGGCGATAACACAAAAAAGTATCATAATCTGAGGAGAGAGAAACATGTACCGCATTCGCGATATTTCCCTTGCGCCGGAGGGCGAGCAGAAAATTGAGTGGGTTCGCCGCAACATGCCGATTTTGAACGGCATCCGCGCGTCATTTGAACAAGACCAGCCTTTTGCGGGGCTGAAGGTTGCGCTTTCGATCCATCTGGAAGCCAAGACCGCCTATCTTTGCCGCGTACTCGCGGCTGGCGGTGCAGAGATGTATGTCACCGGAAGCAACCCGCTCTCGACGCAGGACGACGTGGTCGCGGCGTTGGCGGCAGGCGGCATCAACGTGTTTGCGCTCCACGGCTGCACGAAGGACGAGTATAACGAGTGCATTGAAAGCGTACTCATGGCTGAGCCGGATATCATCATCGACGATGGCGGAGACCTCGTACATGCGATCCACACGAAATTTCCGGAACTGATCGGGAAGATTCTTGGCGGATGCGAAGAGACGACGACGGGCATCGTCCGCCTCGTTGCGATGGACAAAGCAAACGAACTCAAATTCCCGATGTTCGCGGTCAACAATGCAGACTGTAAGCACCTTTTCGACAACCGCTACGGCACGGGTCAAAGCGTGTTTGACAGCATCGACCACACCACCAACCTCGTGATCGCGGGCAAAACCGTCGTCGTCGCAGGGTACGGTTGGTGCGGCAAAGGCGTTGCGATGCGCGCAAAAGGCCTCGGCGCAAACGTCATCGTTACGGAAGTCGATCCCATCAAGGCAATTGAAGCCGTTATGGATGGCTTTGGCGTGATGCCGATGATCGAAGCCGCGAAGCTTGGCGACGTGTTTGTCACCGTTACGGGAGACATCAAGGTCATCGACGAGCCGGAATTCCTCGTGATGAAAGACGGCGCGATTCTGACCAACGCCGGCCATTTTGACGTGGAAGTCAACGTTCACCGCCTTGCTGAGATCGCAATCGATCGAAAAGTGATGCGCAAAAACATTGAAGGCTTTGAGCTGAAAAACGGTCGCTGGGTCAACGTGATCGGCGAAGGCCGCCTTGTGAACCTCGCCGCGGGCGATGGGCATCCGGCGGAGATTATGGACATGAGCTTTGGCATTCAGGCACTCTGCGCGCGCTATGTGGCGGATCACAGAGGCCAGCTGGAACCGAAACTCTACGCTGTGCCGGCACAAATCGATCGCGAAGTTGCCATGCGCAAACTCACGGCGTTGGGAATTGCAATTGACACGCTTACGGACGAACAGGAAGCGTATCTGGCGAGTTGGAACGTCTAACCAGCGGGATGGCGACACCCAAATTCGTGGTTTACAAGGCGTTTTCAAGCTGATAAAATAATACGTGGCGCGACATTTTCCCAGACGCGCGACAAGTCTGTTATTTCTGATCATCGGAACTGTATCCGTACCAAACGGATTCGAAATACGCGATCTACGCGTTCAAATCACATACAGGGGGAACCGAAATGAAGGAATACACCGCGAAAGACATTCGTAATATTGGCGTTTTCGGGCATGGCGGCGAGGGTAAAACCACGCTTTGCGAGGCTATGCTGTTCAATGCGGGGCTCATCGACCGCCTCGGCAAGGTTGAAAACGGCACCACGACCACCGACTACGACCCGGAGGAGATCGCCCGCGGCATTTCCATCAACGTCGCCCTCGCTCCGCTGGAGTGGAAGAATACAAAGATCAACGTGATCGATGCGCCTGGCTTCTTCGATTTTTACGGCGAAGTCACCGCAGCAATGGCGCTTGCCGACAGCGCGCTGATCGTCATCAGCGCGGTCTCCGGCCCGGTCGTCGGCGCGGAGAAAGCCATGTCCATGTGCGAAAAAGCGCACAAAGCGCGCATGATCGTCATCAATCAGCTCGACCGCGAAAACGCGAACTTCGGGAAGGTTATGGGCGAGATCAACGCAAAATTTGGGCCCAGCGTGGTTCCGATTCAACTGCCGATCATCGAAGGCGGCACGTTCAAGGGTTATGTGGACGTTGTGAACATGACCGCGAAGCTCTTCGACGGAAAAGGCGAGAAGGAAGTTGCAATCCCCGCCGCGATGGAGAGCCAGGCGCAGACATATTACGAAAAGCTCACCGAAGCTGCCGCAGAAGCAGACGAAGAGCTGATGGAGAAATATCTCGAAACGTTCGAACTCAGCCGCGAAGAGATGCTCAAAGGCCTCTCCGTCGGCGTGCAGAGTGGCGTTGTTACGCCCGTCACGTGCGTCTCCGCCGCGCAGAACATCGGCGTTGCGTCGCTGATGGACATGGCGGTCAAGTACCTGCCGGACGCTTCGCAGGCGGTTGCACCGAACGCGAAGAGCGTCAAGACCGGCGCGGATGTCGTCGTCAAACAGGACGGCAAGTTCGCGGCACAGGTCATCAAGACCACGTTTGACCAGTTTGGTAAATACTCCATCGTCAAAGTGTATCGCGGCGTGCTGGATGTCAGCGTCAACCTCTACAACTCCAACGAAGAGAAGGCGGAAAAACCCACGGCGCCTGCCATGATGAAGGGCAAGAAAACCTACCCGATGGAAAAACTGTACGCGGGCGACATCGGCGTCGTGCCGAAACTGCAATATACCGCAACGGGCGACACGCTCTGTGACGCGGCAGACCCGATCATCTTTGACGAGATCGAGTTTCCGAAACCCGCGATTTCCCTCGCGGTTACCGCAAAGAAGCAGGGCGAGGACGACAAGGTCATCTCCGGCCTCAACCGCATCAAGGAAG
>ERZ1645187.4580-NODE-4580-length-11091-cov-95.009786_pt1 | contig 11091 bp, 13 predicted proteins | sample MGYA00575352_ERZ1645187 | MGnify/ENA primary metagenome ERZ1645187 (study PRJEB40837, sample SAMN11349314) | freshwater sediment metagenome | isolation source: river sediment | host: Sediment | place: India: Wazaribad , New Delhi | collected 2017-02-21 ... | reverse complement strand
CTCGCCAGAGCGTCGGAGGCTCCGGCCCCGGCCCCGGTGGTGGCGGAAGCCCCTGCCGCACCGACCGGCCGCCCGCCGCGCCTCGCCAAGGCGTCGGAGGCCCCGGCTCCGGCTCCGGTGGTGGCGGAGGTTCCGGCGACGAACACCGTCGATTCGTTCCCGGCGCCCGAGGGGGTCGCCGAGCCGGAAGCTCCGGCCGCGCCCCGCCGTCCCGCCCGCCGGGCGCCGGTCGCGGAAGCGCCGGCCACGCCCGCTCCCACCGCGCCGCGGGCCGGTCGTCCGAAGCCGGCGAAGGAACGTCGCGGCATCCGTCTCAAGACCGATCTGAGCTGAGCCAGGAGAGAGAACCCATGAGATCGACCTTGCTCGCCGCGCTCTTCGCCACCGCCACCGTCGGGCTCGCCTGGCCGGCGTCGGCAGCGACCTGGGGTGAACTGACCTCGGGGACCAACGGCGCCGCCAACGGTTCCTACCCGGTCGGGCCCTATGCCGCCGCGCCGCAGCCGGGAACCTGCTGGCAGTGCACGTCGCCGGCCCGCGTCGGCGGCCCCCAGGGCGTTCCGCCCGCCGCGCTCGATGCGCCGGCGCTGAGCCAGTTGCCCCCCGGCGCGCTGATGCCGCCGGATGCCTTCCTGCCCTTCGGCAGGGACGCCCGCCTGCCCTCGCCCCAGACCCAGATCTGGAGCTTCGGGCAGGTCAACAACACCACGGACCCGTTCAATCAGACGGGTCTGAGTACCCCTTTCATGTATGTGCCGTGGTCGACGCCGCTCTCCGGATGGACCAACGCGCAGACATGGAACTGGTGGCGCGAGCGCTCCGGCACTCGCTCACCACTCTGGTAGGCCGCGTCCGCGGTCCGCCGACTTGGGAGGCCTGAGAGGATAAACCCATGCGTACCATCGGAACAATCGGACTCGTCATGCTCCTGGGCGGGCTGGCCGGACAGGCCATCGCCGCCGAGAACCCCGCCGCTCCGCCCCCGGCCGGCCCCTATGCCGCCCCGGCTCCGGGCGCTCAGACCCCGCCGCCGCCTCCGGGCTGGGGCGTCCCGCCGTGGGCGCAGCAGCAGGGCATGGCCGGCATGTCCGGCATGGCCGGCGACAAGGGCGCCGCTCCGGCTCCGGGCTGGGCTCCGCCGCCGCCGCCGCCGCCCTACTACGGCTATGGCCCGGGCTACGGCTACGGCCCCGGCTACGGCTATGGCCCGTATGACGGCTACGGCCGCGGATATGGCTACGGCACGGGTCGCGGCACGGGTCGCGGCAACATGACCGGCAACTTCTCCTTCGGCGGCAACGCCGACATGGACGGCAACGGTTGGGGCATGGGCGACGGCAACGGTTGGAACCGTCGCGGCTGGGGCCCCGGCTGGTGGTGATCACCGTCTCGCCCGCCGGCCGAGGGTGAACCCGTGAGGGATCGCCCGTCGACCGGCGACGGGACCATCGATCCGAGATCGGGCGAGACGAGCCGCGACGGCCTCGCCTCGCCCGCTCGTGATGGAGGAACGAGATGAAAGGCATCAGAACTCTTCTGGCTGCCGCCACGCTCGCGACCGCGCTTCTCGCTCCCGTCGCTGCTCAGGCGCAGTGGTGGGGCGGCAGCCCGTGGGGCGGCAGCCCCATCGGCGGCGGTCCCTGGGGCGGCCCGCCCGGTTGGGGTGGATACCCCGGTCTGGGCTATCCCGGTCTGGGCTATCCCGGTTGGGGGCTGAACCCCTGGACCTCGGCGCTCGGTCGCGGAAACATGAGCTTTTCCGCCGACCTCGGTGGTTGGGGCAACGGCCTGGGCAACGGCTGGGGCAGCCCCTGGAGCGGCGGACCCTGGGGTGGCAGCCCCTGGAGCGGTGGACCCTGGGGCGGCAGCCCCTTCGGCGGCTTCCCCGGACGTGGCTTCGGCTGGTGAAACGACAACACGAGGAGAGACGTCCGGCCACCCTCGGACGTCTCTCCTCCCCCTCCGTACCGAATTCTTCGACGAGGTGTGACCCATGCTCGCCCGGATCTTCACGCGTCTCTTCTATGCCGCGATCTTCTTTGCGCTCGGCGTCTGGGCCGCACCCTCGGTGAGCCGGTTCGGCGCCACGATCGACCAGGGCGCCGTCGCCGGTTCGAGTCTCTTCGACGGCCTGTGGGCCTGGGCCGAGAGCACCATCGGCAAGCCGCCGGCGGCATGGGGGCCCGGACCGATCGCCCGAACGGCATCGGCGCCCGCTCCGGCTCCGGTGACCGCGGCACCGCCCGCGCCGGCCAAGCCCGCGCCCGCTCCTGCGGCGACACCGGCTCCGGCGCGTTCCGTCGCCGCTCCGGCGGTCGACCCGCTCGACGGCGCTCGTGCCGCAGCGGCCCGTGGTGACGTCTCCGGCGCCATCCGAACCTATGAGGATCTGATCGCCGAGCGGCAGGACGATGCGGCCCTGCGCGGCGAACTCGGCAACGTCTACTGGTCGGCGGGCCGGCTCCAGGATGCGGCGAAGGCCTATCACGCCGCCGCCCTGACGCTCCTCGCCGCCCGGCGCATCGACGACGCCGCCCGTCTCGAGGTGCCGATCCGCAAGGGCGACGCCGCCCTCGCCGACGACCTCCTGCGTCGTCTCGCCGAGGCGCGGTCGCGCGGCTGACGTGCGATAACCAGCGACGTTCGCGGGAATGCGGGGGGCGGAAGACGATGGGTGCGGCCAAGGCGTCGAAGAGGAAGGCCGAGGAACGCTCGGGCAAGGCCACCGAGAAGGCCGCGGCGAAGCCCGGGAAGAAGGCCAAGGCCGCCGCCGTGTCGACCGAAGGCGCCCGCCTCGTCGTCGTCGGCAATCTCAAGGGCGGTTCGGGCAAGAGCACCGTGGTGTTCAATCTCGCCGTCTGGCTCGCCGGCCAGGGCCATCCCGTCCGCCTCGTCGACCTCGACCCGCAGAAGACGCTCACCGATCTCGTCGCCGTCCGCAACGAGATCGGCTGGGAGCCGTATCTCGACACACCGCTCGACACCACGGATCTGCCCGCCGCCGCGCCGGACTCCTGGACCCTGGTCGACGTCGGTGCCGCCGACATGGCCGGCATGCTCGCCGCCATCTCTCTGGCCGATCTCGTCCTCGTCCCGGTGATGCCGGGCCAGGCCGACATCTGGGCGACCCAACGCTACCTCAAGACCATCGACCGCGAACGGCCCGACCATTGCGCCATCCGCCTCTTCGTCAACCGCGCCGATCCCGGCGACGCCGCGCGCGAGACGCGTGAGGCGGTGGTGGCGCTCGACGCGATCGCCGGCATGCTCGCCTCGGTGTCGGTGCTGCCCGCCCGCCTCGGACGCCGCGTCGCCTTCTGCCGGTCGCTGTCGGAAGGGTCGGCGGTGTTCGAACTCGAGCCGAAATCCAAGGCTGCCGAAGAATTCCAGGCCCTCGCCCAGGCCGTGGTGGAACCGCGCCGCGCGCGCAACCGGAAGAGTTGACATGGCCGAAACCCAGACCCCACCGAAGCCCGGGCTGACCAAGGACTATCCCGCGCAGATCTATTCCCCGGAACACCATCCGCCGGAATACCTCGCCTATCTCGAACGCGCCGCCGCCGGCCTTCACTCGCTGAAGTACGTCGTCTTCGGCCTGCTGGGAATCTCGGTCGTACTCGCCGCCTATGGCTTCTTCCTCATCTATCAGCTCACCCGCGACACCCATCAGATGGTCACGCAGACCACCCGCATGGCCGAGGAGATGGTGGCGATGAGCCGCAACATGTCGGCGATGCAGACGAGTGTCGCCGACATGCGCGGCAACATCTCGGATCTCAGCGCCAGCATCGTCGCGATGAACCGCAACGTCGCCTCGATCGACGCCTCGGTCGCCCACATGGCCAAGACCGTCGGCCTGATCCAGCACTCGACCAGCAACCTCGACCGGTCCTTCGGTCCGGCGATGGGCATGCTCAACAACTTCGTGCCCTTCGGGCTCGGCGGCAACAATTGGGCAGGCGCTCCGCCCTATGCCGCCCCGCCGCAGGGTATGCCGCGCTGAACCCGATCCGGTCGCCGTTCGTCGTCGCTCCCCGGCCTCACCCCTCCGGCGGTCGGTCGGCGTCGATCATGCCGGAGACGAGATTGACCCCGAGGAGATCCGCGGTGGCGATGTCGCCGCGCACCAGCGGCGCGACCCGCACCGGTTCGGCGAGCCGGGCGAAGAGCCGCCGCCGCGCCGCCACCGCCTCGTCGAGGCTCACCGCGACGAATCGCACCGCCTCGCCCGGCCGGATCTGCGCCATGCACCCGAGATCGGCGCCGATCACCGTGGCGATCTTCGGATAGCCGCCGGTCGGCTGACGATCGGCCATCAGCACGAAGGGCAGCCCCGACCCCGGCACTTGGATCGCTCCGTGCGCCACCGCGTCCGAGACGATGTCGTGGCCCTTCGCATGGGCGAGCGGCGGACCCTCGAGGGCGTAGGCCATCCGGTCGGAGCGCGGCGACAGCCGCCACTCGGTGGCGAGGAACGCCTCGATCGCGGCTCGCTCGAAATGGTCCTCCTGCGGCCCGAGCATCACCCGGATCGACCCGCGATAGGCCTCGAGCGCGCTCGTCTCGATCGCTGCCGTCCCCTCCGGCCCGCGCCGGGCGCCGAGGACGGCCAACCGATCGCCGGCCCGCAGCCCCCGCCCTTCGAGCCCGCCGAGATGGGAGCGCGTGTGGGTCGACCGCGAGCCGAGCACCGGCGTCAGATCGATCGCGCCGGCGACTGCCAGATAGGCCCAGGTGCCGCGAGCCCCCGCCCGGATCGTCAGCTGCGACCCCGGCTCCAGCGTCGCCGCAACCGCCGGCGGCAGCGACCGCTCGTCGAGACGCAGGTCGAAACCGCCGCCGACGACCGCGACGCCGATCGCACCGCCCTCCGCCTCGACCTCGAGGCCGCCGAGCGACACCTCGATCGTTGCTGCTTCCGCCGGATTGCCGAGCACTCGATTGGCGAGCCGCAGGGCCGCCGCATCCATCGCGCCGCAGCCGGTGACGCCCCAGCGCCCGAAGCCGACGCGGCCGAGATCCTGGATCGTCACCCCCGGTCCCGCCGACCGGACGAGGAGCCGCACGCTCATCGGGCGGCCTCCACCCGCGCCACCGGCTCGCCCGCCGCGGCCCGCGCCGCGAGCGCCGCGAAGGTCGCCGCGTCGATCGCCTCGAAGCGGATGGTGTCGCCGACCGCGACCAGGAAGGCCGGGTCGCGCCCTGGCGCGAAGACCTTCTCCGGCGTGCGGCCGACCACCCACCAGCCGGTCGGCATCGGCAGCGGCGCGATCGCCGCCATGCCGCCGGCGATCATCACCGCGTCGGCCGGATGGGCGGCGCGCGGGCTCGCCCGCCGCGACGCCGCGAGCTCCGCCGGCAGGCCGCCGAGATAGGCGAAGCCGGGTGAGAAACCGTACATGTGGACCCGGAGCGGCCAGGCGCAGAGGTGCTCGATGAGACGCGCGGGCGCCAGCCCCAGCCGGCCCGCCACCTCGGCGAGATCCTCGCCGTGAGGTGCTTCGAACGAGCAGGGGAAGGTCCAGGCCCGCGACGGTCGCGTCGCCACCTCCGCCTCGGCCGCCAACTCGAGGATGCGGGCGACGAGCCGTTCTCGCTCGATCACCAGCGGCTCGTAGGCGACGGCGAGCGAGCGGAAGGTCGGCGTCGTCTCGATCACCCCGGCGATCGCCGCCCGCGTCAGCGCCGCATCGAGGGCGAGGACGCGCTCGTTGAGGCCGGCATCGATCGCCGAGCCGAACTCGACCACCAGCAGACCCTCGCCGCTGTCGAGGAAACGGAGTGGCACCATGGCTCAGCGTCCGGCGAAGGGCGCGAGCGCGATGCCGGCGGCGCGCAGCCGTTCGGCCAGCCGCCGCGCCGAAGCGACCGCGTGCGGACTGTCGCCGTGGACGCAGATCGAGCCGATCGGCGTCGGGATACGGCGCCCGGAGACGGTGATCAGCGCCCCCTCCTCGACCATCGCCAGGGCGCGCGCCGCCGCTTCCTCCGGGTCCTCGATCATCGCCCCCGGCAGGCCGCGCCGCACCAGTTGCCCGGCCTCGTCGTAGCCGCGATCGGCGAAGATCTCCGCCACCGTCGCGAGCCCCGCCGCCTCGCCCGCCGCCACCTGCTCGGAGCCGGCGATGGCGAGGAAGGCGAGGTCGCGATCGACGGCCCTGACCGCCCGGGCGATCGCCGCGGCGATGCCGGAGTCGGCCGCCGCTGTGTTGGCGAGCGCGCCGTGAGCCTTGACGTGGGTGATGCGATGCCCGGCCCAGGTCGCCATCGCCGCTGCCGCGCCGATCTGATAGGCGACCATCCGTTCGATCTCGCCCTCGGAGAGCCGCATCGGCCGCCGCCCGAAGCCCTGCAGATCGGGGTAGCCCGGATGAGCGCCGACGGCGACACCCTTCTCCTTCGCCAGCCGGAAGGTCCGCGCCATCACGTCGGGATCGCCGGCATGGAAGCCGCAGGCAACGTTGGCGGTGGTGACGATGTCGAGCATCGCCGCGTCGTCGCCGCAGGCCCAGGCGCCGAAGCCCTCGCCGAGATCGGAATTGAGATCGACCGTGACCATGTCCCCTCCCGGATCCGCGCCGCTCGTGGGCGAGATCTACCACGAGCCGACCGCGGTCGTCCGTCCGAAATGCGCCTCGGCCGCGCCGCCGAGCGACTTGCGCCGCCGTTCCATTCATGCACCAGATCGAACGATCGCCGCCCCTTCGGTTCGTCGTTCATCGATCGTCCGACCCGCGGCGGACGGAGGCTCCGCCATGCGCATCGATTTCCTCGGCATCGAGGCCTTCCTGTCGATCGCCGAGCGCGGCAGCTTCCATCGCGCCGCCACCCACCTCAACCTGTCGCAGACGGCGCTCTCCCACCGCATGCGCAAGCTCGAGGACGACCTCGGCGTCGAGCTCTTCACCCGCACCACCCGGCAGGTGGCGCTGACCCCGGCCGGCATCGAGCTGCTGCCCCGCGCCCGGCGGATGTTCGACGAGATCACCGCCTCCTACGAGGCGTTGCGGGCGCGAGGGCGGGAACGGCAGGAACGGGTGGCGATCGGCTGCCTGCCGACCATCGCCACCGCCCACCTGCCGCCGGTGCTGGAGGCCTTTTCCGCCCTCCATCCGTCGATCCGCGTGCAGATCCACGACGCCTCGGCCCAGGAGATCGCCGAGCGGGTGCAGTCGGGCGAGGCGGAGTTCGGCATCACCATCGTCTCGGCCAATCGCTGGGACCTGGAGGTGCGGCCGCTGATGAAGGAACCCTATGTGCTCGTCTGCGCCGCCGACCACCCGCTCGCCGCCCGCCCCCGGGTCGGCTGGAGCGATTTCGAGGGCCGGCCGCTGGTGCGCATCTCGTCCCAGACCGCCAATCGAGCCATTCTCGACGAGGCGCTCGGCAGCCGCCGCGAGGCGATGCTGTGGCGCTACGAGGTCGCCCATCTCGCCACCGCCCTGCGACTGGTGCGCCAACGCATCGCCCTCGCCGTGGTGCCACGCCTCGCCGTCGAGGACGACGCCACCTCCGATCTGGTGGCGGTGCCGATCCACGGCCCCGGCGTCACCCGCACCATCGGCATCGTCACCAAGCGCGGCCTGCCGCTGTCGGCACCCGGCAAGGCCCTGCTCGACCTCGTCCTGGCACGCTTCCGGGCGGAAGCGGCGCGGGTGGAGGAGGCGAGCGACATCCTCGATTCATGAATTGGGTGCATCGATCCTGCGAAACTCGTCACTTGTCACATGATCTGACCTGACGTCTCCTGACCGCCCGCGATCGGACGACGGCATCTCCCGCAAAGCCCCGGCCGCATCGACGGTCGGCGGCCGGGCGAGAAGCGCAGATCTCCCGGCCGCCGGTCCCAGCCTCTGGAGGTTCCCGGGAGGTCCCATGCGCCGCCGCATCGTCTTCCTCCCCGGCCTCCTCTGCGACGCCACCACCTTCGCCGGTCAGGTCGCGGCCCTCGCTCCTCATGCCGAGGTCGCCGTCGCCGACTTCACCGGCTGCGATTCGATCGCCGCCATGGCCGAGGTCGCGCTCGCCGTCTTCGACGGACCGGTGTCGCTGGTCGGCTTCTCGATGGGCGGCCGCGCCGCGCTCGAGGCGGTGCGCCGCGCCCCCGAGCGGGTCGAGAGCCTAGTGCTGATGGACACCGGCGCCACCCCGGCCCGCGACGGCGAGGAAGCCGGCCGCATGGAACTGGTCGATCTCGCCCGGCGCGAGGGCATGACGGCGCTCGCCGCCCGCTGGCTGCCGCCGATGGTCCACGTCGACCGCGAGACCGATCCCGACCTGATCGGCCCGATCACCGCCACCGTCGAGCGCATGACCCCGGCGATCTTCGAACGCCAGATCCGCGCCCTCCTCGGTCGGCCGGATTCCCGTCCCGTGCTCGCCACCATCCGCTGCCCGACGCTGGTCGTCGTCGGCCGCCAGGATCGCTGGAGCCCGCTCGCCCAGAACCGGGAACTGGCCGAGACCATCCCCGGCGCCCGCCTCGCGGTGATCGAGGACAGCGGTCACTTCTCGCCGATGGAACGGCCCGAGGCGGTCGCCGCCGCGCTCCTCGACTTCTTCGGCCTGCCGTCGATCCCGTGAACCCGACCCGCCCGCCGGGCGGCCGCGAGGAAGGAGGTGATCCGTCCATGCACTGGTTGATGATCTGTCGCCACCGACCCGATCAGGACGCCCTGCGCGCCGAGGTGCGCGAGGCCCACCGCGCCCACGTGCTCTCCGGCCACGGTGGCCGCGTCCGCGTCCTCATCGGCTCGGCGCTCACCGAGGACGACGCGACGCGCGCCGTCGGCAATTTCGGTGTGCTCGAGGCGCCCGACCGCGAGACGGCGCTCGCCTTCGCCGAGGCCGACCCCTATGCCCGCGCCGGCATCGTCGAGACGATCGAGATCACGGCGCTCGCCGCGACCTTCCAGGCCCATCGCATCGATCCGATGACCCCGGCGCCGATCGCGGCCGGGTCGTCCTGACCCACACCGGACCTCCCGAGAGACGGAAACCGTCCTCGGGCAATCACGAAAAGACCCAGAGGGAGGAAGTCATGAACCGTCGCAGCCTTCTCGCCACCGGCCTCGCCGCCCTGGCGCTCTCCGCCACCGCTCTGCCGGCCCTCGCCCAGGAGGCGATCAAGATCGGCCTGATCCTGCCGATGACCGGCCCCTTCGCCTCCACCGGCAAGCAGATCTCCGCCGCTGCCAACCTGTACAATCAACAGAAGGGTGCCGCCGTCGCCGGCCGCAAGGTCGAGATCATCGTCAAGGACGACGGCGGCGTCGCCGACGCCACCAAGCGCATCGCCCAGGAACTGATCGTCAACGATCACGTGACGGCGATCGCCGGCTTCGGCCTGACGCCGCTGGCGATGGCGGCGGCGCCGGTCGCCACCCAGGGCCAGACGCCGATGGTGATCATGTCGGCGGCGACCTCGATCATCACCGAGCGCTCGCCCTACATCGTCCGCACCGCCCAGGTGGTGCCGCAGATCGCCGCCCCCTTCGGCACGTGGGCCTACAAACAGGGCCTGCGCCGGGTGGTGACGATCGTCACCGACTACGCCCCCGGCCACGACGTCGAGAAGTGGTTCTCCGATGCCTTCAAGGCGGCCGGCGGCACCACCGAGAACATCCGCGTGCCGCTGCAGAACCCCGACTTCGCGCCCTTCCTGCAGCGCGTCGCCGAGATGAAACCGGATGCGCTGCTCGTCTTCGTGCCGGCCGGCGTCGGTGCCACCTTCATGAAGCAGTTCATCGAGCGCGGTCTCGACAAGTCGGGCATCCGCCTGATCGCCACCGGCGACGTCACCGACGACGACATCCTCAACCCGATGGGCGACGCGGCGATCGGTGTGGTCACCGCCCACCACTACTCGGCCGCCCATCCTTCCGCCGCCAACAAGGCCTTCGTCGACGCCTTCAGGAAGGCCAACGGCGGCATGCGCCCCAACTACATGGCAGTCCACGGCTGGGACGGCATGCATGCCCTCTACGAGGGTCTGAAGAAGACCAACGGCGCCGGCGGCATGCCCCTGGTCGACGCCATGAAGGGCCTCGCCTGGGAGAGCCCGCGCGGGCCGATGTCGATCGACCCGGAGACCCGCGACATCGTCCAGAACGTCTACATCCGCAAGGTCGAGCGGGTCGACGGCGAATTGTACAACGTCGAGCAGGAGACCATCCCGAGCGTCAAGGATCCCGCCAAGGCCAAGTGACACCGAGCCCATGAAGTTCTGACCTGTTCAGAACTCCATGGGCGAAGGCAAGCCCGAACGGGCGTCGGCCGGTCAGGCCGAAACCCACGAAATTCGGACGAGTCCGAATTTCGTGAACTCGGTATCAGGCTCGGGATCGATCGGCACGAGGACCGGCGGAGCGATCCGCCGGCCCTTCGTCGTCCGCCGTGCTCCTTCGCTCCGCCGTCAGCCGAGCAGGCTCGGCGGGGCGGCGGGGCGCCAACTCAGGGTCGATCCGCCGTGTCCGTCGGCCTCGGTGGCGAAGTTCGCCGCCGAATATTGCCCGAACAGCGTCAACGCCAGCCCGTCCGCCCCGTCGGTGATGGTCAGCACCCCGAAGGTGTTCGACGAATCCTGGGCGAAGCCGAGGGTCGTGTTCACCGGATCGAAGGCGCGCAGATCGATCGACGCTCGACCGCCGAAGGGTGCGATCGCGCTCGCCTCGGCCGTCGGCAGCGAGATCCGCTCCACCAGCGTGCCGTCGGCCTCCCAGTTGACGAGATGGACCGCCACTCCGGCCTTGGATCGCACCTCCGACAACGGCTTGCCGTTCACGCCGAAGAAGACCTCGGTCATGTCGTGGCTCGGCGACACGATGCCACGCGTCTCGACCTCGTAGGATCCGTCGGGGTTGTAGGCGTAGGTCGCGACGCGGCCGTCGGCGAAGGTCGAACTCGTGATCTTTCCGGCCGCGTCGTAGTCGGCGACGAAGGCCGAACCGTTGAGGGCGGTCGAGACGTGGTGAGCGAGGACGCCGCCGACGAAGGTCTTCTCGAAGACCAGTGCGCCGCCGAGCGTTGCCGTCTGGCCGGCGAGCTTTCCGTCCGGGCCGTAGGTGGCGACCAGCGTGTCGTACTTCTGTC
>ERZ1645187.4577-NODE-4577-length-11095-cov-5.814583_pt1 | contig 11095 bp, 10 predicted proteins | sample MGYA00575352_ERZ1645187 | MGnify/ENA primary metagenome ERZ1645187 (study PRJEB40837, sample SAMN11349314) | freshwater sediment metagenome | isolation source: river sediment | host: Sediment | place: India: Wazaribad , New Delhi | collected 2017-02-21 ... | reverse complement strand
CACACCCCTTCATCCGGCCCTGCGCTTTGCGCAGGGTTCGCTCACTCCATCGCAGCTCCGAGGGCCGGCTTACAAGGTCCTTCCCTGGACCTTTATCGCGGTGGCGCCCAGCCCTCAAGCGGCCGTCCAGGCCGCTTGCCCCTCTACGCAACGATTCCGCTCGCCCTTCTGGAAGGGGCGTTTTGCCCGCCCGCAGCTTGTGTGTTGATAGCAGTTCTCCGAGCGGACTGAACGAACCTAAAGGCAACTCGTAGCCGAGTCCCCGTCAGGAGGCCGAGTGGAGGTGTCGTGCAGGGGGACGAGCCGCAGGGATGCGGCGAGAGGCTTAAAGGGCCAGGGAAGGCCCTTGTAAGCCGGCCCCCGGAGCGGCACCGGAGGGAGGGAAGTCGCGCATAGCGCGACCCGGATGTCGGGGTGGCCTTCTCTTTGGTTTCTTTCTCTTGGCCAAACAAGAGAAAGAAACTCGCCCGGAAAGGGCGAAACCCGAGCTGTCAGCCGACACCGAAATCGGCCAGACAACGGCTGCGAGCCGGCCCCCTGAGCATCAGTCGAAAGCGAAATGCGCCTGGTCCAGCTGCATGGTCGACTTGACCGGCTTGAGCATGGCGCTGGCATGGCCCTTGGCCCGTGGCAGCAGGCGCTGGAAGTAGAAGTCGCTGGTGGCCAGCTTGGCCTTGTAGAACTCGGCCGACTCACTGCCGCCCTCGCGCAGCTTACGCCGTGCCACCGCCTCCTGCTGTGCCCAGGCCCAAGCCAGGGTGGCGTAGCCGGAGTACATCAGGAAGTCGTGGCAGGCGGTGCTGACGATGTCGCGCTGGCGACTGGCAGCGAAGGCAAGGCGCAGGGTCAGGTAGTTCCACTGGGCGATGATCTTCAGTAGGGTCAGGGCGCGCAGGCGCATGCCCGGCTCGTTCTTCAACAGGTCCAGGGCGAAGCGGGCGATCGGCTTGGTGAACTCGAACACCGCCTTGCCCTTGCTCATCATCAGCACCTTGCGGCCGAGCAGGTCCAGCGCCTGGATGCCGGTGGTGCCTTCGTACAGGGTGGAGATGCGCGCGTCGCGCACGATCTGCTCCATGCCGTGTTCCTGGATATAGCCGTGGCCGCCGAATACCTGCATGCCCAGGTTGGCCGCCTCCAGGCCCAGTTCGGTCAGGCAGCCCTTGAGGATCGGCGTGAGGAAGCCCAGCTGGTCGTCCCAGTGCTGGTACTGCCGGTCGTCGTTCTTCAGCAGGCCCTCGATCATCTTGTCGGCGTGCTGGCTGGCCAGGTAGATCAGCGCGCGGCCGCCCTCGGCGATGGCCTTCTGGGTCAGCAGCATGCGGCGCACGTCGCCATGGTGGATCAGCGCGTCGGCGATCTGGGTCGGCTCCTTGGTGCCGGACAGCGCGCGCATCGAACGGCGCTCCAGGGCGTAGCTGAGGGCGCCCTGGTAGGATAGCTCGGCATGGGCCAGGCCCTGCAGGGCGGTGCCGATGCGGGCGGTATTCATGAAGGTGAACATGCACTCCAGGCCCTTGTTGGCCGGGCCGATGAGGAAGCCGGTGGCGCCGTCGAAGTTCATCACGCAGGTGGCGTTGCCGTGGATGCCCATCTTGTGTTCCAGCGAGCCGCAGGACACGCCGTTGCGCGCGCCCAGGCTGCCGTCCGGGTTGGCGAGGAACTTGGGCACGATGAACAGGCTGATGCCGCGGGTGCCCTTGGGCGCGTCGGGCAGGCGGGCCAGCACGATGTGCACGATGTTCTCGGCCAGGTCGTGCTCGCCGGAGGAGATGAAGATCTTGGTGCCGGTCAGCGCGTAGCGGCCGTCGGCGTTAGCCTCGGCGCGGGTCTTGACCTGGCCGAGGTCGGTGCCGCACTGCGGCTCGGTCAGGCACATGGTGCCGGTCCAGCGGCCCTCGGTCAGCGGAGTCAGGTAGGCCTGCTTCTGCGCCTCGCTGCCGTGCTGCATGAGGGTGTTCATGGCGCCCAGCGACAGCCCCGGGTACATGGTGAAGGACCAGTTGGCGGTGGCCATCATCTCCGACTTGAGCAGGCCCAGGCTCATCGGCAGGCCCTGGCCGCCGTACTCCACCGGGTGAGACAGGCCCTGCCAGCCGCCGGCCACGTAGGCGGCATAGGCCTCCTTGAAGCCCTTGGGCGTGCGCACTTCGCCCTGGTCCCAGGTGCAGCCCTGTTCGTCGCCCTGCTGGTTGAGCGGGCTCAGCACTTCCTCGCTGAATTTGGCGCACTCGCCGAGGATGGCGTCGACCATGTCTGGGGTGGCGTCGGCACCGTTAACCAGCTGCTGGTAGTGAGCCGGGAAGTCCAGCACCTCGTTGAGCAGGAAGCGGGTGTCGCGCAGGGGGGCTTTGTAGGCGGGCATGCAGGTAACCTCGTGAAAACGGCAGAAGCGCCAAATGACGCGGCGATTTATACGGGGCTCCCCGGGTGCCGGCCTTGGCAGCGGCAACAGCCTGTTCTGTCAGTTGGGACAATCCCCGGCCGCACAGCGATTGCCTGAGCGGGTTGCTCGGGTTAGCGTGGCGCACTGTCTGTTCAAGGATGCCGATCATGAAAAAATCACTGCTGCTGGTGTTGCTGTCTTCCCTGTCGCTGCCGGTGTTTGCCGCCGATTGCCCGGCGTTGCTGCAGGGCGAGCTGCCCAAGCTGCGCTCCAAGGAGGTGATCAACCTCTGCGAACAGTACGCCGGCAAACCGCTGCTGGTGATCAACACCGCCAGCCACTGCGGTTTCACCAAGCAGTTCAAGGGGCTCGAAGCCCTGCACCAGAAGTACAAGGATCAGGGGCTTGAGGTGCTTGGGGTGCCGTCGGACGACTTCAAGCAGGAGGCCGATAACGCCGAGGAAACCGCGACCATCTGCTACGGCAACTACGGCGTGACCTTCGCCATGACCGCCACCCAGGTGGTGACCGGCGACAATGCCATCCCGCTGTTCCGCGAGCTGACCGCGCAGAGCAGTGCGCCGCGCTGGAACTTCTTCAAGTATGTGGTCGACCGCCAGGGCAAGGTGGTCGAGAGTTTTTCCAGCCTGACCGAACCGGATGACGAAGACCTGGCGGCGGCCATCGACAAGGCCATCGCGTCCAGGCCTTGAACAGCGCCAGCGACAGGCAGCACCTCCCTATAGCGGCGGACTTTGCCAGCGCGGAGGCCTTCGAGGCGGCGCTGCTGGCCCAGCAGCGCCGTGGCTACCGGCGCCTGCGTTTCGCCGAGCCGTTGGAGGCGGCTTACCAGGTCCATGCGGCGGCGGTGATGCGCCGGCGCCTGCCGCTGATCATCAGCGCCGGCGTATTGATGCAGAGTGCCTATGCGCTGCTCGACCTGTGGTTGATGCCGGCGGCGCTGGCCTGGGAGATGCTTGCCTTGCGCGGCGTGGCGTTGCTGGTCACGGTGCTCTGCTACTTCTACTGCCGGCGCCCCGAGGCGCCGCCGTCGCGTGCGCTGGCCTGCTATGGGCTGGCCTATGCCGTGAATGGCTTGTGCGTTGCGCTGCTGATCCTGCCGGGGGCGCGGCATGGCGTGGACATGCCCTATGAAGGGCTGTTTCTCCTGTTGCTGTTTGGCTATGGCGTGCTCGGTTTGTCGCTGCGCGTGGCCAGTGCTGCCAGCTGGCTGTTCAGCGCCGTGCTGGTGGCGCTGGGCTACTGGCTACGCCAGCCGTTCGGCGAGCTGCTCAACCAGTTGCTGTTCCTCGGCTGCGCCAACCTGATCGGTGGCGTCGGCAGCTATATCCAGGAGCATGGCCAGCGCAGCGCCTGGCTCAATGCCCGCCTGCTCGAGCAGGCGCGGCAACGGGCCGAAGCGCAGACCCTGAGCCGTGGTCGCCTGCTGGCGGCGGTCAGCCATGACCTGCGTCAGCCGCTGCATGCCATGGCGCTGTATGCCGAGCAACTCGGCGAAGGCCGGGTTGTCGAGCCTTCGCGGGTTCGGGATATCGGCCAGCGCCTGGCCCTGTCGGTCGGCCAGCTGGGCGGCATGTTGCAGACCCTGCTCGATTACAGCCGTCTCAGCGTGCCCGGTGGGCTCAGCGTGCGCCGTAGCCACTTCGATCTGACGCCCCTGCTGCAACGCCTGCTGGACGAGGCGGCCGCTCAGGCCAAGCGTCAGGATTGCCGGCTGGAGCTGCAGGCGTCGGCCTGTTGGGTCTACAGCGATGCCTTGCTGGTCGAGCGCATCGTGCGCAACCTGCTGAGCAATGCCCTGCAGCATGCGGGGGCGCGGCATGTCCGTCTGCAGTGTCGGCAGCAGGGCGAGTGGTGCTGGCTGAGTGTCAGCGATGACGGCCGGGGTCTCAGTGAAGATGAGCAGCAGCGGGTGTTCGAGGAGTTCCAGCAGCTGCACAACCCGGGGCGCCAGAGTGAGCAGGGCCTGGGGCTGGGCCTGGCCATCGTGCGGCAGCTGAGTCGCCTGCTGGAGATGCCGTTGAGCCTGCAGGCCAGTCCCGGGCAGGGCTGTACCTTCAGTCTGCAGCTACCGCCGGGCGAGGCGCAGGTGCCGCTTGCGGCCGAGGAGCTGGCGGTCGACGCGGGACGGGTGCTGCTGGTCGAGGATGACGCCGCCAGCCGTCAGGCGCTTCGCGAGCTGCTGCAGGGCTGGGGCTGGCAGGTGAGCGAGGCCGAGGGCCCGCAGCAGGCGCAGGAACAGGTGCGGCTGATGTGCCCGGATGTGCTGCTCAGCGATTATCGCCTGGCGGCCGAGATCGACGGTCTGCGTTTGCTGGAGCAACTGCGCGAGCAGGCCGGCAGCATGTTGCCGGCGATTCTGCTGACGGCCGACCTGGGGCCGGAGCTGGCCGAGCGTTGCGCCCGCCAGCATGTGCGTCTGCTCGGCAAGCCGCTGTTGCCGCTGCGCCTGCGGCAGGCGCTCACAGCCAGCCGCGCTGTCGCGCGACCGTGACACAGGCGGTTCGCGTGTGCACCTGGAGCGTCTGAAACAGACTGCGCAGATGCGTCTTGACGGTTTCCTCGGAGAGCTTCAGGCGGCGTCCGATGGCCTTGTTCGGCAGGCCTTCGGCGAGCAGCAGGAGGATTTCCTGTTGCCGTGGTGTCAGGGTCGTGACCGGCTCACTGGCCGGCAGTGGCAGGTTCTCGCCCAGCAGCAGGCGACCGACGGCTTCGCGCAACTGGGCACCGCTGGCACTTTTCGAGATGAAACCGAGGGCGCCGGCCTGCCGAGCGGCGTGCGCATCCTGAGCCGATTCGCTGGCGCTGAGAATGGCGACCGGCGTGCTCCGCCCCTCGCGTTGCCAGCGTTGCAGCACGCTCAAACCGGACTCGTCGGGCAGTTTCAGGTCGAGCAGCACCAGGTCGTAGTCGTGGCTGGCCAGGCACTGTTCGGCGGCCTGCACCGAGGCGGCGCTGTCCACGCGCAGGTCCCTGGCCAGTGGCGCCAGGGCCAGGCTCAGGCCATCGAGGAAAATCAGGTGATCATCGACCAGCAGCAGTGACACACCGTCAGGCACGGTTGTCGGGACCAGGTTCATGCACGGCAACCTTGTAGGCGTTTTTGTTCGAATGGTTGTGCCGGCAGTGTACTGCCCGCGCGAGTTCCTGGCATCACCGGAACGGGGGAATGCTTTTAGGCGAGAGCGGTCTCAGGCAGCAGTGGCATGCAGGGCCAGGCGGCTGGCGTGCAGATAGAAGCTGCGCAGGCGACCGCGCGGGGCCAGGCACTGGCGCCACAGCCTGGCCAGGCTGGGCAGGTCGGCGTTGGCCGGCGGTACGCCGACCTGGGCGATCACGCTCATCCAGGCGATGGCGCAGGCGTAGCGCAGGTTGACGCACAGCTCCAGTTCGGGATCGGCGAGGAAGGCGTGCTGGCTGGCCAGGCCGCGGACCCGGCTGGCGAGGTCGGCATCGCGGGCGAGAAAGTCGTCCCACAGCTGGCGGTGCTGTTCGCGGCTGCAGCCCCAGGGCCCCAGTTGCTGGCCGTCGGCGAGGCTGCCGGCATGGCTGCCGCGACACTGCGCGGCAACCAGCAGCAGGGTTTCGCTGGCGGGGTTCAAGGCATCGAGTTGCTGCAGGGTTGGGCGGATCACATGCTGGCACAGCTCACTGGCACTGATTCCCATAACGACCTCGAAACAAGGTGACCGGCGGGGTCGGGGCGTGTGGCAGCTTCTTGTGATTATGCTGGGACCCCGCCGGAAGCCCTTTATGGGCTCAAGTTGAAGTCTAGTTTGAGAATTGTGCTGTAAAGGGCTGTTTTTAAATTGTTTTTGGATTTTGGTTATTGGCGATATAACGACGAGCGATTAAAAAGTGACCAGATTGAGCGCCCGTGGCGGGCGCCCCCAGCGGCTCAGCTTTCCTGAGCGTCACTGTCTTCATCTTCTTCGTCGAGTTCTTCCAGGGCCGTGGCGGCGCCTTCGTGGTCCTGCTCGGCGGCCTTGCTGTACCACTGGCGGGCCTGCTTGAGGTCGCTGGCCAGGCCCTTGCCGACCCGGTAGAAATTGCCCAGCTCGAACTGGGCATCGGCATCGCCCTGGGCAGCCGACTTGCGGTACCAGTACAGGGCCTGGCTGTAGTCCTGCTCGACACCGCTGCCTTCCTCGTAGCACACCGCGAGGTTGTACTGGGCATCGCTGTCGCCCTGCTTGGCGGCCTGCTGATACCAGTAGGCCGCCTGGCCGAGGTCGACATCCAGGCCCAGGCCGCGTTCGTAGCCCACGGCGAGGTTGTACTGGGCGCAGGCATGACCCTGTTCGGCAGCCTTGGCGTACCACTCGGCGGCCTTGGCGGCATCCTGCTCGAAGCCATCATTGCCTTCGTCGTAGCTCAGACCGAGGTTGTACTGCGCCGAGACGTGGCCATCTTCGGCCGCTTCGACCATTTCCTGGCCTTCCAGGCTGGAGTAGGCGTCCTGCAGGTCGCAGGGGTTGGCTTCGAACTCGGCGGCGGCCAGGTTCAGGCTGGTGCCCAGCAGCAGGGCGAACAGGGCAGGGAACGCGTGACGCATGGTTAACACTCCTTGTTGAACAGTCGCTTGAGTCTGCGCAGTCGGGCCTGCGTGAGCAAGCCCGGCTCGCGCGGTCAGTCGCCGCAGGCCAGCGGACGCTGCGGGTCGGTGATCCATTCGCTCCAGGAGCCGGCATACAGCGGCAGCAGCGGGTAACCGGCCAGGCACAGGGCGAAAAGATTGTGGCAGGCGGTCACGCCCGAGCCGCAATAGGCCACCAGTTGCTCGGCGGGCCGCTGGCCGAGCAGCGCACTGAAGCGCTCGCGCAGCTGCTCCGGGCTCTTGAAGCGGCCATTGTCGTCCAGATTGTCGGTGAACACCGCGCACTGCGCGCCGGGGATATGCCCGGCCACCGGGTCGATGGGTTCCATCTCGCCGCGAAAGCGTGGCAGGGCGCGGGCATCGAGCAGGGTCAGCTGCGGTGTGCCTAGGCGCTGCTGCAGGGTGTCGGCGCTGACCAGCAGGCTGGCATCCGCAGTGCCCTGCAGATCGCCTGGGCTGACCGATGGCGTGGCGCTGTCCAGCGGCAGGTTGGCGGCGCGCCAGGCATTCAGGCCGCCATCGAGCAGGAATACCCCCTCGCGCTTGCCCAGCCAGGCCAGCAGCCACCACGCGCGCGCGGCAAAAGCACCCGGGCCGTCGTCGTACAGCACGATCTCGCTGTGCTGGCTGATGCCCAACGCGCGCAGACGCTCCAGCAACTGCTGCGGATCGGGCAGCGGGTGGCGTCCGGTGATGCCGCGCTGCACCGGCGCAGACAGGTCGCGTTCCAGATCGATGAAACGGGCACCGGGAATATGCCCTTCGGCGTAGACGCGGGCGCCGTAGGCGGGGTCTTCCAGGGCGAAGCGGCAGTCGATGGCGATCGGTTCGGCAGTCGCCAGACGGGTGGCCAGTTCGGCCGGGCTGAGCAGTTGGGCGAGGGGCATGGCGGGTTCCTGTGTCCGGTCAGGGGCTGCTGCATCTTACCTGCGCGCGCGCGATTTTGATGTGCGTTGGGCCGCGCCTGCAGTCGGCAACCCTGAGCTTGAGGCCTTATCATGCCGGCTTGGATAAGGAGAAAACGTGATGTCCGGCAAACCCGAGGTGGTGATCACCTACTGCACCCAGTGTCAGTGGCTGCTGCGTGCGGCCTGGCTGGCCCAGGAGCTGCTGAGTACCTTCAGCGACGAACTCGCCCGGGTGGCGCTGGAGCCGGCGACCGGCGGGACGTTCCGTATCACCTGCGATGGCGTGCAGCTGTGGGAGCGCAAGGCCGATGGCGGCTTTCCCGAGGCCAAGGTGCTCAAGCAGCGTCTGCGCGACCTGATCGACCCGGCGCGGGATCTCGGCCACAACGACCGCTGAACCTGACCTCAGCTCTGCTCGTCGGGGCGCGGCGCATGCCGTGACAGGCGCGCCGACAGTACGGTGGCGAGAAGGATCAGGGCCGCGCCGGCAAACATTCGTGGCCCGGGCTGTTCGGCAAACAGCCACCAGGCAAAGGCAATGCCGTAAACCGGCTCCAGGGCAAACACCACCGAGGCGCTGCGGGCATTGAGCACGCGCAGGCTGCTGACGAACAGGCTGTGTGCCAGGGCGGTACAGAGCAGGCCGAGCAGGGCAATCCACAACCAGGCGCCGGCACTGATCGTCAGCAGCGCCTGGGCGCTCGGCGGCAGGCAGCAGGCGAGGATCGCCAGGTTCTGCCAGAGCGCCGCCTGGGCCGGCTTCACCCCGCGGGTGGTGGCGCGGTTGCTGACCGAGACCAGGGCGAACAGCAGGCCGGAGAGTACCGCCCAGGCCAGTCCCTGGGTGGCATCGCTGCCGAGGTCGAAGTCGGGCGTGACCAGCACCAGCCCGACACTGACCAGAGCCACCACGCCCCATTCGCTCGGGCGCACCCGTTCGCGGAACAGCAGGCCCTCCAGCAGCACGGTGAAGGCCGGAAAGCTGGCAAAGCCGAGGGTGGCTACGGCGACGCCGGAGACTTTCACGGCGATAAAGAAGCTCCACCAGTGCCCGCCCAGCAGCAGTCCGGTGCCGGCCAGGGCCAGGCGCTGGCGGTTGGTCAGCGCCGCAGCCGCTTCACCAAAGCGACTCAGTGGCCACAGGGCCAGCACGGCAAACAGCGCACGCCCGGCGACGATCACCAGGGGCGCGGCCACGGCCAGCTTGGCGAAGATGCCGGACAGGCCGAACAGCAGGGCGCCCAGATGCAGGGCGAACAGGGCGTGACGACGTTGCATGGGGTTTCCAGACCAACAGAACAAGAAGGGGGCAGGCCCCAGGCGTTTAGGGGTATCGACGCACTACGGGCTTCATGTGGCACAGCCGGAGTGCTGACAAGGCGGCCATCTGCTGTTTCCGAGGGGCGGCCGTTTCCTTTTCAAGTGGTCATGTAGCGGTCGCGTCGCTGTCATCGACTGGTCATCTGTGCCGTCCAGGCTGGGCAAAACAGCCGGAGAGCGCGTATGAGCAGCGAGCAACGCATCGAAACGCCCGTCAGGACCACCCCGCGCAAGCAGCGCGTCCGTACCCTGTGGATTTCCGACGTGCACCTGGGTACGCGCGATTGTCAGGCCGAGCGCCTGGCGACCTTTCTCAAACAGTACCACGCCGATCGCATCTACCTGGTCGGCGACATCATCGATGGCTGGAAGCTCAGAGGCGGCATCTACTGGCCGCAGGCGCACACCAACGTGATCCGCCGCCTGCTGACGCTGAGCAAGCGCGGCTGCGAGGTGATCTACGTCACCGGCAACCACGACGAGTTCCTGCGCCGCTACTCGAAGCTGATTCTCGGCAATATCCAGCTGGTCGACGAGGCCGTGCACCGCACCGCCGATGGCCGCCAGCTGCTGGTGATCCATGGCGACCAGTTCGATGTGATCACCCGCTACCACCGCTGGCTGGCTTTCCTGGGCGACTCGGCCTACGAGTTCACCCTGACCCTCAACCGCTGGCTCAATCACTGGCGTGAGCGTTATGGCTACGGCTACTGGTCGCTGTCGGCCTACCTCAAGCACAAGGTCAAGAGTGCGGTGAACTTTATCAGCGACTTCGAGGAAGCCATCGCCCATGAGTGCAGCCGGCGCGGCCTGGATGGCGTGGTCTGCGGGCATATCCACCATGCCGAGATCCGCCGGGTCGGCGCGGTGGAATACCTCAATTGCGGTGACTGGGTGGAGTCCTGCAGTGCGCTGATCGAGCACTGGGACGGGCAGATCGAGCTGTATCGTCTGGCCGACGCGCAGGCCCGGCAGACGACGCCGCTGGTGGAGGTGCTGCCATGAGGCTGCTGATCGTCAGCGATGCCTGGCTGCCCCAGGTCAATGGTGTGGTCACCTGCATCCAGGCGCTGGTGCGCGAGCTGCATGCACTGGGGCATCAGGTGAAGGTGCTCGGCCCGCAGGATTTTCGGCATGTGCCGTGCCCGAGCTATGGCGAGATCGCCCTGGCCTGGGACCTGTGGCGGGTGGCGCCGATGCTGCGCGAGTTCCGCCCGGATGCCGTGCACATCGCCACCGAGGGGCCGCTGGGCTGGGCGGCGCGCCACTATCTCAAGCGCCGTGGCCTGGCCTTCTCCTCGGCCATCCACACGCGCTTTCCGGAATACGTGACCACCCGCTGGCCCTGGCTGCCGCTGGACTGGGGCTATGCCTACCTGCGCCGCTTCCATGCCGCCAGCCAGGCGGTGATGGTGAGCACGCCCAGCCTGCGCGACGAACTGGCCAGCCAGGGCATTGGCCGCCTGGCACTGTGGCACAAGGGCGTGGATAACCAGCTGTTCCGCGCCGGCCCGTCGCAGGCGGCAGGCAAGCCGGTGTTTCTCTATGTGGGGCGTCTGGCGGCGGAGAAGAATCTGCCGGCCTTTCTCGATCTGCAACTGCCGGGCGAAAAGTGGGTGGTCGGCGATGGCCCGCAGCGGGAGAGCCTGCAGCAGGCCTATCCGCAGGCGCGCTTTCTTGGCTACCAGCGTGGCGCCGAGCTGGCACGCTGCTATGCGGCGGCCAGCGTGCTGGTGTTCCCGTCGCGCACCGATACCCTTGGCCTGGTGATGCTCGAAGCGTTGGCCTGTGGCACGCCGGTGGCGGCGTTCCCGGTGCGTGGTCCGGTGGATGTGCTGCAGCAGGGCGTTACTGGCTGGATGA
>ERZ1645187.4574-NODE-4574-length-11100-cov-10.743323_pt1 | contig 11100 bp, 11 predicted proteins | sample MGYA00575352_ERZ1645187 | MGnify/ENA primary metagenome ERZ1645187 (study PRJEB40837, sample SAMN11349314) | freshwater sediment metagenome | isolation source: river sediment | host: Sediment | place: India: Wazaribad , New Delhi | collected 2017-02-21 ... | reverse complement strand
TGCTCGAACTCTCCGGCGTCGGCGATCCGGCGCTGCTCGCGCGCTGCGGCGTTCCCGTCGTCCATGCGCTGCCCGCCGTCGGCGAGAACTACGCCGATCATTTCTGCACCCGCATGAACTGGCGCGTGAAGCTGCCGGTGACGCTGAACGAACAGGCGCGCGGCCTGCCGCTCGCCAGAGCGGTGGCGCGCTACTTCACGACGCGGCAGGGCATCCTGACGCTGGGCACCGGCCTCGCCTACGGCTTCGTGCGCACGCGGGAGGGACTCGCGGGGCCGGACGTGCAGTATTTCTTCATGCATGCGAGCTACGCCAACGCCGCCGAACGCAAGCTCGACCCGCTGCCGGGCATGACCATCGGCGTCACGCAGCTACGCCCCGAATCGCGCGGCTCGATCCACATCGCGTCGTCGGACCCACTCGTGCAGCCGCGGATCAGGCCGAACTTCCTCGCCACGCAGGCCGACCGCGCCGCCATGGTCGAAGGCATGAAGAAGGCGCGCGCCATCGTCGGCGAGGCGGCGATGGACCGCTTTCGCGGCGAGGAGCTGAGCCCCGGCGCGCAATGCCGAAGCGACGCCGACTGGCTCGCCTTCGCGCGCGAGAACGGGCAGACGATCTATCACATCGCCGGAACCTGCCGCATGGGCGCGGACGCCGCCAGCGTCGTCGATCCGCACTTGCGCCTGCGCGGGCTCGCGGGCCTGCGCGTCGCCGACGCGTCGGTCATGCCGACCATGGTGTCGGGCAACATTCAGGCGGCGGTGTTCATGATCGCCGAGAAGGCCGCCGACATGATCCTCGAAGACGCGCGGTGATTCGATGGCCCTGCATCCGATCCGCATCGAAGGCGTCATCGCCGATCCCGCCGAAACCGTGCGCGTGACGCGCTGGCTCGCGGCGCCGGGCGCGCATGTCGCGCGGGGCCAACCGCTCGCCGTGGTTGAGACGGCCAAGGCCGATCTGGAGGTCGAGGCGCCGCGCGCGGGCTGGCTCGCGGCGATCCACGCCGCGCGGGATGCGCATGTCGCCATCGGCGCGACGCTTGGCCTTCTGGCCGACGCGCCGGACGAGAAGGTCGAGGCGTCCGCATCCCCTCGGCCGACGCCGCCCGCCGACGCCGCGCTCTCTCCGGTTGAAGCGGCGCCGTCCGCAGATGCGACGCCGGAGGCGGCGCCCCGGGCTGGCGATCTGCGCGCGACGCTCGCACGCCAGCACGCGCCGACGCGGCTCGTGTGGGGCCGCCGCGACGCGGTGATTCCGCCCGCTCACGCGCAGGAAGCGCCCGGTTTCGTCGCGCTGCGCAGGCTCGACGTCGTCGGTCATGCGCCGCCCATCGAGGCGCCCGCGCTGACGGCGCGGCTCATCCTCGAAACGGCGCGCAGCGCGAGGTGAGCGGCCCCACGCGAGTCAGCCCATCCTGTGTCGAATGCGCGCGAGGGCCGCTCGTGCAGAACGACGGATCGGCTCCACGAAACGCCTATGCGGACTCGACGCCGCACCAGTCGGCGACAAAAAGCGCCATCGCTTTTGTCACGCGTCTGATCGAGGCGATGCTGGCGCGCTCGTCGAAGCCGTGGATGTTCTCGCTTCTGTGGCCGTAGCAGAGCGCGGGAACGCGGTCGTAAAGCGCATGGACGCGCGCGTCGAGATAACCCGCCGTCATGAAGCTCCTGAGCGTCTCGCCGGTCGCGCTCTCATGCGCGCGCGCCAGCGTCGCTTCGGCCTCCGAACCCGGCTCCAGCACATAGCCCTCGGCGAAGAAGCCGTTGAAGATCACCGCTGGAGGATTGGCGGCGAGATAGGGATCGCGCGCCGCGAACGCCGCTACGCAGGCCTCGATTTCGGCCGCCGCGTCCTGCGCGCGAACCCCGGGGTAGATCGAGACGCGGCAATCGAGCCGGCAACGGCATGGCACCGACGACGCCCAGTCGCCGCCTTCGATCCTGCCAATGTTCAGATTGATCGGATGCGCCTCGTTCTCGAAATGCGGACGCCCCGCCTTGCGCGCGTTCCACTCCGCCTCAAGGCCGCGCAGCGCGCCGATGACGCGATAGGCCGCGTCGATGGCGTTGGCGCCCGCGCCCATCTCGCGCACATGCACCGGCTTGCCCGCGACCTCCACCTTGAACCAGATCACGCCGACATTGGCGCGCACCACCATCTCTTCCTCGGGCTCGGGAATCAGCACCGCCTCGGCCTTGTAGCCTTTGAGATGCGTCATCAAGGCGCCGTCCCCGGTCGATTCCTCCTCGACCACGGACTGCACGTGAACGCGCGCCGCCGGTTGCAGGCCGACGCGCCGCAGCGCGTCGAGCACGAAGATGTTGGCGGCCGCGCCAACCTTCATGTCGGCGCCGCCGCGCCCGTAAAGCCAGTCGCCCTCGATCACCGGATCGAAGGGCGGATGCGTCCACATGCGCGCCGGCCCCGCCGGCACGACGTCGACGTGACTTTGCAGGATGAGCGAGCGGCCCGTCTCGCGGCGCGGCCGATGGGTGGCGACGACGATCGGCGCCTCCGAATGCGCCTCGTCCCACCGCCCCGCGCCAGGATGTTTCGCGAGCGCGGCGCGATCCATCGCGAAACGCTCGACGGCATAGCCGCGCGCCTCCAGCGCCGCCTGCACGAAATCCTGCACGCCCGCCTCGTTCCCGCGCGTCGAGGGGAAGCGGATCAGATCCTGCGCGAAGGCGATCTGGGCGTCGAAGCCTTCGTCGACCGAGGCGACGATGCGCGCGCGCAAGGCGTCGTCGAGGGGCATGGCGCTGTCTCCTGCGAGATCAGATGATGCGGCGCCTGATCGTCGAAGTCACGATCTCCGTCAGCACGACGACGGAGAAAATCACGGCGAGGATCAGCCCGACCTGATCCCAGTAGAGATTGTTCAGCGCGGAATCGAGCGCGACGCCGATGCCGCCGGCGCCGACGAGGCCGAGCACAGCCGATTCGCGAATGTTGATGTCCCAGCGCAGCAGCGCCACCGACCAGAAGGCCGGCTCGACCTGCGGCCAGTAGCCTTTGACGAGGATCATCGATTTCGGCGCGCCGGTCGCCGTGAGCGCTTCGATCGGTCCGCGTTGCGCCTCCTCCAGCGCCTCGCCGAACAATTTGCCGACAAAGCCGATGGAGCGGAAGGCGATGGACAACACGCCCGACAGCGCGCCCGGCCCGAACACCGCGACGAACAGCAGCGCCCAGATCAGCGAGTTCACCGAGCGCGACGACACGAAGATGAACTGCGCGAGAAAGTTGAGGATCGGATTGCGGGTGAAGTTGCGCGCCGCCAGAAACGACAGCGGCAGCGCGAGAATCAGCGCGAGGATGGTGCCAAGCGTGGCGATATGCAGCGTCTCGATCAGCGCCGCATGAATCTCCTTGGGATAGAAGGCCCAGTCGAACGGCCACATGCGCGAGAACAGATCGAGCGTCTGCGCCGGCGCGTCGTAGAGAAACTCCGGAATGATCTCGATGGTCTTGATCGACCACACCACCGCGATGGCGGTGAGGATGTAGATCGTCGCGCGGGCGATGCGCTCGGACGGCGTGAAGCGCCGCCATTCCCGCTCGACGGGAGAAAGAGGCGCGGCGCTCACTGGAAGATCCTCCGGATGCGGCCCGACGCCATCTCGGCCAGCATGATGAGACCGATGATGCACAGCAGGATCGTCAGCACCACGTCGTAATCGAACCGCTGATAGGCGGTGAACAGCGGCGCGCCGATGCCCCCGCCGCCGACGATGCCGACCATGGTGGAGTTGCGCAGATTGGAATCGAGCTGATAGACCGCCAGCCCCACGAAGCGCGCCATCACCTGCGGCATGACCGCGAAGATCAGCACGTTCCAGAAGCTCGCGCCGGTCGCCCGCACAGCCTCGACCTGCTTGGCGTTCATCTCCTCGACGACTTCGGCGAAGAGCTTCGAGACGAAGCCCATCGACGAAACGATCAGCGCCAGAATGCCGGCGAGCGCGCCAAAGCCAACCGCCTTTACGAACAGGATCGACACGATCACCGGATGAAACGACCGGAACACCGCGATCAGCGCGCGCGCGCTCCACGACAGCCAGCCAGGGCTGAGATTGCGCGCCGCCATCAAGCCGAGCGGCATCGACAGCAATACGCCGAAGAAGGTCGAGACGACGGCGATCTGGATCGACTCCAGCATCCCCGTATAAATCAGCTCCAGCTTGTCCGCCGCGAAATTGGGCGGGAACATACGCGCCAGAAACTTCGCGCCGTTGTCGAGGCCGGTGACGAAGCGCGCCCAGCTCAGTTCGAGAATCGAGGTCGCGTAGAGCGTGTAGAGCGCCAGCCCGATCCAGGCGATCCGGCTCGTCCAGTTGACCGGAAAGGCCGGCGGGCGCGGCTTGGCGGGAAGGGCGGGATCGGCCAGGCTCACAGGAAGTCCTCGCCGCCGTAGATGTGCTTCAGATGGGAGGCTTCGAGTCCTTCGGGCGGGCCGTCATAGACCACCTCGCCGCCCGTCATGCCGATGATGCGCCGCGCGTAGCGCCGCGCCAGATCGACATTGTGGATGTTGACGATGATCGGCGTCGCGCGCGCATGCGACAACTGCGCGAGCAGCTCCATGATCTCGACCGATGTCTTGGGGTCGAGCGAGGAGGTCGGCTCGTCGGCCAGCACCAGGGCCGGGCTTTGCATGATCGCCCGCGCGATGCCGACGCGCTGGCGCTGCCCGCCCGACAGCGCGTCGGCGCGGCGGTTGGCGAACTCCTCGGTCAGGCCCACCGCCTCGATCAGTTCGAAGGCGCGCGTCACGTCCTGCGCCGGAAACTTGCGCAAGAACGCCTGCCAGGCCGGCACATAGCCGAGCCGGCCCGACAGGACGTTCTCCATCACCGACAGGCGCTCGACGAGGTTGTATTCCTGAAACACCATGCCGATGCGCCGCCGCGCCATCCGCAGCTTCTGACCGGAGAGCTTTGCGAGGTCCGCGCCCTCGAACAGAATTTCGCCTGCGGTCGGATCCACCAGCCGGTTGATGCAGCGGATCAGCGTCGACTTGCCGGTTCCCGACGGGCCGATGATGGCGGTGACGCCTTCCCCCCCGACGTCGAGCGAGATGTTCTTCAGAACCGGCTGGCCGGGCCGATATTCCTTGCGCAGATTGCGGATCGAGAGAACGGCGGACATGCGGTGCTTTCGGGCGAGGCGCGGAGGTCGGGCGTCTGAGGCGAAGGGTCGGCGGCCTCGCGCCGGAAGGGCGAGGCCGCGTCGTTCTTATGGCTTGGGCGCGGCGGGGGGCGCGGCCGGCGCGGCGGGGGCCGCGGCCTTCTTCGCGGCTTCGTCCGCGGCCTTCTTCGCCGCCGCCTCCGCCTCTCGCTTCACCTGCGCGTCGTAGGCCGACTTGTTGTAGGGGGTGCCCGACTTCTCGGCGACCTCGCGGATCGGCTTCCACGTTTCCTTGTAGGTCATCGGATAGAAGCGATCCTCGCCGAAATATTCCTTCTTCATCGCCTCGTCCCATTGATAGCCGATGAAGCAGTCGGTGATCTTCTTCGCCAGCTCCGGCTTGAGATCGTGCGGCATCGCCCAGGGCGATGTCGGGAAAAGCGGACTCTCCCAGATGATCCGCACCAGCCCTTCCTTGATCGTCCCGCGCTTGATCATGCGGTCGAGCACGTCGGACGCCACCGGCGCCATGTCGTAGTCGCCGTTGATGACGCCCATCACCGATTTGTCGTGCCCGCCCGACATCAGCGGCTTGTAATCGGCGTCGGGCTTCAGCCCCTCGTCGCCGAAATAGACGCGCGGCGCGAGATTGCCGGAGTTGGACGAGGGCGCCGTGTGCGCGACGCGCTTGCCCTTGAGGTCGGCGAGGCTCTTGAAGGGGCTGTCGGCCTTGACGATGGCCTGCACCTTGTAGCCCGAAACGCCCCTCTCCGATCCGTTGACCGCGAAGGGAACCGCGCCGGCGAGATTGACGGCGAAGCCGACCGCGCCTGTGGGATAAAGCGCGATGTGCAAGCGCCCGGAGCGCATCGCCTCGATCTGCGCGGCGTAGTTCTGGACGGGAAAGTTCACCACCTTGCGCCCGATGCAGGTCGAGAGATGGTTCATCAGCGGCTGATAGACCGCCTGATAGACGGCCGGATTCTCGACCGGCGAATAGGCGAAAATGATCGTCTGCGGATCTTTGAGCTTGGCGGGATCGGTCGGCGCGTCGGCGACGAGATCGTTGTCGGCGTCGCAATACAGCGGGTCGAGCTGGCCGCGATTGGCGCAGGCGTCCTGCGCGAGCGCGGGCGCTGTCGCGGCGCAGGCGGCGAGAACGATGAGGGTGCGAAAGATCATGTCACGACTCACTGCTTCGGGGTCTGGGCGGGCGCGGCCGGTTGAGCGGCCTTCTCCGCCGCCTTCTTGGCGGCCGCGTCGGCCTCGCGCTTGCTCTCGACGTCGTAGGCGGCCCGGTTGTAGGGCGTGCCCGACTTCTCCGCGACGTCGCGCACCACCTTCCAGTCCTTGGCGTAGGTGATCGGCAGGAAGCGGTCGTCGCCGTTGAACTCCTTCGTCATCGCCGGGGTGAAGCGGAAGGAATAGAAGCACTCCTTCAGCTTGGCGGCGAGTTCGGGATTGAGATCGTGCGCGTGGGCGAAAGAGGAGGTCGGGAAGACCGGCGACTTGTAGAGGATGCGGAAGTCGTCCGCCTTGATCGTGCCGCGCGTCGCCATGCGCTCGAACACGTCTGAGGCGACGGCCGCCATGTCGTAATCGCCGGACACGACGCCCAGCACCGACTTGTCATGGCCGCCCGACATCAGCGGCTTGTAGTCGTCGTCCGCCTTCAGACCTTGCTCGGGGAAAAGCACGCGCGGCGCGAGATTGCCGGAATTGGAGGACGGCGAGGTGTGCGCGACCTTCTTGCCCTTGAGGTCGGCGAGCGTCTTGTAGGGGCTCGACGCCTTGACGATGGCGAAGAGCTGATAGCCGCGCACCTGCGTCTCGACCGCCTTGGCCGCGAACGGCACGGCGCCGGCGAGGTTGACGGCGAAGCCCGTGGGGCCGGTGGAGAAGCCGGCGAAATGCAGCCGCCCCGAGCGCATCGCCTCGATCTCGGCGGCGTTGGACTGCACCGGATAATAGACGGTGCGCTTGCCCACGCATTTTTCGAGATGATCGGTCAGAGGCTTGAAGATGTTGGCGTAAACCGCCGGATCCTCGACGGGCGTATAGGCCCACACCAGCGTCGAGGGATCGCGCAACTTCTTCGGATCTGTCGGCGCGTCGGCGACGAGGTCCTTGTCGGCGTCGCAATACAGCGCGTCAAGTTCGCCGCGATGGGCGCAAGCGTCTTGCGCGCGCGCCGGGACGGCCAGGGCGACGAGCGCGGCGGACGCGAGAAGAGCGGCGAGGGGGCGATTCATTCAATGTCCTCCCGAATGAACGTTGTCCCCCCGATCATCCCCCTTGTCATAAAACTGTCAAATCCTCACGCGAAGCGCTCCGCCCGGTCGAGCAGATCGCCCAGCCGGTCCAGCATCGCCGCCATGCTCCCGTCGATATGATCCAGCAACGCCGTCCAGTCGTCGTAATGGTGCAAATCCCTGGCGCCGTCGGAGACGCCGCGCAGCCCCAGCATCGGCAGGTCGAAGCGCTGACAGGCGCGCAGCACCGCGAAACTCTCCATGTCCACCATGTCCGCGTCGATGCCGGCATAGGCCGCCCCCGACACGATGTTCGCCCCGGTCGAAAGCCGCGCGGCGGGAACGTCGGGCAGGCGGAACGGCAGCGCGATCTCGCGCGGATGCTCCATGAAGGGCGTCACGCCTTTGGCGAAGCCGAGCGGCGAGGCGTCCATGTCGCGATACGACACCGAGACGACCTGATAGATCGCGCCCTGCTCCAGCGTGCTGGAGCCGGCCGAGCCGAGCGACAGCACGAGATCGGGCTTGGCGCCCGCCGCGCGGCAGGCTTCGAGCGCGCGCGTCGTTCCGATCGCCGCCTCGACAGGGCCGACGCCGATCATCGCCGGCGTCATCCGCGCGCGCAGCTGCGCCCCGTATTCGGCCTGCGCCGCCATGACGATCAGGACGCGATGGCGCCCCGCCCGAAACAAGGCCGGCCCTGTCACGAAGCGGCCTCGTCCAGCGCGATCCGCGCGAAGGCCTCGCGCAGCGCCGGCGAAAGCGGCGCCGGTCTGCGCGTCGCGCGCTCGACATAGACATGCACGAAGAAGCCTTCCGCCGAGGCCGTCTCCTCGTCCTCGCGGAACAGCCCGATCTCGTAGCGCACCGAACGCGCGCCCAGCTTCGCCACCGCGATCCCCGCCGTGATCCTGTCGGGATAGGCCATCTCGGCGTGATAGCGGCAGCCGGTTTCGACCGCCAGCGCGATCACGGGACTTGCGGCGATGTCGAGCAATCCCTGCTCGATCAGCCACTGGTTCACCGCCGTGTCGAACAGCGAATAATGAACGACATTGTTGAGATGGCCGTAGGCGTCGTTGTCCATCCAGCGCGTCGTCAGCGTGCGGAACGCCTTGTAGAGGGCGCGGGTCGAAGGCGGCCGGCGGGCGTTCATCGCGGCGGCTCCCGTGTGACGTCTCCGCAACGCATCGACATTCCTCCCGTCCCCTCGCGTTCACACCGGCAGCAGCGCCCGCACCGCGCGCCAGCTGTCCTCGGTGTTGGCGCAGAGCAGGCCGAGTCCCCGCGCGGCGGGCCGGTAGGGCGAGCCGTCGAGCATCCGCGCCCATCCCCCCGCCTCTGAATGCAGCAACATGCCGGGCGCGTGATCCCATGGGTTGAGGCGCCCGTAAACAAGAAAGTCGCAACGCCCGGACGCCGCGAGCCGGTATTCGTGGCCGCAGCAGCGCAGCGTCGAGACGCTCTCGAACGACGTGAAGGACGCGAGCACGTCCTTGCGCCGATCCGCCGGAAAAAACCGCCAGCTCGCCATGCCGTTCATCTGCGCCGGCGCGCGCGCCGGCCCGACGCGCCAGTCCCGCGTCGAACCGTCGGCGCGCTCCAGCCAGGCGCCTTCGCCGCGCAAGGCCAGCGCGCAATCGCCGAGGATCGGATCGTAGATCGCCGCGGCGACCGTCTCGCCCCGAACCACCGCCGCCGCCATCACCACGAACAGCGGCAGGTCGGAGGCGAAGTTGAGCGTGCCGTCCACGGGGTCGATGACGAAGGCCAGATCGGCGCTCGCCAGCGCGCCAAGCAGCGCGGGATCGCGCGTGCAGCCCTCCTCGCCGACCGCGACGCAGCCCGGAAAGGCGCGCGCCAGTTCGGCGCAGATGAAGCGCTCGGCGGCTTCGTCCGCCTCGGTCACGAGATCGCCGGGCGAGCCTTTCTCGCGCACCTCGCCGGCGGCGAGGCGGCGAAAGCGCGGCGTCACCTCGCGCCGCGCGGCGGCGATAAGGATGTCCAGGAAGCGGTCGAGATCGCGGCGCGTGAACAGCATGGTCTGCCTCAACTCAGATCGAATTCGACCAGCACGGGCTGGTGATCGGAGATCTGCGTCTCGCCGTCGCACACGATGCGCCGCGCCCGCGCCGCAAGATCGGGCGTCGCCAGCACGAAATCGAGACAGGCGGGCGGGCCGTAGGTCTGATCGTAGATGCAGGCGGTGAAAGGATGCGGCGCCTCGCCTTCGACCGCGCGCCAGACATCTCTCAACGCCGGCGTTCCGTCCTCGAACGGCGCGAGGAGGCGCGCGAGGATCGGATCGCCGGGCGTCATGTTGAAATCGCCGGTCAGGATCGCCGACGCGCTCGACGCCGTCATCGCGTAAGTATGCGGCCCGGCCACGCGCGGCGCCGCATGGCGCGCGCTCGCCAGCCGATGCGCCTCGCGGATCGCCTCGACCTGCGCGGCGCGCAAGGCGGCCGACGAATATTCGAGATGGGTCGTCATCAGCCGGATCGGCCCCGCCGGCGTGATCGCCGCCGCCTCGATCAACATGCGCGGCATGTTGCGCGTCCTGGCGGCGCCCCACGGCAGCAGATGCCGCAACGCCTGCGACACGGGATAGCGCGTCAGCAGCAGATTGCCGAATCGCTTGCGCCCGCCCGCGCCGTCGCAGACATCGACGCCCACGCCCTCGATGGCGGTGAAGGCCGGGAGCATCGCCGCGAGAGCCGCGAACTGGTCGGTTCCGTCATTGCCGGGCAGATCGGCGAAGTTCGAGGCCACCTCTTGCAGGCACAGCACGTCGAAATCGGCCATGGCGCGCGCATGGGCGACGACGCGCGCGGGATCGACCCGCCCATCCATGCCGCGCGCCCATTGCACGTTCCATGTGACGAGTCGCAACACGCTCATTTCAGCCCCGCCCGCATGAAGCTCTGCACGAACTGCCTCTGGAACAACAGAAACGCCAGCAGCAAAGGCCCGCTGGTCATCAACGTCGCCGCGCAGATCACCGCCCAGTCGACGCCCTGATCGGTCGAGGAAAACACCGCGAGGCCGACCGTCAGCGGCCGCGCCTCGACCGAATTGGTGACGATCAGCGGCCAGAGAAAATTGTTCCAGTGATAGCTGACCGAGACGAGGCCATAGGCGATGTAGGTCGGCCGCGCGAGCGGCACATAGACCTTGGTGAGAACCTGCAACGGTCCCGCGCCCTCGATGCGCGCCGCCTCGTCCAGCTCCTTCGGCACCTGCTTGAAGGCCTGCCGCAGCAGGAAGATGCCGAAGGCGGACGCGATGTAGGGCAGCGCGATGGCGGGGATGGTGTCGACGAGATTGACCGCCGCGAGCGTGCGGTAGTTCTCGACGATCAGAGCGTCGGGCATGATCATCAACTGCACGAGGATCAGCGCGAAGGCGAGGTCCCGCCCGAAGAACGGCCTCCGCGCCAGCGCATAGGCCGCCAGCGTGCCGAGACAGAGCTGACAGGCCAGGATCAGCGTCACCAGAATGAAGGTGTTGAGAAAGTAGCGCGCGAACGGCGCCGCCGCCCAGGCCCGCGCGAAATTCTCAAGCGTCAACGGCGCGGAAAGCACGAAGCGCGTGGTGAACTCCGAAGGATGGATCGCCGCCCACACCGCATAGGCGAGCGGCGCGGCCCATATGACGGCGAGCAGGATCGCGCCCGCCGATTCGAGCCAGCGCCCGAGACCCTTCGGCGCAT
>ERZ1645187.4573-NODE-4573-length-11103-cov-39.554580_pt1 | contig 11103 bp, 9 predicted proteins | sample MGYA00575352_ERZ1645187 | MGnify/ENA primary metagenome ERZ1645187 (study PRJEB40837, sample SAMN11349314) | freshwater sediment metagenome | isolation source: river sediment | host: Sediment | place: India: Wazaribad , New Delhi | collected 2017-02-21 ... | reverse complement strand
TCGGCATAGAGACCCACTGGCCAGTCGCTGATTTCCTTCCGAACTTGTTCGTTGAAGTAGCTGATTGTCCAGTTCACGGGAATATGTTAGCTAATTTGCGAACTTTTGCAACAAGGTTCGCGCTCCAGCTTCGTATCCAAACAAACTGGATGTTTGGCGAGCGGGACCGGATAGTGATTCGTGGCTCACCTTACGAGTTGTCCCTTCATCCCATTACCTTCGCCGGCAGGAACAGCAACAGCGGATTATCCGGGCAAGCCGCAAAACCGAAGCGCCGGTAAAACCCCGCCGCCTCTTCATCAATCGCATCAACGAACAGGCCGATACCCCCGGCCTCGGTATAAATTCGCCGCGTTCGGGTCAGGGCATCGATCAACAGTAATTCGCCGAGGCCCTTGCCCTGACATCGCCGATCAACCGCCAGCCGGCCCAGTCGCACGCCTGGAATGCGGCGTGGCAGCTTGTTGCGCCAAGCCTCCGGCAGATGGCGGTTTTCGAGTTCGGCGAGCGTCAGGGCGTAATAGCCGAGAATACGATCCGGCGCGTCCTCGCCAGTGGCGACGAAAGTCTTCGACAGGCCCTTGTCCTGATGCTGGCGGGCAACTTTCCGCAGCCAGTCGTTCAGTTCCTGACGGCCACCATCGAAACCCTGCCGGTCATGGCTCCCAGTTAAAGGCAGTACCTGCATCATCGCGCTGGGCCTTCTGGTAGCGTTCCGTGGCCGCCTGCAACCGGGCGTTGGGTTTCGGCGGATTTTCCAGCAGGTCGAGCAGCCAGTTCCAGTCGCGGGGCGACAGGCGGATGACCTCCTCCCGCTCGATGACAGCCTGGGCTTCCTTCAAGGCCGATTGCACCAGAAACTGATTGACCGTCGCCCCTGTCAGTTCGGCGGCCCGGCACAGCGTCTCGTAGACCTCGTGGGGGACGCGGGCGCCGATGCGTTCCTGCTTGGCGGTGGCGGTTCTCATCAACGACTCCTGAAATGATCAAACATAATTTAGTATATCATTGTCGCCAAAATGGCGTCAGGGTTTCTGAATTACTCATAATCTACGCCAGCCTGTCGCCTTCGCCGCTGGGTTCCTGGCTCACTACCTTTATTGACAACAATCATTGTCTATGACAACATAATCGTCGTTAACAGCAAATGGCGATTTTTCAATTTATGTTGTCAGAAACGACTTCCTGGGAAGGGTCCCTGGACGAGTTGGTGGCCGAAGTGGATCGCCAACTGGCCCCGCTGGACCCGGAAGGGCGGCTCGGCGGGGTGAATGCCCGTCTGATCCGCTATTACCTGAGCATCGGTGCGTTGAGCAAACCGGGGCGGGCGGGGCGCGAAATCCGGTTTCAGCGGCGGCAGGTGCTGGAGTGTCTGGTAGTGCGGGTGTTATTGGGCGACGGCTGGCCGCTGGCCAAGATCGCCGAACTGATCCGCCACACCGACGACGCCGGGCTGATCGCGCTGCTGCCCGCGCCGCGTCCGGAGCCGGGTGATCTCCGGCAGCAGGCGCAGGCGCTGGTCGCTCGGTTCCAGCGGCAGGCGGCTGCCACCGGCGGCGCCTCTTCCGCCCTGACCTCCGCCGCTGACGCCACCCAGGCGCGGGTACGCCTGCGGAGCGATTTACAGGCGCTGGGCAATGCCGCCGGCCAGGTCGAGCGCGCCGAGGTGTTGAAATTGCGGCTGGCGACCGGGTGCGAAGTCCTGATCGAACCCCCGTGGTTGCAACAACTGGACGAGGATCGCATCGAGCGGGCGGCGGGCGCGTTCAGGCAGGTGTTGCGCGAAGAATTCTTCAAACGAGGTAACCAGTCATGAATACAAAACCACCTCATGAGGCCGATCCGGTTCTGCGGCTCAATCCGCGCCGCTCGGCGCTGCTGGCCGGCCATACCAATACCGTAGAGCTCCTGGTGCGGATCACAGCGCCGCCGCGCCCGGCGGGTGCGAGCCAGCCGCGCCCTCCTTTCAATCTGGCCCTGGTGCTGGATCGTTCCGGCTCGATGAGCGGCCAGCCGCTGACAGAAGCCTGCCGGTGCGCCCACGCCATGATTCAGCGCCTGGACGCCCGCGACCGGGCGGCGCTGGTGGTGTTCGATGATCAGGTGAATGTCCTGGTCACCAGCCGACCCGTCACGGATCAGCGGCCATTTCAAGCGGCGCTGGGCATGGTTCAGGAGGGCGGTTGCACCAATCTGCACGGCGGCTGGGTGGAGGGCGCGGGGGAAGTGGCCCGGCATTTGCGCCCCGACAGCCTCAACCGGATCGTGCTGCTGTCCGATGGCAACGCCAACCAAGGGTTATGCGACCCGCAGGAAATCGCCCGGCAATGCGCCGAATTGGCGGGAACCGGCGTGACCACCTCCACCTATGGCCTCGGCAACCACTTCAACGAAGAGTTGATGGTCGGCATGGCCAAAGCCGGCATGGGCAATCCCTACTACAGCGATACCGCCGACGACCTGCTGGACAAATTCGAGGAGGAATTCGCATTGATGCAAGCCCTGTGCGCCCGGCGCTTGCGCTTGCTGGTGCGGGCAGCGCCCGGCGTCAAGCTGGAACTGCTGAATGATTATCCCAGCGGGGGCGACGGCATCTGGCGCCTGCCTGACCTGGCCTACGACAGTGAAGCCTGGGCCGTGCTGCGGCTCAACGTTAGCCATCAGGAGATCGAAGGGGCGGACGAAAGACCCTTGCCATTGCTGGAAGTGGAACTGGCCTGGACCGATCTGGAGGGGCAGGCCCGGAGCGGAGTGGCGGCGACGCTGGCGCTGCCGGTACTGCCGGTGGCGGCGTTCGGCGCGGTGGCCGAAGACGAGCGGGTGACAGCGCGGCTGGCGGAAATCGAGAGCGCCGGCTTGCAGCTTCAGGCCCGCACCGCCGCCCGGCAGGGCGACTGGGATCGGGTGGACCGGTTGCTGGCCAAGGCGAAACGGCTGGCGCAGGATCATCCATGGCTGGAGGCAGTGGTGAGTGAACTGGAGAAACTGGCCGCCGCCCGCGACGACGCCCGGTTTAGCAAGGAAAGCTATTATTCATCGCAGCGGATGTCGAGCCGGTTGTCCGCCCCGGATGAGTCCGCGCGGGAACCAGACCGTGACGATGACATCCCGGCGTTTCTGCGGCGCCAGTCCCGCCAGGGCAAAAAGAGCAAGCCGTGAAAGCAGATAGCGATCCTATCTGAGTTGTGGAATCGCTACGGTCGAACCACCCCGGCGCTGCGCGCCACCCCTCCTTGCCAAGGAGGGGAATTTCCACAACCGGGATAGGAGCGCTATATACCCGTTCACCCCCCTCGAACATCGGCGGGCGAGAGGTTAGGGGTTAGGAAGATTCGCTGCCGCCCAGGGAACCGCGCAGACACTCCATCAGGGCCGCTGTGGTGTAGGGTTTCTGCAAAAAGCCCGTCAAGCCCTGGCCGGCGAACCGGGGGATAATTTCGCTTTCGGTGTAGCCGCTGGACATCACCACCCGGACGTTGGGGTCAATCTGGCGCAACTCGTGGAACGTCTCCTCGCCATCCAGGTCAGGCATGGTCAAATCCAGTAACACCAGGGCGACCTCGCCGCGCCGCGCCCGGTAGATTTCCAGGGCTGCGCGACCGTCCGCAGCAGTCAACACTTGAAATCCGCTCCGTTCCAGCATCCGGCGACCCATCGTCCGGACCGACTCCTCGTCATCCACCAGCAGGATCGTGCCCGCGCCTTTCCAGAGGCCCGGTTTCGGTTCGCCGGATCGGGGCGGAGTCGGCACCTCCTGGGGCGCGGCGGGAAACAGCACCTTGAAGCTCGTACCCTTGCCGGGTTCGCTCTGCACTTTCAGCGCGCCCTGGTGCCCGCGCACGATGCCCAGCACTGCCGACAAGCCCAGCCCACGCCCGGTGAATTTGGTGGTGAAGAACGGCTCGAAGATACGCCGCCGGGTTTCCGGGTCCATGCCACAGCCGGTATCGCTGACTTCCAGCCACACATAGGGACCCTCCGCCAGTGGTTCGTCCAAATGAATCCCGGCCAGCGGTTCAGGCGATGCTTCCAGCAGGCCCGTTGCCAAGGTGATCGTGCCGGCGTGCTCGCCCAGGGCTTCCGAGGCATTGATCACCAGATTCATGACGATCTGACGGATCTGACTGGGATCGCCGCGCAGGGACGGCAACGACTCCGCAAGGTTCAGATGCAGCATTGCTTTTTTCGTGATGGAGGCCTTGAGCAGGGAGACCATGTCCTGGATCAGCGCCCCAAGCTCGACGGCTTCGATGACGAAGCGGCCCTTGCCCGAATAGGCCAGCATCTGCCGGCACAGTTCGGCGGCGCGCAGGGCGGTGTGTTCAATAGCCTTCAGGTTGTCGCCGGCGGCCGAAGTCGGTGGCAGTTCATCCAGCGCCAGGCTGGCGTTGCCCAGGATGACAGTCAGGAGGTTGTTGAAATCATGCGCGATGCCGCCGGCCAGCACGCCCAGGCTTTCCAGTTTCTGGGTCTCCTGCATCTGGCGTTCCAGTTGCAACCGCTTGTTCTCCGCCGACTTGCGTTCAGTGATGTCGGTAACCGCCAGCAACAACAGGGGAACATTGTTGACCGGCGGCCGCCCGAGAGAATGGCTGAGCGTGGCGCCTTCCAGGTGGGCGTGGAATCCCGGATCCTGGCCGCGCGGGAACAGGGCTTCGAGGTGCTTTCCCGCCGGGTGCTTGAAAAACGCCCGGTAGCGCGCCAGAAACACGCCGCGATTGTCGGCGGCCATGCATTCCGCAAACGGAGCGCCGACCAACTGATTCCGGTCGCGGCCCACCATCCGGCAGAACGTGTCGTTGACCTCGTGAATCAAACCCACCTGATCGAGCACCAGATAGCCGATGGGCGCCCGGTGGAACAGGAGCGAGAAATGCTGGTGGGATTCCTCCAGCTCCGCCATAACGCGGCGCAACTCTTCGTTCTGCATCTCCAGTTCGATCTGGTGAACCTGGAGTTCATGCACCAGTTTGCGAACCTGGTCGCTGGCAAGCCCCGGCAGGTCCGAGAACTCCGATCCTCGATGGTGTCCCGTGGCTCTGGTTTCCGCCTGCTCGCGGAGCCGCTTCGATGGATTCTGGCTGTTTGGCGTCATAGCGTTTTCTCTAATTCACGAAGCCGGGCGCTGGCTGGCCGGAATGTCCGGCGTCGCCTGGCCCCGTCGTTCCGATTTGCCGCAACTCGTCCTGGACGCGGGCCAGGGCGCGCGTGGATTCGACAACCTCGGTGATGTCGTCGAATGTGGCGTAAACCTGGCCGGGACTGTTGTCGTCCGGTTCGAACAGCGGGATGGCGTTGACGCGAATCCAGCGGGTCTGCCCAAGCTGGGGGTTGAAAATCCCCATCACGGCGCCGGTCACCGGCTGGCCGGTGCGCAGGGCGATCATGGAGGGATGCTGGTCGCCGGGCAATTCCGCGCCATCCTCACCGATTGCCCGCCAGTTGGGATCGGCGGAAGTTCGCCCGTTGATCTGGTCGTTCGACAGGCCCAGGATGCGGCAGGCCGCCGGATTGGCGGAGATGATTTCGCCGTCGGCGTTTTGATACACCACCCCTTCCGCCATGGTGTCGAAGAGCTGGCGATAGCGCGCCTCACTGGCCCTGGCCTGTTCGACCGCCTGCTTGCGGCTGGAAATATCGAGCACGGTAAACGTGGATCCCGCATCGGGATGGGCCGGATTCAGGGGCGAAGAACTGAGCAGTACGGGAAAAAAGCTGCCGTCCTTGCGCCGCCAGCGCGTCTCCACCATCCCCACACCCCGCGTCCGAATCTGTTCGTACTTCTCCCGGCCCACGAACTCGAATTCCTCATCCGAAGGATAAACCAGACGCACGCTCTGGCCGATCAACTCCTCGCGGGCGTAGCCCAGCATTTGGCAGACCCGCTCGTTGACTTCCAGAAATCGGCGGACGACAACCCGACCGATCCCCACTGGCGCGGCGCGATAGAGGCTGTGCAACCAGGTTTCGCGGTCGGACAGCGCATTCTGGGTGGTTTTGAGCAGGCCGATGTCGGTGAAAGTCAGCACCACGCCGGACACGGTTCCCGCGCCCACTCGATAAGGCAGGAGGCGCATGAGCAGCCAGGCGCCGTCCTCGGTGCGAACCTCCCGTTCCTGTTCGGTAGCGGAGCGGGCGACTTCGGCGATCAGCGCAAACAGGTCCACTTTCACCAGGGTGTGAACCAGATGATTGACGGGGCGGCCAATATCGCTGTCCAGAATTTTAAGAACCCGGCGGATTTCAGGCGTGAAGCGGCGAACCGCCAGGTTTTCATCCAGGAACAGGGTGCCGATCCGGGTGCTGGCCATCAGGTTGTCCAGATCGTTATTCAGCTCGGTCAACTCGATAATCTTGCTCTGGTATTCAGCATTGACCGTATGCAGTTCTTCGTTGACCGACTGCAATTCTTCATTGGTGCTTTGCAGTTCCTCATTACTGGCGAGCAGTTCCTCGTTGGTCGCCTGCAACTCTTCGTTCGAGGTTTCCAGTTCCTCGATGGTGGCTTGCAGGTTTTCCCGCGAGAACTGCAGTTCCTGCTCCAGATCATGGATCCGTTGTTCGGCTTCCTGGCTGACGTCAAAGACCTGCGCGCTGCTGGCAGCCGGCTCCTTCGTCTGCGGGGTCATTTCCTCGACGAACACGACCGCCAGTGGCTCCTGGCCTTTTTTCCCTGGCAGCGGTCGAATGCGGATCTGGACGTTGCGGGTCTCATCACGCCATTTGAGCCGGATGCTGGTGTACTTGAGTTCCTCGCCGGTCTTGAACACCTTTTGCAAGCCGGTGGCCAGCGGGATGGCCAAATCCTTCACCGCGATCTTCGTGATGTCGTTCATCAGCCGGCCGGACGGCAGCCGGAAATAGCCCTCCGACTCGCCCAGGATATGCAGCACTTCCATCTGCTCGTTCACCACCACCGCCAGCGGGACGTAATCCCCGGCGAGTGATTGCAGGAAGCGGTCGAGCATCCGCTCTTCTTCATGGCTGCGCAGCCATGGCCCGCCGGCGGCGCGGGCGCGATTTTGCCACGGGCGCACTTCCGGCACAGTGGAAAACTCCGGACCGTCGCGGGTGGGACGGCGCTTGCCCTTGGAGGCGTAGAGCTTGAATTTCTGGTGCAGCGGCTCGAACAGGTCGGCCAGCTCGCCGGTCGTCTCGCTGCTGCCCAAGAGCAGGATGCCTTGGGGATTGAGCGAGAAGTTCATCAATTCCATGGCCTTGCGTTGCAACACCGGTTGCAGGTAGATGAGCAGGTTGCGACAACTGACCAGTTCGATGTTGGTGAACGGCGGATCCTTGATGAGGTTGTGCTGGGCGAAGACCACCATTTCCCGGATGGAGCGGTCGATCTGGTAGTGGTCTTCCCGGCGCTGGAAGTACCGCGCCAGGTACTTCGGCGACAGATCGGCGGCGATGCTTTCGGGATAGACGCCGCCGCTGGCGCGCAGGATGGCGTCCCGGTCGAGGTCGGTGGCGAAAATCTTGACATCGAGCCGCTTGCCCAGACTCCCCAGGACCTCGCGGCTCAGCATGGCCAGCGAATAGGCTTCCTCGCCGGTGGAACAGCCCGCCACCCAGAACCGGACCTCGCGGGCTTCCACCCGCTCGAATAACGCGGGCAGGTAATGAGCCTCCAGTTCGTCGAACACGGCGCGGTCGCGGAAAAAGCTGGTGACGCCAATCAGCAGTTCACGGTACAGCGCCATCGCCTCGCCCGAATAGCTCTCCATGAATTTGACGTAGTCGCGCAGGTCGTGAATCTGGTTGACCGTCATGCGCCGTTCGATGCGCCGAACTACGGTGCTGGGCTTGTAGAAGGTGAAATCCACCCGGGTGCGTTCGCGCAGCAGGGCAAAGATACGGGTCAGACCGTCCTCGTCCGACAACAGCGTTTGCGGCCGGTCAGTCTGGGCGGCGTAGGGATGGCTGATGAACGACAGCAGCTTTGGCGGCATTTCATCAGGCGGCAGGATGAAATCCGCCAGCCCGGTGGCAATCGCGGCGCGGGGCATCCCGTCGAACCGGGCCGATTCCTCGCTCTGCGCCATGACCATGCCGCCGGCTTCCTTGATCGCCCGGATGCCGCGCACCCCGTCGCTGCCGGTGCCCGACAGGATGACGCCGATGGCCTTTTCCCCCTGATCGTCGGCCAGCGAACGCAGGAACACGTCAATGGGCAGGTTGATGCCCCGCGAGTGGTCGGATTCGCTGAGCAGCAGCTTGCCGTGGAAGATGGACAGATTTTTCTTGGGCGGGATGAGGTAGACCGAGTTGGCCTCGACCCGCATGCCTTCCTCAGCGCGCCGGACTGGCATGGTGGTGCGCTTGGAGAGCAGCTCGACCATCATGCTTTTGTAGTCGGGCGAGAGGTGCTGGATGACGATGAAGGCCATGCCGCTCTCGGCGGGCATCGGGGTGAAGAAGGACTCCAGCGCCTCCAGCCCACCGGCTGAAGCGCCAACGCCGACGTAGTAAATCGGGGCTGAACTTTCAGCCCCTGATTGGGGATCGTGGTCTTGCATCGTGCCTACTTGTGATAAATACCCCGCGCCGTACCCGGCGGGCTTTTAGCTTCGCTGGCGCTGAAGATGCTCCAACCCCGGTATTGCGCGGTGGCGAACAGCGCCAGAATCAGGATGCCGCTAATCACATAACTCCGGTACAGCATGAGCTGGCGTTCTCCAGGGTTCGTGGATTATTCATCGTCATCATCCGTTTCGCCCTTACCCGAAGGGCCGTGATCGCTTTCCGCCCAGCGGGCGCGCTCGAAGGCCCGCGCTCGCCAGTAAAACAGCAACGGCACAGCCAGTAAGCCTAGCAGCGCCAGGAAAAAGTTGCTCCAACTGGGCACGTCACGGAACACCGTCAGGGTGCAGGTGACGGTGGGCAAAGTGGAGGGCAGTTCGCCCTCGACGCTCAGATAGTAGAGACCGGCGGGAATCCCGGACAACACCGCTTCGTCGCTGGCGTTGCCTTCCGACCACCGTTCGCCTTCGTCTACGCCCTGGTAATAGCTAAGCTCGCGGCCTATCGCGACGCTGGCGCCGGTATCGCGTTCGATCAGCGCCAGATCGAGATAAATCCAGTTGTTATCCAGGTTGGTCTCGGCGCGGATGACCAGGTTGGAATCGCGCCCGCTCAACGCGAACGGTTCCGAGGTCAGCGTTTTGTCCTTGGTTTCGGCGTTGAAGACAAAGGTTTGCTGATGGACCCGTTGATCGGAGGACAAAGTGACGGTTGCGATCTGGCCCAGCAGCAGCACACCCAGGAACAGCCAGCGCAGCCGCCGGAACCGGGGGCGTTGCGCCTCGTAAGGGGAAGGCTGACAGGCGCCGACGCCCACTTTTACTGGCAGTGGCTGTTCAAGCTGGAACGCCGTTTTGACCGTTTCCGGTTCGAGGTACTCAGCCTGCGACCAAACGAGTTCCTTGTCCGTTCGCTCCTGGCTTAACTGGAATGGCGGGGCGATGTAATCGCTGATTTCACAGCGTTCGCCCACTTCGACCCGCCAGTAGAACTCGCCCAGCACATAGCTGACTTCGGCGGCGGCGGTCTGGAAATGGCGGTAAGTCCGGCTCTGGTAAACAGCCCGGCCCTGCGCGCCGTAACCGGTCGCCAGCGGCGGTTCAGTGGTGGTCCGAACCAGGCTCCAGTGGCCGTTGTATTCCACCAGCCAGCGAAACCCCTGTTTGCGGTGAAACAGCAGCGTCTCGCTCCATTCATAGTCCACGCCCTCCACGGTCACCCGGCGGCGCAAATAACCGATGGCTTCGTAGTCGGTGTCTTCCAGCGTGCCGTGCGCGCCCAGCGGAATCAGTGGCTCGTATTTGACCTTGGCCTGGAACCGGGACAGGATGCGGAAATTCGGATCGGTGATGTCCATGATCGAACCGCAGGTCCCGCAGGCCAGGGTGTCCGTCTGACCCTTGGCGCGGATGGTCAACGCACTGCCGCAACCGGGACACTGGAAGGATTCCGCCTGGATGCCGGCGTCGGGTTCCCAACCGGCTGGCATGACTTCCCGCAGGCGGGTCAGCTTGAGAGCATCGAACCGCACCTGCTCGCCGACGAACACCAGCGGCGGCGTTTCGCTGTAATCCAGAGTAGCGAAGACGTTGCCGCCGGCTTGCAGGTCCACGACCGGCGCGTCGTAGCCGGGGCCAACTCGAATCGGCAATTCGCCCTCGCCGGCGATGCAGCGGCTGCTTTCGATGTTGGTGACCTGGAACGCCCGGCCTTTCAGCGTCACGTTCTGGCCGGCGCGCAGTTCGGCGAAGGGCGGCAGCGGTTCGGGCGGCTGGATCAGGAACGTCACCGCGTAGTTGCCCAGCGTTTCGCCCAGCCAGCCGCCTCGCTGATTCTCGAACAGCAGATACCATTCGTTCCAGAGGCCCTGGCTGTAGCGCAACTGGATGCGCCCAACCACGGTGAACCGGGTCTTGCGATAAACGCCTTCGGTTCCCAGTTGAATGGGCGAAGGGTCCGGCAGCAGTTCCGCCATCTGGCCGATGTTTTCCAGTTCCAGATCGTGGCGGATCAGGGTGCTCTTGCAGTAGGCGCAGACCGTCAGGATGGAAACAGCCGACTGGAAGGTAATCGCAGCGCCGCAGGAGGGACAGTTGGCAGTTTTCATGGCTGTTAGCCCGCCTCTTCAGGCAAAAGGCGCGAACACGGGTGGATCACAGTCTGGCAAACCTCGGTCCTGCATGATCTGGCTCCAGAGTTGGGGCAAGGTCAAATCGAGCGTCTGGCAAGCCTCATCCAGGCTGATGTAGCGGTGTTGCGCCAGGAACCGGCTGGCGGCCGATTCAGCGGCGTAACGGTCCGGCAATGATAATTCCTCGAAGCGCATGGTTTGGATTTGACCCGGTGGATTCAAAGGCGGCATCTGCGCTCCAGCACAGGCTGCAAGGCGCGGTGCGAATCGGATAAGCATAACAGCCGTCAGCAGAAGACGCCTCCCCACTTCGGAAAAACCGGTTGCCCCTCATCGGAACTGATCGCCTGGTTCCCACGCGGGAGCACGGAAACCAGACCCTGAAGCGCACGGCGGCGGACTATTCCACGTGGAATATTTTGAGGGCGTGAAGGCGGCGGACTATT
>ERZ1645187.4571-NODE-4571-length-11106-cov-5.912859_pt1 | contig 11106 bp, 12 predicted proteins | sample MGYA00575352_ERZ1645187 | MGnify/ENA primary metagenome ERZ1645187 (study PRJEB40837, sample SAMN11349314) | freshwater sediment metagenome | isolation source: river sediment | host: Sediment | place: India: Wazaribad , New Delhi | collected 2017-02-21 ... | reverse complement strand
CCGACGGCTTCGTGCGTCAGCATGCCCACGGCGTCACCCAAGCCCGTGGCGGCGAGGGTGCCGCACGCGAGTTCTGCGAACTGATCCTCCGTGCCCAGGGCAACCTGGATGCTGCGCAAGCCGCCTACCTGTAGGAAACAGCATGCCTCGCTCACTTCGCCTCCTGCTGCTTTTTGGCTTTCCGGCCGGGCTGCTGATGGCCATCGGTTACTGGAACATCCGTCCGGACAGTTTCATACAACCCCAGGAAACCGTTACCCAGACCGCGCAAGACATCGACTTCTTCGTCGAAAACGCCTACAGCATTCAGTATCAGGAAGACGGCAAGCTACGCTACGAGATGACCGCCAAGCGCCTTGAGCATTTGAAGGCTCGCGATGTCACCCGGCTTGAGCAACCTGACCTGCAACTGTTTCGTGGTACCCCCTACCCCTGGCATGTACAAAGCCTGAAAGGCGAGGTCGCTCCCGGCGGCAAGGAAGTCGAACTGATCGACGAGGTGCGTATCGCCCGCACTGACGCCAAGGGCCGACCGACCGTGATCACCAGCAGCCGCATGACCGTATTCCCCGAGCAGGAATATGCGCAGACGGCGCAAGCCGTTAGAATTGCAACGGCCGACGGCGTGACCACCGCCAAGGGAATGAAAGCGTATCTGCAAGACGGCAGGATGCTCCTGCTGTCCAACGTGAGAGGCCTGCATGAGGTTCGTTAACCCCCTCCCCCTTCTGATCAGCCTCGGACTGGCTGCTGCCAGCTCGACCAGCTGGGCCCTGCCCAGCGATCGCGATCAGCCTATTCGCGTGCAGGCCGACAGCGCCGAACTGGATGACAAGCAAGGCGTAGCCGTCTACCGCGGCTCCGTGGTCATCACCCAGGGCAGCCTGAAGATCACCGGCGACACCGTGACCCTGACACAGAATCAGACCGGCGACCTGGAAGTCTTCACCGCCGTAGGCAAACCGGCCTACTACGAACAGCAACCCTCGGCGGACAAGCAGATCGTCAAGGCCTACGGCCTGACCATCCAGTACTACGCCAGCAACGAGCGCATCGTGCTGATTGATCAGGCCAAGGTGATCCAGGAAGGCAATACCTTCGAAGGCGAGAAAATTGTCTATGACACCCAGCGCCAGATCGTCAACGCCGGTCGTGCTACTGGCGCCCAGGTCTCTACGCCCCGGCCACGGATCGACATGATCATCCTGCCGAAGAAGAAAACCGAGCAGGCAGCACCCTGATGGCCACCCTGAAAGCCCAGCACCTGGCCAAAAGCTACAAAGGCCGCCAGGTGGTTCGCGATGTCAGCCTGAGCATCGACAGCGGACAGATCGTCGGCCTGCTAGGCCCCAACGGCGCCGGCAAGACCACCTGTTTCTACATGATCGTCGGCCTGGTACAGGCCGATCAGGGTCGTGTGCGCATCGACGACAACGATCTCAGCCATCAGCCCATGCATGGCCGCGCCCGAGCCGGCATCGGCTACCTGCCGCAGGAAGCCTCGATCTTCCGCAAGCTGTCTGTGGCCGACAACATAATGGCCATCCTCGAGACCCGCAGCGACCTCGACCGCGCCGGCCGCCAGCAGGCACTCGAAGCCCTGCTGCAGGAATTCCACATCAGCCATATCCGCGACAGCCTTGGCATGAGCCTGTCCGGCGGCGAGCGGCGCCGCGTGGAAATCGCCCGCGCCCTGGCTACCAACCCGAAATTCATTCTTCTCGACGAACCCTTCGCCGGCGTCGACCCGATCTCGGTCGGCGACATCAAGCAGATCATTCATCACCTCAAAGCCAAGGGCATTGGCGTGCTGATCACCGACCACAACGTGCGCGAAACGCTGGATATCTGCGAAATCGCCTACATTGTGAATGACGGTCAATTGATTGCCGAAGGCGATGCCGAAACCATCCTGGCCAACCAGTTGGTCAAGGATGTCTACCTGGGTCACGAATTCCGCCTGTAGCCTCTGGCACTTTTTCACTACACGGACGTTGTCAAGCCTAGGCAAAGCCGCCGAGATCAGGCATATAATTTGCTTATTGGCGGCGCCTCGGCGTCCTGTAGTGGGTGGCGCAACAGCGCCAGCAGATAAGGTGCAAAGCTTCCTGCCATGAAACCTTCGCTAGTCCTCAAGATGGGCCAGCAGCTGACGATGACCCCGCAGCTGCAACAGGCGATCAAACTCCTCCAGCTCTCCACCCTGGATCTCCAGCAGGAAATCCAGGAAGCGCTTGAAGCCAACCCGATGCTGGAGCGCCAGGAAGACGGCGACGACTTCGACAACAGCGATCCGCTGGCCGACGGCGATGAACTGGCCAGCGCCCCCGCCCAGGAAATCACCTTTCAGGACGCCCCGGCCAACGCCGAACTGCCCGATGAAAACCAGTGGTCCGAGCAGATTCCCAGCGAACTGCCCGTGGATACCGCCTGGGAAGACATCTACCAGACCAGCGCCAGCAGCCTGCCCAGCAACGATGATGACGAGTGGGATTTCACCGCCCGCACCTCGGCCGGTGAGAGCCTGCAAAGCCACCTGCTGTGGCAACTCAACCTGGCCCCGATGTCGGACAAGGACCGCCTGATCGCCATGACCCTGATCGATGCGATCAGCAACGATGGCTATCTGGAAGAAACCCTGGAAGAACTGCTGGAGAGCTTCGACCCGGAGCTGGACATCGAACTCGACGAGATCGAGGCCGTACTGCACCGCATCCAGCAATTCGAGCCGGCCGGGATTGGCGCCCGCGACCTGCGTGAATGCCTGCTGCTGCAGCTGCGTCAGCTGCCTGCCAACACCCCCTGGCTGAAAGAAACCCAACGCCTGGTCAGCGACTACCTCGACCTCCTCGGCAGCCGCGACTACAGTCAGATCATGCGGCGCATGAAGCTGCGCGAGGAAGAACTCAAACCCGCCATTGACCTGATCCAGAGCCTCAACCCCCGCCCGGGTTCGCAGATCGAAAGCAGCGAGCCCGAGTACGTGGTGCCCGACGTGATCGTGCGCAAGGATAACGGTCGCTGGCTGGTCGAGCTGAATCAGGAAGCCATGCCGCGCCTGCGGGTCAATCCGCAATATGCCGGCATGGTCAAGCGCGCCGACAGCAGTTCCGACAATACCTTCATGCGCAACCAGCTACAGGAGGCTCGCTGGTTCATCAAGAGCCTGCAGAGCCGTAACGAAACCCTGATGAAGGTGGCCAGCCAGATCGTCGAGCATCAGCGCGGTTTCCTCGAGTACGGCGAAGAGGCCATGAAGCCTCTGGTCCTGCATGACATCGCCGAAGCGGTAGGCATGCATGAATCCACCATCTCGCGGGTGACCACACAGAAATTCATGCACACGCCACGCGGCATTTTCGAGCTGAAGTACTTCTTCTCCAGCCATGTCAGTACCGCCGAAGGGGGCGAATGTTCGTCCACCGCCATCCGCGCCATCATCAAGAAACTGGTGGCGGCGGAAAACGCCAAAAAGCCGTTGAGTGACAGCAAGATCGCTGGTTTACTGGAAGCACAGGGCATTCAAGTGGCCCGTCGCACCGTAGCCAAGTACCGCGAATCCCTCGGGATAGCGCCGTCGAGCGAACGCAAACGGCTGATGTGACGCAACCAGAATCAACGCACAAGTGTTCCGGCGGCAGGCCTTTCAGCCTGCCACTTTTCACGGGAAACAAGGAGAAAGCGGTATGCAAGTCAACATCAGTGGACATCAACTGGATGTGACCGACGCCCTGCGCGACTATGTCGGCGAAAAGCTTGGCCGACTGGAGCGTCATTTCGACAAGATCACCAATGTTCAGGTGATCATGGAAGTCGAAAAGCTGAAGCAGAAAATTGAAGCCACCCTGCACATTGCTGGCGGCGAAATTGTCGCCAATGCCGAACACGACGACATGTATGCGGCAATCGACCTGCTCGCCGACAAACTCGACCGTCAACTGATCAAACACAAAGAGCGCCTCGTCGAGCGACAACAAGGCGCTGGTGCCCGTTAAAAACCAATGATCCAATTGCAAACCATCCTGACCCCCGGCCGTTCCTTGGTGAACGTGCCGGGCGGCAGCAAGAAACGCGTACTCGAACAGATCGCCACTCTGGCCGCCCGAGATCTCGGCGAGCTGGATGCGCAGGACATCTTCGAGAGCCTGATCGCCCGCGAAAAGCTCGGTTCAACCGGCTTCGGCAACGGCATCGCCATTCCTCACTGCCGCCTGAGTGGCTGCAGCAGCCCATTGTGTGCGGTTCTCCATCTGGAAGCAGCCGTCGATTTCGACGCCATCGATGGCGCGCCGGTCGACCTGCTGTTCGTCCTGCTGGTGCCGGAAGCGGCGACCGACGAACACCTGGAACTGCTCCGCCAGATCGCCAGCATGCTCGACCGTGCCGACATCCGCGAACGCCTGCGCCAGGCCGCGGACAGCCAGGCGCTGTACCAGATCGTTGTCGACGCCCAGAACGGACTCTGAGCCATGCGCCTGATCATCGTCAGCGGCCGCTCCGGCTCGGGCAAAAGCACCGCTCTCGATGTCCTTGAAGACAACGGTTTCTACTGCATCGACAACCTGCCCGCCGGGCTCCTGCCGGAGCTGGCAGAACGCGCGCTGGTGCATACCGAGCTGCTGCATCCGCAGGTCGCCGTGTCGATCGATGCACGCAACCTGCCCAGTCATCTGCAGCGCTTCCCGGAGCTGCTGGACGAAGTCCGTGCCCGACATATCCAGGTCGACGTGCTGTTTCTCGACGCCGAGGAAGGCACGCTGCTCAAGCGTTTTTCGGAAACACGTCGGCGTCACCCGCTGACCAATGAAAACCGCTCGCTGGCCGAAGCCATTCGCGATGAGGCGACGCTGCTGCACCCGATCGCCGACCTGGCTGACCTGCGCCTGGACACCACCAGCCTCAATCTGTACCAGCTGCGCGACGCCCTGCGCCTGCGCCTGCTCAACACCCCTGAGCCCGGCACCGCCTTTCTGGTCGAATCATTCGGTTTCAAGCGCGGTATGCCGGTCGATGCGGATCTGGTCTTCGACGTTCGCTGCCTGCCCAATCCCTACTGGAAACCGGAGCTGCGCGAGCAGTCCGGCAAGGATGAAGCGGTCCGCGACTACCTGGCCGCACAAGCCGATGTCGAAGAGATGTACCAGGACATCCACGCCTACCTGCTGAAATGGCTGCCGCGTTTCGCCGCCAGCAATCGCGCCTATGTGACCATCGCCATCGGCTGCACTGGCGGTCATCACCGCTCGGTATACATTGCCGAACGCCTCGGCGCCGCTCTCAAACCCGCCCTGAAGAACGTACAGATTCGCCACCGCGATCTCAGCGAATAAGGATCGACGGCAATGCCCGCCTGCGAAATCACCATCATCAACAAACTCGGCCTGCATGCCCGTGCCGCCGCCAAGTTCGTCGGCGTAGCCAGCCAATTCAGCTCGACAGTCCGCATAGGTCGCAGTGCTGAGAGCCAGGTCGACGGCAAGAGCATCATGGCCGTGATGATGCTCGCGGCCGGCAAGGGCACCACCGTGCACCTGCTGACGGAAGGTGAGGATGCACAGGCCGCGCTGGATGCTCTGATCGAACTGATCAACAACAGGTTCGATGAGGGCGAGTAACATCGCACCCCCATGAAAAAGGGCGCCTCTCGGCGCCCTTTTTCATGGCCGCTCAGAACCTAGCTGCCCGCCACCATCATCCGTTCCAGCAGCACCGAGCCGGTGTGGATATTGCCGCGGCGCTCGATATCAGCGCCCACCGCGACGATCTGCGCGAACATCTCACGCAGATTGCCGGCGATGGTGACCTCATGTACAGGGAACTGAATCTCGCCATTCTCCACCCAGTAGCCCGCCGCTCCCCGCGAATAGTCCCCGGTCACCAGATTCAGGCCCTGCCCCATCAACTCGGTCACCAACAGGCCGCGCCCCATGCGTTTGAGCAGCGCGGCCTGGGACTCGTCACCGTGACTGACCTGCAGGTTGTGCACGCCGCCGGCATTGGCCGTGCTGGGCATGCCCAGCTTACGCCCGGAGTAAGTGCCGAGGATGTAGCTGACCAGCTGTCCCTGTTCGACAAAAGGCTTGGCATAGGTCGCCAGGCCATCGCCATCGAACGCCGCGCTGCCCAGCGCACCACGCAGATGTGGCAGCTCATTGAGGCTCAGCCAGTCGGGGAACAGCTGCTGTCCCAGGGCACCTTCGAGAAAGGAAGACTTGCGGTACAGATTGCCGCCAGAGATCGCCGCAAGAAAATGCCCGAACAAGCCGGTGGCCAACTCGGCTGCAAACAGCACCGGCACTTCGCCGGTCGGCACGCTGCGCGCGCCCAGTCGAGCGGCGGCCCGCTCTGCCGCGCGCCGGCCAATCAGTTCGGCGGCCTGCAGATCATCGCCACGACGGGCCACGTCGTACCAGTAGTCGCGCTGCATCTGCCCATCGTTTTCGGCAATCATCACGCAACTGAGGCTGTGCCGGGTACTGGCATAACCACCGATGAAACCATGACTATTGCCATACACACGGCAGCCCTGGTGGGTATTGAGGGTCGTGCCATCGGCCTTGCGCACCCGCGGATCGACCGCCATCGCCGCCTGCTCGCAACTCAGGGCCAGTTCTACGGCGCGCTCTGGCGGCAGCTCCCAGGGGTGGTAGAGGGCCAGTTCGACCAGCTCACGGGCCATCAAATCGGCATCTGCCAGACCGGCGCAATCATCCTCGGAGGCATGTTTGGCAATCGCCAGGGCCGCAGCCACCGTTTCTCGAATCGCCTCCGCGCCGCTGGCCGAGGTACTGGCCGAGCCCTTGCGCTGACCGAGATAGAGAGTCACCCCGAAACCCTGGTCGCGGTTGAACTCAACGGTCTCGACATCACCGTGGCGAACCGTGGTCGACAGCCCCTGCTCCAGCGACACCGCCACCTCGCAGGCCGTCGCGCCCTGCCGGCGCGCCTCGGCAACAATCGCCTCGACCTGCTCCTGCAGGACCGGCAAGGCCTGGGGTCCGACACTGGCAACTGCACTCATAACCTACTCCGTTCCACTGACCGCTGCGCGGCCGGGCCGGACAAGCCGGCCCTGACTGGTTATCATGGCGGCGTTCCCCACTGGACCCGCCCCATGTCTGAAATGTATGACGATGACTTCTCTGGCGAGAAGAGCAAAACCCAGGTCAAGCGCGAGCTGCAGGCGCTGCAGGATCTGGGAGAGCGCCTGACCATCCTCAAGCCTGAGCTGCTGACCAAACTGCCGCTGAGCGATGCGCTGCGCAAGGCGCTGGACGATGCGCCGAAACACAAGGCGCACATCGCGCGCAAACGCCACATCCAGTACATCGGCAAACTGATGCGTACCGCCGATGTCGAGGCGATTACCACGCTGATCGACCAGCTGGACGCCTCGACCCGTCAGTACAACGAGCGATTCCATGCCCTTGAGCGCTGGCGCGACCTGCTGCTGACCGGCAGCGATGACGTGCTGAACAACTTTGTCGGCCAATACCCCGACGCCGATACCCAGCATCTGCGTCAGCTGCTGCGTCAGGCGCAGCACGAAGCCGCGCAGAGCAAGCCACCGGCCGCCGCGCGCAAGATGTTCAAGTACATCCGCGAGCTGGACGAAACCCAGCGCGGCCTGCGCTAGGCCTTGCGGCTCGCTGCACCGGGGCAACATCAGGCCCCGGTCCCGCCTACGGTGATGGCATCGATCTTCAGGGTCGGCTGACCGACACCCACCGGTACCGACTGGCCATCCTTGCCACAGGTGCCGACCCCGCTGTCCAGCGCCAGGTCATTACCGACCATCGACCCCCGCCCCATCGCCTCAGGGCCATTGCCGATCAGGGTCGCGCCCTTGACCGGGGTGGTGATGCGGCCATTTTCGATCAGGTAGGCCTCGCTGGTGGTGAAGACGAACTTGCCACTGGTGATATCCACCTGGCCGCCGCCGAGGCTGGCGCAGTAGATACCCCGCTCCACCGACGCGATGATTTCCTGCGGATCGCTCTGCCCGGCCAGCATGTAGGTATTGGTCATGCGCGGCATCGGCAGATTGGCATAGGACTCGCGCCGGCCATTGCCGGTGGCCGCCACGCCCATCAGCCGGGCGTTCAGCTTGTCCTGCATGTAGCCCTTGAGCACGCCGTTCTCGATCAGCGTGGTGCACTGGGTCGGCGTGCCCTCGTCATCCACGCTCAGTGAACCGCGCCGATCGGCCAGGGTGCCGTCGTCGACGATGGTGCACAGACTGGAAGCCACCTGCTCGCCGATGCGGCCACTGTAGGCCGAGCTGCCCTTGCGGTTGAAATCGCCTTCCAGACCATGGCCCACGGCCTCGTGCAGCAGTACCCCGGACCAGCCCGGCCCGAGCACCACCGGCAGCGTGCCTGCCGGAGCCGGAATGGCCTCCAGGTTGACCAGTGCCTGGCGCACCGCCTCGCGGGCATAGTCCATGGCGCGGTTCTGCTCGCTGCCGGCCTTCTGCAGGAAATAGCGGTAATCGGTTCGACCGCCACCGCCATGGCCGCCGCGCTCGCGGCGACCGTTCTGTTCGACGATGACGCTGACATTGAAACGCACCAGCGGGCGAATATCCGCTGCCAGGCTGCCATCCATGCCGGCCACCAGCACGCGGTCCCAGACCCCGGCCAGGCTCACGGTCACCTGCTGAATACGCGGATCGAAGGCACGCGTGGCCTGATCCACCTGCTTGAGCAGCTCGACCTTTTCCGCACGGCTCATCACATCCAGCGGATTGCCGTCGATATACAGGGCCGGAACCGAAGCCGGCGCAAACGCCTGCACCCGCCCCTGCTGCCCGGCGCGGGCAATGCTGCGTGCAGCCCTGGCCGCCTGGCGCAAGGCCTCGGCCGTGAGGCTGTTGCTGTAGGCAAAACCGGTTTTCTCACCGGACAAGGCGCGCACACCCACACCCTGATCGAGGTGAAAGCTGCCCTCCTTGACGATACCGTCCTCCAGCATCCACGACTCGGACACCTGGCCCTGGAAATACAGGTCGGCCGCATCGATGCCGGGGCCGGCCAGCTCGCCGAGGATGCCCTGCAGCTGATCGAGATCGAGTCCGCCCGGACTGAGCAGCTGCTCACTGACGATGGACAGGGGATTGTTCATGTTCACTCCGAAACGGCCGTCGTGCGGTCGCTACTGGTCAGACGGGAAATAGGAAAGCGCCGGTGCTGGCTGATCGGCATGCGCTGGCGGATTTCGGCCTGCGCCTGAGCATCGCGCGTGCCGAGCAGCACGGCTTCGCCTTCGGGCTGCTCGGCCAGCACCACACCCCAGGGATCGATGATGGCCGAGTGGCCAAACGTCTGCCGCGGCCCCGGATGAGTGCCGCCCTGATTGGCCGCCAGCACATAGCATTGCGTTTCGATGGCACGGGCACGGATCAACACCTGCCAGTGCGCGGCGCCCGTCACCGCGGTGAAGGCCGCCGGCGCGCTGATCAGCTCGGCACCTTGTTCGCGCAGGGCGGTGTACAGCTCGGGAAAACGCAGGTCATAACACACCGACAGCCCCAGGCGCCCCACGGGCGTATCGGCGACCACGGCCTGGCCGCCGTGGGCATAGTCATCCGACTCGCGGTAGCGGCCACGACTGTCGGCCACATCGACATCGAACAGGTGCAGTTTGTCGTAGCGCGCCACTCGCTGGCCCTGATCATCCAGCAGCAGCGAACAGGCATGGGGACGAGCATCGGGCTGGCCGTCAGGCGGCAGCGGAATGGTTCCGGCCACCAGCCACAGACCGAGATCACGGCAGCTGTCACGCAGCCACGGCAGGATCGGCCCTTCGCCGCGCGCCTCAGCCGCGCCCAGTGCCGGCAGATCGCTGCGGCCGATGGCGGCAAAATTTTCCGGCAACACCGCAAGCCGCGCGCCGGCCTCTGCGGCCTGTTCCAGCAGACGCCGGGCATCGCGCAGGTTCTGCGCCACGTCGGCCTGACTGACCATCTGAATCACTGCAATCGTCATGACGTCTCGACTTCATTCACGCGACAGTCTTCAGACTGACACAGGCTTGCGTAGGCTGCTCAGGGTTTCTGCTGATCCGGCTTGAGGAAGCTGATCTGCGGGTTCTGCCAGGGTCCATTGACGTGGTACTTCACGCTGGCCATCCGCGCCACCCGGTCCCCGAGTAGCTTGTCGACCACGAACAGTGCCCCGCCGATGGCCGGCGCGCCGGCAATCAGAGCCGCCAGCGGCAGGTTGTTGCTGACCGGCAGGGAGACCAGCAACTGTGCGTTGATCTGATCCTTGGCCATGTCCAGAGTACCGTCCAGCTCGACCAAAGTGGACGGGCCTTCGATGCGCAGCGGCTCTCGCGTGACGAACACGCCCTGCGGGCCTTCCAGGCGCACCTTCATCCGATCGTAGGCGAGGCCCTTACCGAAAAGATCACTGAAATCCAGGCGCAACCGGCGACCGATGGCGTTGAAGTTGAGCAGGCCGAATACCCGCAGGGCCTGCGCCCCGCCCTCGACATTGCTGATCGCGCCCTTGCGCAGGCTGGCGTCCAGCGTTCCGGAGAAGCGCTTGAGGCTAAGGCCGGCCGGCGAGCCGGGCCAGTCGCCGGCCACGTCCAGGCGAAAGCGCTCGCTGCTCACCGTCGGCGCATAGCCCCAGGCCGCCAGCACGTCGCGCAGATTGGCCCCCGCCAGACGCCCCTGATAGCGGGTACGCGTGCCTTCGGCCTCCTGATTCCAGCTGAGCGAGCCGTTCAGCAGCATGCCTTTGAGCTCCAGCTGCAGATCACTGAACTGACTGCCTTGTGCCTGGGGACGCGCCTTGAAACGCCAGGCGCCCAGCAACTCGTTACCGTACAGAACCCTGGCCACCTGCACGTCCATGGCGGGCAGCACACGGGGATCCACGCTGGCCAGGGGATCACGGCTCTCGGCATCCACGCCCTTGAGCCCCTCGGCCTTGGGCAGCGACAGATACTCCAGATTCACCTGCATAGGCTCGCCTGCAGCATCGGCCACATTCACCTGCCCCTTGGCCAGGGCGCTGTCGCCCCCCAGCTGCCAGGCACTGGCAGCGCGCTGCAGGGTCGCGCCCACCTGTTGCTGATCGATGCCGAAACCGCGAAAAC
>ERZ1645187.4569-NODE-4569-length-11107-cov-13.132646_pt1 | contig 11107 bp, 8 predicted proteins | sample MGYA00575352_ERZ1645187 | MGnify/ENA primary metagenome ERZ1645187 (study PRJEB40837, sample SAMN11349314) | freshwater sediment metagenome | isolation source: river sediment | host: Sediment | place: India: Wazaribad , New Delhi | collected 2017-02-21 ... | reverse complement strand
GCTGGCGCTGGACGCCAAGATCCAGTATCTGGCGCACAGCCTGCTCAAGCAGGCGGTCGCCGAGCACAAGGCGCGCGCCGGCGGCGTCGTGGTGCTCGACGCGCGCACCGGCGAGGTGCTGGCGCTGGCCAACATGCCGACCTACAACCCGAACAATCGCGTGCGCCTGGCCGGCGCGCAACTGCGCAATCGCGCGTTCACCGATACTTTCGAGCCCGGCTCGACCTTCAAGCCGTTCACGGCGGCGCTGGCGCTGGAGAAGGGCAAGTTCCGCTTCGACACGCCGATCCAGACCGCGCCGGGCCGGCTGACCATCGGCTCGGCCACCATCCACGACGCCCATCCGCATGGCGTGCTGACCCTGGCGGAAGTGGTCCAGAAATCATCCAACGTCGGCACGGCGATCGTCGCGCGCACCCTGTCGCCCGAGGACATGTGGCGGATGTTCGGCAGCCTCGGCTTCGGCGCGCCGCTCAAGCTGGGATTTCCCGGCGAGGTCGGCGGACGCCTGCGGCCAGCCAAGTCGTGGCGGCCCATCGAACAGGCGACCATGTCCTATGGCCACGGCATTTCCGTGACCTTGATCCAGATGGCGCATGCCTACCTGGCCTTCGCCCGCGATGGCGATCTGGTGCCCTTGTCGCTGACCCGTGTCGACACGCCGCCGGCCGCCGGCGCCGGCGTGTTTTCCGGCCAGACGGCGCGCGAAATACGCGCCATGCTGGAAATGGCCGTGCAGCCCGGCGGCACCGCGCCGAAGGCGCAGGTTTCCGGCTATCGCGTCGCCGGCAAGACCGGCACCGCGCACAAGGTCGAGGGCGGCGCCTACGCCGACAAGTACGTTTCCTCGTTCGTCGGTTTCGCACCGGTCTCCGACCCGCGCCTGGTGGTGGCGGTGATGATCGACGAGCCCTCCGCCGGCAAGCACTATGGCGGCGAAGTCGCCGCGCCGGTGTTTTCCCAGGTGATGGCCGGCGCCCTGCGCACGCTGGGCGTGCCGCAGGACCAGCCGCTGACGCCGCTGCTGATGGCGGAAGCCGTGAAGGAGGGCATGTGAGCGCCCTCGAAGCCGCCGGCGGCATGTTCATGATCGGCGTCACCGGCACCAACGGCAAGACGTCGGTGACGCAATGGATCGCCCAGGCCCTGGCGGCGCTGGGGCGCAAGTGCGCCGTCATCGGCACGCTCGGCAACGGCTTCCCCGGCGCGCTGGTGCCCGGCCCCAACACCACGCCGGGCGCGGCGGCGCTGCGCCGCTTGCTGCCCGAACTGAGGACGCAAGGCGCCACCGCCTGCGCGATGGAAGTGTCTTCCATCGGCCTGCATCAGAAGCGGGTCGACGACATCGCCTTCGACGTCGCGGTGTTCACCAACTTCACCCGCGACCATCTGGACTACCACGGCAGCATGGACAGCTACGCCGCCGAGAAGCGCAAGCTGTTCGAGCTGCCGGGCCTGCGGGCGGCGGTGGTCAATCTCGACGATCCCTTCGGCGCGCGGCTCGACGCCGAACTGGCCGGCCGCCTGCGCGTGATCGGCTACACGCTGGCGGCGAAAGTCAGCCGTGGCGAGACGCTGGCCGCGCGCGACCTGGCGGCCACCGCGACCGGCATGGCCTTCACGGTGAATGGCGTGCGCATGGCGGCGCCGGTGATCGGCCGCTTCAACGCCGCCAACCTGCTGGCGGTGACCGGCAGCCTGCTGGCGACCGGGGTGACGCTGGAAGACATCGCCACGACGCTGCCGCGGCTGTCGCCGCCGCCCGGACGCATGGAGACGGTCGGCGGCATGGCCGCGCCGCTGGTGGTGGTCGACTATGCGCACACTCCCGACGCGCTGGAAAACGCGCTGGCGACGCTGGCCGAAGTGGCGCGGGCGCGTGGCGGCAGACTGGCCTGCGTCTTCGGCTGCGGCGGCGGCCGCGATCCCGGCAAGCGGCCCTTGATGGGCGGCATCGCCGAGCGGCTGGCCGACGCGGTGCTGGTGACCAGCGACAACCCGCGCGACGAGCGGCCCGAGGCGATCGTCGACGACATCGTTCGCGGCATGAAGGCGCGACCGGAGATCGAGATCGACCGCGCCCGCGCCATCGCGCGGGCCGTGCGCGAGGCCGCGCCGCGCGATGTCGTCCTGCTCGCCGGCAAGGGGCACGAGACTTATCAGGAAATCGCCGGCGCGCGCCAGCCGTTCTCCGATCTCGAACAGGCGCGAGCCGCGCTGGCGGCGCTGGAGCCGCGGCGATGATGGACTTGTACGAAGCCGCCCAGGCCACCGGCGGCACCGCCACGGCCGAGGGCCACACCTTCAGCGGCGTGTCGACGGACTCCCGTTCGATCGGCGCCGGCGAATTGTTCGTCGCCTTGCGCGGCGAGCGCTTCGAAGGCCACGACTATGTCCGCGACGTGCTCGCCCGCGGCGGCGCCGCCGCGCTGGTGACGCACGAATGGGCCAAGGCCGCGGGCGCCGGCCTGCCGCTGGTGTGCGTGGCCGACACGCGCATCGCGCTCGGCAAGCTCGCCGCGCACTGGCGCCGCCAGTTCGACATCCCGCTGATCGGCGTCACCGGCAGCAACGGCAAGACCACGGTCAAGGAAATGTGCGCCGCGATCATGCGCGAGCACGAGCGCCGCGACGACCTCGATCCGGCCGAGGCGGTGCTGGCGACGCGGGGCAACCTCAACAACGACATCGGCCTGCCGCTGATGCTGCTGCGCCTCGCTGCCGGCCATCGCGCCGCGGTGATCGAGATGGGCATGAACCATCCGGGCGAGATCGACTACCTGACCCGCATCGCGCGGCCGACGGTGGCGCTGGTGAACAACGCCCAGCGCGCCCATCTCGAAGGGCTCGGCACGCTGGTCGACGTGGCGCGCGCCAAGGGCGAGATCTTCGCCGGCCTGGCCGAGGACGGCGTCGCCATCATCAACGCCGACGATCCGCACGCCGCGTTGTGGCGCGGGCTGGCGAACGGCCGGCCGGTCGTCACCTTCGGGCTCGACGGCCCCGCCGACGTCAAGGCCACGGCGCGGGCGCGCGGCTTCGCCAGCGCGATGACCCTGACGGCGGCGCAAGGCGCGGTCGAGTTCGAGCTGCCCGTGCCCGGCCGGCACAACGCGGCCAACGCCGCCGCCGCCGCCGCCGCCTGCCTGGCGGCGGGCGTCAGCCTGGGCACCGTCGCCGAGGCGCTGTCGCGTTACGAAGGCGTCAAGGGCCGCCTGCAACGGCGCCCCGGGCTCAAGGGCGCGCTGGTCATCGACGACACCTATAACGCCAATCCCGATTCCATGCGCGCCGCCATCGATGTCCTGGCCAACGTTCCCGGCCGCCGCATCCTGGTCATGGGCGACATGGGCGAGACCGGCGAGGCGGCGGGCCAGTTCCACGACGAGATCGGCGGCCACGCCAAGAGCGCCGGCATCGACCGGCTGCTGGCGCTGGGCGAGCGGTCGCTGACGGCGGCCCGCAATTTCGGCGCTGGCGGCGAGCACTTCCGCAAGGTCGAGGATCTGTCCCTGGCGCTCGGCCGCGAGCTCGGCCCCGGCGTGACGGTGCTGGTCAAGGGCTCGCGCTTCATGCGCATGGAGCGCGTCGTCGAGGCGATCGTGGAGAAGACGCATGCTGCTTGATCTGGCGCAATGGCTGGCGAAGGACATCCGCGCCTTCAACGTCTTCAACTACATCACGCTGCGCGCGGTGCTGGCGACCATGACCGCGCTCTCGATCTCCTTCGTGCTCGGCCCGAGCCTGATCCGCTGGCTGGCCTCGAAGAAGATCGGCCAGCCGGTGCGCGACGACGGCCCGCAGACGCATCTGATCAAGTCGGGCACGCCGACCATGGGCGGCGCGCTGATCCTCATATCGCTCGGCATCTCGACGCTGCTCTGGGCCGACCTGACCAACCGCTTCATCTGGATCGTGCTGATCGTCACGCTCGGCTTCGGCGCCATCGGCTGGGTGGACGACTGGCGCAAGGTGGTCTATCGCAATCCGAAGGGCCTGTCGTCGGGCGCCAAGTACTTCTGGCAGTCGGTGATCGGCATCGTCGCCGCCATCTACATCGCCTTCTCGATTTCCGCGCCGGACAACGAAAGGGTGGCGCAACTGTTCTTCCAGTGGGTCGGCAGCGGCTTCACGCTCGAACTGCCCTCGAAGGCCAACCTGATCGTGCCCTTCTTCAAGGAAGTGTCGTACCCGGTGGGCATCTTCGGCTTCATCGTGCTTTCCTACTTCGTCATCGTCGGCAGCAGCAATGCGGTGAACCTGACCGACGGACTCGACGGCCTGGCCATCATGCCGACGGTGATGATCGGCACGGCGCTCGGGCTGTTCGCCTACGCCACCGGCAACGCCGTGTTCGCCAAGTACCTGCTGATTCCGCACATCCCCGGCGCCGGCGAGCTGCTGGTCTTCTGCGGCGCGCTGGCGGGGGCGGGGCTGGGCTTCCTCTGGTTCAACGCCTACCCGGCCGAAGTGTTCATGGGCGACGTTGGCGCGCTGGCGCTGGGCGCGGCGCTCGGCGCCATCGCCATCATCGCCCGCCAGGAAATCGTGCTGTTCATCATGGGCGGCGTCTTCGTCGCCGAGACGCTTTCCGTGATGATCCAGGTCGGCTGGTTCAAGTACACCAAGGCGCGCTATGGCGAGGGGCGGCGCATCTTTCTCATGGCGCCGCTGCATCACCATTTCGAGAAAAGCGGCTGGAAGGAAACGCAGGTGGTGGTGCGCTTCTGGATCATCACCATCCTGCTGGTGCTGTTCGGTTTGTCCACGTTGAAGATACGATGAGGCTCGCGGACAAACACGTTCTCGTCCTCGGCCTCGGCGAATCGGGGCTGGCGTGCGCGCTCTGGTGCGCGCGCAACGGCGCGCGGGTGCGCGTCGCCGATACGCGCGCGGCGCCGCCGTATCTGGGCGAACTGCGCCGGCGTGTCGCCACGGCTGACTTTCGGCCGGGCGAGTTCAACAAGTCGCTGCTCGACGGCATCGATCTTCTGGTGCTCTCGCCGGGCCTGTCGCCGGGCATGCTGGTCGTCATCCACGCGCGCGCCGCCGGCATTCCGGTGGTCGGCGAAATCGAGCTGTTCGCCTGGGCGCTGGACGATCTCGGCGTGCGCCGCGACACGCGCATCATCGCCATCACCGGCACCAACGGCAAGACGACGACGACGGCGCTGACCGGCCATCTCTGCCGCGCCGCCGGGCGGCGCACGGGTGTCGCCGGCAATATCTCGCCGGCCGCGCTGACGGCGCTGATGGCCTGCCAGGACGAAGGCAAGCTGCCCGAAGTCTGGGTGCTCGAACTGTCGAGCTTCCAGCTCGAAACGCTGGTGGCCCTGAACGCCGACGCGGCGACGGTGCTGAACATCAGCGACGACCACCTCGACCGCTACATCGACCTCGACGACTACGCCGCCGCCAAGGCGCGCATCTTCCTCGGCGACGGCGCGCAGGTGCTCAACCGCGACGACGCCCGCGTCAAGCGCATGACGGTTGCCGGCCGGCGCATCATCACTTTCGGGCTCGACGCGCCGGGCGACGTCGACGATTTCGGCCTGCGGGAAAATCGGGGTGAGCCGTGGCTGGTGCGGGGCGACCGCTTCCTGCTGCCGGTGTCGCAACTTCCCATCAACGGCCTCCACAACGCCGCCAACGCCATGGCGGCGCTGGCATTGTGCGCCGCCATCGGCTTCGACGCCGCCGCGCTGCTGCCGGCGCTGCGCGAGTTCCGCGGCCTGCCGCACCGCGTCGAGCATGTCGCCGAGATCGAGGGCGTCGCCTATTTTGACGACTCCAAGGGCACCAACGTCGGCGCCACCGTGGCCGCGCTCACGGGCATGGGCCGCAAGGTCGTGCTGATCCTGGGCGGCGACGGCAAGGGCCAGGATTTCGCGCCGCTCAAGGCCGCCGTCGCCGCGCACGCGCGCGCCGTGATCCTGATCGGCCGCGACGGGCCGCTGATCGGGAAGGCCATCGAAGGCTGCGGCGTCGCGGTGGAATCGGCCGCCGATCTGCCCGAGGCGGTGCGAAAGTCAGCCGTGGCGGCACGCCGCGGCGACGCCGTGCTGCTGTCGCCGGCCTGCGCGAGCTTCGACATGTTCCGCAACTACGAGCATCGCGCCCAGGTGTTCGTCGACGAGGTCCGCCGCATGGCGGAGCGCGCATGAACACGGCCGTATTCACTTCGCGCCGCGGCGGCGCCGCCTCGCCGGACGAGCTGGACCCGCTGCTGCTCTGGCCGGCCCTGCTCCTGCTGCTGCTCGGCCTGGTGATGGTCTATTCCGCCTCGATCGCCATGGCCGAGGGCAGCAAGTTCACCGGCCATCAGTCGTCCTATTTCCTGGTCAGGCACGCGACATTCCTGGCCGTCGGGCTGGTGATCGGCCTGGCCGCCTTCCAGGTGCCGCTGAGACTCTGGCAGAACCTGGCGCCCTGGCTGTTCCTCGCCGGCGTGCTGCTGCTGGTCGTCGTGCTGATTCCGTATGTCGGCCGCGAGGTCAATGGCGCGCGGCGCTGGCTGCCGCTCGGACCGATCAACATGCAGCCCTCGGAATTCATGAAGCTGTTCGCGGTGCTTTACGCGGCCGATTACACGACGCGCAAGCTCGACGCCATGGGCAGTTTCCGGCGCGGTTTCCTGCCCATGGCCGGGGTAATTCTCGCAGTCGGATTCCTGCTGTTGCGCGAGCCGGATTTCGGCGCCTTCGTCGTCATCTCCGCCATCGCCTTCGGCATTCTGTTCATCGGCGGCATCAATGGCCGGCTATTCGGTTTGCTGGCGTTGATCGCGGTTGTCGGTTTCGTGCTGCTGATCTGGCTGTCGCCTTATCGCCGCGAACGCATCCTCGGCTTCATGGACCCGTGGCAGGACGCCTTCGGCAAGGGCTATCAGCTTTCCCATGCCTTGATCGCCTTCGGCCGCGGCGAATGGTTTGGCGTCGGTCTCGGCGCCAGCGTCGAGAAGCTGTTCTACCTGCCCGAGGCGCATACCGACTTCCTGCTCGCGGTGATCGCCGAGGAACTCGGTTTCGTCGGCGTGCTCGCCGTCGTCGTGCTGTTCGGCCTGCTGGTGCAGCGCGCCTTCGCCGTCGGCCGCCAGGCCCTGCTGATCGACCGCGTGTTCAGCGGACTGGTCGCCCAGGGCATCGGCATCTGGCTGGGCGTGCAGGCCTTCATCAACATGGGCGTGAACATGGGCCTCCTGCCGACCAAGGGCCTGACGCTGCCGCTGATGAGCTTCGGCGGTTCCGGCATCGTCGCCAACTGCCTCGCACTGGCGATTCTTCTCCGGGTCGACTACGAGAATCGTCGCCTCATGCGGGGGCAACCCGCGTGAAATCAATGGCCTCCCGCGCTCGTGAAACCAACTCGCTGCCCCCGACGGGGGGGCGCATGCTGCCTTGGGGCGGCCCGGCGGCGGCATGAGGCAGACCATCGTCATCATGGCCGGCGGCACCGGCGGGCACATCATGCCGGGGCTGGCGGTGGCCGGCCGTCTCAAGGCACAGGGCTGGCAAGTGATCTGGATGGGCAACCGCGACGGCATGGAAGCCCGGCTGGTGCCCAACATGGCGCACGGCGGCTACGAAATGGCCTGGGTGCGTTTCGACGCGCTGCGCGGCAAGGGCATCGTGCGCAAGCTGATGTTGCCGTTCAACCTGCTGCGCGGTTTCGCGCAGGCGCGGCGCGAATTCAAGCGCATCCGGCCCGACGTGGTACTCGGCATGGGCGGCTTCGTCAGCTTTCCCGGCGGCATGATGGCGGCGTTCGCCGGCATTCCGCTCGTCCTGCACGAGCAGAACTCGGTGGCCGGCCTGGCCAATCGCGTGCTGGCCGGCGTCGCCGACCGCGTCATGACCGGCTTCCCCGATGTCCTGAAAAAGGGCGAGTGGGTGGGCAATCCGGTGAGGCCGGAGATCGCCGCGCTGCCGCCGCCGGCCGCGCGCTACGGCGCCCGGCGCGGGCCGCTGAACGTGCTGGTGGTGGGCGGCAGCCTGGGGGCGGCGGCGCTCAACGACGCCCTGCCCAAGGCGCTGGCGCTGATGCCGGAAGGCGAGCGGCCCGAGGTGGTGCACCAGTCGGGCGAGCAGCATCTGGCCGCGCTGACGCAAGCCTACGAGCAGGCCGGCGCGCGCGCCCATGTCGTGGCCTTCATCAAGGACATGGCCGGCGCCTACGAATGGGCCGACATCGTCATCTGCCGCGCCGGCGCGCTGACCGTGGCCGAGCTGGCCGCCGCCGGCGTCGCCAGCATCCTGGTGCCCTATCCGCACGCGGTGGACGACCACCAGACCGGCAATGCGCGCTTCCTGGCGTCGGCGGGAGCGGCCATGCTGCTGCCGCAGGATCAGCTGACGCCCGAACGCCTGGGCGAGATCGGCCGCCTGCCGCGCGCGCAGCTTCAACAGATGGCCGAGAAGGCGCGGGAGCTGGCCAGGCCGGAAGCCACCGCCGCCGTCGCGCAGGCCTGCATCGATATCGCCAAATGAGGCCGGGATGAAACACAAGATCAGACGCATTCACTTCGTCGGCATCGGCGGGGCCGGCATGAGCGGCATCGCCGAGGTGCTGGCCAACCGGGGTTTCGAGGTCGGCGGCTCCGACCTGGCGGAGAGCGCGACTACGCGCAGGCTGGCCGACATGGGCATCCGCGTGGCGATCGGGCATGCGCCGGAACATGTCGCGGACGTCGATGCCGTGGTCGTGTCCACGGCGGTCGGGGACGACAATCCGGAAGTCGTCGCGGCGCGCCAGCGGCGCGTGCCCATCGTGCCCCGCGCGCAGATGCTCGCCGAGCTGATGCGCTTCCAGCAGGGCATCGCCATCGCCGGCACGCATGGCAAGACCACGACCACCAGCCTGGTCGCCAGCTGCCTGGCCGAGGGCGGGCTCGATCCGACCTTCGTCATCGGCGGCCGGCTCAACTCCGCCGGCGCCAATGCCGGCCTGGGCCAGGGCGAGTTCCTGGTCGCCGAGGCCGACGAGTCCGACGCCTCCTTCCTGTTCCTGTCGCCGGTCGTTTCCGTGGTGACCAACATCGACGCCGACCACATGGAGACCTACGGCCACGATTTCGGCCGCTTGAAGCAGGCCTTCGTGGACTTCCTCAACCGCCTGCCCTTCTACGGTGTCGCCGTGCTCTGCCTGGACGATCCCAACGTGCGCGAGATCCTGCCGCGCGTGGCCAAGCAGGTGGTGAGCTACGGCCTGGCGCCGGAGGCCAACGTCCGCGCCGAGAACATCGTGGCCGACGGCGGCCGCATGCGCTTTACCTGCGTGCGCGTCAATGGCACGACGACCCGCTTCGATGTCGTGCTCAACCTGCCCGGCATGCACAACGTGCTCAACGCCCTGGCCACGATCGCGGTGGCGACGGAAGTCGGCGTCGGCGACGCGGCCATCGTCAAGGCGCTGGCCGAGTTCAAGGGCGTCGGCCGCCGCTTCCAGCACCATGGCGAAATCGCCATCCCGGCGGGCGGCCATCTCACCCTGATCGACGACTACGGCCACCATCCGGTCGAGATGGCGGCGACGCTGGCGGCGGCGCGCGGCGCCTTTCCGGGGCGGCGCATCGTGCTGGCCTTCCAGCCCCACCGCTACACGCGCACGCGCGACTGCTTCGAGGATTTCGTCAAGGTGCTGTCGGGCGTCGACGCCCTCCTGCTCGCCGAGGTGTATCCGGCCGGCGAGGCGCCCATCGTCGCCGCCGACGGCCGCACGCTGGCGCGCGCCATCCGGGTCGCCGGCAAGGTCGAGCCGGTATTCGTCGAGGACATCGCCGCCATGCCGGCCGCGATCCTCGAAGCGGCGCGGGATGGCGACGTGGTCATCACCATGGGCGCGGGCTCCATCGGCGGCGTGCCGCCAAGGCTGACTTCCCATGGCTGATCCGCGCGGACGCCTGGTGGAAAACGAAGCCATGGCCGGCCACGTGTCGTGGCGGGCCGGCGGGCCGGCGGCGCGCGCCTACTTCCCGGCCGACCTGGACGATCTCGCGGAGTTCCTCCGCTGCCTGCGTCCCGACGAGCCCCTGCTCTGCGTCGGGCTGGGCAGCAACCTGCTGGTGCGCGACGGCGGCTTCGACGGCACCATCGTCTTCAGCCACGGCGCCTTGAACACGCTGCGGCGGGAGCCGGACGGCACGCTCTATGTCGAGGCCGGTGTCGCCAGCCCCAAGGTGGCCCGTTTCGCCGCCAGCCTCGACCTCGCGGGCGCCGAGTTCCTGGCCGGCATTCCCGGCACTTTCGGCGGCGCGCTGGCCATGAACGCGGGCTGCCACGGCGGCGAGACCTGGCCGCTGGTCGAGCGCGTCCTGATGCTGAAGCGACGCGGCGAGCGGGTCGAGCGGACGCCGGCCGAATTTGCCATCGGCTATCGCCGGGTCGGGCTCAAGCGCGCGACCGACGAGATCTTCGCGGCTGCCTGGCTGCGCCTGGCGGAAGGCGACGGCGCCGAGGCGCGCGAACGCATCGCCGAACTGCTGGACAAGCGCCTGGCCAGCCAGCCGCTCGACCTGCCCAACGCCGGCTCGGTGTTCCGCAATCCGCCCGGCGATCACGCGGCGCGGCTGATCGAGGCGGCCGGTTTGAAGGGCCTGGCCGTGGGTGCCGCGCGGGTGTCCGAAAAGCACGCGAATTTCATCGTTAATCCCGGGGGCGAGGCGAGTGCCGGTGAGATAGAAAGCCTGATCGGCCGGGTTCAGGCCGAGGTGCGTCAGCGGTTCGGTGTCGAACTGGTGCGCGAGGTGCGTATCGTGGGAGAAGCGGCGTGAAGTTCGGCAAGGTGGCGGTGTTGATGGGCGGCACATCGGCGGAGCGGGAGATTTCGCTGCTGTCGGGCAACGCCGTGCTGACGGCCTTGCGCGAGCGCGGCGTCGATGCCCATGCCTTCGATCCCGCCGACCGGCCGGTTTGGAATCTCGAACGCGAAGGTTTCGAGCGCGCCTTCGTCATCCTGCACGGCCGCCAGGGCGAGGACGGCACCATCCAGGGCGCGCTGGAAATGATGGGCATTCCCTACACCGGCAGCGGTGTCATGGCTTCGGCGCTGGCCATGGACAAGTGGCGCACCAAGCTGGTCTGGCTGGCCGCCGGCCTGCCGACGCCGCGCT
>ERZ1645187.4568-NODE-4568-length-11111-cov-19.319917_pt1 | contig 11111 bp, 9 predicted proteins | sample MGYA00575352_ERZ1645187 | MGnify/ENA primary metagenome ERZ1645187 (study PRJEB40837, sample SAMN11349314) | freshwater sediment metagenome | isolation source: river sediment | host: Sediment | place: India: Wazaribad , New Delhi | collected 2017-02-21 ... | reverse complement strand
TCCTCGCGGCGGCGATCGAAGCGGCGGTCGGCTGGCCCGCTCCTCTCTACGCCGCGATCGGTCATCCCGTCACCTGGATCGGTGCGCTGGTCGCCGGACTCGATCGCGGGCTCAACCGGGAGAGCGCGTCCTTCGCCCGACGCCGCGGCCTCGGCATCGTCGCGCTGGTGGTGATCCTGGGGGCGACGGCGCTGATCGCGGGGTCGATCTCGCTGGTCGCCGAAGTGGTCCTGCCGGGGGCGGGGGCGGTGTTTCTCCTGGCGCCGATCGCCGCCGCTCTGCCGGCGCAACGCAGCCTCCACGACCATGTCGCCGCCGTCGCCGATGCGCTCGATCGCGGGGTCGTCGAGGGGCGGCGCGCCGTGTCGATGATCGTGGGACGCAATCCGGAGAGCCTCGACGAGGCCGGGATCGCCCGCGCCGCGATCGAGAGCCTCGCCGAGAACTTCTCCGACGGGGTGGTCGCGCCGCTGTTCTGGATGGCGGTCGGCGGTCTGCCCGGGGCGGCGCTCTACAAGGCGGCCAATACAGCCGACAGCATGATCGGCCATCGCAGCGACCGTCATCTCGCCTTCGGCTGGGCGGCGGCGCGCTTCGACGATCTCGTCAATCTGCCGGCGTCGCGCCTCGCCGCGCTGTGGCTGGTCGCCGCCGCGGCGACGATGCCGGGGGCGAGCCCGGTGGCCGCCTTCGCCACGGTGCGTCGCGACGCGGCGCGGCACACGTCGCCCAACGCCGGGTGGCCGGAGGCGGCGATGGCGGGCGCGCTGGGTTTCGCGCTCGCCGGTCCGCGCGTCTACGGCACGACCCGGCTCGAGGCCGCCACCATGGGGGACGGCCGACGCGATCTGACCGCGGCCGACATCCGTCGTGCCCTGCGGCTCCAGCGCCGTGCGGCCGGCGTGCAGGCGGTCGTCCTGGCGGGTCTGGTCGTCGCGTCCTACGCGATCGTCGCGATGGGGTGAGGGGCGGGGAGGGCGATTCGGCGCCGCACCGGCGGAAAGCCGGCGGGCGGGGTGCCCGGATCGTCAGAACCCGAGTTCGCGCCCGGCCTCCAGCCACGGCGCGGGATCGACCGCTTCGCCGGCGATACGGGTCTCGTAGTGGAGGTGGGGGCCGGTGGAGCGGCCGGAGGAGCCGGCGAGCCCGACGACGTCGCCGACCTTCACGGCCCGCCCCTTCTCGACCGACAGGCGCGACAGGTGGCCGTAGCGGGTGACCACGCCGTTGCCGTGGTCGACGTCGACGCACAGGCCGTAGCCACCCATCGATCCGGCGGCGACGACGGTTCCCGGACCGGTGACGCGGACCGGATCGCCGGTCTCGGCGCGGAAGTCGATCCCGGTGTGCAGGGCCGGCGCACCGAGGAAGGGGTCGATGCGGGTGCCGAAGCCGGAGGTGGTCGAAGTCTCGCTGCGGATCGGCCGGCCGAGCGGCAGGCGCGCCGCGGCCCGGCGGATCTCGCTGAGGCGGGTCAATGCGGCGTCGGCCCGCGCCACGCCGTTCGCATCGACGGCGGGCACGAAGGGGCCACCGACGCCGGGCGCCGCGTCGGCGTGGATGCGGGGCGCGGCGGCCGGGGTTTCGGCCACGCGGAAGCCGAGACGGCGCAGCAGCCGCCCGGCCTTGGCGGCGTCGGCCTCGGCGAGCGTGGTCAGGGACCCGAGCGTGCGGGCCTGCCGAGTCTCGAAACGATCGAGGGTCTTTTCCACCTCGACGATGCGCGCGCCGACCGATGCCGATCGCTGCGGCGTGCCGGCCACCGCCGGAGAGACGAAGGGCAGGGTCCAGGACGAGCGCAGGGGCGTGGCGAAGCGGTCGACGTCGAGCGGCGCGGGAGAGGGCGGCGGCGTTTCGGCGCGGGGTGCGACGGGCTGCAGGGCTTCGCCGACCGGCGCCAGCGATCCGGTCGCCGGACCGGGGGCCAGCCGGATGCCGACTTCGGCGGCGCGATCGACGAGGGCGCCGATGCGTGCCTGGGCGTCGCCGAGCGTCGCCTGACGCTTCAGGAGCGAATCGATCTTCGCCTCGAAGGCCTCCTGATCCATCAACTGACGGCCGTTGATCCGATCGATCTCGGCCCGCAGCGCCGCCACCCGATCCTCGTAGGCGCGCGCCTGACGGACCTGGCGCGAGATCGCACCGTTGAGGATGTCGTCGCGGAAGAACAGGTAGCCGGTGGCCGCGACATAGGCGAGGGAGAAGACCACCAGCACCGCGGCACCGGCGGCAAGCCAACCCATGTCGACATGGAAGGCGCGGACCCGGTCACCGTGGACGATGGTGACCCGGTGCTGTTCCCGGCGGCGTCCGAAGGGGCGGGGATGGTCGTCGGGAGAGGTCATCGGCGGCGGCTCGTCCAAGGTTCGAGACGCCGCCGATTACAGTCCGTTAAGGTTAATATTCCTTTGATCCGCCGCGTCCGGACCCGCGCGGGCGTGGGTGGGTCAGACGATGACGTGGGGCAGGAAGCGCGATCGGTCGGTGGTGATGCGGGTGAAATCCTCGCGGATGCCGAGCCCGCAGGCGTGGCCGCCGACCACCCAACTGCCGAGGACCGGGTGGAACCCGTCGAAGTCCGGCAGCGGGCACGCCGCCTGGACGACGTGGCCCTCGCCGCCGTAGGAGCCGCCGGTCCGCTCGACCGCGACACCGGCGACGACGAGGTCGACGTTGGCGCCCTCGCGCGAGAAGAGCGGCTTGCGGACATGGTCGGCGGCGAGATGGGCGACGCGCGGGTCGTCGTCGAAGAAGGCCGGCAGCAGATTGGGATGGCCGGGCGCCATCTCCCACAGGAGCGGCAGGATGCCCTTGTTGGAGAGGATCGCCTTCCACGGCGGTTCGACGAATCGGGTCGTCGCCATCGCCGGGGCGCGGCCGAAGGCTTCGGCGAAGAGCCATTCCCAGGGATAGAGCTTGAACAGGCGATCGATCGGCCGCTCGTCGAGATCGACGAAGCGCGTCCCCGACAGGCCGATCTCGGCGATGTCGAGGATCGTCGCGGAGATGCCGGCGGCGGCGGCGCAGTCGGCGAGATAGGCGAGGGTGCCGGTGTCCTCGACGCTCTCGGTCTGGCCGGCGAGATGGAGGCGGCCCTCCGGCGCGATCACCGCCATGCGCTCGATCAGACGCTCGTGCAGCGAATTGAACTGGTCGGTGCGCGGGGGCAACAGGCCGCGGTCGATCTGGTCGGCGAGCCACGACCATTGCACCACCGCCGCCTCGTGGAGGGCGGTCGGCGTGTCGGCGTTGTACTCGAGCAGCTTGGCCGGGCCGCGGCCGTCGTAGGCGAAGTCGAATCGGCCGTAGAGGCTCGGATCGCCGCGCCGCCGGCTCTCGGCGATCCCGTCCCAGGCGTGTTCGGGGATGCGCAACCGCGCCAGCAGCCGCTCGTCGGCGACGACACGGTCGACGAGGCTCTCGCACAGCCCCGCCAGGGCCTCGGTCGGGGCCTCGACGTCGGTCTCGATCCGCTCGAGATCGAAGGCGTAGTGGGCGTCCTCGACCCAGTAGGGTTCGCCGCCGATCTCGGGAAAGGCGAAGTCGATCGCGCGCAGCCGCTCCGCCATGTCGGGTCGCGCGGCGAGGCGGACGCGCCGCATCACGAGCCTCCCGAAAAATGCAGGGCGCCGATCGATCCGAAGCCGCCGCGGACCGTCGGCCCGTGGGCGCCCGCGGTCGTGGCCGCGACGTGCTCGAAGGAGGGGGCGCGCGACGACGAGCCGGACGACGACGACCAACTCCAGCCGAAGAGATGTCGGCCGGAGCCGCCGTGGCCGCTCGATCTCACCGTACCGGGCGGACAGGTCCGCGCCGCCTCGCCGAAGCCGCCGCCGGTCGCCGGAGCGTCGGGAGAAACCGTGGCGGGCGGGGCGGCGGCGGATCGCGCCGCGCCGTCGCGTGGAACGCAGTCGGAGGCCGGGCGGCGCTCCAGATGATGGGCGGCGGCGGCGGCGAGGGCGCCGGCGGTGACGAGCGAGATCGCCAGGGTGCGTTTGCGCAGACCGCTCGGCGGCTTCGCCTCCGGCAGGCCCTCGGGCCGATGGGTGACCAGGGGCCGGCCGCGCCGACCGAATTCGCGCGTCTGGCGAGCCATCTTCGGCCTCACTCGGTCATCGCCGCGGCGGAGAGCAGGCCGGCGGAGAGCGACACGGCGGCGAGCCAGATCGCCGCCGACAGGGTGTTTTCGCGGATCGCCGACGACAGATCGGGATGGGCGAGGCGCGCGGCGTGATAGGCGGCGATCTGGACGATCAGCGCCACCACGCCCCACACCAGGAATTCGACGATCGAGGTGGCCTGCGCCATCGCCCGCGCCATCGGGACGACGAAGCCGAGGAGGCTCGCGCCCAGGGCGATCGCCGCCGAGGCGTTGTGCTCGCGCACGATGAGATCGAATTCGCGATGGGGCGTCATCCGCACGTAGATCAGCAGATAGACGACGGCGAGCGCCACGGCGCCGCCGAAATAGCCGAGGAAGGCGATCAGTCCGTCGAGAAGATGCGTCATGGTCGTCCTCCTGCCCGATCGACCGGGCTCAGCCGAGAGCCTTCAGGACCGCGGCGGCATGTCCGGCGACCTTCACCTTGGGCCAGATCGCCGCGACCCGGCCGTCGCCGTCGACCAGCACGGTGGTGCGTTCGACGCCCATGTAGCTGCGTCCGTACATCGACTTCTCCACCCAGACGCCCCAGGCGGTGAGGACGGCGCGGTCCTCGTCGGAGGCGAGGACGACGCCGAGGCCGTATTTGGCGCGGAACTTCTCGTGCTTCGCCGGTCCGTCGGGCGAGATGCCGACGACCACGGCGCCGCGCGCCTCGAACTCGGGCAACAGCGCGGTGAAATCCTGGGCTTCGCGGGTGCAGCCGGAGGTGTCGTCCTTGGGATAGAAGTAGACCACCACCGGCCGGCCGCGCAGCGCCGACAGCCGGATGCGGCCGCCACCGTCGGTCGGCAGATCGAAATCGGGGGCCGGGTCGCCGATCTTCGGGGCCATGTCGCCTTCCTTTCGTCGTGAATCGCGTGTTGGAGAGGCGCGATGTCGGCGCGCCGGCCCGTCGCCGTCGAGCGTAGTCCGAGCCGGCGCGGGCGGGCAAGCGGTTCGACCGGGGCATCGGAAACGTGTAGTGGTCGCGTCGAGGTGATGCCCCGAAGATCGGCGATTCGACCGGATCCCAGTCCGACGAAGAAGAATACGACCGTCAGGAACGGCGCAAATTGGACGAACGGCGACGATCAGACGTGGCGATCGAGACGACGGGCCCGGCGCTCGGCGATCGGCGTCGGCGTGTCGCGGGTCTCCTCGGCGTGGCGCTGCTGTGGATCGCCGGTCTGGTGCTGGCGATCGGGGCCCTCGCCGTGGTCGCGCTCGCCGCCTTCGTCGCCCACGGGCCGGTGGAGATCGCCACCGCGGCGCGGACCGCGGAGGCCCTGCTCGGCGAGGTCGCCGGACCCGGCGGACGCGCCACGGTCGGACAGGCGCGCCTCGACCTGTCGTGGGAGAAGGGGCTGACGGTCGAACTCGACGACATCGTCGTCGATCGCGCCGGGGTGTTGGCGATGACGGTGGGGCGGGCGGAGATCGGCCTGCGCACGGCGCCGCTCCTGAGCGGGCGGGTGCGTCCCGGCTCGCTCGTGCTGATCGATCCGCACCTGACGGTCGACACCGCCGGTCTGGCGGCCGCCGGCGCGCTGGTCGGCGGGGCGTCGGGCGAGGCCGCCGGCGCCGCGGCGAGCGGGGCCGAGAGCGGCGCCGGGTCGATGGTCGCCATGCCGGCGATGCCGGGCGAGGCGCGGGCGGTCGTCCTGCCGCAACCGCCTATCCGGCTGATCGACGAGGCCCGCGAGATCGGGCGGACGATCGACCGGGCGTTGGTGCGGGCTCGTCGCGACGGCATCGAACGGTTCGGCGTGCGCAACGGCCGGGTCGTCCTGCGCCATGCCGACCAAGGGGCCGAGGCGCGGGCGGTGACGCTGCCGGACATCGAGGTCGAGGCCGTCGTCGACGGTCCCGCCGGGGATCTCGACATCGACTTCTCGGCGCGCGGCGAGGTCGGCCGCTGGACGATGCGCCTGACCGCCGCGGCGCAGGCCGAGGGCCGCCGCCGTCTGAGCTTCGTCGCCGACGACGTCACCCATCGCGATCTCTTCGGGCCGTCGGGGCCGGCGTTCGAGCTCGGCATGCCGCTCTATCCGCGCCTGACGCTGCTCTACGGGCCGGACGGCGCCGACGCCCGCGCCGAGGTCGACGTCCGGCTCGGCGCCGGGCAGTTCCGATTCGGCCCGATGCCGGAGGACGAACTGCTCGTCGACGAGGGCCAGATCCAGATCGCCTGGGCGGCCGGCGCGGAGAGCCTCGACATCCGCAACCTCCATCTGGCGGTCGGCGAGACCGCCATGACCCTGCACGGACGTCTCACGCCGCCGCCGGTCCGCGACGGGCCGTGGACGATCGCGCTCACCGCCGACGGTGGCAGCTTTCGGCCCCGCGACGTGGCCGGTCAGCCGCTGATCGTCGACGGCGGGACGGTGACGGCGCGGTTCGATCCGATCGCCCGGGCGATCGACATTCCGGCGGCGCGGGCCACGTTCGGGGCGGGGTGGGTGAAGACCGCCGGGCGGATCGACTTCGCCGGCGACGCACCCAAGATGAAGCTCGATCTCGATTTTTCGCCGCTCGACACCGAGCAGGTGAAGCGGGTGTGGCCCCACTGGGTGGCGCCGGACACCCGGGCGTGGTTCATCCGCAACGTCGAGGGCGGGCGCCTGCTCGATACGGCGATCCATCTCGATTTCCCGCACTTCGACCACCCGGAGACCTGGCCGGGGACCGCCTTCCGGATGGCGGCGCGGATCGAGGACGCGCGTTTTCGCACCTTCGGCAACCTGCCGGCCGCGACCGGGGCCGCGGGGCGCCTGACCATCGACGCGCGCCGGATGGAGCTCGCCCTCGACCGGGCGCAACTCGCGACGAAGTGGGCGCGGCGGCCGGCGTTCGAACAAATCCGGTTCACGGTGCCCGACATCTTCGCCAAGCCGCCGAAGGGGACCTTCCAGTTCCGGGCCACCGGCGAGGTCCCGGCGCTCGCCGAGGTGATCGACGCCGAGCCGCTGGCGATCCTCGGCGAGGCGGGCATCCGGCCCGACGGGCTCACCGGCACCGCCACCGTCGATGCCCGGATCGACATCCTGTTCGAGAAGCAGATCCGGGCCTCCTCGGTCGACTACCGGGTCGATGCGGCGCTCGACCGCTTCTCCAGTCCACATCCGATCCAGGGACGGCGCTTCCAGGACGGCCGCTTCCGCATCGTCGCCGACGGGCAGGGCCTCAAGATCACCGGGCGCGCCCAGATCGACGGGGTCGTCGCCGACGTCGACATGTACGAGGCGCGCGACGGGTCGAAGGCGGCGGAGAAGCGCGACTTCAAGATGATGCTCGACGAGGCGGCGCGCCAGCGCCTCGGCCTCGACCTCGGCGACATGGTTCGCGGCGCCATCGCGGTGAACGTCACCCGCCCGTCGCCGACCGAGGCGCGGCGGCGCGTAGAGGTCGATCTGACGCCGGCGCAGCTGTTCCTCTCGGTCTTCGGCTGGAGCAAGGGCGCCGGGGTGCCGGCCAAGGCGACGCTCGATCTCGTCGACGACGACAAGGGGGTGCGGCTCGACAATCTGGTCGTCGAGGCGGAGGGAATGGCGCTCGCCGGATCGGTGGTGCTCGACAAGGAGCATCGCATCCTCTCGGCCGACTTCTCGAAGTTCGCGCTGCGCAAGGGCGATTCGGCCCGCATCAAGGTGGTGCGCGGCGGCGACCAGACGCTGGTGGTCACCTTCGACGCCCAGAATTTCGACCTGCGCGGCGTGTTGCAGGCCGGTCGGCGCACCGGGAGCGACGATGCCCGAGGCGGCGGCAAACCGACCGATCTCACCTTGAAACTTCGGGCCGCCCGGCTGATCGGCTTCAACGACGTGGTGCTCTCGGACGTCGGGTTCGACGGCCGTTACCGAGGCGGTGCCTTCACGGCGTTGCAGTTCAGTGCCCGCGCCTCGGGGGGGCGGTCGGCCTCGGCGACGATCCGTTCGGAGGGGGACCGCCGCACTCTGACGGTCAACGCCGACGATGCCGGTTCGGTGCTGAGCTTCCTCGACTTCTTCGATCGCATCCGGGGCGGGCGGCTGACCCTCAACGCCGGGCTCGGAGCGCCGGGTGCGGCGCAGGGGATCGTGCGCCTCGACGACTTCCACCTGCTCGAGGAGCCGAAGGCGGGCCGGGCGGCGCCGCAGAAGACCGCCGAGGGGGTCCAGCAGATCAAGGTGCGGCGGGTCGAGTTCAACCCGCAGACCGATTTTTCGCGCTCTTCGGTGCGTTTCGCCATGCGCGACGGTGTCGTCACCGTCACCGAGGGCGTGGCCAAGGGGACCACGGTCGGCGCCACCGCGTCCGGTCAGCTCGACCTCAACAATCAGCGCATCCAGCTCACCGGGACCTACATCCCGGCCTTCGGGCTCAACAATCTCGCCGGCCGCATCCCGGTGGTGGGGGCGATCACCGGCGCCGGGTCCAACGAGGGACTGCTCGGCGTGACCTTCCGCGTCTTCGGACCGCTCGAGGATCCGATCCTGGAGATCAACCCGCTCTCGGCCATCGCGCCGGGGATCTTCCGCCGCATCTTCGAGTTCCAGACCGACGAACGCCGCGCCCCGGAACCGGCCGGCAACGCGCCCACCCGCATCACACCGTGATCGCCGGCGCGGTCAGGTCGGCGCGGGGCAGGGCGGGTGCGGCGCATCGCCCTTGGGGCAGCCCTCGCCGACCGGCGAGGCGGCCGAGCGCCGTCCCAGACCGATCCAGGCCTCGACCACCGCCTCGTCGAAGCCGACGACGAGACGGCCCTCGGCCCGCATCAACGGGCGGCGGATGAGCAGCGGTTCGGCGAGGAGCACGGCGAGAGCGGCTTCGGCGCCGAGATCCTCCGGGACGATCTCGCCCGACTTCACCCGCGGCGCGGCACGGTTGAACCACGCGGCCGGCGGCAGATCGCCGAAGAATGCCGCCAGACGCGTCGCCGTCCACGGTTCGGCGAGGAGATCGTGTTCGATCACCTCGTGACCGGAGGCGCGCAGCAGGGCCTTCTGGCGGGCGTTGCCACCGCACCCGGGCTTCTCCCAGAAATCGACCCGCACCATCCTCTCGCCCTCCCGCGCACTCGATCCATGATCGGGCGAAGGGGGGCGATCTCGATGCCGAAAGCCGCGGCAATGGCCGGCGGGACTGCCCGTTTCGCATGCGCCCGCCCGGCGGGCTCGGTCTCCTGCGCATTCAATCAAACGATTGACTGAAATCCGTCCCGGGCTATGCTTCGGCCATGATCGACATCTCTCCCCGTGCGCCGTCCCGTTCCGTCCCCCGTTCGCCGCCGGTTCCGGTCGGGACCGGCGAGGACACGCGGTCGATGCTGATCCGCGCCGGCATCGATCTCTTCGGCCGCTACGGCTTCGACGGCACCTCGACGCGCGAGATCGCCCGGGCCGCGGGCGTCAACATTGCCGGCATCGCCTATCACTTCGGCGGCAAGGCCGGGCTGCATCGCGCCTGCGGCGAGGCGATCGGGACGTTCGTGCGAGAGAGCGTCACGCCGCTCGCGGTCGCGCCGGAGGTGATCGCCGGGCTCGATCGCGATGCTGCGGCCGATCATTTCGTCGCCGCGGTGACGGCGATCGGGCGGTTCATGCTGGGGCGGCCCGAGGCGGAGACGATCGCACGCTTCATGGTGCGCGAACAGATGGATCCGTCGGAGACCTTCACGGTGCTCTACGAGAAGCTGATCCGGCCGCGTCACGAGGCGATGTGTCGGCTGTTCGGGCGCGCCACCGGCGAGGATCCGACCGGGCGCGAGGTGATCGTCGCGGTCTCGGCGATGTTCGGGCAGATCATGTTCTTCCGCGTCGGCCGGGCCACGGCGCTGGCTCGGCTCGGCTGGGAAGCGATCGACGCGGATCGCCTGTCGGTTCTTCTCGACGTCGTCGCCGGCTCGATCCGAGCCACCATCGCGGCGCGGCGCGCGAACCTTTCGCGAGAGGCGAACACATGATGGACTGGATCTGTTCCCTGGCGATCGTCGGCTCGCTCTTCGCCGGTTGCGACGGCGGTGCGCCGTTGGCGGTCGGCTACGTCGAGGGCGAATACGTCTCGTTGGCGCCGCTCGAGACGGCGCGGATCGCCTCGGTCTCGGTCAAGCTCGGCGACCGTGTCGAGGTCGGGGAGACGGTCGCCCGGATGGAGGCCGTCGACATCGACATCGTCGTCACCGATGCCCGCGCCCGTCTCGCCCAGGCGGAGAGCGAGCTCGCCGACCTGAAGCGGGGCCGCCGGCCGGAGGAGATCGAGGTGATCGCCGCCAGCCTCGCCTCGGCCGCGGCCCAGGCCGCCGACGCGGAACGAACGCTGGCGCGTCGGATCGACCTGTCGAAACGCGGGTTCTCGCCGCAGGCCGAACTCGATCAGGCGACGACGGCGCGCGACGTCACCCGGGCTCGGGTGCGGGAGCTCGAGGCCAATCTCGCGGTGGCGAAATTGCCGGCCCGCGAGGATGCGATCGAGGCGGGGGAGAACCGGGTCGCCCAGGCCCGCGCCGCCGTCGAGACGGCCGAATGGCGGCTCGGCGAGCGCTCGGTCGCGGCGCAGGCGCCGGGTCGGATCACCGACCTCATCCGCCGCCCCGGCGAGGTCGCCGGTCCCCAGGCACCGGTCGTCACCATGCTGCCGGACGGGGCGGTCAAGCTGAAGCTGTGGGTGCCGGAGACGGCGTTCTCGCGGCTGTCGCTCGGGGCGGTGTTGACGGTGCGCTGCGACGGCTGCGGGGCCGGGCTGACGGCGCGGGTGACCCACCTCACCGCCGAACCGGAATTCACCCCGCCGGTGATCTATTCGATCGAGACTCGCCAGAAGCTCGTCCACCTCGTCGAGGCGCGTCCGGAAGGCTCGGCGACACGGCTGCAACCGGGCCAGATCGTCGACGTCGTGCTGCCGGGAGGTGCGCCGTGAGCGTCGTCGCGGTCAGCGGCCTGACCAAGCGCTTCGGCGACAAGACCGTCGTCGACCACGTCGACATGAC
>ERZ1645187.4567-NODE-4567-length-11112-cov-5.279461_pt1 | contig 11112 bp, 7 predicted proteins | sample MGYA00575352_ERZ1645187 | MGnify/ENA primary metagenome ERZ1645187 (study PRJEB40837, sample SAMN11349314) | freshwater sediment metagenome | isolation source: river sediment | host: Sediment | place: India: Wazaribad , New Delhi | collected 2017-02-21 ... | reverse complement strand
GTGGAATTGCACGATGTCATGCGGCTCCTCTCTTGGACCGGGTTCTTCGCTTTCTTGACGTAGGCCAACCGCCATTGCTGCACGGCGGCGGGCGTGAAGATGTTGAGGTTGGCGGCGTCCACTTCCGCCCGGAACCTCGCGGCCCCGCCCTTCTTCGGGCCAAAGCGTTTTTTGGTGCGCTTCACGGCGAGCAGGTCGGCGGCGATTTTCCGCAGGGCGCGGGCGTAGGCGGTGGCGGTGATATCGCTCGCGTCGGTCACGGCGCCGGCCGCCTCGATCCACTCGCCCACGGTGGCGGTGCGGTCTTTCGCCACCACGGCCTCGGGGCGGTGCTTGGCCAGCGCACCCTCGATGCCGAGCGCCAGAATGTCGGCGTAGATAGCCGCGGCGCGGGCGGCGGCCGCGTCCTTGTTCCCGGTGCCGAGCCCGAAAGCCACCCTGCGGCCCTTGAATTTCACGCGCATCTGGTAGTGCGGCGAGACTTCACCGCGGGAGTTCACCGGCCTGTAAATCCGGCTCGCCCAATAATTCGTCGTGTTCTTGCCGACGCCCCCCAATTTTTTGCGTGGCACTTGCGTGGCACTTTTTCCGCAAGGGGGTGTTGCGTCATGTGCCGTGTTTTGCTGATTGTCGGCCGCCCGCGAAGCTAGGATGGATGCGGGTTGGCGGGCTTTGGTGTTGCTCATGACAGCACATTACAGCACGCGAATGGTTACTGCAATGGCAAAAACTCTTAATCAATTGGTTGTAGGTTCGAGTCCTACCGGGTGCATGCCTCAGAATCAACGGGTTGCGCAAACTGGCTGAACCGCACGACGAGGGTGGCGGCGGGCCGATGTCGCGCGCAAAAAATCGCAACAAGTCCGGCGGCGAAGTGTTATATCGCAACAGCGCCAGGTTGTGCGCGAGTTGCGCCTGCCGGCCAGCCTATGGACACGCGATGAGAAAGCACCCCGCGCTTTTGCTGCTGGCCTTCGCGTGTGTTGCGTCCGGCGGGTCGGCCAACCCTTATGAAAGCGCGCCGTCCGCCCGGTTGCTTCCCGCGCCCTCGGCGAAACTCGACAGCCTCGTGCGTGCGGGGTCTGTGGGAACCGCCCCGACGTGCTCGGACGCGGCTTTTCTCCGCAGGGTTTACTTGGATGTGCTTGGAACTTTGCCAACGCGGGAGGAGGCCGAGGCGTTCTTGGCGGACAACTCGCCCGCGAAGCGCGAGCAACTGGTCGGCCGTTTGCTGGAGAGGCCGGAATTCGCGGATTACTGGGGGATGAAGTGGGGCGACTTGCTGCGGATCAAGTCGGAATTTCCCGTGAATCTCTGGCCGAATGCGGCGCAGGCCTATGACGCGTGGGTTCGCGCGGTGCTGGCGCAAAACATGCCGTATTCCGAGTTCGCCCGGCAACTGATCACCGCGTCGGGCAGCAACTTTCGCGTCCCGCAGGCGAATTTCCTGCGCGCTGCTGGCGGTCGCGACCCCGAATCGCTGGCGGCGGCGGCCGCGCGCGTTTTCATGGGGACCCGCTTGGAAGGTTGGCCCCCGAAATTGCGGGCCGACATGGCCGCGTTTTTCTCCGGCGTCCGCTTCAAGCCGACCAAAGAATGGAAGGAAGAAATCCTCGTCGTGGAGCCTGGCCCGGAGGCGCCCGCGGATCTGCTGCTCCCGGACGGCGAGAGCGTCAGTCCGCCGAGGGGCACCGATCCTCGCGCCGCCTTCGCGCGCTGGCTGGTCACGTCGCCCGAATCGCCCTTTGCGGCCGTCGGGGCAAACCGGATCTGGTTTTGGCTCTTCGGCAAAGGGATCGTGCACGAGCCCGACGACTTTCGGCCCGACAACCCGCCGACGAACCCCGCGTTGCTCGACTGGCTGGCCAAGCAGTTCTCGGCTTCCGGCTACGACACGAAGAAGCTCCTCGCGATCATCCTCAACTCCGCGACTTACCAGGCGAGTTCGATCCCCGGCGAAGGCGGGGCCTTCAGCTATCCGGTCCGGCGGCTCGAGGCCGAGGTGCTCGTCGATGCGATCAACCAAGTCACGGGAAGCGAGGACGAGTATTCCAGCCTGATCCCCGAGCCTTTCACGTTCCTTCCGGAGGGGACCCGCGCGGTCGCGTTACCCGACGGCAGCATCACGAGTTCGGTCTTGGAGCTGCTCGGGCGGCCGCCGCGCGACACGGGCCTGGTGGCCGAAAGGGCGTCGCGCATGACGGCGCCCCAGCGCCTCCAGCTCCTCAACTCCCGCTATGTCCTGCAAAAACTCAAAACCAGCGCTAAACTGCGCGAGTTGACGAAATCGGGGAAGGATGCGCGGGGCGTCACCGACGCGCTTTACCTCACGATTTTGTCGCGCTATCCGACCGAGCTCGAACGCAACACGATCCAGGCGCACCAGTCGCCCGGAAAACAGCCGCCCAAGGAGTGGATGCTCGATGTCGCCTGGGCGCTCATCAACAGCCCCGAATTCCTCTACAAGCACTGAACATGAACCCCTTGGTTTCACCGCCATTCAGCTCAAGCCTCTCCCGGCGCGCGCTGCTGCGCTACGGCGCGCTGGCGGCCGGGGCGCTCCTGCTGGGCCGCAGGGGGCTCGTTGCCGCGCCGTCTGCCGCCGCGGCCATCCCGCCGGGGAAGGCGAAGGCGGTCATCCAGATCTGGCTCGGGGGCGGGCTCAGCCACCTGGACACATTTGACCCGAAGCCGGGTGCCGGCCGCGATTACTGCGGTCCGCTCGACAAACCGATCGCGACGAACGCGGAGGGCGTCACCATCGGCCAGCTCCTCCCGAACCTCACCGGGCAGGCGGATAAATTTTCGCTGATCCGCGGCATGACCCACGGCAACAACGCGCACGAAACGGCGGCTTACATCGTGCAAACCGGACACCCCGAGGGCGACCATGTGGTCTATCCGTCCTTGGGTGCCGTGGTTTCGCTTTTCATGGGGGTGGATGCCGGATACGCCGGGTTCATTCCTCCCTACATCGTCCTCACCGGGCCGCAGGGCCGGTTTTCCGAGGCGGGATTTTTGGGGCCGCGCTACAAGCCGTTCGCCACGGGTGGCGACCCGGCGCGGCCGGTGTTTGCCGTCGAAGGGATCGTGGCCGAGGGGATCACGCCCGAGCGGCAGAAAGCGCGGCAAAAGTTGCTTCACGACCTCGACTCGCTCGGGCCGTATCTCGCGGGAGATCCCGCCATCCAAGAATTCCAGAAAGCCGGCGACGAGGCTTACGACATGATCCTCGGCGATGGCGCGGAAGTCTTCCAGCTGTCCCGCGAGCCGGACGAATTGCGCGAGCGCTACGGGCGCAACACCTTCGGCCAGTCATGCCTCGCCGCTCGCCGCCTCGTCGAGCGCGGGGCCAAATACGTCACGATCAACTCCAACGGCTGGGACACGCACAAGTCGCACTTCCAGGCGATGAACCGCAAGCTGCCCGAGCTCGACCGCGGGCTGGCCACGCTGCTGCAAGACCTCTCCGACCGCGGCTTGCTGGATGGCACCATCGTTTGGTGCGGAAGCGAGTTCGGCCGCACTCCACGCATCCAGTGGGAGGCGCCATGGAACGGCGGCCGCGGGCACTACGGCAAAGTTTTTTCGACTTTGGTGGCGGGTGGCGGGTTCCGCGGCGGACAAATCGTCGGCGCGTCCGACGCGCGCGGCGAGGAAGTCGCCGAGCGGCCCGTTTATCCCTGGGATCTCACGGGAAGCATTTACGGGCTCCTCGGGATCGACCCGGACGGAGTGTTTCCCCGCTACGGCGACGCCTCGGTGCGGCTGACCCCGCAGTCGGGGGTGCCGACCGGCGGACGGCTCAAGGAGATCATGTGATGCGCGGCGCGTTGGCCTGGGTTGTGATGGCGGTCGCGGCGACCTCGTGGGGCCAGCAATCCAAGGACCCGCGCATTGCCTACCTTTATCCGGCCGGGGCGCGGCAAGGCGAGAGCCTGGAAATCACGGTTGGCGGCCAGCAGCTGTCGCAAATCACCGAAGCGCGGATTTCGGGGACGGGCGCGAGCGTGAGTGTCGCGGGCTACAGTTGCCCGCTCCCGGGCAAGCGGTTTCAGGAATTCCGGGAAACGCTCGCCGCGCACGACAAGGAAATGATGCAACCGGGCGGCAAAAAGCCGAAGCCCGCGAAGGAAGAAGACATCGCCTCGATCCTGCAAGAGGCGGGCGCATCGGAGGAAGAGATCCGGCTTTTCAAGCTCATGCAGCACCAGCGCAACGACCCGAAGCGCCAGGACAACAAGCAGCTCGCGGAGTCTGTCGCGTTGCGCGTGGACATCGCGCCGGACGCGCTCCCCGGACGGCGCGTGATCCGCCTGCTCGGAAAGAACGGGATCTCCAACCCGCTAGTTTTTTCGGTCGGCACTTCTCCGGAAGTGCGCGAACCTCCGTCCACCGATCTGTCGCCCCCGCCGCCCGCCCCGCTAGATTTTCCGGCTGTCATCAACGGCCAGAGCCTTCCCGGCGAGACGGACAGCTACACGTTCCGGGCTACGCGGGGGCAGAAGCTGGTGCTTGTCGGCAGGGCGCGGGCCCTGGTCCCATATTTGGCCGACGCCGTGCCCGGCTGGTTCCAGATGGTTCTCGCGGTGCACGATGCCGCCGGCAACAAGCTGGCCGAGGCGCAATCGTTCCGCTTCGCGCCCGATCCCGTGCTCGTGTTCGATGTCGGGGAGACGGGCGAATACAGGCTCGAAGTGTGCGACGCGCTGCACCGGGGGCGCGAAGATTTCGTTTACCGGATCGCGGCTGGCGAGATCCCGTTTTTCTCCGGCATCGCCCCGCTCGGCGCGCCTCGCGGCACGCGGGCCGACGTCGAGGTTTTCGGGTGGAACCTTCCGCGCCGCAAGGTGTCCGTCAAAGTTCCGGACGAGCCCGGGACTTACGGCGGCCTCATCGAAGGTGCCTCCTCGATTCTTTTCGAAGCGGGCGACGGGGCCGAGGTCGCGGCCGCCGAGCCGGACGACGACCCGTCGCAGGTCGAGATCTTGCCCGTGCCGGTGACGGTCAACGGGCGCATCGACAAACCCGGCGACGCGGATGTCTTCGCCGTGCGCGCGTCGAAGGGCCAGTCCCTCGTCGTCGAAGTCTTGGCGCGGAGGCTCGGTTCGCCCGTGGATTCCTTTCTCCGCATCACCGACGAAAAAGGGCGCGAGATCCTGCGCGGGGATGATTTGGAGGATGCCGGGAGCGGGTTGCTCACGCACCACGCCGACACGAGGTTGCTCTTCGATCCGCCGGCCGACGGCGTTTATCGCATCTGGGTCGGCGACGCCCAAAACGCGGGGGGGCCGGATTTTCCTTACCGCTTGCGCGTCGGGCCGCCGCGCCCCGACTTCGAACTGCGCGTGATGCCGTCGGGCATCAACGGGCAGCCGGGGGCGAACGTGCCCGTGACGGTTCACGCGCTGCGCAAGGATGGCTTCCGCGGTGAGATCCGGCTGGACTGCGGGACGCCGGGGTTCGCGCTTTCGGGCGGGGTGATCCCGGCCGGTGCTGACTCCGTCACGGCGACGCTCCTGTTCCCGGCGAAGCCGGAAAAATCTCTCTACGACCTCGCGATCACCGGTTCGGCCGAAGTCGGCGGGAAAGCGGTGACCCGCCCCGCGTTGGGCGCCGAGGACATGCTCCAAGCCTTTATTTACCACCACATCGTGCCGACCGACGAACTGCTCGCGTTCATTCCCCCGGACGCGAAGCCGAGGCCGCGGCTCGCGGCCGTCCCGGGATCTGTCGAATTTCTCAACGGTGCCCCAGCCACCATCCGAGCGACCGCGCCAAACTACGTTGTGGAAGGGCTCAAGGCCGCCCTCGTGAACCCCCCGGATGGGATCACGGTCGCGGGTGTAAAACCGGCCGGGGGCGGCGTCGAGATCGAGCTCGCCGCAGATCCGGCAAAAATCAAAGCCGCCGCGGGCAACCTGCTGATCGAACTCATTGCCAACCGGCCTCACAAAGACGACCCGACGAAGACGAACTCGTGGTCTCTGGGCAACCTCCCCGCCATCGCGTTCCGGGTGGAAAACTCCGCCGCGCCGCGCCCTTGAGCCCCGTTTGAGGCGGGATGAGGTCGACCGCCCCGCGCATGATGCGCGGCCGAGAGCGCAGGGCGTCACGCCCCACGGTCACCGCTGCCAGTCGGGCTTGTTGTCGTAGACCCAGCGGTAGTAGTCCGCGCGGGAGAGTTTCGAGGCCGCGGCCTCGTCGAGGAAGAACTTGGCGGCCGGGTGGAACTGCACCGCCGAGGCGGGGTTGGTGGAAGCCACCGGGCCTTCGACGGCGGCGGCGATGGCGTCGGCTTTCGCCTCGCCGAAGGCCAAGAGGAACACCTCGCGCGCTTCGAGGATCGTGCCGATGCCCATCGTGAGCACGTGCCGCGGCACCGCCGCCTCGCTGCCGAAAAACCGCGCGTTGTCGCGGATGGTTTCCCGCGTCAGCGTTTTGATGCGCGTTCGCGAGGCGAGCGAGGAAGTGGGCTCGTTGAAGCCGATGTGGCCGTCGGAGCCGATGCCGAGAATCTGGAGGTCGATGCCGCCGGCCGCCGAGATGCGCCGCTCGTATTCCCCGCAAAAGCCCGCGATGTCGGGGGCGTTGCCGTCGGGAATATGCGCGTTTTCCGGACGGATGTTCACGTGGCGGAAAAGGTTTTCCCGCATGAACGTGTGGTAGGATTGCGGGTGGTCCGCAGGCAGGCCGATGTATTCGTCCAAGTTGAACGTCGTGATCCGGCTCCAATCGAGGTTCATCCGGATCAGCTCGCGGTAAAGCTGCACCGGCGTGCTGCCGGTCGCGAGCCCGAGCACGGCGGCGGGGTTGCGGCGGATCACTCTCGCCACGAGTTGCGCGGCGGCGGCGGTGGACTCTGCGGGAGTCGGCTGGATGACGATTTCCATAAATTCAACGCGCGAGAGCCGCCTCCACTTTGCGCCGCACGTCGGCGGCGAGTTCGGCCGCGAGCCCGTGCGCGTAGGCGGCGATGTCGAGGGACGCATCTTCCGCCAGCGGAGTCAGGTCCATGCCGTAAATGACTTCGCTGGAACGGTCGGTCGCATGCGGGTTGAAAAACGTCGCGTTGGCCGCTCTGCGGCCGGCCGTGGCGAGGTCGTATCGTTTGCCCCCGGCGATCTGGGAGTCGAACAGCAGGGCCAGCTCGGCACCCAACGCCGCGTGGGCGGTCACGTCCATCACGACCTTTTTCGCGTCGTCCATCCAATCGAGCCCGCGCCACACCTCGCAACCGATCACTTTGCGCGGCCGCGCTTCCGGCGGCAGCGAGCGAATGGCCTCGAGCGCGGCCACGGTCACGCCGATGTGCGTCGGATGCTTGTCGGCCAAATTGTGCGTGTAAACGACCTCGGGGCGCGAGGCGTCCAGGATGGCCCGCAAGTCGTCCCGCAGCGACGGGTCGGCCAAGGTCTTCACGGCCGCGCTCGGGTGGCCGAGCTGGATCATCGCCGCGTAGCGGCCGGCCGCGGCGGCCGCCCGCTGCTCGCCGATGCGCACCCGCCTCATCTGCTCGTCCGAATACTCGGCGTATGGGCCGACCCGCGAGCTGCCCCCGCCGTCCGTGCAGGTGACCCCGCCGAACCACCGGCCCCCCGCGTGATCGAAGCATTCCCCGATCCCGTGCAGGGCCATGAATTCGAGGTCGTCTTGGTGGGCGCCGATGCCCATGTGCGTGATGCGGGAGAGGGCTTCGCCGAGAGGGGCGCCGTCCGGGACAAAAATGTCCGCCGAGGGGTTGTGGAGTTTCATGCCGCTGGTGAGTGGCCCCTTTATCGCCGCGGGGGCGATTAATTGCAACAATAAATCTTGTTGCAAATAACAAAGCCTCCGGCCATCCTCCCGGAATGCCGAGAAAACCGACCGCGCGCGCGAGGGCCGCCGCGGGCTCCCTCCGCGAATTGATCGCAGGCAGCCGTCCGGGCGAGCCCCTGCCGCCGGTGCGCGAGCTGGCCGGGCGCTGGTCGGTCCACGCGTCGACGGTGTGCCGCCTCTTGCAGGATTTTTCCGACGAAGGGGCCGCGTGGCGCAGTCCGGCGGGCCGCTACCATGCGGCGGGGGGGCGGGCCTCGAGGTTGAAGGGGCGTTCGCTGTGTTTCGTCGGGCGCGAGATGAACCGCTGGGGGCGGCGTTACCGGGAGCTGCTCGAGGGTGTGGCGGAGGTGTGCTCCGCGAACGGGGGCAACCTGGTGCTTGTCTCGTCTCCGTCGCTCGTGGTGCAGCGCTCGCCCGAGGACGTCCCGCGGTTCGCCGCGGCGAAACGCCAGGCGCGGGCTCTGCGCGATTGCCTCGCGCGCGCCCCGCGAGACGCGGCGGGCTTCGTCTTCGATCACCTGTGGGGCGAACCGCTCGTCGCCGCGGCAGCTGCCGCAGGACGCGAAAAGCGGTCGATGCTGCTGCCGGGCGCGCTTTCGCCGTGCCGCCCCGATTACGGGCAAGGGGCGGCGCTTGCGTGCGCGCACGCGCGCCGGGCCGGCTACGGGCGCATCGTCGTGGCGCGGCCGTTCGCCGGCGACCCGGCGATCGATGCCATCATCGCTTCGGTCGAAAACGCCGCCGATCTTCCGGTGGGCGTGGCCGCGGCAGAATCCGGGGCGCAGTGCCGCGGCCTGCTGCGCGCGGCCGCGGCCGGCCGCGGGCGGACATGCGTCATGGTGCCGGAGGACAACGCCGCGCTGCGCTTCGCCGCGCTACTGGAGGCCTGCGGGTCGGGTCCGGACAAGACGGGGCTTCTGGCGCTGCAAGGCACCGGGGCGGTCGCTTCCCCCATCACGCACCTGCGCTACGATTACCGCCGCATCGGACGCGCGACAGCGGCGGGGATCCTGCATGGGCGTCGGCCCTTCGTCGCCCCAGCATCGCTTGTGCTTGGGCGCACGACCTCCGGCGGGCGCTGAGTCAGAGCCCGGCGAGGAAATCGAAGGCTCGGTCGTTGGCGCCGGGGAGCATTTCGTGTCCGAAGTCGGGGTAAATGACGGCGTCCTTCTCGGCCTCGATGGCGTTGTAAACGGCGAACTGCGTGGATGGCGGGCAGATGTTGTCCATGAGCGAGAGGCACATGAGCGTGCGGGCCTTGATGCGCGGCGCGAGGTTTTTCACGTCGATGTAGCCGAGGCGGGTGAAAATTTCCTCCTCGCGTTCGTGCAGCGGGTCGAAGTTGCGGAAGAACTCGCGCAGCTCGGAGTAGGCGTCCTTGGCCAAGTCCATGTCCCACACGCGGCGGTAGTCGGAGAGGAACGGGAAGACCGAGACGCAGCGGCTGATGCGGGGCTCGAGGGCGGCGCAGGCGATGGACAGGGCGCCGCCCTGCGAGCCGCCGAGGGTGCCGATGCGCGCGGGGTCGTTCTCGGGGAGGGACATCACGACGCGCGCGAGCTGCACGGTGTCGAGGAACACCCTGCGGAAAAGCAGCTGCTCGGGCGCGTCGTCGAGGCCGCGGACGAAATGCCCCCGCAGCGTGGTGCCGCGCACGGGGGTGTTGTCCTCGCTGCGCCCCCCTTGGCCGCGGCAATCGAGCGCCGCCACGGCGATGCCTTGGCCGGCGTAGGCGAGTTTATCCAGCCAGTCTCCACTGCTGCCCGAATAGCCGTGGAACATCAGGACGGCGGGCCCGGGGGCCGTGCGGTTTTTCGGGCGCGCGTATTTCGCGTAAATCCGCGCGCCGCCGACGCCGCGGAACCACAGGTCGAACACCTCTGCCTGCCGGGGGTGGATTCCCTCGCTTGGCACCAGTTCGGGCCGCGGGTCCGTCGCGTCGAGTTCGCGCAGGGCCGCCGCCCAGTAGTCGTCGAAATCGGAGGGTTTCGGGTTGATCCCGCGGTAGGCCCGCAGTTCCTCGAGAGGTTTGTCGATCAGCGGCATGGCCGGGAATATCCCGCCCGGCTCCCGCCGACGCAATACTCATTCGGGCTTCGGGCGCTGCGGGCGGACACGGGCCGTCGGAGCGGAACCTCCGCGCGGCCGTTCAGCGGCTGGCGGGGCGGAGGTGCTGGACTTCGAGTTGGAGGCTGACTTGCTGGCGAAACTCGTTGCGCACGAGTTTGAAAGCGACGTCCCACGGGGCGCGGGGGAAGTCGTCCCTCGCGCCGTTGAAGTAGATGGCGGAGAGCAGCTCGTCGCGGCCGCGGACGCGGAAGCGGACGTGTTTTTCCTTGAGGACGTCGGGGCCGTGGGCGGGGGCGACGGCGCGGGCGTAGAAGAGCGGGGCGGGGTTGCCGATGCCGCAGGGTTCGAGGAGGGCGAGTTCTTCGAGGTGCGACTGGTCGAGCGTGGAGGGGTCGATGCGCGCGTCGAGCTTGAGCCTCGGGACGAGGTCGGCCGGGCGCAGGCGTCCGCTGGCCACGGCGTTGAAGCGTTCCCGCAGCTCGCCGAATTTTTCGCGGTGGACGCTGAGGCCGGCGGCCATGTGGTGCCCGCCGAAGGGGCCGAGAAGTTCGGAGCATTCGCCGAGGGCCTCGACGAGCGAAAGCCCTTCGATGCTGCGGCCGCTGCCGTGGCCTGCGCCGGCGTCGTCGAAGCCGACGACGAGCGCCGGCCTGTGGAAGCGCCGGCAGAGGCGCGAGGCGACGATGCCCACGACGCCGTGGTGCCAGCCGTCGCCGCCGGCGACGACGGCGCAATCTCGGGCGGGATCGAACGTGCCTTCGAGCGAGGCCAGCGCGGCCTCGAGGACCCGCTGCTCGAGGTCCTGCCGCTCGCGGTTATAGGCGTCGAGTTCGCGGGCGAGGCGGCGCGCCTCGCCGTCGTCCTCCGTGAGCAGCAGCCGCAGCGAGGCTTCGGCCGTGTTGAGGCGTCCGGCGGCGTTGAGCCGCGGGCCGAGGCGGAAACCGACCTCCGAGGCGGTCACGGGCGGGACGACCGAGGCCACGTCCATGAGCGCGCGCAGCCCGATCCACCGGGTGTGGCTCATGCGGGCGAGGCCGTGGCGGACGATCACGCGGTTCTCGCCGCGCAGCGGGGCGAGGTCGCAGACGGTGCCCATGGCGGCGAGGTCGAGGAAGTCCCGCAGGTCGGGCTCGCGGCGTCCGGTGATTTTTTGGATCCCGTGGCAAAGCTTGAAGGCGAGGGCGGCGGTGCAGAGGTCGGTGTTGCCGCCGGCGGCTTTCGGGT
>ERZ1645187.4566-NODE-4566-length-11113-cov-107.241997_pt1 | contig 11113 bp, 7 predicted proteins | sample MGYA00575352_ERZ1645187 | MGnify/ENA primary metagenome ERZ1645187 (study PRJEB40837, sample SAMN11349314) | freshwater sediment metagenome | isolation source: river sediment | host: Sediment | place: India: Wazaribad , New Delhi | collected 2017-02-21 ... | reverse complement strand
CGCCCGGTCCACTTGTCGAGGATGTCGAAGGTGATCGGCGCCTGCGGCGGGATCGTCGGATGGAAGCCGGAGGCCGGCTGCCACGCCTTGAAGCGCACTCCGGCGACCGCCTCGCCGACCACGCCGGTCGAGGTCAGCGGCACCGGCCGACCGTTGGCGGTGACGATGTGGCGCTGGGCATTGAAACCCTCGACCTTCACCTGCAGCCGCTCGACCGACGAGTCGACGAAGCGCACCGTGCCGCCGGGCGCTCCCTCCTCGCCGGTGACGTGCCACGGCTCCAGCGCCTGCCGGATCTCGAGCTTCACCCCGGAATGCTCGACCGTGCCGTAGAACGGGAAGCGGAACTCGTACTGCGCCTTGAACCACAGCGGGTCGAAGGCGTAGCCCGAGCGTTCGAGGTCGGCGATCACCCCGAGGAAGTCCTCCCAGACGAAATGCGGCAGCATGAAGCGGTCGTGCAGCGCCGTGCCCCAGCGGGCGAACTCGCCCGACTGCGGCTCGCGCCATAGTTTGGCGATCAGCGCCCTCAGCAGCAGTTGCTGGGCGAGCGACATGCGCGCGTCCGGCGGCATCTCGAAGGAGCGGAACTCGACGAGGCCGAGGCGGCCGGTCGGACCGTCCGGCGAATAGAGCTTGTCGATGCAGATCTCGGTGCGATGGGTGTTGCCCGAGACGTCGACCAGCAGGTTGCGGAACAGCCGGTCGGTGAGCCACGGCGGCGGCGGCCAGCCCTCGCCCGGCGCCGGCACGCTCGCCATGGCGATCTCGAGCTCGTAGAGCCCGTCGTGGCGCGCCTCGTCGACCCGCGGCGCCTGACTCGTCGGGCCGATGAACAGGCCGGAGAACAGATAGGACAGCGACGGATGACGCTGCCAGTAGAGCACCAGGCTCTTGAGCAGGTCGGGCCGGCGCAGGAACGGACTGTCGACGGGGAAGCGGGCGCCGACCACCACGTGGTTGCCGCCGCCGGTGCCGGTGTGACGGCCGTCGATCATGAACTTCTCGGTGCCCAGGCGCGTCAGCCGCGCCTCCTCGTAGAGCCGGGTGGTGATCCCCACGCACTCGTCCCACGAGCCCGCCGGCTGGACGTTGACCTCGATCACCCCGGGATCCGGCGTCACCTTGATCACCTCGAGCCGCGGATCGATCGGCGGCGGATAGCCCTCGATGTGCACCGGCAGGCCATGGGCCTCCGCCGTCACCTCGATCGCGGCGAGGAGTTCCAGATAGTCGTCGAGCGCCTCCACCGGCGGCATGAAGACGTTGAGGATGCCGTCGCGCGGCTCGATCGACAACGCCGTGCGCACCTGATCGGCGCCGATCTCCTCGACCCAGCGCTGGGTGACGCGCCGCGCCGGCCCGGCGCGACGATAGCTCTGGGCGAGATCGTCGGGATCGGGCAGATCGGGCCGCTCGGCGAAGGGATCCATCTCCAGGATGTGGGGATAGGAGGCCGGCGGGATCCACGGCAGCGAGGCGATCGGCAGCCGGTAGCCGACCGGCGAATCGCCGGGAATGAGGAACAGCCGGTCGCGCCTCAGCCGCCACTTCTCCGAATACCAGCCGCGGCCGGCGCGCGTCTGCCAACGCTGCACCGGCAGCACGTACCCGGTCGGCCGGGTCAGGCCGTGATCGAAGACCCGGGCGATGCGGTGCCGGTCCTCCGGGTTCTCGAGCTTGGAATTGGCCGGATCGGCGTTGATCGGCAGCTTGGCCTCCTGGACCAGCCAGTGCGCCGGATCCTCGAAGGCCGGAACGACGTAGTCGGCGCCGATGTCCAGCCGCTCGGCGATCCCCTCGGCGAGGATCTTCGACTGCTCGACCGTCGCCTCGCGCCGGCCGACCTCGAGCGCGATCAGCGCCGGATTGCGCCAGATCGGCTTGCCGTCCTTGCGCCAGTAGAGCGCGAAGGCCCAGCGCGGCAGGCTCTCGCCCGGATACCACTTGCCCTGCCCGTAGTGCAGGAAGCCGCCCGGCGCGAAGGTCTCCCTGAGCCGGCGAATCAACGTGTCGGCGAGCCCGCGCTTGGTCGGCCCGACCGCGGCGGTGTTCCATTCCGCCGACTGGTAGTCGTCGATCGACACGAAGGTCGGCTCGCCGCCCATGGTCAGCCGCACGTCGTTGCGCACCAGATCCTCGTCGACCTTGCGCCCGAGCGCGTCGAGCGCCGCCCAGGCGTCGTCGGAGAACGGCGCCGTGACCCGCGGCTTCTCGGCGATGCGGTCGACCCGCATCTGGAAGTCGAACTCGACCTCGGCATAGTCGACGAGGCCGGTGATCGGCGCCGCCGAGCGATAGTGCGGCGTGCCGCACAGCGGCAGGTGGCCCTCGCCGGCGAAGAGCCCGGAGGTCGGGTCGAGCCCGATCCAGCCGGCGCCGGGCAGGTAGACCTCCGCCCAGGCGTGCAGATCGGTGAAGTCGTGGTCCGTCCCCGACGGCCCGTCGAGGGCCTTCACGTCCGGCTTCAGCTGGATCAGGTAGCCCGAGACGAAGCGCGCCGCGAGCCCCAGCCGGCGGAGGATCTGGACCAGCAGCCAGGCCGTGTCGCGGCACGAGCCCGACTTCAGTTCCAGCGTCTCCTCCGGCTCCTGGACGCCCGGCTCCATGCGGATGACGTAGCGGATGTCCTGCGACAGGCGCTGATTGAGCGCCACCAGGAAGGTCACCGTGTTGTGCGGCTCGCGCGAGATCGTCTCGAGATAGGCCTCGAACCGCGGCCCCGTCGGCTCCGCCACCAGATACGGCTTCAGCTCGTATTCGAGCTCCGGCTTGTAGGTGAAGGGGAAGGTCTCGCCATATTCCTCGACGAAGAAGTCGAAGGGATTGTAGACGGCGAGTTCGGCCAGCAGATCGACCTCGATGCGGAACTCGGTGGTCTTCTCGGGGAAGACGAAGCGCCCCGCCCAGTTCCCGTGCGGATCCTGTTGCCAGTTGACGAAGTGGTTCTCCGGCGTCACCCGCAGCGAGTAGCTCGTCACCTTGGTGCGGCAATGCGGCGCCGGCCGCAGCCGGATGATCTGCGGTCCGAGTTGGACCGGACGATCGTAGGAATAGGCGGTGAGGTGATGCAGCGCAGTCTGAATGGCCAAGACGAGGCGTCCCTGCTCACGAAGTGATCGACGAGCCGCCAGCCTAAGCCTTGTGCAGCGCGAAGCAAGTACCTGGAGGCATTCCGCGACTGCGTCGTTTGCCGGGGGCCGGCTCCGACGCGGGGATGACGAATGCGTTCATCCGATCGCAGGGCGTCGACGCCGGCCACGCCCGCGGGTAGCCTCCGGTACGACACACCCTCGCCCGGGAGCTCCGCCCCGCATGGTCCGCCCCTCCGTCGCCGCTCTTCTCGCCACCGCCCTCCTCGTCTCCTCGTCGGCTCATGCCGCGAACGAAGCCACGCCCCCCTGCCCCGCCGACGGTTTCCAGCCGCTCGACGACCCCTATCGCGGCCCCGGACTGGCGATCCTGATCCCGCCGCTCGCCATCCTCCAGGCGATGGCCCGCGACCCGCTCGCCGACCAGCCGCGCCGCCGGCTGACCTTCCGAGTCGTCGATCCCGACGGCCGCCCGGCCGAGGAGGCGCATGTCGCCCTGTTGCGCGAGGGCCGTCGCTTCATCGGCGAGGCGCTGCACGGCGGCACCCTCGACCTGCCCGACGGGGCCTACACCGTCGTCGCCGCCGTCCCCGGCAGGCCCGGCCGCTGGGGTCAGCGCCGCATCGAGGTTCGCGAGAAGGGGGCGACCGACTTCGAGGTCCGCGTCGACCGCACCCTCCCCGCCGTGACCACCCGCCCGCCGACCGACCTCGCCGCCGACGGCCGCGCCCCCGCCGGCGCGCCGATCCGTCTCGCCTGGAGCGGCCTGCGCCAGTCCGCAATGACCCTGGCCGTCACCTCCCCCGACGAGGAGGGCGGCCCGGCGCAGCGCGAGACGCCGATCGGCGCCGGCCCGACCAGCGCCATCGAGATGCCGCCGACCGAGGCGAGCTGGGACGTTCGCCTGCTGCTCTGCGCCCCGCGTATCACCGTCGCCACCTGGCGCATCGAGGTCGGCCCGCCACTGGTCCGCCTCGCCGCCCCGGACAGGGTGACCGCTGGGCGAACCTTCGAGGTCACCGCCGCCGGCCGCCTCGGCGCCGAATTCGAGCTCGCCGTGGTCGGCCCCGACACCGAGAACGACGTTCAATCGGAAAAGGTCGAGCGCGCGAAGCCGCGGGCGAAGCTCACCGCGCCGCTGTCGCCCGGCCGTTGGGATCTCGTCTATCTCGCCGACGATCACGACCGCACCGTGCTGGCGCGACGGCCCATCACCGTCGAGGCCGCCACCATCGAGATCTCGGCCCCCGTCGAGATCCGCGTCGGCGCCCCGGTGAGGATCGCCTATCCCGGCTCCGAGACCGGCGCCGGGGCGGTGCTGTCGCTGTGGTCGAAGGACGGCATCCTGGAGAGCGACGACCTGCCGCTCGACGGCAGCCGCCTACCGGCGCCGGTCGGCGACTACGAGCTGCGCCTCAACGCCCGGGCCGACCGCTCGGTGATCCTGGCACGCCGGCCGATCCGCGTCGTCGGCAAGATGATCGGCGCGCCCGATGCGGTCGCCGTCGGCTCGACCGTCGCCGTGACCTTCTCGGACGACCCGCGGTTCTTCGACCGCCTGCGCATCCTGCCGCGCGGCAGGGTTCCCGAGCGCTTCGAGAAGGGGCCGTCGGTCGACCCCGACGAGAAGCGCCGGGCCGCGATCACCGCACCGACGGCGCCGGGCGACTACGATCTGGTGCTGGTCGACGAATCTCCCGGCACCAGGAACACGGTGGTCATCGATCGTCGGCCGCTGACCGTGCGCTGAGGTCGGCCGGGGCGAGGACGGAGCGGGAACCGACCTCCCGCCCCGATCTTGCTCAGGCCGACAGACGGTTCAGGCTGGCGATGATCGCCTCGCCCATCTCCGAGGTCGAGACGGTGTTCTCGCCCGGCTTGGCGATGTCGGCGGTGCGGATGCCGGAGCCGAGCACGTCGGCGATCGCCTTGTCGAGCAGGTCGGCGGCCTCGCCGAGGCCGAGCGAATACCGGAGCGCCATGGCGAAGGAGCCGACCATGGCGATCGGGTTGGCGAGTCCGCGGCCGGCGATGTCGGGGGCCGAGCCGTGGACGGGCTCGTACATCGACTTGGCGCGGCCGGTCTTGGGATCGGGGGCGCCGAGCGAGGCCGACGGCAGCATGCCGAGCGAGCCGGTCAACATCGCCGCGACGTCGGAGAGGATGTCGCCGAACAGGTTGTCGCAGACGACGACGTCGAACTGCTTCGGCCGGCGGACGAGCTGCATGGCGCAGTTGTCGGCGAGGATGTGCTCGAGCGCCACGTCGCCGTAGTCCTTGGAGACCTCGGTGACGACCTGCTTCCACAGCACGCCCGACTTCATGACGTTGTGCTTCTCGGCCGAATGCACCTTCTTGCCGCGGGTGCGGGCGAGGTCGAAGGCGACGCGGGCGATGCGGTCGATCTCGTGGGTGGTGTAGAGCTGGGTGTCGACGGCGCGCTTCTCGCCGTTCTCCAGCGTCACGATCTCCTTCGGCTCGCCGAAGTAGACACCGCCGGTGAGCTCGCGCACGATCAGGATGTCGAGCCCCTCGACCAGCTCGCGCTTCAGCGCCGAGGCGTCGGCGAGCGCCGGATAGCAGATCGCCGGGCGCAGGTTGGCGAACAGGCCGAGGTCCTTGCGCAGGCGCAGGAGACCCGCCTCGGGGCGAACGTCGTAGGGCACGTCGGCCCACTTCGGCCCGCCGACCGCGCCGAAGATGACCGCGTCGGAGGCCTGGGCGAGCGCCATGTCGCCCTCCGAGATGGCCTTGCCGTGGGCGTCGTAGGCCGAGCCGCCGACCAGACCGCGCTCGCACGCGAACGTCGCCACGCCGCGCTTCTCGAACCAGGAGACGACCTTCTCCACCTCGACCATGATTTCGGTGCCGATGCCGTCGCCGGGGAGGAGGAAGAGATTGAAGGAGGCCATGGGTCGAGCTTTCCCGTGTCGAGGGTGAAGTGGGGCCGGAGGGCCGCGGAACGCGCGCCTCTTTACCAAGACGCGACATCGGCTTCAACGCCCGCGCGGCTCGGCACGCCCCTCGCACCGCCGGAGACGATCCGCGGCCGCCGTCCCGAAACGGGGCGACCCGGCCGTCCCGTTCGGTCCCACCCGGGAGAATCGCCCATGTCCGCTCTGACGCGACGTCTCGAACCGAAACGCCTCGCCGTCGTCGCCCTCTCCGCCGTCCTGGCGGTCGGCGGCTGGGAGGCCTGGCGGGTTCTCGGACCGCGCCCGCTGGTGAACGTGCCGAAGATCGTCACCGACTTCGGCCATCAGAAGGTGATCTATCACCTCACCGAGAGCGGCGGCTATCTCGGCCAGAAGCACCGCAACTGGCTCTCCAACATGGAGAACCACTTCGCCGCGCTGGAGCCCGGCGAACTCGATCTCGTCGTGGTGATGAACGGCGACGGCGTCGACCTGCTCTCCCACGCCCGGAGCGACGAGAAGATCGCCGCTCGCATCGACGCGCTGAAGGCCAGGGGCGCCCGCTTCCTGGTCTGCCGCAACACCCTGATCTCGCGCGGCATCGATCCCGACAAGGACCTCCACGGCGTCGCCACCGCCGACCTCATCGGCGCCGGCGTCGCCCAGATCGCACTGCTCGAACGCCAGGGCTACGGCTATCTCAAGCCCTGAGACCCGCTCACCCGAGATCCGGCGTCGACAGCCGCACCCATTCGCCCGTCTCCTCGTCGAGGACGTGCAACTCACCGAGTGCGATGTCGAACCACACCCCGTGCAGCCGGATCCGCCCCAGCCCCTCCAGCGCCTTCACGCAGGGGAAGGTCCTGAGGTTGGCGAGCGAATTGGCGATCGACAGGTGCTCAAGCCGGTGCCGGCGCTCGTCCCCGTCGGCGATGTCCTCGCAGCGGCAGGCCTCCACCGGCTTCTCCAGGAGCGAGATCCACTTGCCGATGAAGTCGCCCGGCGACAGCGGCGAGCCGCCGTCCCGCAGTGCCGCGGCAATGCCGCCGCAGCGGCCGTGGCCCATCACCACGATGTGGTCGACCTCGAGCCCCATGATGCCGAACTCCAGCGCCGCCGAGGTGCCGTGGTATTCGCCGTCGGGCGAATAGGGCGGCACCAGATTGGCGACGTTGCGCACCACGAAGAGCTCGCCCGGCGAGGCGTCGAAGATCAGTTCCGGCGCGGCGCGGCTGTCGCAGCAGGCGATCACCATCACCGTCGGCTTCTGGCCGGTCTCGGCGAGGTGGCGATAGCGCTCGTTCTCCGACTGATAACGGCCGGTGCGGAAGGCGGCGTAGCCCTTCATCAGACGTTCGGGAAGCATCGGGACACTCCGTTTCGAGAGATTCACGCAGACCCGGGGCCGGTGAGGCTCGCCAGCCCGGCGAGATCGACGTTGCCGCCGCACACCAGAACTCCGACGCGCTCGCCCGGTCGCGGTCGATAGGCCCCGGCGAGGAGCGCGGCGAGCGCGGTCGCCCCGCCCGGTTCGGCGGCGATGCGGAGCCCCTCCCAGAGCTTCCGTTGCGCCTCGACGATGGCGCTGTCGGGCACCAGCACCGCCTCGGCGACGTGGTCGCGCGCGATCATGTGGACGAGGTCGCCGACCCGCTTGGCGCCGAGACTGTCGACGGCGATCGACGACACCTCGACGTCGACCGGCCCGCCCGCCGCGAGCGCCGCATGCAGTGCCGACGAGCCGCGCGGCTCGACCGCCACCACCTTGACCCGCCCGGCGAACCACAGCGACACGCCGGCGACGAGCCCGCCACCGCCGGCCGCCACCAGCACCGTGTCGAGACCGTCGACCGCGTCCTCCTCCCACTCGAGGCCGACGCTGCCCTGTCCGGCGATGGTGAAGGGGCTGTCGAAGGGATGGACCATCAGCGCCCCGCTCGCCCGGGCATGGGCCTCGCAGAGGAGCGCCGCATCGGCGTAGCGTTCGCCCGCCACCACCACCTCGGCGCCGTAGGCGCGGATTCGCTCGATCTTCACCGGGCTCGACACCGTCGGCACGAAGATCCGGGCGCGATGACCGAGACAGGCCGCCGCATAGGCCACCGCCGCGCCGTGATTGCCGCCCGAGGCCGCCGTCACCCCCGCCGCCGGCACCGATCGCGCCAAGAGATTGTTGAAGGCACCCCGAGCCTTGAACGACCCGGTGTGCTGGGTGAGTTCGAGCTTGAGACTGACCGGATCGGCGAGCCCGAAGGCCGCCCCCTCGACCGCCATCACCGGCGTCCGCCGCACGTGCCGACGGATGCGGGCGAGCGCCGCCTCGACGGCGGACGGACTGAGCGCTTCGGCCACCTGCATCACCTCCGCGATCACGGACCTCGAACGAGGCGCGCGGCACTCGCATATCGGATCGCGCCGCCTTCGCCAAGGCCGTACCGCATCGCGACTTCGCGCCGCAACCGAGCATCGACGTCGGTGCACTCCTCCCGCCGCGACGTTCACCCCGCCTCGGTCTGCGACACGGCGATCATGCTGCAATGCAACAAAACACTTCCATGACACCGACCGGAGGAGTATCAAGGACCAGATGGCGCCATCGCCGACCGGCGACGGGCATGCCTCCTCGGAGTTCGTCCAATGCCGCTGCGCCTCCTCCAGTCCCAGCTCGGGGCGACCGTCCAGGGTGCCGCCCGCGTCTGCGAGGCGATGAGCGAGATCGCCCGCCTGTCGCCGATGGTGATCGCGCTCAGGACCGACGCCGCGCTCCATGCTCTCGCCGATCCCGGTGCCTCGACCGGGGCCGAACCGATCCGCATGGTCGTCGAGAAGTTCGACGCCGTCGCCCAGGCGACCCTCGCCGCCACGCTCGAGGCCGGGCTCACCCTCGGCCGCGGCTTTTCCGAGCGCCGCCTGCCGCTCGACGCCGGCTTCCGCATCGCCACCGCGGCCCTCGCTCCGATCCGCAGCCGACTGCGCGACAACGTCGATCGCCTCGGCAGCGCCCCCCTGGACGGACTGCGGCCCGCCGAATGAGAGCGGCCGGCACACTCCGGTCGCCCTCTCTGCGACCCAAGTCGCAGACGCCGCGCTTTGACTTCCGCCCCGCCGCTCGCTACCTCCCGAACCGATCCACGATCGTCGACGGGCGCATCGCGGACCGGGCGAGAGGGGATCGCACCGCATGACGATGAGCGAGGAACGCAGCCGCACCGTCGCCGGGCGTTACGCCGCCATGGTCGAGGCCCACGCCATCGCTCGCGATCCGGTGCAGGAGGACCTCGCCCGCCGTCTCGACGCCCTCGATCGTACCCTCGCCCAGTCCGACCTCGCCGCCAAGGGCTCGGCGCTCGGCTGGCTCTTCGGCCGCAAGGCACCGAAGCGCGAGGCGATCCGCGGTCTCTACGTCCACGGCTCGGTCGGTCGCGGCAAGACCATGATGATGGACCTGTTCTTCGAGTGCTCGCAGGTCACGCGCAAGCGCCGCGCCCATTTCCATGCCTTCATGGCCGACGCCCAGGACCGCATCCACCATGCCCGCCGTGCCATCGTCGAGGGCCGGGGCAAGTCGGACGACCCGATCGCCCCGGTCGCCGAGGCGATCGCCGCCGAGACCCGGCTCCTCTGCTTCGACGAGTTCGCCGTCTACGACATCGCCGACGCGATGATCCTCGGCCGCCTGTTCCAGAAGCTCTTCGAACTCGGCACCGTCGTCGTCGCCACCTCCAACGTCGAGCCGAGCCGGCTCTACTGGGACGGCCTCAACCGCGCTCTGTTCCTGCCCTTCATCGACCTGCTCGGCCGCCACGTCGACGTCTTCGAGCTGGTCTCGCCCAACGACTACCGCCTGACCAAGACCGACGGCGACGACGTCTGGCGCATGCCGCTCGGCCCCGACACCGACGCCGCGATGGAAGAGGAGTGGTTCCGCCTCACCCGGCATCACCCCTCGGCGCCACTCGGCATCCCCTTCCGCGGCCGCACCATCGAGGTTCCCTCCGCCTGTGAGGGCTTCGCCCGCTTCCACTTCGCCGACCTGTGCGAGAAACCACTCGCCGCCGCCGACTATCTGCAGGTCGCCCGCCGCTTCCACACCGTGATGATCGAAGGCATCCCGGTCCTCGGCCCGGACAACCGCAACGCCGCCAAGCGGCTGATCAATCTCATCGACGCCCTCTACGACTGCCGCGTCCAGCTGCGCGCCTCCGCCGCGGCGCTCCCCGACGCGCTGTGGACCGGGACCGAGGGCACCGAGACCTTCGAGTTCGTCCGCACCGCCTCCCGCCTCACCGAGATGCGCTCGATCGAGTACGCTGCCGAGCCCCACGGCACCGGCGAGGGCACCCGTCTCGGCGACGATCCCGACCTCGACGAGGACGAGGCCGACGACGCGATCCGACAGGTCTCCGACACGTGAAATCTCTTGCGAATTCGATTGAAAATCGCTGATTTTTTCAGCCCTTTCGCGTTGCGATATGAACCTTCGGCCGACTTGCACCCCCGTCCGGAACAGAGTATCGAACCGCACGACAGGATGTCGCACCGACCTCCAATTGACGAGAAGGGAAACCTCTGAAATGGCGCGGAAGAAGATCGCCTTGATCGGGGCAGGTCAGATCGGTGGCACGCTCGCTCATCTCGCGGGCCTCAAGGAACTCGGCGACATCGTGCTGTTCGACATCGTCGACGGCGTGCCGCAGGGCAAGGCGCTCGACATCGCCGAGTCCTCGCCCGTCGACGGCTTCGACGCCGCCCTTTCCGGTGCCTCCTCCTACGAGGCGATCGCCGGTGCCGATGTGATCATCGTCACCGCCGGTGTGCCGCGTAAGCCCGGCATGAGCCGCGACGATCTGCTCGGCATCAACCTCTCCGTCATGGAGAAGGTCGGCGCCGGCATCCGGGAATTCGCTCCGAACGCCTTCGTCATCTGCATCACCAACCCGCTCGACGCGATGGTGTGGGCGCTGCAGAAGTTCTCCGGCCTGCCGGCGAACAAGGTGGTCGGCATGGCCGGCGTGCTCGACAGTGCCCGCTTCCGCTACTTCCTCGCCGAAGCGACCGGCGTCTCCGTCAAGGACGTCCATGCGATGACGCTGGGCGGCCACGGCG
>ERZ1645187.4565-NODE-4565-length-11116-cov-19.076304_pt1 | contig 11116 bp, 13 predicted proteins | sample MGYA00575352_ERZ1645187 | MGnify/ENA primary metagenome ERZ1645187 (study PRJEB40837, sample SAMN11349314) | freshwater sediment metagenome | isolation source: river sediment | host: Sediment | place: India: Wazaribad , New Delhi | collected 2017-02-21 ... | reverse complement strand
CTCATCGAGTCGGGACAGATCGACACGAAGTCGCTCATCACACACAACTTCCCGCTCCGAAGCGCCGCGGAAGCAATCGAGTTCGTGGCCTCGGGTGAGGGCATAAAGGTAGCTGTTCGGCCAGACTGACACAGAAAGGAGTCGAAATGGCGAAGATCGAGGGGCTGGTCATCGGAATCGACTTTGGAACCGGAAGTTCAAAAGGGGTCCTTGCCCGACTGAATGGAGAGGTTGAGGCATCGTCGCAGGTGGAGCACCGCACCTCAATGCCCAGGCCGGGCCATGTTGAGCATGACGCCGAAGAGACCTGGTGGGTCGACTTCATGAGCATCGTGCAAGACCTGCTGCGCAAGGCGGACGGCCCGATCGTCGGGATCACCACCTCCGGCATCGGCCCTTGCAGCTTGTTCTGCGATGCGAGCGGGGCGCCGCTGCGTCCGGCCATCCTCTACGGCGTGGACACCCGTGCCTACAAGGAAGTTGCCGAGCTGAACGACACGTTGGGCCACGACGCACTGATGGACAAGTGCGGCAACATCCTGACGTCCCAATCGCAGGGACCGAAGCTGCTCTGGACAGTCCGGAACGAGCCGTGGGTTTGGGAGAAGGCGAAGTACGTCTTCATGTCGCAGACCTACGTCGCGTTCAAGTTGACCGGCGAGTACGTGCTGGACCACTTGTCGGCGTCGATGTTCGACCCGATGTATTCACCCAAGACCCAGGACTGGATTCCCGAGTGGTGTGAACTGGTGGCCCCGGGCCTGCCGTTGCCAGAGTTGAAGTACTCCAATGAGGTCGCCGGGCACATCAGTGCCGAGGGTGCCCGGATCTCCGGCCTGCCGGAGGGTATTCCGGTGGGTGTGGGCAGCACCGACGCGTTCTGCGAGGCGTTGAGCGTCGGCGTCAAGGATCCTGGCGACGTGATGCTCATGTACGGCTCCACCATCGTCGCGGACCTCATTGCGGACCACTTCATGGCGCACCCCAACTTGTGGGCCATCACGGGAACGTACCGGGACACGTTCTGCTTGGCAGGGGGCCTGTCCGCATCTGGCGCACTGACCACGTGGCTGCGCGATCTCATCGGTGGTGTGGAGTACGCCATCCTCATTGAGGAGGCCGAAGAGGTGGGCCCCGGCTCGAACGGCTTGCTGGCGCTGCCGTACTTCGCCGGTGAACGGACGCCGATCAGCGACCCGATGGCCCGCGGCGTGCTTGCGGGTCTGACGTTGAGCAGCACCCGTGGCGAGATCTATCGGGCCCTGTTGGAGGCGACCGCTTTCGGCACTCGGCATCTGCTGGAGTCGATGGCAGAAGCCGGCGGTGTGGGCAAACGGTTCGTGGCAGTGGGCGGTGGGACGAAGGGCGGTCTGTGGACGCAGGTCATGTCCGATGTCTGCAAGATCGAGCAGGTGCTGCCGAAGTTCGCCATCGGAGCCAGCTATGGCGACGCGCTGATTTCCGCCCAACTGGTTGGGGCGGCCGACGAGTCGACAAGCTGGATGCAGGAGGCCGCAGTCGTCAAGCCGAATCGTGACAACGAGGGACTGTACACCGACATGTTCGGTCGCTACCTCGAGCTGTACCCGGCGACGAAGGACGTCGTGCACTTCCTGGCAGGATTGCAGCTCGGCGGCTGAACCCGGGGATCGCTGATCGTCTGAGAATGGGTGAGGGGCTCCCCAGCGCTGGGGAGCCCCTTCCCGTTCCGGGACCAGACGGCCGTGTCGTCCGACGGGTGGCCGGCACAGCTTTGCCCGGGCGCCTGGTGGTTTGGGCGCAGATGGATCCGTGGTTTCGCGTGGCCGACGATGATCTGGCACAATGGTCGGTGCGTCTGGCGTCCAGGTGCCCTCTCATCACTGGCGGCGCAGATCCATCGGCCTGACCAAGCGTGCCCCACACGTGCGTGAGGGCCACCCGTCGCGCCGGGGCCAACCCGGGCTTTCCTACAGGAGTAACCACACCAGTGGCCACCAAGATTCGTCTCAAGCGGCTCGGCAAGATCCGCTCGCCGCATTATCGTGTCGTCGTCATGGACTCCCGCGCCCGCCGGGATGGCCAGGCGATCGAGGAACTCGGCATCTACCACCCGAAGAGCAATCCGTCGGTGATCCGCATCGACTCTGAGCGGGCCCAGTACTGGCTCGGTGTCGGTGCCCAACCCACCGAAGCTGTCATCGCCCTGCTCAAGCGGACCGGTGATTGGCAGCAGTTCACCGGCGTGCAGACCCCGTCCGGGATCGATCCGCAGCCCGAGCCGGTCGACAAGCTGGCCAGGTTCAACGCCGCGCTGGCCGAGGCCGACGGCGACCCCACCACTGAGGCGATCAGCAGGCGAGGCCGCAAGACCGAGGCGCCGGCGCAGGACGCCCCCGCCGCCGAGGCCGTGCAGGCCAGCGAGGAAACCCCGGCTGAGGAGGCCTGATCATGCTGGCTGATGCGCTCGAGCACCTGGTCCAGGGCATCGTCACCCATCCGGACGACGTGCGAATCCGTGACAAGGAGTTGCGGCACGGCCGGATGCTGGAGGTGCGAGTGCATCCCGAAGACATCGGCAAGGTGATCGGGCGGCAGGGCCGGACCGCGACTGCGCTGCGTACCGTGATCCAGGCGCTGGCCGGACGCGAACAAGTCCGCGTCGATTTCGTCGACGTGGACCGCAGGCCGACGCGCGGTCGTCGCTGAGGCTGCGCACGCAAACCAGGCGCCCCAACCATCGGCCGATGGTGGGGCGCTTGTCATGTCCGAGCAAGGGGGAACGTCATGGGTGAACTGGTCGAAACGACGGTCGGGGTGGTCGGTCGCGCCCATGGGCTGCGCGGCGAGGTGGCAATCGAGGTCCGCACCGACGAGGTGTCGCGTCGGTTCGTCGCCGGCGCCGACCTGCGCACCGGCGACGGCCGAACGCTGACCTTGGCTTCGGTACGGCAGGGGTCCGGACGCTTGATCGTGCGCTTCGAGCAGGTGCCGGACCGTAACGGGGCAGAGGCCCTGCGTGGAACTGAGTTGGTCGCCTTGGTTCCGGCGGACGAACGACCCAGCGGCGAAGAGGAGTACTTCGACCGGCAGCTGGTTGGGTTGCGCGTGCTGGACGCGTCCGGTGCCCAGGCTGGGGTGGTCACGCAGATCGTGCACGGCCCTGCCCAGGACCTGTTGATCATCGATGTCGGCGGGGACGAGCGGCTCGTCCCGTTCGTGCAGGCCTTGGTGCCGGTCGTCGACCTGGCTGCCGGCCATCTGCAACTCGCCGAGGTCGGTGGGTTGCTGGGCGATGGGGCGGAGGACGACTGATGCGCCTTGATGTCATCACGATCTTCCCCGATTACTTCGCACCGCTCCAGCTCAGCCTGATCGGGAAGGCAATCACCGACGGACTGCTCGACGTGCGCGTGCGCGACCTGCGCGACTGGACCCACGACCGGCACCGCACCGTCGACGACACCCCCTACGGCGGGGGAGCGGGCATGGTCATGAAACCCGAGCCGTGGGGCGAGGCCTTGGACGAGTTGCTGGCCAGCTACCGGGCGTCCGCAACCGACGCAGACCCCGAGGCCGGGCCGGCGTCCCGACCGATCCTGATCGTGCCGTCGCCGGCTGGGCACCTGTTCAACCAACCCATGGCTGCCGAGTTCGCGACCGCGCAGACGCTGGCCTTCGCCTGCGGACGCTACGAGGGCATCGACCGCCGCGTGGTCGATTGGGCGTCCGGGCCGTTCGATGTGCGGGAAGTGAGCCTGGGTGACTATGTGCTCAACGGCGGAGAGGTCGCCGCGCTGGCGATGATAGAGGCGATCGTCCGGCTCATCCCGGGGGTGATCGGCAACCCGGAATCGCTGGTTGAGGAGTCGCACTCGGTTGCGTCCCAAGGGCTCCTGGAGTATCCCGTGTACACCAAGCCGGCGGTTTGGCGTGGGCTCCAGGTACCGGAAGTGCTGCTCAGCGGCCACCACGGCCGGGTCGAGCAGTGGCGCCGGGAGCGTTCCAAGATGATGACCGCGGACCGACGCCCAGACCTGCTGTAGTAGTACTACGGACTGCGACATCTCGGCCCCCAGCGCCCGGTAGCAGAGACCACCCGTTAGACTCACGACCGTGGCAACTCAACTCACTACTCGCGATCCGAGTAGGACTCCCCACCACCGAGCGCTCACCTCGACGGTCGCGCGCAAGGCACTGATGGCCGTTACCGGTCTGATTCTCGTGGCCTTCCTACTCATGCACATGTTCGGCAACACAAAGCTCCTGATCCCCGAGATCGGCGCTCAGGAGTTCGACGAGTACTCCCACTATCTGCGGAGATTCCTCTACCCCGTCCTGCCGCCGATGTTCTTCTTGTGGCTGTTCCGCATCACACTTCTGCTGAGTGCTGCGGTGCACATCATCGCGGCGGTGCAATTGACCTTCCGTGACTACGACGCCAAGGGTGGTATGGGCCGTTATCTGCGGCAGCGCTACCTTGAGGGCAGCTTCGCGGCGCGCACCATGATTTGGGGCGGCATCATCATCTTGACCGGCGTGGTCTTCCACCTGCTGCAATTCACCACCCAGACCATCACCGTCGGCTACGACGGCAGCGTCGATCCGCACCAGCGGGTTGTTCTCGGCTTCCAGGAGTGGTGGCTGGTCGCGCTCTATGGATTGTGGATGTTGGCAGTCTGCATCCACGTCTGGCACGGCTTCTACAGCGCCTTCTGCACGCTGGGCGCCCGAGCGGGTGCCTTCAGCCAGAAGGTGCTCGTGGTGTGCTCATGGATCGTCGCGCTGCTGGTCTACTTCGGCTTCATGGCGACCCCGATCGCAATCCTGACAGGGCTGGTGAGTTTCTGATGGTTGATACCAAGCTGCCCAACGCGGCACCGGCGACCGACGCCGACTACTACACCGTTGGCGCCGAGATCCATGACGCCAAGGCGAATACCACCTTGCCCATTGAGCGGGTCTGGCCAGACCGCCAGTTCACCGCGAAGCTGGTCAACCCGGCGAACCGTCGCAAGATCACCATCATCGTGGTGGGCACCGGCTTGGCCGGCGGCGCGGCCGCGGCGTCCTTGGGTGAGGCCGGCTACAACGTGCTGAACTTCTGCTACCAGGACAGCCCCCGCCGGGCCCATTCGATCGCCGCCCAAGGTGGCATCAACGCGGCCAAGAACTACAAGAACGACAACGACTCGACGTTCCGGCTGTTCTACGACACCGTCAAGGGCGGCGACTACCGCGCCCGCGAGACCAACGTCTACCGCTTGGCCGAGGTGTCTGCGAACATCATCGACCAGTGTGTGGCCCAGGGCGTCCCGTTCGCTCGTGAATACGGCGGTCTGCTCGACACCCGCTCGTTCGGTGGCGTCCAGGTGCAGCGCACCTTCTACGCCCGCGGCCAGACCGGGCAGCAGTTGCTGATCGGCGCCTACCAGGCCTTGGAGCGCCAGGTCGCTGAGGGCACCGTGCAGATGTTCACCCGCCACGAGATGCTCGAGCTGATCGTCAAGGACGGCCGGGCTCGGGGCATCGTCACCCGCGACATGGTGACCGGTGAGGTCGAGGCGTACACCGCCGACGCTGTCGTGCTGGCGACCGGTGGCTATGGCAACGTCTTCTTCCTGTCCACCAACGCCATGGGTTGCAACGTGACCGCTGGCTGGCGGGCGCACCGCAAGGGTGCCTACTTCGGCAACCCCTGCTATACCCAGATCCACCCGACTTGCATCCCGGTACACGGCGACAACCAGTCGAAGCTGACACTGATGTCGGAGTCGCTGCGAAACGACGGACGCATCTGGGTGCCGAAGAAGGCCGAGGACTGCGACAAGGATCCGCGCAAGATCGCTGAGGCGGATCGCGACTACTACTTGGAGCGCATCTACCCGGCGTTCGGCAACTTGGTCCCCCGCGACATCGCGTCCCGGCAGGCCAAGAACATGTGTGACGAGGGACGCGGTGTTGGCCCGCTGGTCACCGAGGTCGACCAGAACGGCAACGAACGCCAGGTGCGTCGTGGCGTCTACCTCGACTTCTCGGACGCCATCTCGCGGCTGGGCAAACATGGCGTCGAGGTCAAGTACGGCAACCTGTTCGACATGTACAAGCAGATCACTGCGGAGGACCCCTACGAGGTCCCGATGCGGATCTACCCGGCGGTCCACTACACGATGGGTGGCGTCTGGGTTGACTACGACCTCGAGACCACCATCCCCGGCCTGTTCTGTGCCGGTGAAGCGAACTTCTCCGACCACGGTGCCAACCGGCTGGGTGCGTCCGCGCTGATGCAGGGTCTCGCCGACGGCTACTTCGTGCTGCCGAACACCATCAACGACTACCTCGCGACCCATCATGAGGGCCAGTTGCCAGCTGATGACCCGGCTGTCGTCGATGCAGTGGCCCAGACCAACGCACGCATCAAGAAGCTGCTCAGCGTCAAGGGCTCTCGCACCGTGGACTCGTTCCACAAGGAACTCGGCCACATCATGTGGGAGTACTGCGGCATGGCCCGCAGCGACGCTGGGCTACGCAAGGCGATTAGGCTGATCCGCGAATTGAAGGCCGACTTCTGGAAGAACGTCAACGTGACTGGTGTCGCCGAAGACCTCAACCAGACCCTGGAGCGGGCTGGCCGGCTGGTCGACTTCTTCGAACTGGGCGAGCTGATGTGCATCGACGCCCTGCATCGCCGCGAATCGTGTGGTGGCCACTTCCGTGTCGAGCACCAGACCGAGGAAGGCGAGGCCCTGCGCCACGACGACGAGTTCGCCTACGTCGCGGCTTGGGAGTGGACCGGAGAGGGCACCAAGCCCGTCCTGCACCGGGAACCGCTGGTCTACAAGGCAATCGAGCTGAAGCAACGGAGTTACAAGTGAAACTGACACTGAGAGTCTGGCGCCAGGCTCGTGGCGCCCAGCAGGGCAAGTTGGTCGACTACAAGATCGACAACGTCTCAGAGGACATGAGCTTCCTCGAGATGCTCGACATGCTGAACGAGGAACTCACCGTTGCCGGTGAGGAGCCGGTCGCATTCGACTCGGATTGCCGCGAGGGTATTTGTGGCCAATGTGGCGTCGTCATCAACGGCACCGCGCACGGCCGCGGCAACTCGCCGGTGCCGACGACCACCTGCCAGCTGCACATGCGTTCGTTCTCCGACGGTGACACGATCACCGTGGAGCCATGGAAGGCTGAACCGTTCCCGGTCCTCAAGGACCTGATGGTTGACCGCAGCGCGTTCGACCGGATCATTCAGGCCGGTGGTTTCATCTCGGTCAACACCGGTTCTGCACCTGATGCCCACGCGACTCCGGCACCCAAGTTGCGGTCTGATCGGGCTTTCGACAACGCGACCTGCATCGGCTGCGGCGCCTGTGTGGCGGCTTGCCCGAACGCCTCGGCGATGTTGTTCACCGGCGCGAAGATCACTCACCTGGCGAACCTGCCACAGGGTCAGCCCGAGCGTTATCTGCGCATCAAGAACATGGTCGCCCAGCACGATGCCGAGGGCTTCGGCAACTGCACGAACATCGGCGAGTGCTCGGCAGTCTGCCCGAAGGGGATTCCGCTGGAGTCGATCAGCCAGTTGAACCGGGACTTGATCTCGTCGCTGTTCCGCAAGGACGGCTTCGGGGGCTAGTCACCACGTAGAGGGCCCACGGGGGGGCGCTGCCCCCGTGCGGGGGGTTTGCGATTTGTGGTCTGCTGGCTGTCTGGTCCCGCTCCTGGGAGGACTGCCTCTGGTCACGTCGCCGCCACGCACGGGGGCTTTCCCGTCCCTTGACCCAACGGTTCTGTCGGGTTTGGGTCGTCCGGTGCGGGTGTGACATGATTGTCAGGTTGCTCTGCCGCCGCGGCTCCTGCCACAGGGGGATCGACCGCGAGGCGGGGCCCACAGACCAAACCAACCGCGAGGTGACCTGTGGCACCGACGAGGAAGAATCATGAATCCGATCATCAGCGAACTTGACAAGGCCTCGATCCGTGAGGACGCTCCGGACTTCCGTCCGGGCGACTCCGTGCGCGTGCACGTCCGGGTTGTCGAGGGCAACAAGTCCCGTATCCAGGTTTTCGCCGGCGTGGTGATCGCCCGCAATGGCAAGGGAGTCAGCGAGGCGTTCACTGTTCGTAAGGTCTCGTACGGCACCGGGGTGGAGCGCACCTTCCCGTTGAACTCGCCGATCATCGATCACATTGAGGTCGAGCGTCGCGGTGATGTGCGTCGCGCCAAGCTCTACTACCTACGTGAGCGTCGCGGCAAGGCGGCCAAGATCAAGGAGCGTCGCGGCTGACTACTCAAGCCGTGTGATCACAGTCCCGGTACCCGGTGGTGGGTGCCGGGACTCGTCATTGTGGACGCGTAGGATGAACCCCGCGGCCGTCTAGACGAGGAGTGACAAAGTGAAGCAAGAGGGCAGCCATCTCGTCGGCGGGCCTCAGACCCGGCTGCCCGTCACTGGCACCAGCGACGAACTGCACCGTGCCGATGCCGAAGGCAATCCCGAAGACGGCGGCATGTCGCCGTTCCGCCAGTTCCTCGCGTTTGTGGCCGAAGCTGGTTTGGCGATCTTGGTCGCCTTGGTCATCACCGCGCTGCTCCGGGTCTTCGTCTTCCAGGTCTTCCAAGTGCCCAGCGGATCGATGGAGCGCACGTTGGAGCAGCAAGACCGCATCGTTGCCGTGCGGCTGGCCGGTTTTCAGCGCGGTGACATCGTGGTCTTCGAGGATCCGCCTGGGCAGTGGATGGGGCCACAACCGGCCGCCAGCAACCCAATCCGCCGGGCCTTGGAGACGCTCTACCTGTTGCCCGACAGCACCCAGGGATACCTGGTCAAACGGGTGATCGGCATGCCGGGTGATCACGTCGCCTGCTGTGACCAGAATGACCGCATCACAGTCAATGGGGTGGCGCTGGACGAATCGGAGTACCTGTACGCCGACGCTTCCGGGCAATTGGTCAAACCTTCGGAGGTGGTTTTTGACGTCGTGGTGCCGGTCGACCACATTTTCGTCCTGGGCGATCACCGTGACCGATCAGGTGACGCGCGTCTTCACCTCTGCGAGGCGACCGCGCCTGGGGTCCCGGAAGGGATGAACGGATTCGTCCCAGTAGATCACGTGGTGGGTCCAGTGGTGGCCACGGTCCTGCCGCCCGGGCGTTGGCGCACGTTCTCGACACCCGGCACCTTCTCCGACGTCCCGCCTGCGCAAGGAGAGGCCCCGCAAGCGCCGATCCTAGGTGAGGGCACCTGCCGCTAACCACGATGAGCGAGCAGATCCGCCCTGGTCGGGGCATCTACGGATATGAGCGGGCGCTCGCCCGGGCCGGCTTCGCCCCGGTCGCGGGGGCCGATGAGGCCGGCCGTGGTGCGTGCGCTGGCCCCTTGGTGGCCGCCGCGGTGATCCTGGATGACCGGAAGTCCCGTCGCGTCGAGGGGCTCAACGATTCCAAGCTGCTGTCCGAACCGACCCGCGAGCGGCTCTATGCCGAGATCGTCGAGAGGGCAACTGCGTGGGCAGTGGTGGCAATCCAGCCGGACGAGTGCGACGCACTGGGCATGCACGAAGCTGATCTGCAGGCACTGCGGCGGGCGCTGCTGCGACTTGACGTGGCGCCGGCCTTCGCGCTCACCGACGGATTCCCGGTGGCAGGTCTGGGGATTCCCGGTCTCGCGGTCTGGAAGGGTGACCAAGTGGCCGCATGCGTGGCGGCCGCGTCCATCATCGCCAAGGTGACTCGCGATCGCATCATGGAAGCGTACGACGAGCAGTTCCCCAGCTACGGCTTCGCCGGACACAAGGGCTATTGCACGACCGAGCACCAGCTGCGGCTCGACGAACTAGGACCATGCCCCATCCACCGCATGCGGTACGAGAACGTCAGGAGAGCCCGCGACAGGCAGCAGCAACAGCGAGCAGATAGAGTGGCGTCACCATGAGCACAGATGACCTGGAAGCCTACGAGGCGAAGCTCGAGCTCGACCTGTACCGCGAGTACAAGGATGTGGTCAACATCTTCACCTACGCGGTGGAGACCGAGCGGCGGTTCTACCTGTGCAATGCGGTCGACCTGAAGGTACGCACCGAGGGCGGCGACGTCTACTACGAGGTGTCGATGGGGGACGCTTGGGTTTGGGACATGTACCGTCCGGCCCGGTTTGTGAAGTCTGCGAAGGTGCTGACGTTCCGCGACGTGTCGATCGAAGAGATCCAGCACCGTGAATTGGAGATCCCTGACCAGCCCTGACCCGGCGTGATCTCGGGAAGCAGGAAGAATTCGCGAGATTTTCCCTGTGGATAGCTGACGGATTCCGGGGTCGACCGCCAATCATTCACCGCAACAGGAGGTGGATGATGACGAAGGCGATCAATCGGGTTGCACCCTCACGTCGACTTGGTGGCTGGGGTGAGGACGCCGCAGCCGAGCATCTGATGGGTCTCGGCTGGCAGGTGGTGGCACGCAACTGGCGGGGTGAGGGTGGCGAGGTCGACCTCATCGCGCTTGAACCGGTGGACGACGGACCGCCGATCGGGGTGATCGTTGAGGTCAAGTGCCGAAGCGGGCTCGGCTTCGGCGACCCACTGGAGTCGATCACGTGGGCCAAATGCGCACGCTTGCGTCGACTTGCCGGGCAATGGCGGCTGACCTTCCCGGGGCCGCTGTCCGCGATCCGCGTGGACGCCATCGGGATAGTCAAGATGGCCGGCCAGCGTCCCAGGATCACCCATGCCCGGGGAATCCAGTGAGCACAGCGAGTTCGTGGTCGGTCGCCCTGCTTGGCATGGAGGGCACCTTGGTCGAGGTGGAGGCTGCGATCGGCGCGGGACTGCCTCGGACGGTGCTAGTCGGACTTCCGGATGCCGCGCTCTACGAGGCGAGGGACCGGTGCCGGGCGGCGGTGGCCGGTGCCGGGCTGTCATGGCCGTCGCAGCTGTTGACCATCAACCTGACCCCCGCCAGTCTGCCAAAGGCCGGCTCTCATTACGATCTGGCCATCGTTGCCGCAGTGCTGGCGGCTGCCGGCACGGTGCCGCGCAGCATCGCGTCCGCCAGCGTGCTGGTCGGTGAAGTGGGTCTCGACGGGCGCGTTCGACAGGTTCGTGGCGTTCTGCCGGCGCTGCTCGCTGCCCGTGAGGC
>ERZ1645187.4564-NODE-4564-length-11117-cov-38.039595_pt1 | contig 11117 bp, 8 predicted proteins | sample MGYA00575352_ERZ1645187 | MGnify/ENA primary metagenome ERZ1645187 (study PRJEB40837, sample SAMN11349314) | freshwater sediment metagenome | isolation source: river sediment | host: Sediment | place: India: Wazaribad , New Delhi | collected 2017-02-21 ... | reverse complement strand
TGGCGCGCCCGAAGGGATTCGAACCCCTGACCTCTGCCTTCGGAGCAATTTAGCCTGCCTATCCTAAATACACGATAGGGCACGCTACAATGCGATATATGACTGAAATTACTGGACAATACAGATTTTCGCGCCGAACTATCTATCCAGAATTTCGCTCCGATATCCAGCCGGTTGCTTCCGTGGTGCTTCCGCGGAAGCACCACGCTCACTAGCGAGGGGAACGCTTCATGGCAAAGCTGACCAAGCGGATCGTGGACGCTGCCGATGTCCGCGAGAAGGACTATTTCATCTGGGATGACGAACTGCCCGGCTTTGGCCTCCGCGTGTTCGCCTCCGGCAAGCGCAGCTACCTCATTCAATATCGCGCTGCTGGACGCACGCGACGATATACCATCGGCCTGCATGGCGTGTGGACACCAGAGACAGCCCGGCAAGAAGCGAAGGTCCAACTGGGGCGCGTTGCGCGCGGCGATAATCCTTCCGAGGAACGCCAGCTCGACCACAAGGCCATCACGGTCAAGGAGCTTTGTGCCCTCTACACCGCCGATCTGAACGCAGGTCTCATCTTGGGTAAGGGCGGACGACCGAAGAAGCCAACCACCATCGTGACCGACACTGGCCGTATCGAGCGGCACATCATCCCGCTGATCGGCGCACGCCGAGTCAAAGATCTGACCAAAGCGGACATCAACAAGGTCTTGAAGGACATCATGGCGGGCAAGACGCGCGTCGCCGTCAAGACGAAGAAGCTGCGTGGAAAGGCCATCGTTCGCGGTGGTGCCGGCACCGCCACGCGTACCGTCGGGCTGTTGGGTGGCATCCTCACCTACGCTGTCGACGCTGGGATCATCGAGATCAATCCAGCGCACGGCATCAAGAAGCCCAAGGACAATGTTCGGAATCGTCGTCTGACAGAGGCGGAGTACCGCACTCTCGGTCAGATGCTTCGCGAGGCGGCGGCGAACGAGAAATACGCCATGACCGTGGACATCATCCGGCAGATCGCGCTCACTGGCTGCCGCCGCTCGGAAATGATCTCGCTAATGTGGATCGAGGCTGACACCGACGCGAGCTGCATGCGCCTGGTGGACAGCAAGGAAGGCGAGTCCATTCGTCCTATCGGACTGCCCGTCGTCGAGTATCTGGAGGAACGTCGCAAGACCGCTGCGGGCACCTACGTCTTCCCCGGTCAGGGCGAGGACAATGCGTTCGGTAGCTTCCCGAACCATTGGGAGCAGATCTTCACAGACAGCCCGCTCGTCGGTGTCACCCCGCACGTCCTGCGCCACAGCTTTGCCAGCATCGCCAACGATCTCGGCTTCACCGAGGTGACGATCGCCGCGCTGGTCGGCCACTCCAAAGGTTCGGTGACGAGCAAATATATTCACACACTCGACACGGCGCTCATCATGGCCGCCGATACGATCTCCGGCTACATTCAAGGGCTGCTCCAGGGAGTGGAATTCAAGCAGACAGCCTACGCACTGGATCGCGACTCCCGTCGAGCCGCGCTTGACCTCTTCCTGACCAAAGCGGTGGGAGAGCCGGCGAACGAAGCAGAAGAGGAGGGTCGCTTGGCAGCTTGAGGCTTGCGATCACATCCACCACAAATCGCGCAAGGCCGGCATCTCGGTCCCAACTCTGGTGATGATGGCGGTAATAGGAATGATATGCGCCCTGAATCGGCTCACCCACGGCGCCGGCGCAGAACTCAAGCAGATCGAGGATCACCGGCGTGTCGGGCACTTCGCTCGGGGAGAGCGGCCATTCGATCCACGGCACCTCGGCACCTAGCACCCGGCGGAAGGCCTACTCGTCACACCCACACGGACCGTTTCCGTCGGGGCACTGTTCCGGAAAGCGCAGGCCAAATGAGCCGTTGCCAATTCCCGTCTGGATCAAGCTGTAGAGGCCGGCCCACAAGCGCGCATCGATGACATCGATTGTTGGAGGTCGTGTTCCGTACTCACGATCGGTAAAATAGGTAGATATCGGTTTCCCTCAAGATCATCCCTTCTCCGCGTGGTTTGCCCGCTCTGCTATGTCTGCGCATCGTTCGATCAACGCCTCAAACGGCTCGGCGTCTTCGAGCAGCAGCCCGTCTTCGACCATGCGCGCGTAATCCATGGCCAACGCCGTGCGCGCCTCACCATTCGGCGCGAGTTGCAGGTTTCCGCTGACAGCGGCTTCATAGTCGATGGCCGCGCCATCGACCGCTTTCTCCGCGAAGAACATGCTCTTGTGGTGGGCAACGGCATTGGCGAGGTTGCGGTCGGCGAATGCGACGGTGGCGATGCCCGCATCGTCCAGTCGAACAACGTCGTGCCAGTGGCGGGCGAAGCGCTCGCCACGCAGCCGTTCCTGCAGGCAAAAGACGTGCATTGCGGTCGCCTTCTCCCAGAAGGTCCGCTCGGCATGCATCACCCGCGGGCGCGCCGTTGGAAACTCGACGCCTTCGATCAGTCCGGCCGCATCGCACGCCACATCGCGTGGGCTGGCCGGCTCTCCCGTCGAGCGGGCACCGAACTCCAGCATCACGCTCGGAGCCACATAGCCCGATCCCGCCGAGGTCGCTTCATAGTCGACGAACAGCTTGTCGCCTTCGACCCTGAGGGTCGCGGGCAGCGATTGCGCGTCGATCGCACCGGCAAGAAGAGGCTGAACCGTTCCGTTGACCCACTCGGGCAGGCGGTATCGGACGGCCTTCGACCACCGTCTCTCCTCGCTCCGATTTTTCGGCAGGGCCTCGCCATCCTCGCCTACCAGATCAGGGGCGATGGCACGGATGTCGTAGGTGAGATCCACGTCCTCGGAAAAACGTCGAATGACGTGATACGCCTTCGACAGCGACGTGCCGCCCTTGAACACGAGATGCTCGCCAAGGTCGGACCCGAACAGCGTCGCGAGGGTCCAGACGACCCAGACATCCTTCTCCAGCAGATGGAGCGGTCGCCCGGATCGATCGGCGGCGACGGCCAGAGCCTCGCGCCGATCATCCGCTGACAATGTGAGGAACGCCTCAGCCATGCGCGACCTTGCCCACCGTCCTAGCAAGCCAGCTCGGAAGCTGGGGTGCGGCAGCGACGAGTTCGCCGAACGTGGAAGACGGCAGCTTGCGCTTCAGCGTCTTCAACGCGGCTTCCGCCTTCTCCGGCCCCAGCCAGGCCAGCGCACGCACCGCCTGTCCGGCGGGCCGATCGGCCAGCGCCAACTGCCAGCGCGGCGCATGCCGTAGCTCAACGACCTGTTGGCCCAGATTCATCGTCCGGCTACGGCCCGATGTCAGATAGACCGACCGGACCGGCACCTGAGTCGTGAGCCCGAGCGCGTTGGCGGCGGCGGCGCCGTTTGACACGATGACTTCGCCCCGCTGGCTCGCGAGAGCTTCGACGGCCTTCTCGACGGAGGGTGCGCGAACGCCGAACCGGCTCGAAACCGGGCACAGATAGACGCCGCGCCCGGCACGCATCAGCCGGCCACGTTCAGCCAGTCGCGACAATGCCTGGTCCACCGCGGCGCGATTGCCGAGGTGGAGCAAGCTCTTAGCAGCGATCGGAGCGCCCTCGGGAAGGCCCTTGGTATGCGCCAGAATCTGCTCGGTCAGTCTTTGCACAGCCATTCTCCTGTCAGAAATATATGCAATATTCTGACAGTTTTCAACCGGGCTGCTGCGGCAGTCCTGGATCAGGGTGTTCCTGCAGGGGAAAGGCCTCAAAGACCGCGTCGCCGAGCTGGCTGCCAGCTCCGAACCGGCCATTTGGGAGTCAATGACCCGCTGATTGGGAATGATATGGTCCGGGAGGGGAAAGCCTTCCCCTGCGGCCGAGCCCAAGGTCTCGGCCGACCCCTTCTGCGGGGAGACCCCGCAACACCCCCAATAGAGTGAGAGTGTGGACCGGATTTCCGTGACGGGTTGAGGGTCGGGAGAGGGTCTTCCGGCACCCGTCATGGAGTTTGATCCCATGAACATGCAGGTTCGCGATGCCCGGCGCGACGTGCGTGGCGGCTGGAAGGTGGACGTCAATCGCGGCGAGCGCATCGGCCGCGTTTCCTCGGAGTGGTTCTCGCGGCCGGACGACGAGCGCTATCTGTCCCTCCCCGAACTCGGCCGGACCGTTCGCGAGCGCACCGAGCGCAGTCGGACCCGTGTCGTCGAATCCGCGCTCATCCATGTCGAAGCCAGCCGCACCGACCCCGAACGGCTCGCCCTGATCCTGCCGGGCGCCGACAAGCCCATCGCGCCGACGCACTGGAGCTTCGGCCAACTCGCGAGCCAGGTCGGCGCCCCGGCCGCGTACCTGCGTCAGCACCCCGCCGCGCTCGCCGGCATCAACCTGCAATATAACCTGATCTCCCACCGCGCTGAGCAGATCAAGACGCTCGAGACCAATGATGGCCGCGTCGAACTGCGGGCGGTGACAGACCCGGACTAACGGGAGGATCTACGACCACGAGTTGGTCGAGGCAGTGTAGCGCATCGCCGGCAACGGCACCGGCGACACCCGTTGGAAGGTGCCAGGCGTCCTCGACTGGTCGACCGGCGTCTACAATCCGCGCGTCGACATCACCAAGGACACCACGACGCTCTACGCCGGCTAATCGTGGATTCTTGAATCGAAAGTGCGCTGCCCGCTTTGCGAAAGCTGCCATACACTGTCGCCGCTATGAAATAGCGCAAATGACGAACTTCGATTTCACGAGCAGAATTCATTGCGGTGCCTGCTCACGATTCGTCGCTTGCAATTGCGGTTTCCGATCATATTCAGCTGCGTAATTCCCGGGCCGTCCCATCCTTTGTCGAGGCACTTTGCGCAAACAAGGAAAGGATGATCGAGGCAATCGCGCCGGCGCACATGAAGCCCAAGATTTGCCAAGGAACATTCAGATGATCGGGCGGCGAGTCGGAGGCCCCGCTCAGTAATCGCACGAGCATCCAAGTGTCGATAACACCGATGAGCGCGCCCCCTGGAAAGCCGAGCCCCTTCGCAAGCCCAGGCTGCGCGGCCGAAAATTTGATGCTGACCGTCTCGGCTACTCGGAATGGGTCGACTGCTATCTCTACCGACAGTGACGATGGCGCGGTTCTTGTCGAACTGGCGTGCAGCTTGCCGAGCAAACGAGCGTCCGGCAGCGCGATTGTGCGGCATCAACCGGCCAAGGATCGTCTGAACAAGAGCAGGCTGACCGTGAGAAAGCTGACGCCCATGCCCAACATGGTGACGAAATCCCTCCATACCATCGAGAAATCCGCTCCGCGGTATGCGATACCCTGCATGAAGCTGATGTAGTGGCGTGACGGGAAGAACCAAGTGAGGTACTGGACCCACTGCGGCTGGCTTTCCACAGGCGAAATGCCGCCCGACAACATCATCATCGGCATGACCGACATCATCATCAACAGCGCAAATTGGGCCATCGTGCGCGCGATCGTGCCGAGTAGGATGCCGATCGATGCCGCCGCACAAATGTAGACCGCCGAGCCCAGCAGCAGCAGAGGGTGAGATCCGGCGATCGGCACGTGCAGCGCGCCTTGCACCACCAGCAGCAGCGAAAGTGTGAATGCCACCATGATCGCCAGGCCGTTGGCCCAGACCTTTGCCAGCGCGATTTCCGAGGCCCTCAGCGGCATCACGAGCAGGTGTTCGATGGTCCCGTGCTCGCGCTCGCGCAGCAGCGCAGCTCCGGTCAGGATGATCATCAGCATCGAGAGTTGGTCCGTCAGGGCCACAAGCGCACTAAACCAGGCCAGGGTGCCGTTGGGGTTGAAGGCACGACGCTTGGCCAGGGTGGAATCGAGCCCGCGGTAGCTCTGCATCTCCTGGCGATAGCGTGTGACTTCCTGGGAGATGATATTCTGAATGTAGCCGGTGCCGATGCCGGCCTGTTGCACCGCGGTCGCATCGGCGCTGACATGGATCTCGGCGTTCTTTCCGACCCGAGTGTCGGCCTCGAAGCGGGGAGGGATCTCGACGATGAAGGTGAACTGGCCTTTGTCCATCGCGCGATCGATCTCGGCCGCGCTGATGGTTTGGACCTTCTGGAAGTACGGCGGGTAGAAGAGGTCGATGATCGAGCGCGATAGCTGCGACTGGTCTTCGTCGATGATTGCGATAGCTGCGTTGTTGACAGTCTCGCCGCTACCACTGGCCTGCGTGTAGACGCTGACGCCGAGCGACCAGACGATAAACAGCATCATCGTCACGTCTTTGATGAGCTCCTTGAGCTCTTTGGTTCCCAACCACCAGATGTTGATCAGGCTCGGCACGGGCTACTTCTCCTGCTTCTTCAGAAGCAACACCGAAAAGGTGACGAAGACCAGCGGGAACGCGATCAGCGAAAGCAAGTCGGTCTGCATGTCGGTGAAGCTCAGACCCTTGGTGAAAGCGCCCACGCTCATGTGCATGTAGTAGGTCGTCGGCCACATCGAGCCCATGAGCCGCGCGCCGCCCTCCAGCGTTGAAACCGGCTGCATCATCCCGGAGAACTGCATCGTCGGCAGCATCGACAGCACAGCTGCGGCAAAGATCGCCGCGACTTGGCTGCTGGTGAACGACGAGATAAACAAGCCGTAGCCGGTTGCCGCGGCGGCGTACACGACAGTACCCATTGCCAGCGTGATGGCGCTACCCTTCAACGGCACACCGAACAGGAACAGCACGGTGGCAGTCATGATCAGGAAATTGATCATACCGATGCCAATGTATGGAAGCTGCTTGCCCAACAGATATTCCAGGCGGGTGACCGGCGTGGCATAAAAGTTGGCGATGGTGCCGATTTCCTTGTCCCGTGCGACGCTGACTGCCGTCAGGATAGCCAGGAACAACATCAGTAACATGGCGGGCACTGAAGGTCCGATGGCGTAGATGCTCTCTCCCGTCGGGTTGTAGCGGTTGCGCACGAGGATGGTCGTACTCGGGCCTGTTGCCACCGCACTGCTGGATTCGCGGCTGCGCTGTTCGGCAAAAAGGTTGTGCGCTGCCTGCACGTAGCCCTCGATCGTACTGGCTCGCGAGGTATTGGCGCCATCGATCCAGGCCGATACCTGCCAGTCGGAGCCGCGCTTGACCAAACGCCCGAAGCCGGACGGAATCTCGATGGCCAGCGTGATGTCGTTCGATTTCATCCGCGCCTCCATCTCATCGCTGCTGCGGATCGGGGATTTTTCGGTGAAGTACCGGGAGCTTGAGAAGTTGGCGAGATAGGCCCGGCTCTCGGGTGTGTTGTCCTGGTCGAAGGCGGCGTAGCTCAGATTGCTGACGTCGCTGGAAACGCCGTACCCGAAGATCAGCAGCATCAGGAAAGAGCCAAGAAAAGCAAAGGCCAGACGCACCGGGTCGCGTAGAAGGGTGCGCGTCTCGCAACGCGTATAGGCCAGCAGGCGACGGATCGGCATGAACGGCGGCAAATGCCTGGTCTGGTCAGAGCCGGCAGCGGCCGATGCGGTCAGCGGCACGACGGGAGCGGGCGCGGAGGCAGCAGAGCCTGCCGCTTGCGACTCTGCTTCCTCGATACAAGACACGAACGCATCCTCGAGATCGCGTGCCCCTTCCGCTTCGATCACTCGTGTCGGTGTATCGCATACCAGCACGCGCCCGGCGTGCATCAGCGAGATACGGTCGCAGCGCATCGCCTCGTTCATGAAATGTGTGGAGACGAAGATCGTCACGCCCTTGTTGCGCGACAAGTCCACCAGAATCCGCCAGAACTCGTCGCGCGCTTGCGGATCCACACCGGAGGTCGGCTCGTCAAGGATGAGCAACTCCGGGTCGTGAACAATGGCAACGGCCAGCGACAACCGCTGACGCAAGCCTAGTGGCAGCGAGGTGGCCTTCGCATCGGCATATTCGCTCAGGCCGATCTCGGTGATGAGCTGTTCTGTGCGCTGCGTCGACTTCTGCTCGCCGAGATGGAACAGACGCGCGTGGAGCATCAGGTTGTCGCGCACCGTCAACTCACCATACAGTGAGAAGGCTTGCGTCATGAACCCCACCCTACGGCGTACCGAGAGATCGTTGGCATCAACGGGTTGGCCGTACACCTCCGCCATTCCTTCGCTGGGGGCCAGCAGGCCTGTCAGCATCTTCATCGTCGTCGTCTTGCCGCAGCCGTTCGAACCAAGGAAGCCGAAGATCTCGCCGCGCTCGATCGCGAAGCTGACCCGGTCCACGGCGGTGAACGTCCCGAAGCGCGCGGTCAGGTCCTTGGCTACGATGACCGGCGCTTGCGTCGACGCCTGGCGCGGCGGGATGACCAACTGCTCATGAGTAGACGTGCCGCCGTGTTGAAGCGCGATGAAAACGGCATCAAGATCCTGCGCTCCTGTTTTGCTGCGCAGTTCCTCGATCGTTGCCGACGCCAGCACGTGACCATGATCCATCGCGACCAGCCAGTCGCAGTGTGCCGCCTCGTCGATATAAGCGGTCGAGACCAACACAGTCATCGACGGCCGTTCGCGGCGCAAATTGGCGATCAACTCCCAGAACTGGCGACGCGACAGCGGGTCAACGCCCGTCGTCGGCTCGTCGAGAATTAGCAGATCGGGGTCATGGATCAGGGCACAGCAAAGCCCCAGTTTCTGCTTCATGCCGCCCGACAGCTTGCCGGCGGGACGATCCAGGAAAGGCAACAGACGGGTGGCGGCGGTGAGCTTGCGGATTCGGGCTTCTCGCTCGGATGCTGAAAGGCCGAACAGCGTGCCAAAGAAAGACAGGTTTTCAGCAACGCTGATCTCTTGATAAAGGTTCTTCCCCAGCCCTTGGGGCATATAGGCTATGCGTGTGCAAACGGCGCGGCGATGACCCGCTGAGCCCATGCTGCCGTCGAACACGTCGACGCTACCCGCCTGCAGCTTGCGCGCGCCAGCAATTAACCCGAGCAAGGTCGACTTGCCGGCGCCGTCAGGGCCGATCAGACCGATCATCCGGCCGCTCGGCAATTCGAGCGACACGTTGCCGAGCGCCGTCGTGGCGCCATAGCGATGGCTCACCCCGGTGATCCGGGCGACGGGCCGCGTGAAGCCTGCATCCATTTCAGTTCCCCGCGTCGATCGGGTCGCCGGGGAACCGCTTCTGCAGGTCATGCGGCCACTCTGGCGGGTTCGGTTCGAGTCTCACGAAGCCGGTGCCGCGCACGCCGGTCTTGACCTGTTCGACGTGGCGGTCGATCAGGCTTTGCGGGATGCGCAACCTGACTCGAAAAACTAGCTTGTCGCGCTCGCTGCGCGTTTCCACCTGCTTCGGGGTAAACTGCGCATCGGGGGAGACGAAGCTGACCTTGGCCGGTATCGCGAAGTCGTTAGTGTCGAATTGGATGCGTGCCTGCGAGCCGAGCGGAATCTGGCGGGCCTGCTCGGCGGGCACGAAGATTTCCATGTAAACCTGTGACAGATCGACGATGGTCAACACCTTGCCGCCAGCGCCGAGCACTTCACCGGGGTTGGCCAAGCGGTAGAGTACCCGTCCTCGTACCGGCGAGCGCAACGTCGCATCGGCGATCTGCGCGTCGGTCTGGTCGATCAGGGCCTGAGCCGCCTGGATGGAACTTTGTCTCGCGTCGACGTTCTTTTCCGTGGCCGCCAGAATCGCCCGGGCGGCGTCGCGCCCGCTCCGCGCCTCGTCGAGCGTCCGCTGGCTCACGGCCTCGGTTCGGACCAATTGCGCAGCGCGCTGGAGGTTGGCCTCTTTCAGATTGAGCTCCGCGCGTCGCTGCTCGACCGTGGCCTTGGCTTCGAGCAGCGACGCCTCCTGCATCGCCATATCCGCTACGTACTTCGCCCGTTGCGCTTTGAGTTCGGCGACGTCGATCTGTGCGACGACCTGATCGGCTTCGACCAGATCACCTTCGCGCACGAGCACCTGGACCAGGCGACCGGGGGACTTGACCGCCGCATCCACCTGGACGGACTCGATCCTGCCATTGGCAGACACCAACCCTGCGGGCGGGCCGACATGCCGACTCTGCCACCACAATGGGATTAGTGCGGCTGCGGCCGCAACAGCCAAAGCAAGGCCAACAACAAGAAGTAGGGGTCGTTTCTTTGTCATCTCAGGGGGGGGGCTTTTTCCAGGCGTTTGGGCGGGCGAGGCTTGATAATATGTACGAATTGCATTATATGCGTCTGCGCATAATATGCAATGGGAGAGCTAATGGGCTCCGACCAGCGCTGCCTGACACAAGTCGCTACTTCGTTTGCACGGGTCCACACGCTCGTGATGGAGCAGGTCTCTCCGGTGCTGCGGGGGCTGATGCGCGGCAACGACCTGTCCTACAGTGAGTTCACCGCCATAGTGCAGGTCTTCACCCAGGGGCAGATGAAGATCGCAGACATCGCGCAGGCAACCGGCTTGACCCACAACGCGGCCAGCCGCCTGGTCGATCGCCTGGTCCAGGCGGGGTACGTCAGCCGTGCAGAGGACGCACACGATCGCCGCCAGAAACGGGTCGAGTTGACGCCCGCGGGCCATGCGCTCCCGGTGGGGCTGCACACGGCAACGATCGACGCCTACCGGGTCGTGCTGTCGAAGCTGCCCACCGAGACCCAAGACCGTCTTGCGAAGGCCGTGGGCGACCTTGATGAGCGCCAGCTCGCGCCTGCGCAACCGCTAAGCTCGAGCCGCAGACCTGGCTTGTCGGGTGGCAACCGACAGCGGCAGGGCGCGAGGCCTGCGGCGGGTGCAAACAAGAAGGCGCAATGAGCAACTTGTGTGACCAAACGATAGGTGAAGCGGTCAGCTCTCGGGCCAGGCCGTAGCCGCAGGCGCCCGCCTCGTAGCAGAACGACAGCCGACGCCCGGGGTGCTTGCTCAACAGCCGTCGCGCGAAATCCGGCAAGGCTCCGGGTCGATGCGGCAATGATCCCTGGAATCTGACCTCGCTTGATCTTCCTCCCCGAGCGACGGCAAGAGCGATTGTAGCCTTGTGAACGTCCAAACCTACAAAAATGACTTGCTGATCCATTGATTTTCTCCCGTCCGGGTTGGACGCCAGATTTTCTGGCGCTGGACGGAACGGTCTTACAACGACGCGGCCTCGCCATCCCGGATGGACATCAAGTCAGCGGGGGGAGACCCCGCAACGCCCCCTGAGAGGGCGAGTGGGACGGGATTTCCGTGACG
>ERZ1645187.4562-NODE-4562-length-11119-cov-7.516721_pt1 | contig 11119 bp, 11 predicted proteins | sample MGYA00575352_ERZ1645187 | MGnify/ENA primary metagenome ERZ1645187 (study PRJEB40837, sample SAMN11349314) | freshwater sediment metagenome | isolation source: river sediment | host: Sediment | place: India: Wazaribad , New Delhi | collected 2017-02-21 ... | reverse complement strand
GCGCACCGATCAGCGCGGCGCGGCTTTTCAGGTAAGCAGGGTCGAGCAGGCTCAGCCAGCTGCCGCCGGGCGGCTGCACGAAGTCGGGGTCGGCCACGTACTGCGCGCGGTCGGCAAAGGCCAGGCGCGCGGCCTCGGTGTAGTAGTGCAGCCAGTCGGCGGTGGGCAGGCCGGCGGCGTCCGGCTTCATGGCGGCGCCGGGCGTCTGCGCCAGGATGCCGAGGATCTGCCCGACCGCGATGGCGCCTGACGAGGGCGGCGGGAAGCCGCACACTTCCACCGTCTTGCCCGCAGCGGCCAGGTCGTGGCACAGGGGGGCGCGGCGCTTGGGTTGGTAATTGGCCAGGTCGGCCAGCGTCAGCTTGCCGGGGTTGGCGTGTCGCGTGACCTTGTCGACGATGGCCTGCGCCAACGGGCCTTGCAGCAAGGCGGCCGAGCCGCGTGCCGCAATGCCGCGCAGCACCTCGGCCAGCTCGGGGTTCTTCAGCACATGGCCCACGGGCCAGGGCTTGCCGGCGGCGTCGTAGAAGTATTTCGCGGCCACCGGGTCCTTGATCAGGTGTTTCTCGTTGGCCAGCATGGTGGCGAGGCGCGGGCTGACCTGAAAGCCCTGTTCGGCCAGCTGGATGGCGGGCTGGATGAGCTGCGCCCACGGCAGGCGGCCGTGTGCCCGGTGCGCCTGCTCCAGCATGCGCACCGTGCCTGGCACGCCGACCGAGCGGCCGCCGACCACGCCGTCGTAGAAGGGCATGGGCTTGCCGTCGGCGCCGATGAACAGCTTTTCGGTGGCAGCAGCCGGCGCGGTCTCGCGGCCGTCCCAGGCCCCCAGCTCGCGCCCACTGCTGTGCAGCAGAAAGGCGCCGCCGCCGATGCCGCTGGATTGCGGTTCGACCAGGCTCAGCACCATCTGCACCGCCACCGCCGCGTCGATGGCGTTGCCGCCCGCCTTCAGCACCTGGTAGCCCGCATCGGTGGCCAGCGGGTTGGCGGCGGCGACGGCGAATTTCTCGGTGGCCCAGCCCGGCTTGTCGGTCCAGCCCGATCCGCCCTCGGGCGTGATCGGCGCCGCGGGCGGTGGCGTGTAGCGGAAGTGGCTGCTGCTGGCGCAGCCGGCCAGCAGGGCGGCGGCGGCCAGGGCGCTGAGGGCGAACAGGCGGGGCGTGGGCATGGGGCGTCTCCTCTTGTGATCGAAAAAGAGATTCATCCTAACCCGGTTGGGCATCTGCGGCCCGAAATTCTTGCAAGCCAAACAGGCCGCCAGCGCTTGCTGGACAAGCGCTGGCAGCTATATAAGTGGTAGCTTATTGGTGAGCCGGGTGCTTCAGCGGGCGGCCGCCTTCGGCTTGCGCGGCTTGGGGCATGGCAGCGCGCCGGCGGTGGCCATCACCGCGGCATGCAGCGCATCGCGGTCGTCCCAGCGGTCGGCGCTCAGCAGGTAGTGCGGCGTCTGCACCCAGTGGTAGGGCGCGCCCAGCACCGGCTGGCCCAGCACGGCGCGGCCGGCGTCGGTGGGTTTGAGGAACAGCTGGTCGTTGCAGACGAAGCCGACCGAGCGGCCGTCGACGTAGAGGCAGTATTCGCCAAACGTCTTGCTGACTCGCACGCCCGGCAGGCTGGCCAGCTGGTCCAGCAGGAACTGCAGCGTTTCGGGGCGCGTGGGCATGGCGGGCAGGGTGCTGAATCGTTATGTTTTTGATAGCGGCTGGCGCCCGTTAAAAGCCAAATTCAAGAGAAAATGGCCTGAAATCATTGTGTAACAAGCGCTGGCAGCTATCGTTTGAATAGTGGCTTCATCGTCCAACCTTCGCACGCGACTGGCGCGGCTTGGGCAGCGGCAAGGCCTGCGCGGTGGCTGCCAGCAAGTCGCACAGCGCCTCGCGGTCTTCCCATTCATCGGGCCGCAGCAGAAAGTAATCCTTGGCGCCGGGGTAGGGCTGCCCGTACACCGGCTGCGGCAGCAAGGTGCGGCCGGCGTCGGTGATCTTCACGAACAACTGGTCGTCGCACACGAAGGCGGTCGGCTTCTCATGAAGGTAGACGCAGTACTCGCCGAACATGCGCCGGGTGCGCACGGCGGGCAGCGCCCCGATCTGGTCGAGCAGAAAGTCGAGCGTTTCGGGGCGGGTGGACATGGGCTGTATGGCTTCTGTGGGAGCGGGCTTGCCCGCGATGGGGCGCTTCTTCGATCATGAAGCCCATCGCGGGCAAGCCCGCTCCCCCAAACGGGTGGCGGATCACTTCGGCGCCATGCGGATGGCGCCATCCAGCCGGATCACCTCGCCGTTCAGCATGTCGTTCTCGATGATGTGCTTGACCAGTTTCGCGTAATCGGCCGGCGTGCCCAGCCGCGAGGGGAAGGGCACCATGGCCGCCAGCGCGTCCTGCACTTCCTGCGGCATGCCCATCAGCATCGGCGTGCCGAAGATGCCGGGCGCGATCGTCATGTTGCGGATGCCGTTGCGGCTCAGGTCACGGGCGATCGGCAGCGTCATGCCGACCACGCCGCCCTTGCTGGCGGCGTACGCTGCCTGGCCGATCTGCCCGTCGTAGGCGGCCACGCTGGCGGTGCTGATCAGCACGCCGCGCTCGCCGGTGCTTTCCGGTTCGTTCTTGCACATGGCGTCGGCCGCCAGGCGGATCATGTTGAAGGTGCCGACCAGGTTGACCATGATCGTCTTGGTGTACACGTCCAGCTTGTGCGGGCCGCTTTTGCCCACCGTCTTCTCGGCCGGCGCGATGCCGGCGCAGTTGACCAGGCCCATCAGCTTGCCCAGCGACGTGGCCTGGGCCACCACCGCCTGGCCATCGGCCTCGCTGCTGACGTCGCATCTCACGAAGCTGCCGCCGATGTCCTTGGCCACGGCTTCGCCTTTCTCGACCTGCATGTCGGCGATGACCACCTTGGCGCCTTCGGCCGCCAGCATGCGCGCCGTGCCTTCGCCCAGGCCCGACGCGCCGCCGGTGACGATGAAAACCTTGTCCTTGATCTGCATGGATGTGCTCCTCTTGATGTCGTGAATTCGGGGGATGGCTGCAAGATTATCGGCGTGGGCGTCACACCCATTCGATGGGCTTGAGCATGGATGTTGAAGCGATTAAAATGATCGAATCGATCGATTGGATTGTTTGAGGCGATCATGCAGACCTTTTCCGCCAACGAAGCCAAAGTCAACTTCGGCGCCTTTCTCGACGCGGCGCAGCGCGAGCCCGTGCGCGTGACGCGGCGCGACCGCGTGGTGGGCGTGATGGTGTCCGCGCAGGATTACGAAGCCATGCGCGCCTTCTATGCCAACCGCCTGCAGCACACCCTGGCGGAAACCGGTGCACACGCCGCCGCGCAAGGCCTGACGGCCGAGGGACTGGGCGAACTGCTGGCCGACGAAAGCTGATGGCGGCCATGCCGTCGCCGGCGGTGCCGCCTGCAGGCAGCGTGCCTTCGCGCGTGGTGCTCGATACCAACGTCATCATCAGCGCCGCGCTGCTGTCGGGCTCGGGTCCCGCACGTCTGCTCCATCGGCTGCTGGTGTGCAGTCGCCTGGTGTTTTCAGACGCGACGTTCGCCGAACTGGAAACGAGGCTGTGGAAACCCAAGTTCGACCGCTACATCACGCTCGGTGCGCGGCGCCGGTTGCTGGCCGACCTGTCCGCCGTGGCCGACTGGGTCAAGCCTGAGGGCGCTGCGCGGTATAGCCGCGATGCGGACGACGACGTGTTCATCCACACGGCGGCGGCAGGCGGCGCAGGGTGGCTCGTCAGCGGGGATCAGGACTTGCTGGTGCTGGGGCGGGTTGAAGCGGTGGAGATCATCACGCCGGCCCATGCGTTGGAGCGCTGCGCTGGCTGAGCATGGAGCACCTGGTCAGCTGCCCACACCCGCCACCGCAAAGCGCCCCAGCCCCATCTCCACCCAGCGCTCCTCGCGCCGCACGATGAACAGCGCCTCCAGCCGCATGCGCTGCGCCAACGCCATGCCCTCGGCCGGGCCGGCCACCAGCAGGGCGGTGGCCCAGGCGTCGGCGCTCATGCAATCTGTGGCCAGCACGGTGACGGAGGCGACGCCGTTGTTCACCGGCGCGGCGCGGCGCCCGTCCATGGTGTGCGACAGGCGTGCGTCGCCGATCTGCACCCAGCGCCGGTAGTCGCCCGAGGTGGCGACGGCCAGGTCGGCCAGTTCGATCACGCCACGCGCGGCACGCCGGCCGGGCTCGGGGCTTTCCACCGCCACGGCCCAGGGCTCGCCGCTGGCCTGCGTGCCGAGCGCGCGCAACTCGCCGTCGAGCGCGGCCAGCGCGTGCGCCACGCCGTGGGCTTGCAGCACGGCGGTCATCTGGTCGACGCCGTAGCCCTTGGCGATGCCGCACAGGTCGAACAGCGCGTCGGCGTGCTTGCGGGCACGCCCGGCGGCCAGATACAGTTCCAGCGACTGATGGGCGGGCGGGTGGCCCCATTGCCTGGCCACGCGGATGGCGGCGGCATCCGGGTCGTCGCGCTCGGCCCCAAAGCCCCAGGCGTTGACCAGCGCGCCCACGCCGGGGTCGAAGGCGCCGTCGGAAAGGCGCGCGATCTCGAGGGCGCGCGCCAGCACGGCCATGATCTCGGGCGGCAGGCTGACCCATTCGCCCGGCGTGGCGCGGTTCAGGCGCATCAGGTCGCTGTCGGGTTTCCAGGGCGACATCTGCTGGTCCACACGCTCGACGGCGGCGGCCAGCGCGTTGCGCAACGCGTTCTGGTCGAGTTGCGGATCGACGTCGCACAGCACCGACCAGCGCGTGGCCATGGTGGGGCCGTGCAGCTTGATGCGCTGGAGCACCGCCGCCGGCTCAGAAAGTGTCTTCGGCATAGCGCCTCCGTGCCTTGAGCTGCTGAACGCTCAAAGAGATGCTGCCCAGGATGCCGTCGAGCACCTGTGCCACGCCCTGGGCCATGGTGCGGCTGCCGCACACGCGCACGATGGCGCCATCGCCGATCAGCTGGCGCAGCCGGTCCGCATCGCGGCGCAGGGCGTCCTGCACGTAGCCGCCGCCCTCCGGCACGCGCGAGAAGGTGGTGCGCAGGCTGGCCAGGCGTTGCTCCTTCAGCCATTGCTCGATCTCGGTGCCGAAGAAGTAGTCCAGTTGCGGATCGCGCACGCCGTAGTACAGGTGCATGGGCACGCCGCGCGCGTTGTCGCGGATGAAGCCCGCCAGCGGCGCCACGCCAGTGCCGGCGCCGATCAGCATCACCGGGGCGCGGGTCGATTCGATGGCGAACGCCGGGTTGGGGCGGATGAAGGCCTGGATGCGCGCACCCGGTTGCAGGCCGTGCAGGTAGCCCGAGCACAGGCCGCCCGGCATCTTGCGCACGCAGATTTCGACGAAGCCGTCCTGCCAGCCGGATGCGAGCGAATAGAAGCGAGGGACCGCGGAGTCCGGTGGCAGCACGCCGATCAGATCGCCTGCCGCGAAGTGCCGCAGGCCACGGCCGCGCAGGCGATCCGTCCAGCTCTGCGGGGCCCAAGCGAAGCGCAGGATGGTGGCGGGCTGATCGTCGCCGCCGGCGAAGTCCTGGCGCGACAGCAGTTGCAGCTCGGTCGTCGCCGGCAGGCGCGGGCGGTAGTCGATAGCGAGCGGCTGGCCCAGCGCCTGCGCCACGGCTTCGCCCCAGCGCGCGAACTCCTGCGCCGACTGCTGGTGGATGCGCTCCATGGGCAGCAGCGTGGCCCAGCCCTTGGCGCGCAGCGCCTGGTCCACCGTCTGGCCGTAGGCGCAGAAGGCGTCGAAGGCACGGTCGCCGAAGGCCAGCACGGCCACGCGTGCGGCGGTGGCGGGCGTTTGCGCAATGCGCTCCAGCGCGCGGGCCGCGTGTGCAGGCGCCTGGCCGTCGCCGTAGGTGGCGGCCAGCACGAAGATTTGCTGCGCAGTGTCGCCGGCGCGGAAGTTTTCCAGCCCGCTGGTGTGCATCTTGTGGCCGGCGCCCACCAATGCGGTGTGCAGCGCCTCGGCAAAGCCCCAGGTGCTGCCGTTCTCGCTGGCGACGAAGATCAGCGTGTCGGCCTGCGGCAGCGCGCTGTTGTCGCCGATGCGGGGTACCAGGCGGCGCGCCTGCAGCCACAGCAGCAGGCCCGTGACCCAGAACAGCGGGATGCTTAAGGCCCCCAGGCCCAGCACCAGCGCCCAGGCCCAGGCGCTTTCGCCGGTGTGCAGCACCATGGCCCAGTCCTGCAGGCGCTGGGCGGTGGTGGCGGGCTGCCAGGCCAGCGTTTGGCCCGAATAGCGGTCCACCCAGCCTTCGCCGCGGTCGGTGGTGATGCGCCAGGTGTCCTCGGGGTCGTCGGCGGCGGGGAAGTTGACCTTGCGCAGTTCGGCCACGCGCGTGTCCTGCAGCAACTGCAGCGGCGCGGCGGCGGCCGGCGTGGGGATGGTGGCAGGGGCGGTGGAAACGACGCTGGGCTCGACCGCGTGCTCCACGTCGATGAGCCCGAAAGTGACGGCGCTCATGAACAGCGCGGTGACGGATGACAGGCCCAACACGGCCACCAGCACTTGCCCGGTGACCACGTGCAGGCGCTGCAGCCCCGTGCCGCGCGCCCGGCTGAACACCTTGCGCCAGCCACCCTGGCGGCGCTGCAGCAGCACCAGCCCGGAGATGGCCAGCAGCAGCATCGACAGCGCCACCACGGCGGCGGTGATGCGCCCGGCATCGCCCAGCAGGAAGGAACGGTGCAGGTTCCTGAACCAGCGCATGAGGGGCGAGGCCTGGTATTCGCCCAGCACCTGCCCGTTGTCCGGGTCGACACGGCTGGCCACGGCCTGGCCGTTGTCGAAGCCGTAGACCACGATGTCGCCGGAAGGCAGGCGGCGGATTTCCTCCGCGCCCGGCACGGTGGCCGACACGCGCTCGACCAGGGTGGCCACCGGCAGATCGGCGGCGGCGGGCCTGGCCTGCCAGGCGGCGATCATTGGGTCGAGCGCCAGCACCGCGCCGGTGATGCCGATCACCAGCGCCAGCGCGCCGGCCATCAGGCCCAGCCAACGGTGAATCTGCCTCCAGGCCATGGGGTGTTTCCTTTCCTTTTCTATCGAGAGTTCCGTCATTCATGACACGCTGCCAGCCCTCACCCCCACCCTCTCCCAGAAGGAGAGGGAGCATTCTTTGGCACGGTGCGCACTGTCGCGCTTTTGGAAGACGCCGATAGGCTTACTGAATCTGGTAGGTGAGCGACTGGATGTACTGCTTGCCGGCGTGCGCCTTGCCCGCGCCGGCCTTGGTCAGCGGCACGCGGATTTCGGACGGGCTGTCGCGCATGTCCTCGGCCGCAGCGTCGATGCGGAACTCGTAGCCGGCGTCGATCAGCGCGTCGGCCAGGTCGGCAGTGACTTTCAGCGTGCGGCCGGCGCCCACGCTGGCGCCGGTCACGCCCTGCAGGCGCTTGCTGTCGGCGGCGGACAGGCGGTTCCAGTCGGCCAGGTGCTTGTAGTACTTGGCCTTGCCGCCGGCCACCCACAGGGTGCGCACGTAGGCACCCTTGGCGTCGGTGACGTACACGGCCAGGTAGGCGCCGTCGCCGCCATAGTTCTTCAGCGGGATCGACATCGACACCGGGCGGGCCTGCGCCAAGGCGGGCAGGGCCACCGCCAGGGCGGCGGCCAGGGTGGTCATGAGGGGTTTGCGCATGGTGGTTTCTCCGGTTCGGTTGGGGTTCATTCGATGCTGCCGCGCGAGCCGCCGGGGGGCAGCGGGCCGGCATCGGCGGGCGCGGCGTTGCGCGGCGTCTGATCGCCCCGGCGCTCGCGGTGGCGTTCGCGTTCGCGGTGGTCGTCGTCATCGCCACGCTGCCGCATCTTCACGACGGCCAGCGTGCGCGGGTCGATCTTGGCCTTGAAGGCGCGGCCCTGAGCATCGCGGCCGCGCAACTCGTAGCAGCCATCGTCGATCTTCAGGCGCTGCACCTGCCAGCCTTGTCGGGCCGCCATCTGCATCACGGCATCGCGCGACTGCCACTGATTGACGGGCGCGTCGCAGTCGTCATCGGCCAGGGCCGGCAGGGCGAGCAGGCTCAGCGACAGAACCAGCGGGCCGGTGGCGAAGGGGCGAAGGGGTCTCATGTCGGTGCTCTCCTTTTCAAGGCATCACAGCGCTTTCGCATGCTGTGAAGCCATTGTCAGAAGGCCGTCTGAACTGCGCCTGAAGCGGATGTGTCGCGCGGGTAAAGCGGCGCGTCAAAGCCGCCTGTGCTGATCCAGATCAAACCCTGGTGGGTACACCGTGCGCCACGCCGGCACTAGTGCTGGGTGCCGGCCCGCCCCCAGTGCTTCTCAGCGCCCGGTGGCGCCGTTCGCACCCAGCAGGCGCTGCAGCCGCGTGCTGCTGGTGGTGTACTGGAAGGGCAGTTCCTTGCCGGGCGCAATCAGTGCCTGCGCCGCGTAGGCGGCCAGCGTGGCTTCGTGGAAGCCGCACAGGATCAGCTTGCGCTTGCCGGGGTAGGTGTTGATGTCGCCGATGGCGAAGATGCCGGGCTCGCTGGTCTGGAACTTCTCGGTGTCGACCACCAGTTGCTTGCGCTCCAGCGCCAGCTGCCAGTCGGCGATGGGGCCGAGCTTGGGGCTCATGCCGTGGAAGACGAGCAGCGCGTCCAGCGGCAGCGGTGCGGTGTTGCCGTCCGGCCTCAGCACCTGGATGGCCGTCATGCGGCCGTCTTGCTGCGCGATGCCGTCGACCTGGCCGACGACGAAGCGCATGCGCCCGGCATCACACAGCTCGCGCATGCGCGCCACGCTGGCGGGCGCGGCCTGAAAGCCGTCGCGCCGGTGCAGCAGCGTGACGCTGGCAGCTAGGTGCGCCGGTTCGGTGGCGAAGTGGGTGGCCCAGTCCAGCGCCGAATCGCCGCCGCCCACGATGACGAGGTGCTGGCCCTTGAACGCCGCCGCATCGGCGACGCTGTAGAACAGCTGGCGGTCCTCGAAGGCATCGAGCCCGTCGACGCTCAAGCGCTTGGGCACGAAGGCGCCCACGCCAGCGGCGATGAACACCGCCCTGGCCAGCAGGCGCAGGCCCTTGTGCGTTTCGACCAGAAAGCGCCCGTCGGGCTGCTTCTGCAAGGTGCTGACCTGATGCCCCAGGTGGAACTGCGGCTGGAACGGCGCCGCCTGCTTCATCAGCCCGTCGATCAGTTCCTGCCCGCTGCACACCGGGATGCCGGGGATGTCGTAGATCGGCTTGTCGGGGTACAGCTCGCTCGGCTGCCCGCCGGGCTGGGGCAGGGCGTCGATGACGTGCGCACCGATCTCCAGCAGCCCCAGCTCGAACACCGCGAACAGGCCCACCGGGCCGGCGCCGATGATGAGGGCGTCGGTGTCGATGGGCGGGGCGTCTGCGGTCATGGTTTGCTACAAAAACAAAAGCGGCTTGCGCAGGTGGGGCCTGCGCCAAACCGCTTTTTTATGTGAAAGAGCGGTGCGTCAGCGCTTCAGCTCGCTCAGCTTGCCCGTCTTGTTGGCCCAGGCCTCGTGGTCGGGCAGTGGATCCTTGCGCTTGGTCAGCGTCTTGTAGTTGGGCGAGCGCGCCAATTCGGCGTTGATCTGGGTCATGTGCAGCTGGTCCTTCGGCAAATCCTCTTCGGCGAAGATGGCGTTGACCGGGCACTCGGGGATGCAGACGGCGCAGTCGATGCACTCATCGGGGTCGATGGTGAGGAAGTTCGGGCCTTCCAGAAAGCAATCGACGGGGCAGACATCCACGCAATCGGTGTATTTGCAGTTGATGCAGGCTTCGGTGACGACGTGGGTCATGTTCTTCTCGGTGCGCTCTAGGGGTGTGCGAGCCGTTGGGGGACTGCCGCCTGGAACGACGGGTGGCCCGGCAAACGCTCATGGAAAACGGCCAATTTTAGCCGCCCGCGGCCATGCGGCGCCGGTAGCCGCATTGTCAGGAAGGGCTTGGGCGGCGCTCTCATCCGGCGGGCGCAGCGGCCTTGGCGGCGGGCGCGGCGGCGCGCAGTTCGTCGAACCAGTCAAGCCGGCGCAGCGCGGCCTTCTCAAGCTCCAGCACCACCATCAGCAACGCGCCCAGGCCGATGACGAACAGCAGATCGAGCAGGCCCACCGGGCGCGAGCTGAACAGCGCCTGCATCCACGGCGTGTAGGTGAACAGCAGCTGCAGCACCAGCACCGTCAGCACCGCCAGGTACACCGCCGGCGTGCCGCGCACGCCGCGCCGGGTGAACGAGCTGCCGTGCAGGTAGCGCACCGAGAACAGGTAGGCGATCTCCAGCGCGCAGAAGGCGTTGACGACCAGGGTGCGCGTGGCGTCGACGTCCATGCCGCGCCACTGGCCCCAGGCCATGGTGGCGTACACGGCGGCGGTGAACAGCAGCGACACCAGCACCAGCCGCCACACCATGAAGGGCGACATCAGCGGCGCGCGCGGCGGCCGCGGCGGGCGGCGCATGACGCCGTCCTCGGGCGGCTCGAAGGCCAGCACCAGGCCCAGCGTGATGGTCAGCGCCATGTTGATCCACAGGATCTGCGCCGGCGTCAGCGGCAGCGTCAGCCCCAGCAGCAGCGCCAGCGCCACGGCCAGCACCTCGCCGCCGTTGGTGGGCAGCGTCCAGGCGATGACCTTGCGGATGTTGTCGTACACCACGCGGCCTTCGTGCACGGCGGCGACGATGGAGGCGAAGTTGTCGTCCGCCAGCACCACCTGCGAGGCCTCCTTGGCCGCCTCGGTGCCCTTCTGCCCCATGGCGATGCCCACGTCGGCCTGCTTGAGCGAGGGCGCGTCGTTCACGCCGTCGCCCGTCATGGCCACCACCGCGCCCTGGCTTTGCAGCGCGCGCACCACGCGCAGCTTGTGCTCGGGGCTGGTGCGGGCGAACACGTCGGTGCGCGCGGCCAGCGCGGGCAGGGCGTGGTCGGGCGTGGCCTCCACTTCGGCGCCGGTGGCCACCACCGGCTGCGCGGCCAGGCCCAGCTGGGCGGCAATGGCGGCGGCGGTGGCGGCGTGGTCGCCGGTGATCATCTTCACCTTGATCCCGGCGCGGTGGCACTCGCGGACCGCGGCGATCGCCTCGGGCCGCAGCGGGTCGATGATGCCCACGAGACCAAGCAGGGTGAACCCGCCGTCGAGGTCGTCCAGCGTCAGC
>ERZ1645187.4561-NODE-4561-length-11119-cov-33.125813_pt1 | contig 11119 bp, 11 predicted proteins | sample MGYA00575352_ERZ1645187 | MGnify/ENA primary metagenome ERZ1645187 (study PRJEB40837, sample SAMN11349314) | freshwater sediment metagenome | isolation source: river sediment | host: Sediment | place: India: Wazaribad , New Delhi | collected 2017-02-21 ... | reverse complement strand
TCCAAGACCGAGAACGTGATCGCCGCCAAGAAGGCCGGCGTGAACAACTACATCGTCAAGCCGTTCAACGCCCAGACCCTGAAGGGCAAGATCGAGGCGGTCTTCTCCGACTGATCCGACGCTACAGGGGACGTTCGGGCGGGATGGGGATCCCGCTCGAGGGAACAAGGGGACGAGACACATGCCTCCGGTTGATCCGGAGCGGCTGGCGCACATCGTGGAATTCCTCGGGCGCGAGCGACGCGATCTGTCGCTCGAGGACGTCATGGATCTGGCCCAGAAGATGGCCGAGACCCTCGACGACACGGTGGCACGCGTCGACACGCTGCTCCATGACGAATTCAAATCCATCGTCGGCGAGATCACGACGCTACGTCGCGAGATCGCGAGCTTCCGACCCGGCCACATGCGCTTCGAGAAGATTCCCGAAGCCGGCCGCGAGCTCGACGCGGTGGTCGAAGCCACGGAATCGGCCACGACCATCATCATGGAGGCGGCCGAGACCATCATGGCCGCCGACCACACCGACGTCGACGCCTTCAAGGCGCTGGTCGACGAGAAGATGATCGACGTCTTCGAGGCCTGCTCCTTCCAGGACATCACCGGTCAGCGCATCCGCAAGGTCGTGCGCACCCTGAACTGGATCGAGGAGCGGCTCGGCTCGCTCGCCGCCAAGTTCAAGCTCTCCGGCACCGAAGACGTGCACGAGGAGGAGACCGAGGACGAGCGCCGCATGCGCGAGCTCATCCTGCACGGTCCGCAGATGGCCGGCGAGGGCGTCAGCCAGGATTTCGTCGACGACGTCTTCGCCGTCAACGACCAGGACGACATCGACAAGCTGTTTCCCTGATCGCTCGCCGATCGCCCGGAACGATCGCGCCGCCGTCCGACCCCTCGGGCGGCGGTTTCGCGTTCGTGCGCTCAGCCGTGCCCGGCCTCGCGCGACAGGAGGCCGATGTCGATGCCGAGCTTCTTCAGCGCCTTGTCGTACTTGGCGTCGAGATCGGTGCCGAAGACGAGATCGGCATCGGCCGGGCAGTGCAGCCAGCCGTTCCACTGGATCTCGCTCTCGAGCTGACCGGCCGACCAGCCGGCATAGCCGAGTGCCAGCATCGCCTGCTTCGGCCCACGCCCCTCGGCGATCGCCTTGAGGACCTCGAGCGTGGTGGTCAGCGACACCGTCTCGTCGATCGGCAGGGTGGCGTTCTCGACGAAATAGTCGGCCGAATGCAGCACGAATCCGCGGGTGGTCTCCACCGGCCCGCCGGTCTGCACCTTCATCGCCTGCGCCTGGATCGGCAGGCGGATGCGATCGGGCTCGGGAATGATCTCGAGCTGGACCAGGAGGTCGGGGAAGGAGAGCTTCGGCGCCGGCTGATTGAGAATCACCCCCATCGCCCCTTCGTCGGAATGGGCGCAGAGATAGACCAGCGAACGGGCGAAGCGCTTGTCCTCCATGCCGGGCATGGCGATGAGGATCTTCCCGTCGAGATAGCGCGTGTCCTCGGTCATGGCATCCGTCCTTCCGCGCTCGTCGTCCGGCCGCGCCGGCCGGCACGGGCTCGCCCATCGTCCCCTCGAACGATCGGCACTTTCACCGAGCCTACCCCTGCCGCCCCGTTTCGAACAAGGCCGGCGTCTCGCCGTCCCATCACGCGACGGTGACCCTCGGGCCGCGCGCCCGGCGAGACGGAGACGTGCGAGACGACTAATGTGCGATTGCGTCGCCACCGCGGCGCCCCCATCCACAACCGATCGATCCGCCATGCGTCTCGCCGTTCTCGCCGCCGTCGTCCTCTCCGTCCTCGCCCAACCGGCCGCCGCCGGCCGGCTCGACCAACCGGGAGCCGAGGTGCGCCTGCTCTTCGCCGGTGTCTCCGGCGACGGCGCCGACGTCGGCCTCGAGATCGCCCTGCAACCCGGCTGGAAGACCTATTGGCGCCATCCCGGCGACGCCGGCATTCCGCCGCACGTCGACCCGGCCGGCTCGACCAACCTCGCCGAGGCGACGGTGCGCTTCCCCATGCCGGTGCGTTTCGAGGAGGCCGGCCTCACCGCGATCGGCTACACCGCCCCGGTGATCCTGCCGCTCGACCTCCGCCTCGCCGATCCGAAGAAGCCGGCCGAACTGCGCCTCGACGTCCAGATCGGCCTCTGCCACGAGATCTGCGTGCCGCTGGAGGTGAAGCCGACGCTGGTGATCGATCCGGCCGTGAAGCCGGATCCGGCGATCGCCGCCCGTCTGGCGGCAGCCCGCGCCGCGCTGCCGCAGCCGGTCGCCGAGGGCGGCATCCCGCGCATCGTGTCGCTCGCCCGCGACGACGGCAGCTTCCCGCCGTCGATCACCGTGGAAGTCCTGGTGCCGAGCGACCTCGCCGCGAACGAGGCCGACCTCTTCGTCGAAGGTCCGACCTCGGAGTGGGCTCTACCGGTGCCGACCCCGATCGGCACGACCGGCAATCCGCGCCTGTGGAGTTTCGGCCTGGACGGCGCGCCCTCGGGCGCCGACCTCGCGGCGGCCCGCCTCCGCTTCACCTTCCGCGCCGGGCCACGCGCTGTGGAACAGAACGTCGGGCTCGATGGGGCAGGGGCGATGCGCTGAGGCCTTCGGGCCTCACCCCACCACCAGCTCCACCGTCTCCGCCATCGACTCGACCTCGACCGGGGTCATGCCCCAGGGCTCGCCGTCGATCTGCACGGGGAGTTCCTCCATCCGCGAAATCGACGACAGCCGGACGTGAGCCGCCGCCGCCGTCGCCACGTCCACGGCCCCGTCGAGGCGGCCGAGCGCCAGTCGCAGCGCGGCGACGAGCAGCCCCCAGAAACCGCCGCGCCGCAGGGCCACGAAGGCGAGGCCGGGTCGATCGGCGGCGGTCAGCCGGGTCAGAACCCACGGGCCGCCGTAGTGGGCGGCCTTGGCGACGATCGCCAGCGGCGCCTTCAGTCGAATCACCGCGCCGGAAACGTCGCGCACCGTCGCCGTCACCAGCGGCAGCCGGCGGCGGCGCAGGCCGAGCGCGGCGGTCACGAAGGCGAGCTTCTTGAACCGCCGCGGCCTGCGCGCCTCGACCGCGTGGACCACCGCCGCATCGAGCCCGGCCGAGACCATCAGGAAGAACGGCCGCCGCTGGCCGATCGCATCGGTCGCCACGCCGAGATGCAGCGGGCGCGTCAGTCCCGCGAGGATCGCTGCGGCCACCGCCTCGGCCCGCCGCGGCAGCGCATATTCGTGCGCCAGCACGTCGGCGGTGCCCTGCGCCATCACCGCCAGCACCGGACGCGGGACCGGCCGCGCGATCAGCGCCGCGACCACCCCGTTGATGGTGCCGTCGCCGCCCGCCACCACCACCGTGTCGGGCCCCCCCGTCCCGGCGAAACCGGCGACGGTGCGGGCGAGATCGCCCGGCCTGCGGCCGATCACCGTTTCGACCCGCGCTCCCGCCGCCTCGAGGCGGCGCGCGAGATCGGCGAGGGCGGCCGGATCGTGGCCGCCGGCGGCCGGATTGGCGAGGATGACGATGTGCCGGGTGCCGGGGGTGGCAAGGGGCGGGGCGATCTCGCTCGCTCGGTCGTCGGCCATCCGCCCCCTCCTCGTCTCAGACGCCGGCCGTGTTTGCGGACGGTGCGCCGCCGCGGCGGCGATAGGGCTCCATGCCCTCCCGCGCCAGCTGGTCGGCCCGTTCGTTCTCGGCGTGGCCGGCATGGCCTTTGACCCAGTGCCAGGAGACCTCGTGTCGCTCCAGCGCCGCTTCCAGCCGCTGCCACAGGTCGACGTTCTTGACCGGCTTCTTGTCGGCGGTCTTCCAGCCGTTCTTCTTCCAGCCGTGGATCCAGCCGGTGATGCCGCCCTTGAGGTAGTTGGAGTCCGTCCACAGTTCGACGGTGCAGGGTCGCGTCAGCGCCTCCAGCGCCGCGATCGCCGCCATCATCTCCATGCGGTTGTTGGTGGTCTCCGCCTCGCCGCCCTTGATCTCCTTGATGTGGGCGCCCCACTCCATGAGCGCGCCCCAGCCCCCCGGTCCGGGATTGCCGGAACAGGCGCCGTCGGTGTGGATGCGCACCGCGCGGACGGGGGCATCGCTCTCGCTCATCGATCGAGCCCGTAGCCGGTGGCGTCGGCGATGGTGCGATGGAACCGCAGCTTGCGATGATACTCGAGCGGGTCCTTCGGCTTCACCAGCGCCCCCTCGGGCACGTTGAGCCAGTCGTAGAGCCGGGTCAGCAGGAAGCGCAGCGCCGAACCGCGCGCCAGCAGCGGCAGCGCCTGGATCTCCCGCGCCTCCATCGGCCGCACCGTCTGGTAGGCGTTGAGCAGCGCCCGCCCCTTGGTCAGGTTGAACGACAGATCCTGTTCGAAGCACCACGAATTCAGGCAGATCGCCACGTCGTAGGCGAAGAAGTCGTCGCAGGCGAAGTAGAAGTCGATCAGCCCCGACAGGCGGTCGCCGAGGAAGAAGACGTTGTCGGGGAAGAGGTCGGCGTGGATGACCCCGGCCGGCAGGTCGTTGGGCCAGAACGCCTCGAGCGCCGCCAGTTCGCTCTCCACGTCGAGCGAGAGCCCGCGCACCACCTCGTCCGCCCGCGCCGCCGAGCGCCGCCACAGCGGCCGCCAGCTCGGCATCGACAGGGCGTTGGGCCGGCGCATGTCGAAGTCGCGGCCGGCGAGATGCATCTTGGCCAGCGCCTCGCCGAGCAGGCGGCAGTGATCGGCCGTCGGCCGCCGCACCCACATGCCCTCGAGAAACGTGACGATCGCCGCCGGGCGGCCGGCGAGCGTACCCAGAATGGTGCCCTCGCGGGTGTGGACCGGCAGCGGGCAGCCGAGCCCGGCGCGGTTGAGGTGCTCCATCAGCCCGAGGAAGAACGGCAGATCGTTCGGATCGACCCGCTTCTCGTAGAGGGTGAGGATGAAGTAGCCGGCCTCGGTGTGCAGGAGGAAGTTGGAGTTCTCCACCCCCTCGGCGATGCCCTTGCAGGCGAGCACCGCGCCGATGTCGTAGCCGGCGACGAAGGCGGCCAGGTCCTCGTCTTCCACGTCGGTGTAGACGGCCATCTCAGATGTCTCGCTTTCTCGGCACCAGGCGGCTCTCGGGCGCCCGCGCCGCCACCTCGCGCAACTCGCGCGGCAGAGTGAAGACCAGCGATTCCTCGGCCGTCACCACGCTCTCGACCCGTACGGTGCGCCGTGTCGACAGCGCCGCGATCACTTCCTCCACCAGGAGCTCGGGCGCCGACGCCCCGGCGGTGATGCCGATGCGGGTCACCCCGTCGAGCGAGGCGACGTCGAGATCGCTCGCCCGTTGCAGCAGCACCGCGCGCGGGCAGCCGGAACGTTCGGCCACTTCGCGCAGGCGCTGCGAATTGGAGGAATTCGGCGCCCCCATGACGATCATCGCCTCGACCGTCGGCGCCACCACCTTCACCGCCTCCTGGCGATTGGTGGTCGCATAGCAGATGTCCTGCTTGTGCGGTCCGACGATGCCGGGGAAGCGCTCGGTCAGGATCGCCACGATCTCGGACGTGTCGTCGAGCGACAGGGTGGTCTGGGTCGTATAGGCGAGCTGGCCCGCCGGCGGCGTCACGCTACGGGCGTCGGCGGCCGAGGTGACCAGCGTCACCGCGCCGTCGGGCAGCTGGCCCATGGTGCCGATCACCTCCGGATGGCCGGAATGGCCGATCAGCAGGACGTGACGGCCGCGCTTGTGATGGATCTCGGCCTCGCGGTGCACCTTGGTCACCAGCGGACAGGTGGCGTCGAGCGAGATCAGGTTCAGATCGGCGGCCGCCGCCGGCACCGACTTCGGCACCCCGTGGGCGGAGAAGATCACCGGGCGGGTGCGATCGGGGATCTCGTCGAGCTCCTCGACGAACACCGCCCCCTGCGCCTTCAGACTGTCGACCACGAAGCGATTGTGGACGATCTCGTGACGCACGTAGACCGGCGCCCCGTGCGCCTGCAACGCCAGTTCGACGATGCGGATCGCCCGGTCGACACCGGCGCAGAACCCGCGCGGCGCACACATCAGAACGTCGAGGACGGGCTTGTCCGTCATGGAGCGAAATCCCCTGTCGCCGGCCCCCACCGACGTGAGGGGAATAGAGGGAGCGCCTCCGCCCCTGTCAAGGACGCCGAGGGCCGCGGCGCCGCCTTTTCCCGCGCGACGCGGCACCGACGTCGCCTTTCCGCGTCGGCCCGGCGGGTGGGATCGGCGAAGCCGGTGGCGAGAGGGCGGCCGACCTGATAAAGGAGAGGCGGATTTCGATCGCGGTGGCGAAGGAGTTTCGGGTCAGATGCGTCTGCGTTCTTCCAATCTCGGCCGGTCGGCGCTCGCCGCCCTCGTCCTGGGTCCGGTCCTCGTCGCCTGCGGCTCGATGGACGGAATCGGCGCCAAGGTGCTGTCCGGCGGCGCCGAGCCGAAGGAGATGGACCCCAAGATCTGGGCCGCCACGCCGCTCTGCCCCGAGGTCACGATCCGCGACGGCACCGAGTTCATGCCGATATTCGACCCCACCAAGCCGGGGGACTTCGGATCGATCCGCTTCCAGGCCAACATCCAGCGTGTGGCGCGCGACTGCGACGACGTCTCCGGTCAGATCCGGGTGCGCGTCGGCGCCGCCGGCCGCGTCCTCTCCGGCCCGAAGGGCGCCGTCGGCGCGGTCACCGTCCCGGTCCGCGTGGTCGGCATGATCGGCGAGAAGGTGATCTATTCCAAGGTGGTGCCCACCACCGTCGATGTCCAGGCGCCGGATTTCTCGGCCCTGTGGTCGATCGTCGACGAGGGGATGCTGCTGTCGGTCCCCGACAGCCACGAAGTGTCGATCCTGGTCGGTCTCGACCCCAAGGGCGACACCAAGCCGCCGCGTCAACCGCACGGCCGTCGCCCCACCAAGGGGTGAGGCGCGCCGAAACCATGTCGCGAAACCGGCATGAATTCGCGTTTCGTGACGATTGACGCCCGACGGCGGCGTCTGTATCGCTGCTGAACCGGGGTGAAGTCGCGCCCCGGAGTCGGTCGCCTCGTGCGGCCGGAACTTGCCCCGGCGGGAGAGCTCGGACGTGCCACGGCACGGGCCGACGCCGAAGGAGAAACCGCCCCGGAAACTCTCAGGCCCAAGGGACCGCGGGGGCGAGCGACACTCTGGAAAGCAGCCGGGGACATGCGTCCCGCGGCTCACCGAAGGCGTAACCGGACGCGTGCCCATCGAGGCGAGCGACCGGGAAACTCTCAGGTACTTCCGACAGAGGGGGCGCGAACGGATCGACGAATCCGTTTGCCGCCCTACGAATCGGTCCATGATGGATCGACGGAAACCGGAGTTCGCGCGCCATGACCACGCCTTCCGAAACCGTGCTCGAGACCCCGCTCGCGGCCAGCCACGCGGCGCTCGGCGCCCGCATGGTGCCCTTCGCGGGCTATTCCATGCCGGTGCAGTATCCGAGCGGCATCCTCGCCGAACACAAGTGGACCCGCGAGCACGCCGGCCTCTTCGACGTCTCCCACATGGGCCAGGGCGCGCTGATCGGCCCCGATCACGCCACCACCGCCGCCGCCCTCGAGGCGATGATCCCGGCGGATGTGCTCAATCTCGCCCCCGGCCGCCAGCGCTATTCGCAGCTGCTGAACGAAGAGGGCGGCATCCTCGACGACCTGATGTTCTCGCGGGAAGACGGCGCCGACGGTCGCCTTCTCCTCGTCGTCAACGCCGCCTGCAAGGCCGCCGACTGGACCCACATCGCCGCCCGCCTGCCCGAGGGCGTCCGCCTGGAGACCTATGACGACAAGTCGCTGCTCGCGCTCCAGGGACCGGAATCGCAGGCCGTGCTGGAAGAGCTCGGCGCGAAGGTGTCGAGCCTGCGCTTCATGGATGTCGCCTCCGCCGAGATCGCCGGCATCCCGGTCCATCTCTCGCGCTCCGGCTACACCGGCGAGGACGGCTTCGAGATCTCGGTCGCAAATGCCGACGTCGTCCGCCTGTGGGACGCGATCCTCGGCGACGCCCGCGTCAAGCCGATCGGCCTCGGCGCCCGCGACAGCCTCCGCCTCGAGGGCGGCCTCTGCCTCTATGGCCACGACATCGACACGACCACCTCGCCGATCGAGGGCGCGCTCTCCTGGTCGATCCAGAAGCGTCGCCGCGAGGGCGGCGGCTTCCCCGGCGCCGCGCGCATCCAGCGAGAGCACGCCGAAGGCCCGAGCCGCATCCGCGTCGGCCTCCTGATCGCCGGCCGCCAGCCCGCTCGCGAGGGCGCCGAGATCGCGACGAAGGACGGCACCATCGTCGGCCGCGTCACCTCCGGCGGCTTCGGCCCGACGGTCGAGGGGCCGGTCGCCATGGGCTATGTGCCGCTGACGCTCTCCATGCCCGGCACCGATCTCGACATCCTGGTGCGCGGCAAGCCGCTTCCCGCTCGCGTCGTGGCGCTGCCCTTCGTTCCGGCCGGCTTCCGCCGCTGATCCCGAATTTCGTCGACGGCGAGCCCGTCGGCGCCCGATTTCCCTTTGCCTTCTCCGAGGAGACCGCAGTCATGAAGCTCTACACCAAGGACCATGAGTGGATCGCCATCGAGGGTGACGTCGCCACCGTCGGCATCACCGACTACGCCCAGTCCCAGCTCGGCGACGTCGTCTTCGTCGAGGTGCCGGAGGTGGGCCGGGCGCTCACCAAGGGCGGCGAGGCGGCCGTGGTCGAATCCGTCAAGGCGGCGAGCGAGGTCTACGCGCCGCTCGACGGCGAAGTGATCGAGGGCAATGCCGGCCTCGCCGACGATCCGGCGCTGGTCAACTCCGACCCGGAAGGCGCCGGCTGGTTCCTCAAGATGAAGCTCGCGGCCGGTGTCGACACCTCCGAGCTGATGGATCAGGCCGCCTACGAGGCCTTCGTCGCCAGCCTGTGACGGCACTGCGAGGCATCCTCCTCGCGAAGCGTGACTTCGAGCACGGCGCTCGCCCCACGGCCCCCTTCTCCCCTTGTGGGAGAAGGTGCCCGAAGGGCGGATGAGGGGTGAGTCTCCCCTCGGCCCGACCTCGAGACGATGCGATGCGGCTCCCGCCGCGCCCCCTCATCCGGCCCTGCGGGCCACCTTCTCCCGCGAGGGGAGAAGGGAAACCCGTGGCGGCGACCGAGTTTGGAACGACATGGTTTCGACTGGAGCAACGCTGCTTCCGATCTCGGATGGAGCCGAGCTCTCCGCACTCCCCCCTCCCCTCAGGGGAGGGGCAGGGGGTGGGGTGAGGGCCGCAGGCCATCGCCTCGGAGGATTCGGTCTTCGCCGAACTCAGGTGCCCGCCACGGGCGCTGAACCCCACCCGGCCCTTCGGGCCACCCTCCCCTCAGGGGAGGGAGATCCGTGGCGGCGATCCTGCCCATCCGGCGCACCGATCTCCGGCGCGCCGCACTCGATATCCCGACCGACCCCGACCCGAAGAGGGCCACTCCCATGCGCTACCTGCCCCTGACCGAGACCGATCGCGCCGAGATGCTGGCCCGGATCGGCGTTGAAGACATCGACGCGCTCTATGCCGACGTGCCGGCGGACGAGCTGCTCGATCATTTCCTCGACCTGCCGAAGGCCAAGGGCGAGATGGAGGTCGAGCGGATCATGAGCCGCTGGGCGGCCAAGAACACCACCGCCTCGACCGCGCCCTTCTTCGTCGGCGCCGGTGCCTACAAGCACCATGTGCCGGCGACCGTCGATCACCTGATCCAGCGTTCGGAGTTCCTCACCTCCTACACGCCCTATCAGCCAGAGATCACCCAAGGCACGCTCCAGGTTCTCTTCGAGTTCCAGACCCAGGTCGCCAATCTGATGGCGATGGAGGTCGCCAACGCCTCGATGTACGACGGCTCCACCGGTGCCGGCGAGGCCGTGCTGATGGCCCATCGCATCACCCGGCGGCGCAAGGCGGTGCTCTCCGGCGGGCTCCATCCCCATTACGCCGAGGTGATCGCCACCCTCTCCGACATGGCCTCCGACACGGTCGCCCGTCTCGCCCCCAACGTCGGCGGCGACGAGGACATCCTCGCGGCGATCGACGGCGAGACCTCCTGCGTGGTGGTCCAGTCGCCCGACGTCTTCGGCCGCATCGTCGATCTCGCCCCCATCGCCGAGAAGGCCCACGCCGTCGGCGCGCTGCTGGTGGCGGTCGTCACGGAAGTCGTGGCGCTCGGCGCCATCGAGCCGCCGGGTGCGCAGGGGGCCGACATCGTGGTCGCCGAAGGCCAGAGCCTCGGCAATCCGCTCGGGTTCGGCGGGCCCTACGTCGGCCTCTTCGCCGCGCGCTCAAAGCACGTGCGCCAGATGCCCGGCCGCCTGTGCGGCGAGACGGTGGACGCCGAAGGCAAGCGCGGCTTCGTGCTGACGCTCTCGACCCGCGAGCAGCACATCCGCCGCGAGAAGGCGACCTCGAACATCTGCACCAACGCCGGTCTCTGCGCGCTCGCCTTCTCCATCCACCTGACGCTGCTCGGCGAGGCGGGCCTCACCCGGCTCGCGGCGCTGAACCATGAAGCGGCCGTCGAGGTCGCCGAGGCGCTCGGCAACATCCCCGGCGTCGAGGTGCTCAACGACACCTTCTTCAACGAGTTCACGGTGAAGCTGCCGGTCGACGCCGCCGCGCTGGTCGAGAAGCTCGCGAAGGACGAGGGCATCCTCGCCGGCGTGCCCGTTTCGCGCCTGCTGCCCGGCGCCGGGCTCGACGATCTCCTGATCGTCGCCGTCACCGAATGCTCGACCGCCGACGACCGCGCCGCGCTCGTCGCCGCCATCTCCGAAGCGATCTGAGGGAGGATCACCCATGCTGAACGACAAGGGCCGTCCCACCCGCCCCGAGACCGCCGACGCCTCCGGTGCCGCCACCTTCACCGGCAATCGCGCCCTCGACGTCGAGGAGGCGCTGATCTTCGAGATCGGCCACACCGAGACGACCGGCGTCGATCTGCCCGCCCCGAAGGGCAAGGCGTCGCGCCTCGGCGCCCACGCCCGCAAGGCGCCGATCGACCTGCCCGGCCTCGCCGAGCCGGAGGCGGTGCGCCACTACGTGCGCCTGTCGCGCAAGAACTATTCGATCGACGCCGGGCTCTACCCGCTCGGCTCCTGCACCATGAAGCACAACCCGCG
>ERZ1645187.4560-NODE-4560-length-11120-cov-5.029101_pt1 | contig 11120 bp, 9 predicted proteins | sample MGYA00575352_ERZ1645187 | MGnify/ENA primary metagenome ERZ1645187 (study PRJEB40837, sample SAMN11349314) | freshwater sediment metagenome | isolation source: river sediment | host: Sediment | place: India: Wazaribad , New Delhi | collected 2017-02-21 ... | reverse complement strand
GATTGACGTGGTTTGAGAAGTCAACCTGGGTCTGCACGCAAATGCGCACACCCAACAGGCCGATCATTCCGTAGAGAACGGTTGCCGCACCGCCGAGGACGCCCGGGGGAATGGTTGCAATGATGGCTCCGAACTTGGGCATCATTGACAGAGCGAGGGCGGTAAACGCGGCGATCAAGTATGCCGCGGAAGAGTAGACGCGGGTTGCGGCCATAACCCCGATGTTTTCCGCGTATGTTGTGGTCCCAGAGCCGCCACCTGAGCCAGCCAGCATCGTGGAAATGCCATCTGCAAACAGGGCGCGCCCGGTCATGTCATCAAGGTTCTCCCCCGTCATTGCGGCCACGGATTTCACGTGTCCCACGTTCTCGGCAATCAACACGAACACAACCGGGACAAATAGACCCAGGGTTGACGGGTCGAAAGCCGGCGCCGTGAAGTGTGGCAGACCAATCCAAGCCGCCTCGCCAATTGCTGAAAAGTCAACCTGGTTCTGTAGGAGGGCGGCCCCGTAGCCGATGAGGACGCCAAAGAGGATCGAAAGGCGACCTATGATCCCTTTGAAGAGGACTGTGATGAGGATGATTGACACGATGGTGATGACCGCGGTCAATGCACCTTCTTTGACCCAGTTCCACGCGGCAGGGGCCAGGTTGAACCCGATCAGTGCGACGATAGCGCCAGTCACCACCGGGGGCATGACGACGTCAATCCACCGTGCTCCGGCAAAATGCACCACGACCCCAACTAGGGCGAGCGTGGCACCGGTTGCAATGATGCCACCCTGCGCGTAGTTGGCTCCCAGGCTGGAACTGACCGCCAAGATCGGCGCGATCAGGGCGAAAGAAGACCCGAGGTACGAGGGGATGCGACCCGAGGTGATCAGGAAGAAGAGGATCGTACCAATGGCCGTGAAGAACAGTGTCGTATTGGGTGGGAACCCTGTCAGAAGGGGAACAAGGAACGTGGCGCCGAACATGGCGACCACGTGCTGCATGCCGATACCTGTGGTTCGACCCCATGAGAGCCGCTCGTGTGGAAGAACTACCTCTCCCGGCCCAACTTTTGCTCCATCACCATGAAGCTGCCACTTGAAGAGGGGTTTCTTAGCAACCATCAAATGCTCCGATCAGTCGTTTGTGCGGATCTCGCCGCAGCCACACCGGCCGGAATACCACCATATTCGATAGTCTCTGTTGTGACCCTGTGCCTCATCACATGCCGACCAGGATTGCGGAAGTGCCCGGAGTTGGGCGATTATTGACCAGGCTGTTTCCTAATTTGGAGTTGAAATGTCGCGCGAAGAGCTGGAAGCCGAGGCCTCGAGCCCAAACACCTCTCCGGCGCGCCTTCAAGAGCTTGCCAACACGTATCCGAAACTGCGCCCACTGATCGCTATGAATCCCACCGCTTACCCCGCGTTGGTGCAGTGGCTGGCAGATTTTGACGATCCGGCGATCAACGTGGCATTGGCACAGAGAACTGCGGCTACCAGTTCTTCGCGCGGAGGCCCTCGCCGAGTCTCCGTGATGGGGCGTAGCGACGAAGCGTCACTGCCGGCCGCAGCTGCTCTACCTATCGCCTCGGAACCTGTGCGGGTCGGCGAGCCTATCGCTGAGCCGTCACAACCGTCCACTCAGACCGGGGAGCTTGGCGTCACAGAGAAGCCAGCAAACCCAAACAAGACGCCACTGATCATTGTGGGTGTCCTCTTAGCTGTCGTAGCCGTAATTCTCATGGCTCTACTTTTTGGCGGCGGCGATAAAGATAGTCCTGCAAATGGCGGCGACCAGTCCGACTCCGCTGCCGCAGCCGCCTCAGAAGATCAGGAGGCCGCCCCAGATTCGCAGGATGAAGCAGTCGACAACTCGCAGGATAGCGCTGCGGAGGACGCGGATGAAACCATCGCATATCCCGCTCCAGCCACCGCGCTGGTGAGCGATCATTTCGTGTCACCCAGTGGGAACATCGCCTGCAGACTCGGTTCCGAGGGCGTAACGTGCACCATCAATGCCCACGCTTTTGCCGACCCTGCTTTGCCCTCCTGTGGGGCTGGGCCGACATCCCTCACAGCAACTCGCGCGACTGCGGATCTGGACTGTAGTGCCTCGCAGGTCTCAGGGTCGGGAGCAACAAGCCTGGCGTACGGGGACTACGCGACCTACGAGACTTTTGCCTGCCGATCGACGGAGTCTGGAATAGCCTGCTGGAACATGGTTTCCGGGGTTGGATTCGGAATTGCGCGCGGTGGCTACCAGATTTCACTGACAGGTCCTATCGACCCGAACAACTTCCCCTGGAACTAGCAGCCCTTAGGCGCCTTCCTTGAAGTGCCGTGCAAAACCTTTGATCACCGAGGCGGCAGCGTGGGTACCCGACGTGTATCGACCTGCGGCAACCAGGGCCTCAACGTCACCAAAACCCGTATCTCCCGCATCCTCGAAAGCTTGCGCCTTGCTTGAGATCAGGCCCGCATCTAGTTCCGGGTTGAACTGGGTCGCATAGACGTTCTCACCATGGCGAACGATCTGAATCGGAGCGTAGAGTGAGCGCGCCAATCTCACTGACCCTTCAGGCAACTCATCAATCGCCTCACTGTGATTGGCGTAGGCAATGAACACAGCCGGGGATTCAGAAAGAATGGGGTCCTTCTTGCCCTCGTCTGTGAGTTCAATATCTACCAGTTCGGCAAACTCGGCGTTGGTCGCAGATACGTCTGCGCCAAGGACTTCACCAAGAACCGTCATCGCGGTGCCTGTTGCCAAGAGAGGGGTGCCAGCCTCTAGGAGCTGGGTGAAGAGATCACTCAGTTCAGCGCGCACGTCCTGTTGGGTTTGCGAGACGTAGAGGTCGTCAGACGCCCCTCCGTACGGCGAGCCCGCCACGAACACACCTGCGTAGTCTTTCGGCTCGATTGGTGGCAAGCCCAGCAGGTCAAACTCTGCCAGCTCTAACTCATCACGCTCCAGTCCAGACGCGCTCAAGTAGGCTTGGTATTCGGTGTCAAGGGCTTCTTCTTCCCCACGGGTGGAGACCAACAGAAATGGCTTCATAAAAGCCAGCTTAGCCGCGATCCAGCACCCACCACCCGACAACCGGCTATCAGCGGATGATCAGGGTGTCGAAGCCAAGCTCCCCAAGCCGCTCCTGGGCCTCCTCATCCATCCACCCCACCTCGGGAAGAGCGTGTGGAGTGGAGGCGGGATAACGGTAGCGTTGCAGGGCGAACGTCCTCGTCCCCCGTTCCCGCGCCCATGCCGCTACCTGCTGCCCGTATCCGACTAGGTCTCCCCCGGGTGCCAATCCCGGCCACAGTGTCAGGCGAACTTCGTGGTCGACTTCCCCATGTTCGACGAGGCCGCCCAGCGACTCTTCAGCCTTGTCACCACCCCCACGCCCGGTCGCCAGCGGGTAGTCTTCCGGCAACGCTTTGATGTCGAGGCCGACCCAGTCAAGCAAACCGTCCTCAAGCAGGGCTTGAAGCGCCCTCGGATAGGCACCGCCCGCGTGAAGTCCCGTGAGGAACCCCCGTCCTCGTACCTGCTTCAGGGCTTCCGCAAGCGCGCCGGAGGACGCCTGCATGAGTGCCTCTCCCCCTGAAAAAACAACCCCATCAAGGAGCCCAACGCGAGAGTCGAGAATGTCGAGGACGTCCCCCCACTCGACAGACCCACTGGCCCGTGGATCAAGGATTTCCGCATTGTGGCAGTACGGGCACCTCCAGGGGCACCCCTGGAGAAACACGACCGCAACGAGCTTTCCCGGCCAGTCGACCGTTGAGAAGGGGACGAATCCGGCGATGTTGAGTTCGCTCAAGCGAAGGCGACCTCCTTGAAGGGGACGCGTTCCGCATGCTCTCCCTTCTTGCCGATGTTGAATGAGGAGACGGGGCGGAAGTACCCCATGACCCGCGTCCACACCTCACATTCTTGGGGTTCCCGGTCGGGGAACTGGGTGGCGCACTTCGGGCAGGTGGGCTGTTCGCCCTCAAGGTATCCGTGGCGCGGGCAGATCGAGAATGTCGGCGTGATCGTGATGTAAGGCAGCCGGAACGTAGTCAGTGAGCGGCGCACCATTTCCTTGCAGGCCTCGCCACTTGTCATGCGTTCACCCATGTAGAGGTGGAGGACGGTGCCACCTGTGTACTTCCCTTGCAGCTCTTCCTGCTCCATCAGCGCCTGGAACGGGTCATCCGTGTAGCCAACGGGCAACTGTGACGAGTTGGTGTAGTAGGGCTGGTCGTATGTTCCCGCCTGGATGATGTCGGGGTACTGCTTGCGGTCTTCCTTCGCGAAGCGGTAGGTGGTGCCCTCAGCTGGTGTGGCCTCAAGGTTGTACATGTGTCCCGTGGACTCTTGCAGTTCCACCATGCGGTCGCGAACGTGGTCGAGGACGCGGACCGCGAACGCGTGCCCCGCCGGGGTCGTGATGTCGTCGAGGTCGTTCGTGAAGTTGCGGATCGCCTCATTCATCCCGTTGACACCAAGTGTTGAGAAGTGGTTGTCGAGCGTGCCCAGGTAGTGGCGGGTGAAGGGGAAAAGCCCCCCGTCCATCTGCTCCTGAATGACTTCACGTTTGGTTTCCAGTGTTGCGGCACCAATGTCGATGAGGCGGTCAAGTTCCGTGATAAATCCGCCCTCGTCCCCCTTGTATTCGTATCCCAGTCGCGCCAGGTTGATGGTGACAACCCCGATGGATCCCGTGAGTTCAGCGGATCCGAACAGGCCGTTACCCCGCTTCAGCAGTTCGCGCAGGTCCAGCTGCAGTCTGCAGCACATCGAACGAATCATTCCGGGGTCGAGGTCGGAGTTGATGAAGTTCTGGAAGTAGGGCAGTCCGTACTTGGCCGTCATCGCGAAGAGCCGATCGGCATTGGGGCTGTCCCATTCGAAATCTTTGGTGATGTTGTAGGTGGGGATTGGGAAGGTGAAGATACGCCCTTCGCTATCTCCCTGCTGCATGACATCCATGAAAGCCTGGTTGATCAGGTCCATTTCGGCCTGCAGGTCACCGTATGTGAAGTCGCAAACTTCCCCGCCGATCAGCGGGTGTTCGTCGACAAGGTCGCTCGGGCAAGTCCAGTCAAACGTTAGGTTGGTGAACGGACACTGGCTTCCCCACCGGCTTGGAACGTTGAGGTTGAAGATCAGTTCCTGCATGTTCTGGCGGATCTCTTCGTACGTCATGGAGTCCAGTCGAACGAAGGGCGCCATGTAGGTGTCGAAGGAGGAGAATGCCTGCGCACCTGCCCACTCATTCTGCAGGGTGCCCAGGAAGTTGACGATTTGCCCTGAGGCTGAGGAGAAGTGCTTCGGCGGGCATGACGCGATAGCGCCGGGAACGCCGTTGAATCCTTCTTCCAGCAGGCGTCGCAGGGACCAACCGGCGCAGTAGCCAGAAAACATGTCGAGGTCATGGATGTGCAACGCCCCGCTGCGGTGCGCGACAGAAGCTTCAGGCTGGTAGCACTTCTCTAGCCAGTAGTTGGCGATCATCTTCCCCGCTACGTTGAGGATCATTCCCCCCAGCGAGTATCCCTGGTTGGCGTTGGCGTTGACGCGCCAGTCGGAACGCCCCAAGTACTCATCAATCGTTGTCAGTGCATCAACATTGGTGCCTGCCATAGTCGGCTCCTCTTCAGTGGACACGATCCGCGTAAAGCACACGCAAGGTCGCTACAGAATGATCTTTTTGTGGAAGTTTTGGGCTAAATCCCGGCCCTCTGCCAGAACCCAAACTAACGCTACACCACTACATATAGTGTGCGACACGCGGGGAGACACTACATATCGTGTTTTTGTCCAAAAATGGGCACACCAATTCCGCAAGCTCCTAGGACCTTGGTCTGCAACCCTAATTTCCTGCCAGGTGGTCCACACCAAGCACACTCAGGGACGAAACTGCAAAGACTAGAACTGTTGAAAACACGGCAAGAAACACTCCGGGCTGCACCGTGACAGCTAACTCTGTGATCTGCATCGCACTAACCGGTTGGCCTATTTCCGTCCTCGACCCCCATGCCATCAGCGCCACGCCAATGGCAGAAACCACCAGGGCCAACCACGCCAAGACAGCAGGAGAACGCCCTCGGAAGTGGTCGTTGAACGGTCGCCACTCCGACGGCACAACCAACAGCGCCACGGCCGTTGCAACCAGGATCCCGGCCAGTACGTCGCTGAGGCGATGCCACCCCAAAGAAAGCACCGTCACCCCAACGAATGCGATCGCCACCCACGCAACCCCACCCGCAACTGACTTCCACCTCTGCGGAACCGCGGCAATCAGAGCCAGACCCACGGAGGTGGCCAGGGTGACGTGACCGGATGGGAACGAGTTCGCCAGAGAATGACCCACTTCCATGTCGGGTCGAACCAAAAGGTACTTGAGCATCTGCGTCGCACCGTTCGACACAACAAGCAGAGCAACGATGCGCACCAACAGGGCAAACCGCTTCCTCAACAACACCGTGACTATCAGGATCAGCGCGAACAGTAAAAGTGCAGGTATGGAAGCCAGTGTGTGCAGAACTGTCCGCGCCACGTCTTGGAACGGCATGTGCGCCTGGAATGAGTACATGATCAGGGTGTCCAACCACTGGCCCGTGACCGTGAAAAGCGAGAGATAGGCCAGCGCCACAATGGACACCACCGCAGTGACTGCTGCCAGACCGCGAAAACGCAGCACACGTCGAGCAAAGGCAGCGATGTGTTGCTCCCGGCTCTGCTCGGACACCTCAATCTCCCAACCATTTACTGTTCGCTACCTACTGAATCTTCCACCCAATAGCGTTAGTGTGGTGTGACTGACGAAATGGGAAGGGGGAAGGATGCCAACACCACGTCCAGTAAGTATGCAACGGATTCGGGGTGCATTCGACTCTCTACACATGCCTTTCCAAGAGGTTGGCTCCGGCCTGTGGCAGCAGGTGCAAGCCACCCACGTTGTGTGCGGGACGGTCGAGGGCGGGAAGATTCTTTGTTTCAAAGGCACCTCCACTAGGACTTACACCGCAGATGAGGACCTGGTCCAACTGGGCTACTTCGTCACCATGTCCAACCGGAATCGCGCCTTCCCAAAGGCATACATCGAGGCTCTTGAGACGCCCGGGAAGTACACCGTGGGGGCTGAGACATGTCGTCTCATTACATCGGGTTTGAGTGAAGCCCAGTTCAATGACTTCTTAGAACATGCCTTCCTGGTCCTCACCTCTTTCTTCCAAGAATTTGAGGGATCCGCAGTCGCACAGGCGGGGGTGAGAGACGATGACTGAGACGACGCTGCACTCCGCGCCCGAAGGCAAGGAAGACCCGTACCCCGTGTCGATGTCCCGAGTGAAGGCAGCACTCGCAAAACTTCAGCCGCAACCCGACCTCAGCGGTGTTGCGGACGAGGGCGGTACGGTGCAGGTCGGTGACAGGACCTATAGCATTTCCTTTTTTGGGCGCCGCGACTACCTTTCTGTTCGGTCAAACTGGGATCCGAACCCACAGAGCTCTGCCCGCAGCCTGTTTCGGGCCGTCAACTCTTGGAATAGATTCCGCCACTTTCCAACCGCTTACGTTGATCGTAAGAAGGATGATTCGTTCACCGTTGTCGCAGACATGGTCATTCACTGCCGCCACGGGCTCTCCGACTTGCAGCTCGATGAAGAAGTTGCCCATGCAATACCGTGTTGCGCGCAAGCAATCGACTACGTGCAATGGGCATATGAGCAGATGCAAAGCGACCAGTGAGCGACGCTTCCTCTCGCCAACCCTCCGCCCTGGTCAACTACCTCCGCACTGCCGGAGCGCGGGACCAGAGGCTGCTCCACGTTGAAGAGATCCCCGGCAGAAGCGCATCGCGGGCGCCGTGGCCCGACTTCATTCACCCCGAAGTCGTCAGCGCATACAGCGCCGGTGGCGCCAGCTCTCTGTGGTCCCACCAGGAAGAGGCTCTCCGCCAGCTCCATGCCGGAAAGCACGTTGTCATCGCGACGGGCACAGGATCTGGCAAGTCGTTGCCGGCTTGGGTGCCAATCCTCTCCGACCTCATGGACACTGCTGGCGACACGTCGCTTGCGGGCTACCGCAGCAGGCCTTCAGCCCTCTACCTGGCCCCGACCAAGGCTTTGGGTGCCGACCAGTTGGAATCCCTCAACAAGGTGGCAGCACTCTTATCAGAGCCGATACACATTTCCGCCGCTGACGGTGACACTGCCACCGAGGTGAAGAAGTGGGCGCGGGCCCACGCTGACGTTGTCCTTTCCAACCCGGACTATGTTCACCACGTTCTGCTTTCCGGCCATGAAAGGTGGACGCGGTTCCTGCGTTCGCTGCGTTACATCGTGGTGGACGAACTGCACTACTGGCGGGGTGTCACGGGTTCACACGTTGCGCTGATCCTGCGTCGCCTGCTCCGCATCGCGAGGAGCTTGGGCGCAGACCCGCAGGTCATCATGCTTTCCGCGACAGTGCGCAATCCAGAAGAGCTGGCACAGCGGATGGTCGGCGCAGACAATGTCGCAGCGATTACCAACGACGGGTCACCCGCTGCGCCTAAGACCCTGGCGTTCTGGCAGCCCGCCCTCAGCCCAGCAGAGAAAACCAAACTTGAGTACGCGGGTGATGAGAATGCGCCCGCTTACCCCATTCCCGCCCTGCGCATCAGCCCGTGGACTGAGGCAGCGAACCTTGCGGCCGCCTTCATTGAGCGGGACGCCCGAATGCTGACGTTCGTTCTCTCCCGCTACGGGGCCGAGGCCGTGGCATCACAAACCCAAGATCGCCTGGAGCGGATGGGTTCGTCACGGGCTCACAGGGTCAGTCCTTACCGTGGCGGGTATCTGCCCGAGGAGAGGCGCGAACTGGAAAAGCAGTTGCGTGAGGGCGTCCTGCAGGCCGTTGTCACCACCAATGCCTTGGAGCTCGGTATCGACATTTCCGGCCTCGACGCCACCATCACCTGTGAATGGCCCGGGTCGCGCGCCTCGCTCATGCAACAGGTTGGGCGGGCTGGCCGTTCGGGTCGCAGCGGTGTCAGTGTTTTTATTGCTGGTGAGAACCCTTTGGATAACTACCTGGTGCACCACCCTGACGAGGCCCTCGCCGAAGTGGAAGCGAACGTCCTCGACCTGACGAACCCTTACGTTTTGTCACCTCACCTCTGCGCGGCAGCGGCAGAGAAGCCGCTCCAAGAAGAAGACCTACAGCTGTTTGGCCTCACCAGCACCGCGCTGCTGGACGCCCTCTCTGAGCAGGGTTACCTGTGGAAGCGCCCGACCGGTTGGCACTGGAACTACTCGCTGACCATAAACCCTCACGACCTCACTGATATCCGCGGTGGCGGCGGGGACGTCCAGGTTGTCGACATCAAGACTGGGGCGGTTATTGGCACAGTCCCAGAAGACAAGGCTGATGCTGAGGTGTTTCCCGACGCGATCTACATCCACCAGGGCAAGACTTTCCACGTCCTCGAACTCTCTGGAGTGAACGCACCTGGGGAGGGGCGTCGCCCCCAGCGTGTGGCAGTGGTGGAGCGCGTTTCCACCCCACTACGAACCCGAACTGGGCGCCATTCGGATGTCAAGATTCTCAAAGAGACCCGTACTTGGACGTCCGAGGACGGCTTGGTGGAATGGCACGTCGGCGAAGTGGAGGTTTCCTCCCGGGTCACTGACTACGACCTTCTTCGCCTTCCTCATATGGAATTCATTGCCAACTATGAACTGTCTCTGCCGCAGCGCATCCTGCCAACCATGTCGACCTGGTACACGCTGAAGCCCGGGGCGCTCACCGTCGCGGGCATTGAGGGTCCGGATGTTCCCGGCGCACTGCACGCAGCCGAACATGCCGCAATTGGCATGCTGCCCCTGGTGGGAACGTGTGACCGTTGGGACCTGGGCGGACTGTCGATTGCGGAACACAGCCAGACGAACCTCCCGACCGTGTTTGTCCACGATGCCCTGCGCGGCGGCGCCGGTTACGCGGAGTACGGATTCCGTCACGCAACCGAGTGGATCAAGATGACCGCCCAGGTTGTTGCGGATTGCCCGTGCGAGGACGGGTGCCCGTCCTGCATCCAGTCACCCAAGTGCGGCAACCGCAATGAGCCACTCTCAAAGCGCGGCGCTCTGGCCCTTCTGACGTTCTTGGCAGAGCGCAGCCCGGGTACCCGCTAGCTGCCCGCCCGGGCCGGCGGGGGCAAATCCGCTAACTTCACTGTTGTGGCGCCGTTTCGCTGTTATTTTGCCGGATTTCACGCCACAACAGTGAAGTTAGCGGCAATCATCCATCGGCCAGCAGCCCCGCGACAAACTCTGGGTTAGCACCGATGTGACCACCAACGCGGACCCATTCCCCGACGCGGCGCAGTCGCCTCATCCAAGCGGTTACCCGTCACGACCTGTCACAAGCAAGTCAGAGCCTTCCGCCGTGAGTAGCGGCAGCTCTATCGTCGCGCCCAAAACACTCGTGTAGCTGGTCAACCCAGCAGACGCTGCGGTGAACGAAACAATGTCGTCCTCAAGTAGCTTCTGGGGCGTCTCCCCGGACACCATGAGCATCACGGTGTCTTCCCAGAAGACCCTGGAGTATCCCTGGTCTGCTGTGATGTTGATGCGATAGCCGCTTGTTGTCCCTGAGGCCCCAAGAGTCTGGATGATCTTGCCTTCAAACCGGAAGTACTGACCGATCAGCGTGTCTCCGGCTCGAAACAGATCCTCGTAGCCAATAGGCTGCGCGGCACTCTTCTTCTGCGCAATCTCAGCTTCAAGCCTTTCCTTCTCTGCGGCAATCCGCGCTTCTTCGTCAGCCTCCTTCTTGGCTGCGACCGAATCATCAACAGCCGCAACAAGAGCATCAAGGGTGACGGTTTGCGCCCGAAGACTCTCAGTCTCGTTGGAGATCCGCGAAGTCAACGCCTCTGCCACCTCCACTTCGTCGTTCACCACCTCCACTGCGTCGCCACTTACTTCTAGGTCTGGCGTGTCCATGCCACTCATCAGGTCTCCCTACTGGTTGTTGTCCTGTTGGACGAGGTCGAAACTTCAGGAAGACCAACACTAAGACCACTAGCCGCAGTTCCCAGCCACCTCTATCGATAAGCCCTCTTATCACTTGTTCCCTTACCTAGGCGAGCAG
>ERZ1645187.4559-NODE-4559-length-11122-cov-7.717990_pt1 | contig 11122 bp, 12 predicted proteins | sample MGYA00575352_ERZ1645187 | MGnify/ENA primary metagenome ERZ1645187 (study PRJEB40837, sample SAMN11349314) | freshwater sediment metagenome | isolation source: river sediment | host: Sediment | place: India: Wazaribad , New Delhi | collected 2017-02-21 ... | reverse complement strand
AGGCCGAGGCAATTGCCCGGTCTACCGCGAAATGCCTTGAGCTGGGCGTGCCGCTGTTGTCGATCGTGATCGGTGAAGGCGGATCGGGCGGGGCTGTGGCCTTTGCCACGGCCAACCGCATCGCCATGCTGGAACATTCGGTCTATTCGGTCATTTCGCCCGAAGGCTGCGCCTCGATCCTGTGGAAGGATGCCGAAAAGATGCGCGAAGCGGCAGAGGCGCTGCGCCTGACCGCGCAAGACCTGCAAAAGCTGGGCGTGATCGACAGGATCATCAAGGAACCCGTCGGCGGGGCACAGCGCGGCCAGAAGGAAACCGTCGAGGCGGTGGGCAAGGCGATCGAGGCGATGCTGGCCGAAACTTCGGGCAAGAAACGGTCCGAGATCCTCAAGGACCGCCGTCAGAAGTTCCTTAACATGGGTGCCAAGGGTCTGGCGGCCTGACAGCAGCCCCTCTCTGACAGTCCCTCGTCGTCGGCTGCGCCGCTCCTCGGGGGGCGCGGCCCCGACGAGAAGCCGGAGGCGCCCGAGGAGGTTTCAGCCCCGGAACCCCGCCTCGGCCATCAGGTTGTTGGAGGCCGTTTCGACCTCGGCCTCCAGCCGCGCCATGAAATCGCGTACGGGCAGACCCTGCTCGATCCGCGGCAGGAATTCCACCACCGCCACCCCGGGCTTGCGCAGGATGCCGCGCTTTGGCCAGAACAGGCCGACATTGGCCGCCACCGGCACGCAAGGCTGGCCAAGCTGCTCATACAGCAGGCCACTGCCCACCTTGTAGGGCTTTGACACCCCTGGCGCGACCCGCGTGCCCTGCGGATAGATGATGAGCTGGCCCGGAAAGGCCGTGCCCGCCTGCACATCAGCCTTCATCTTTGAAATCGCAGCCCCCCGGGCGCCCCGGTCCACCGGCACGCAGCCGATGCGCAGGGCATATTGGCCCAGGAACGGCGTCCACAGCAATTCGCGTTTCATGATGAACTTGCCGCGCGGCACGGCATTGTAGATCATGATGATGTCGAGAAAGCTTTGATGCTTGGCCGCGATCAGCACCTCGTCGGTCGGGGGCGTGCCGCGCACCTCGGTCCGCAGGCCACACAACAGGCGCAGGGTGATCAGCACCCAGGCGCAGAACACATGGCAGGCGCGCACCGCGGCGTTGCGGGAAAACAGCGCGAAGGGGGCAAAGACCACCGCGATCACCGCCATGGCCAGATACATCTGGATGATGAAGATCAGCGACATTACCCAGCGGATGGCCAGCATCAGGTCAACTCCCGAAGTTTGCGGAAGGCCGCCGCGCGGGTGGCCAGAAAGGCGACAAGCGCCGCAAGGGGCGGCAGGGCAAAGGGCCACAGCCAACCAAGGCCCTGAAATCCAAGCCCTGTCAGAAAGCCTCCGGCGTCATTGGCCGAGGGCAGAAGGAGAACCCCGATCAGCCCGGCCAACGCCCCCAGCGCCGCGCCGCCAGCCGCCCGCAGGGTGAACCGCCGCACGAAGGCCCGCGCGATATAGGCATCGCGCGCGCCCACCAGACGCAAGACGCGGATCACCTGCGCATTGGCCGCCAGTGAGGCATTGGCCGCCAGCGTGATCATCGCCGCCATCGTCGCCCCGATTAGCCCGATCGACAACAGCCCCAGCAGCCGCAACCGCGCGGCCGCCACTGCCATCGGCGCACGCCAGCGGGTGTGATCGTCCAGCACCGCGCCGGGGGCTTCGGCCGCCAGACGCTGGCGCAGGCCCACGCCATCATAGCCCGCGCCATCCTCGACCACTTCGATCAGCCGCGGCAAGGGCAGGGCATCCACCGGCAGGTCAGGGCCGAACCACGGTTCCAGCAGCGCGCGCTGCTCGTCCTCGGTCAGGGCGCGCGCACTGGCAATGCCGGGGGTCGTGGCCAGAAGGTCAAGCACCGCCTTCACCTGCAGCTCGATCTGGTCCTCGGGCGCCGAAAGCCGCACTGTCGCCGTGCGCTCCAATGCACCCGACCAGCGTTCTGCCAGACGGCCCGAGGCCAGCGACAAGGCCAGCGCAAACACGGCCAGAAAGGTCATCGCGCCAGCGGTGAACAGGGTCAGCCAGGCCGTCGGCCCCGACGGCGGCACCACGGCATCGGCGGGCTCGGCAGGCAAGAGGCGGGAAAGGAAGGCAGGCGCGTTCACAGGTCGGCCCCCGCCAGTTGCACCCGCCGCTTGGCGATGCGCAAGACGCGCGCCGGCACCTGTGCCTTGGCCTGCCGGATCAGGTTCAGATCATGCGTTGCCACCAGCACCGTCTTGCCCATGCGGTTCAACTCGACCAGGAGGGTCAGCAGCCGCAGCGACATCTCCCAATCCAGATTGCCCGTCGGCTCGTCGGCCAGAATCACATCGGGCCCCATGATGACTGCCCGCGCCAGCGCCGCCCGCTGCCGTTCGCCCCCCGAGAGCGAGGGCGGCAGGGCATGGGACAGCCGCTCCAGCCCGACCCAGGCCAGCAGGTCGCGCACATCCGCCGCCCCCTGCCTGCCCGCAACCGTCAGCGGCAGTTCGACATTGGCCGCCAGCGGCAAGTGATCCAGAAACTGGCAATCCTGATGCACAACCCCGATCCGCCGGCGGGTCATCGCCACATCGTCGCGCGACAGGCCTGTCACGTCGCGGTCAAACAGCGTCACATGGCCCGCCGTCGGATAGAGTTCGGCATAGCACAGCTTGAGAAAGGTGCTCTTGCCCGCGCCCGAAGGCCCGGTCAGGAAATGGAAAGACCCCGGCGCAAGACGCAGCGAGATGTCCGAAAGCAACTCGCCCCCGCCGTAATTGTAAGCCACATTTTCAAAGGCGATCACGCCAACCCCTCGAAGCATCAGCCCGGTTTCGCCCGGATACTCGCCGAAGGGCGCACGGGTTTCAATCGGCCCCGTCCCTGTTTCTCTGACAAAGGCTTGGACTGGACCGATATCGTTGTTACAACACCGGCACAGAGACGATTAACCCGTGGCCGGATGGTTCAGGATGCGCCTTGTTTGCCCAAATTGCGATGCGGAATACGAGGTGGACGTCTCGGCCATCCCCGAGTCCGGGCGCGACGTGCAATGTTCGAACTGCGGGCATGGCTGGTTTCAGCTGCCCCCGGGCCTTGAAGAAGAGCTTGCCGCCGAGGAGGCGCTGTTCGAACCGCCACCGCCGCCCGCAGAGCCCCCCCCTGCCGACGCGCCGGACGAGGATCTGCCACCGCCCCCTGCGGCTGCCCCCGCCGTCCCCCGGGCGCTGGATGAAAGCCTCTTGGCCGTCCTGCGCGAAGAGGCCGAACGCGAGGCGAATGCCCGCCGGTCCGAATCCCCACCCGTGATCGAAACCCAGGTCGAACTGGGCCTTGCCGATCCGATGCCCGAACCGGCCGCGCCCGAACCGGCGTGGGCTGAACCCTCCGCCGCGGCCCCCGTCGAGTCCGATCCGGTGGCCGACCGCATCGCGCGGATCAAGGGCGTCGCGCCCGCCGCTGCGACCCGGCCCACCTCGCGCCGCGAGATGCTGCCCGAGATCGACGAAATCAACACCACCTTGCGCGCAGCGTCTGAACGGCGAGGCGGCGAGGCCGGGGCGGTTGCCAACAGCCTGCCCGGCGCCGGGGCGTCCTCGTTCCGCAGCGGCTTTCTTCTGATGATCCTGGCCGCGCTGGTGGTTCTGGCGCTTTACGTCATGGCTCCGAAACTGGCCCAGCAGATCCCGGCCGCCAAGGGCGCGCTTGAGAGCTATGTCGGCATGATCGACGGGCTGCGTCTGTGGCTAAACGGCTTGCTGCGCGGATAGGTCGGCGCGGCTTTCAGGCTTACCAGCGGTCCAGCGCCGCCTCGTCGGCCTCTTTGGCCGCCACCCATTCCACGCCGTCCGCGCCGATTTCCTTTTTCCAGAACGGCGCACGGGATTTCAGGTAGTCCATCAGGAATTCCGCCGCGGCAAAGGCATCGGCCCGATGCGGGGCGGCGGTGGCCACCATCATGATCGGCTCGCCCGAGCGCAACAGCCCATGGCGATGGATCACCAGCGCATCCACCAGGGACCAGCGTGACATGGCCTGATCCATGATCGCGCCGATCGCCTTTTCGGTCATGCCGGGATAATGTTCGATCTCCATCGCCGACAGCCGGCCCGCATTGTCGCGCACCAGCCCGGTAAAGGTGACAACCGCCCCGGCCCCCGGCACCGACGCGGCGAAGGCATTGGCCTCAGCCCCCAGATCGAACGCCTCTGCCTGCACCGAAAGCCGCATCTCAGCCTCCTGTCATCGGCGGAAAGAACGCCACTTCGCGCGCGCCTGCAAGTGGCGCGTCAAACCCCGTCAACTGCTGATCCACGGCCACCCGCAGGCTGGTCTTGTCGGCAAAGGCCAGCGCATGCCCGTCCGAGCGCGCCTCGAGTTCGGCCACCAGATCGGCCACGGTCGCAGCGGTGCTTTCCACCCGCTCGCGGTTGGTGCCGATGCGTTCACGCAGCCAGGCGAAATACAGAACGTCGATCATTTGTCATCCCGCAGATAGGGCAGCGACTTGCGGAAATACTCCCACCCGGTCAGCGCCGTCAGAAAAGCGGCGACCCACATCAGAACCAACCCGGCATCCCCCGCCAGCGAGGCGCAATCGCGCTGACCACAGGCGCGCACCGGATCGGCCAGACCTGCGGAAACCGCATCGGCATATTGTTCGGGCGTCATGCCCTTCATGGCAACGCCGTTCAGATATTCCAGTCCGGTCCCCAAGAACATGATGGCAATCGCCACCATCTGCGCCGTGGTTTTCCACTTGGCGAGTTTGGTGACCTTCAGCGTCCCCGCAGAGGCACCCAGAAACTCGCGCAGGCCCGAGACAAAGACCTCGCGGAACAGAATCACCGCCGCCGGAAGGATCAGCCAGGGGTTCATGCCGTTGTAGCCGGTGATGACCATGATCGCGATGACCACCATGGCCTTGTCGGCGATCGGGTCCAGCATCGCGCCGAACTTCGATTCCTGCTTCCAAAGCCGCGCAAGATAGCCGTCGAACCAGTCCGTCACCGCCGCCACGATGAACAGCGTCAGCGCGAACCAGTCGGCCCAGGGGCGGTGGAAATACAAGAACATCACCGCCACGCCGGGGGCGGCCATCAGGCGCAGGACAGTCAGCGTGTTGGGCAGGTTCCATGTCATGCCCGAAGTGTTAGCGAAACCTCGGGCCGGGGGGAAGGGGCGGCGGCAAGCCGCACATCGCCGCGGGCTGCCGCCACTTCAGTCTGGGCGGGTTGTGGCCGCTTTGGCAGGATCGGTGCTGACATCCCTTTGCAACCCTTCTTGTCCAGGCCTTGGCCATGCCGATCTCCCTTGCCAATCGCCCCGCCCCTTCCCCGCCCGAACCCCGGGTCTATTCGCGCGCCGAAAGGCTGAGCGACGCCGCCCTGCATGTCACCGGCCTTGGCGCTGCTTTGGCGGCCGTGCCGGTTCTGGTGGTGCTTGCAGCGCTGCTGCGCGGGGATGCCCCGTCGATTGTCGGCACCTCGGTTTATGGCGTGACGCTGTTGGCCATGATCCTGTGCTCGGCCCTGTTCAACATGATCGCCCGACCCGATTGGGCCTGGCTGTTGCAGCGGCTGGATCATGCGGCAATCTATCTAAAGATTGCAGGCACTTACACGCCCTTTGCACTGATGACCGGCGAGGGCGGGGGGCTGGCCCTGGCAATTTGGGCGGCGGCTGCGGTGGGCGTCGGGCTGAAACTCCTCTCGCCCCGGCGCTTCAGGCCGCTGGCCCTGACGCTTTATCTTGGCATGGGCTGGGCGGCGGGTCTTGCCGGTCAGGCCATGCTGGCCACCCTTCCGGCACCGGTACAGACCCTCATGCTGACGGGCGGGGCGATCTATTCGCTTGGCGTGGTCTTTTACCTGTGGGAGAGGCTGCGGTTTCACTACACGCTATGGCATCTGTGCGTGCTGACCGCGACGGCCGTGTTCTATGTGGCGATCCTGTTGCTGACCCTGCAAGGAGGGCCGATGGGCCTGCCCGTGACCTGAGAAATCAAATTCCAACTATTGAATTCGAAAGCGCCCTCTGCTACATGATGGGAAACATCCCATCCGGAGTGCCCAGAATGAACCTCGATCGCGCTGTCTCCCTTTTCGCTGGCTGCATGGTGCTGCTGTCGGTCGTGCTGACCCAGTTCGTCAGCCCCTATTTCATGTGGTTCACCGTTTTCATCGGGCTGAACCTGCTGCAATCCTCGATCACCGGCTTTTGCCCGGCGGCTTCGGTGATGCGCAAGTTCGGGATCAAGGCCGGCTGCGCCTTCAGCTGATCCTGTCAGATCACAAAGACAAAGGCGCCCCTTGGGGCGCCTTTTTTCTTGCCGGACGAGGCCAGCCTAAACCAGAAACCCGCCGTCACTGTCGTCGCCGGTCTCTTCCATCAGGCGGCCGAAATCCGGCACCGAGATGTGGCGCTTGCCCTCCAGCCCGATCACGGCGTCGCGTTTCAGCGCGCTCATCTGGCGGCTGACGGTTTCCAGCGTGAGGCCCAAGTAATCGGCCATCTCCTCGCGCGTCAGTGGCAGGTCGAAATTCACCGCCCCCTTGGCCGAGCGCAGTTTCAGGCTGGCATCCCGCCGGGCGATGATCGCCAGAAGCGAGGCGATCTTTTCCCGCGCCGTCTTGCGGCCCAAGAGCAACATCCACTCCCGCGCCGCATCCAGCTCGTCCAGCGTCATTTCCAGCAGGCGCTGCGCGATATGCGGCGTGCGGCCCATCAGATCCTCGAACGGCTTCTTGCGGAAGCAGCACATCACCAGATCGGTGGCGGCCGTCACATCATAGGCCGCCGCCTGACGGCCCGGACGCCCGACGAAATCGGATGGCAGCAAAAGCCCCACCATCTGCCGCCGCCCATCCTCCATCGTCTGGGTCAGCGTCGCGATCCCGGTCACGACCGAGGCGACGAAATCCATCCGGTCGCCCGACCAGATCACGGTCTGGCCGGCCTGATAGCTTCGGTAGTACTTGATGTGCTCAAGTTGCTGCAGTTCATCCGGTTCACAGCGGGCGCAGACAGCGCGATGGCGAATCGGACAAGAACCGCACTCGTGAGACAAAAGTTGCAAATCCTGGTGCGGCATCGCGGCCCAATCCGATTGATCTGAGTCAAAGCAACAACGCTGTTGCACCTTTAGGGTATCCCAATGACCGTTGAATCGCAACTCGCGCGGCTAGGGCTATTTGACGCCCGAGTGCCAAGATACACGTCCTACCCCACAGCGCCGCATTTTGCCGGCGGGGTTGGCCCCGAAACCTTTGTGCAGTGGATTCAGGCAATTCCCGCGAATAGCGAGATTTCGCTTTATCTGCATGTGCCCTTCTGTCGCCGCCTGTGCTGGTTTTGCGCCTGCCGGACGCAGGGCACCTCCAGCGATGAGCCGGTTCTTGCCTATGCCAAGGTGCTGAAGGCCGAAATCGCGCTGCTCAAACGGCATCTGGCCCCCGGCGTGCGCCTCAGTCGCCTGCATTGGGGCGGGGGAACGCCCACCTTGCTCCCGGCCGACTGCATGCGCGATCTGGCCGCAACCGTGTTCGAAGCCGTGCCGATGGCCGAAGGGGCCGAGTTTTCGGTCGAGATCGACCCCAATGAGATCGACGCTGCGCGGCTGGATGCGCTGGCAGCTTCGGGGATGAACCGGGCCTCGATCGGGGTGCAGGATTTTGATCCGGAAATCCAGAAAACCATCGGGCGCGAGCAAAGCTATGAGCTGACAAAGCAGGTCGCCGACATGATCCGCGACCGGGGCATCAAGAGCCTGAACGCCGACATCCTCTATGGCCTGCCCTTCCAGACCAATGCCCGCATCGCCGATTCGGTGCAAAAACTGCTGACACTCAGCCCTGACCGCGTTGCGCTTTATGGCTATGCCCATGTGCCGTGGATGAGCCGCCGCCAGCAGATGATTCCGTCAGACGCCATGCCCACCCCGCAAGAGCGGCTGGCGCTGTTCGAAACCGCGCGGAACCTCTTTGTCTGGGATGGCTATGACGAGATCGGCATCGACCATTTCGCCCGGCCCGAGGACGGCATGGCCAAGGCCGCGAAGGCCGGCACGCTGCGGCGGAACTTCCAGGGCTATACCGATGACACCGCCCCGGTTCTGGTGGGGCTTGGGGCCTCGTCAATCAGCCGCTTTCCCCAGGGGTTTGCCCAGAACGCCAGCGGCACCGCCGACCACACCCGCGCCATCCGTGAAGGGCATTTCTCCACCCATCGCGGCCATGTCTTTACCGGCGAGGATGTGATGCGCGCCCGGATCATCGAGGCGCTGATGTGCGATTTCCGCGTCAGCCGCGACGAAATCCTGAGCCACCACGCCGTCACGCCCGAGGCGCTGCAGGCGATGTTCAAAGCAGCCGCAGAGACCTTTGGCGATATGGTCACGCTGGATGACGCGGGCCTGTCCATTCCGCCCCATGCCCGCCCGCTGACCCGGATGATCGCCCGGGCCTTCGATGCCTATGATCACGCCAAGGCAAAGCATTCAGCGGCGATCTGACCGGTAGGATGGGCAATATTGCCCATCCTACGGGGCGAAACTCTCCACATAGTCCACCATCGCGGGCAGGCAGGTTGACCGCAGGTCATAGCCTTCCAGAATGGTCTGCCGCGCCGCCCGCCGGATGTCGAGAAACTTCTCAGGCCGCGCCAGAGCCTTGGTCAGCGCCCGCGACCACGCCTTGACGTCAAAGAAATCTACCAGCGTGCCGTTCTCGCCATCGCGGATCAGCTCGCGCACCGGGGCAGTATCTGACCCCACCACATGCGCCCCCGCCGACATGGATTCCAGCATCGACCAGGACAGGACGAAAGGATAGGTCAGATAGGCATGCGCCCGGCTGACCTGCATCAGGTTGACAAAGGTCGGGTAGGGCACCTTGCCCAGAAAGTGCACGCGGCTGAGGTCGAGCTGATCCTTCACCTCGTTCAGGAACACATCCTTCCAGCCCTTCGCCCCCTTGGGCGCGGCACCATAGCTCACCTCGTCGCCGCCGACGATCACCACCTGCGCCTCGGGCCGCTGCTTCAGCACCTGCGGCAGGGCGCGCATGAAGATGTGATAGCCGCGATAGGGTTCAAGGTTGCGGTTGACGAAGGTCAGCACCTCATCGCCAGCCTTCAGCACCGTGCCATTCGGCAGGGTCACCTGCGCCTCGTCATCGGGGCGCATCACTGCCGTGTCCACGCCGTCAAAGATCACCCGGATGCGGTCGCGCAGCACTTCGGGATAGGTCGAGGCCTGCCACCTTGTCGGCGACAGCCCGGCATCGGCATGCAAGAGCGCCTGCCCCAGATGCGCGGTGCGCCCCTGCGCGATCATCACCTGATCAAAGGAGGGCGGGTTGAACTCGGGATCAAAGCCCACATCGGCGCCACGCCCGCGATAGTAGAACTCGGCATAGACGATCAGCTTTGCCTCGGGCCAGACCTCTTTCAGAAACAGGGTCTCGCCCCAGCCGGAATGGCCAAAGATCACATCAGGCATATAGCCCTGCTGGCGCAGTTGCAGGCAGGCCCGCGCCACGACCACGCCGCGATCGCTCATCGTGGTGTAGTTGCGGCCCAGCCGGGTGGCGGCCGGGTCCACCGGCGCGGCCTGATACTTGTAGCGGAAGGCCGGGGTCTTGAACTGCCGGGTATTCGTGGCATCGGTCAGCGCCCGCACCTCGTGGCCGCGCCGCTCCAGCTCGGGGGCAAGGTGCAGGAACTGGCCGGGGAAATTCTGGTGGACGAACAAGACCTTCATGCAATCTTTCCAAATGCTGCGGCAAACAGCGCCCGAGTGTAGTCGGTTTGCGGCGCGGCGAAAAGCGCCCCGCCCGCGCCCGACTCGACAATGTCGCCTTCCTTCATCACCAGAACCTTGTGCGACAAGGCCCGCACCACCCGCAGGTCATGGCTGATGAAGATATAGGCCAGCCCCCATTTGCGCTGCAGCCGGCGCAACAGCTCCACGATCTGCACCTGCACCGTCATGTCCAGCGCGCTGGTGGGTTCGTCCAGCACCACCAGCTTGGGCCGCAGGATCATGGCGCGGGCAATGGCGATGCGCTGGCGCTGACCGCCGGAAAACTCGTGCGGGTAGCGGGTCATGGTCTCGGGGTCCAGACCCACCTCGGTCATGATCTCGGCCACCATCTCGCGGCGGTTGCGGCCCGGCTCCACCCCGTGCACGCCCAGACCTTCGGCAATGATCTCTTCGGCGGTCATGCGCGGCGACAGGCTGCCGAACGGATCCTGGAACACGATCTGCAAATCGCGCCGGATGCCGCGCAGCGCCCGCCCCTGAAGCCCCGAAATCTCGCGCCCCAGAAGGGCGATGCGCCCTTCAGAGGAAATCAGCCGCAACAGGGCCAGCGCGATCGTGGTCTTGCCCGACCCGCTTTCGCCCACGATCCCCAGCGTTTCGCCGGCGCGCACCGACAGGCTGGCGTCATTCACCGCCTTCACATGGCCCACGGTCTTGCGCAGAAAGCCTTTCTGGATCGGGAACCACACCTTCAGATGCTCGGCCGCGATCACCTCGGGGGCCTCGGCATCCACGGGTTCGGGGCGGCCCTTCGGTTCGGCGGCCAGAAGGGTTTGCGTGTAGGGATGCTGCGGATTGCCAAAGACATCGGCCGTCGGCCCCGCCTCGACAATCTCGCCGCCCTTCATCACGCAGACCTTGTCGGCAATCCGCCGAACGATGTTCAGATCATGGGTGATGAACAGCATCGACAGCCCTTCGGCCGCCTTCAGCTCGGCCAGAAGGTCCAGGATCTGCGCCTGCACGGTGACATCCAGCGCGGTGGTCGGTTCATCGGCAATCAGCAATTCCGGCCCATTGGCCAGCGCCATGGCGATCATCACCCGCTGCCGCTGCCCGCCCGACAACTGGTGTGGATAGGCGCTCAGCCGATCCTCGGGGTTGCGGATGCCCACCTTTTCCAACAGCGCCAGCGCCCGCGCCCGCGCGGCCTCGCCCTCCAGCCCCTGATGCAAGGACAGGCTTTCGCAAATCTGCCGCTCGATCGAGTGCAAGGGGTTCAGGCTGGTCATCGGCTCCTGGAAGATAAAGCTGATGTCATTGCCGCGCACCCGGCGCA
>ERZ1645187.4555-NODE-4555-length-11130-cov-48.865282_pt1 | contig 11130 bp, 10 predicted proteins | sample MGYA00575352_ERZ1645187 | MGnify/ENA primary metagenome ERZ1645187 (study PRJEB40837, sample SAMN11349314) | freshwater sediment metagenome | isolation source: river sediment | host: Sediment | place: India: Wazaribad , New Delhi | collected 2017-02-21 ... | reverse complement strand
GCATGGGAGCCAGACCAGCCAGACCAAAGCGGGTCCCGGTTGCCGGCAATCACCGAACTTCACTGCGCCACGATTCGTCCTTCGACGCGCCGAACCACCGGCGATCTGGTGTTGAATTCCTCCACCAGCAGGTCCAATTCCAGCACGCCGGTGTCGCGGCAATAACCATTGGGCCGGGCGCAGGCGTCCTTGAGCAGGGTATAGGCATCGCCACCACTGACCATGAAGCTGTTAACGCCGACCCGATAAGTCGCGGCCAAATCCACCGGGACGCCGTTCACGGTCAACGCCGTGACTCGGCCCCCTGAGCGCAACGCCGCCGGACAGGACACCGTCGCGCAGTAAACCAGCTTCAGGCCGGCCACCTGCGGGAACGCGCCCTCCCCTGGCCGGGACAGGCCATGATCCAGCGCCGCGACCAGTTCTTCCCCTTTGAGTTCGACCACCGCCAGCGTATTGCCAAACGGCAGCCCCGCCAGAGCGTTTTCAAAGGTCACATCGCCCGCGTTAATGCTGGCGCGGATGCCGCCGCTGTTAAAGATGGCCGCCACCGCCTGATCCGATTTGGACGCCGCCGCCCGCAAGACATCGGCGATCAGATTGCCCAGCGGCATCTCCTGGGTGCGCAGGCCAGGCTCCCGGTTGCCATCGAAAAACATCCCGGCCTGCCCGATCACTACGTTGGCAAACCGGTCCACCGGCGCGCGGTAGGCCGCAACCTGCGCCTTGACCCCGGGATCCTCCGGCGCAACCTGCTGGCTACAGTCCACCACGCCGCGCACGAACGCGCAGCCGCGCACGAAGATCGGCTTGGCCTCCCAACGTTCGATCACCCCGCGCGCATCGAACGCTACTTTTAATTGCCCCAGCCAGCGGCCCCATTCATAGCTGCTGACTACCAGCACCGGCGCACCGTCGGCGGCAGTCGCCACGGTCGGATACGGTCCCTTCACCAGAGCGCCTTGGCCGGGCGCGACCGCTTCTACCGCCGCCGGGTCGCCAAGCAGCGCGTGATCGTGACCGGCGATAATGATGTCTACGCCTTTCAGGCGTGGCGCTTGCGCCAAGTCCACCGGATAGCCGGAATGGGATAACAGGATGATTTTGTTGATCCCCGCCGCCGTCAAACGGTTAGCCTCTTGCTGGACGCTCGCCCCGTAGTCGAGAAAACGAACGTTCGGGCCGGGGCTGGAAATCGCCGGAACATCCTGGGTTACGACGCCGAGAATCCCGAATCGCTCGCCACCGCGCTCCAACACCGTGCTGCGTGTGAACAAGCCCCGCAGCGCTGGTTCAGCAGTGACATCAACGTTAGTGGCGACGATGGGGGGGCGCAGCTTTTCGGTGGGATAGGAAGCGCCAGCGATGATCACCGGCTCGCCGCGCAATGCCCGGCCCAGTTCCGCCGGCCCCAGATCGAACTCATGATTGCCCAGGGTAGTCGCGTCATAGCCCAGAGCATTGAGCGCCATGATTTCCGCCGAGCCTTTCCAGGCGTTGTAGAAGATCGTGCCCTGAAAATTGTCGCCGGCATCCAGCAACAACACGTTCGGTTCGCTGGCCCGGATCTGGTCAATCAGCGTCTTGCGGCGGGCGACGCCGCCCTGTTGCGGCCCCTGGTTGCCGGCGCTCAGTTCCTGATCGCGCGGAAACGGCTCCAGATGACTGTGGGTGTCGTTGGTGTGCAACAGGGTCACGGTAATAGGCCGCGAGGACGGCGAATCGCTGGAACCGGCGCAGCCACTGAAACCCAAGAGGCTCAGCGTCGCCAGCACGGCCCAAACAACCGGGTTTTGACGCATGTTCGTGCTCCCGTGGTTCATGCGGATTTGATCTGCCCAAGCCGGATGATCGCGGTTAAGATAGCATTCTTCCGGTTTTCCGGCTTTTCAGGGGATTACTCATGACGTTCGTCGTTACTGAAAATTGCATTAAATGTAAATATACCGACTGCGTGGAAGTGTGCCCGGTAGACTGTTTCCACGAGGGGCCGAATTTCCTGGTCATTGATCCCGACGAGTGCATTGATTGCACGCTGTGCGAGCCGGAATGTCCGGCCAACGCGATTTTCGCCGAGGACGACGTGCCGGCCAACCAGCGCCAGTTTCTGGCCTTGAACGCCGAACTGGCCAAGCAATGGCCGGTGATCGCCGCCAAGAAAGACGCGCCGCCCGACGCTGACGACTGGGACGGCAAGCCCAACAAGCTGCAGTATCTGCAACGCTAACCCGGTCGTTTCCCAGCCCACCCATTGAACATGCGGCCCACGCCGCCATTTCCGGGTCATCGCCGACTGTTCCGCCGCCCGGCGCGGCCTTTGTGGATTTTTGATAATGAGCGAATCGCCCTACGTTTTTGATGTTAATCAACAAAACTTTGCCGCGGTGGTGGAAAACTCCCAGCGCGTGCCGGTGCTGGTGGATTTCTGGGCCGACTGGTGCCAGCCCTGCAAGACGCTGACCCCTCTGCTGACCAAACTGGCGCAGGAATACCGGGGCGGTTTCATTCTCGCCAAGGTCAACGCCGACGCCGAGCAGGGATTAGCGGGCCATTTCCGGGTGCGCAGCCTGCCGACGGTGATGGTGGTTTGGCAGGGCCAGATCGTGGAGCAACTGGTCGGGGTGCAGCCGGAATCGGCTTACCGCGCAGTGATTGATCAGTTGCGCGCCAGTCCGACGGATCAGATTCTGGAACAGATAGACGCGCTTTGGCAGCATGGTCGGCAAAAGCAGGCCATTGAACTGTTGCGTGAGGCGCTGCAACACGAGCCGGATCGCGTTGAGTTCAAAGTGGCGCTGGCCGACAAGCTCATGCAACTGGATCGCGGCGAAGAGGCGCGGACGCTGTTGCAGAGTCTGCCGGCGGAGGAACGCGACCGGCAACCGGCCAGCGGCCTGCTGGCGCGGCTGCAATTCGCTGATCAGGCCCAGGGTGCGCCGGACCTGGCCACGCTGGAAACGCAAGTCCGCGCCAAGCCGGAAGACTGCGCCGCGCGCCAGCAACTGGCGGCCCGTTACGTGCTGGCCGGCGATTATGAAGCGGCGCTGGAGCAGTTCATGGACATTCTGCGGCGCGATCCCAAATTCGGAGAGGGGGCCGGCCGCACGGGACTGATCATGATGTTCGAGATGCTCGGCAACGAGCATCCGCTGGTCGTGACCTACCGGCGGCGGATGTTCTCGCTGTTGCACTGAACCCACATTGCGACCGGTCATGAGCCACCGCACCAAGGATACGGCGGGTCTCTATCGCACGGGCCGCGATGAAGCGGAGCGCCAGTTGCGATTTGACCGGGGCACCCTGTTGCTGGAAGGTGTGGCCGAACTGCCGGCTGGACTGGATGCCTGGTTCTGCTACGACCCCCGCGTGGACGCCTACCGCGCGCCCGCCCATCGTTACGGCGAAATCATCGGACCGTTGAAGGGCGAGTTGGCTCGCAATAAAGCGCCACGCTATCAGCGGCGGGAACTGGCCTGCGCCCTGGCAATGACGCCCTACCCGCATCAACAGGAAGCACTCGCGGCCTGGCAGGCGGCGAAAGGGCGCGGTGTAGTGGTGCTACCGACCGGCGCGGGTAAAACCCTGGTTGGGTTGCTGGCGCTGTGCTGGGCGCGGCGGGACGGGCTGATCATGGTCCCGACCCTGGATTTGATGCAACAATGGTACGCGCTGTTGCGGGCGGCGTTCCCGGATCAGGAGATTGGCCTGATTGGCGGCGGCTACCACGAACCGCAACCGCTGACCATCGCGACCTACGACTCCGCCGCCCGCCATATCGAACGGCTGGGCGACCGTTTTGGCCTGCTGATCTTCGACGAGGCGCATCATCTGCCCTCGGAGTTTTACCGGGTCATCGCCGAATTCTCGCTGGCCCCTTACCGGCTGGGACTGACCGCCACCCCGGAACGCAGCGATGGCAAGGACGCCGATCTGCTGGAATTGATTGGTCCCATCGTCTACCGCAAGCGCCCGGAACAACTGGCGGGTGACGTGCTGGCGGAATTTCAGGTGCGGCCCGTTCATGTGGACCTGTCGCCCGCCGAGCGCATCGCCTATCAACAGGCGCTGGATGAGCGCAATGCCTTTTTGCAGGCGAACCGGCTGGGGTTGAGCACGCTGGACGGTTGGAACCGGTTCGTCATGCTGTCGGCGCGCAGTGTTGAAGGTCGTCGGGCCATGCGCGCCCACCGCGACGCCCGCCGCATCGCCCACGCCACTCCGGCCAAGCTGCGGGCGCTGGGCATGATCCTGGCCAACCACCGGGGCGCGAAGACGGTGATTTTCACCGAGGACAACGCCACCGCCTACGAAGTGTCGCAGCGGTTTCTAATTCCCTGCCTGACGCATCAGACGGTCATCAAGGAGCGGCAAGACATGCTCGACCGGTTCAAGTCCGGGGCCTACGCCGCCATCGTCACCAGCAATGTGCTCAACGAAGGGGTGGACGTGCCAGACGCCTCGGTGGGGGTGATTCTGTCGGGCAGCGCCTCGGCGCGGGAATTCGTGCAGCGGCTGGGGCGCATCCTGCGGCGCGGCGACGGCAAGCAGGCGGTGCTGTATGAGGTCATCGCCCGGGAAACCCGCGAGGAACGGGTGGCCGACCGGCGTCGAACTCCGCCAGATATCGGTCGCAAGGCGGAACGAATCGAAGCCACGTTAGCATTGTTCGATCCAAAACGGCCCGCAGGTTCTGAACCCAGCCGCTGATGCTCCCTTCTGACCTCCTGTTCTCCTATAAACGCGGCGCCCAAGTCTATCCCCGTTTCCTGCGCCGGGAACAGCAAATCTGGGCCGAACAGGTGCTGAACCTGATCCGCGAGCATCAGCATCGCAGCCGGGGTGAATTGCAAGCCGCGCTGCGGGCGCTGGAGGGCGATTCGCCCGATTACCGCATCGTGCGCGGCTTCGCGCATTTGGCCCTGAACGCCGCCGAATTCACCCTGGCCACCGGCGAACTGGAGCCGGCAACGCTCCGACGCGATGTCTTTACGCTGGCGGCTGAACGCGGCGGCTACAGCGAAACCCAGGCGCAGGAGGTGCTTGAATCCGCCGCTCCGCGCTATCAACTCGAAGCGGAGACGCTGCGCGAGGCGTTGTACGCCGACCTGCCGGAAAACCATCTGCTGACGGCGTTGCCGGATTTCACCCCGGATCAACTGGTGGACCGCTACAACCTCGCTCAGGCCCAAGGTCTGCTGTATTCGGCGCTGTGCCTGCGCCTCACCGCCCACCGCAACGTCCCCGGCGAATACCGGCGACTGTTCCAGCACCTCAAGTTCCACGGGCTGATGTATGCGGTCGAGGGTAATCTGGACGACGGCTACCAGATTTACGTGGATGGCCCCGCCAGCCTGTTCAAGCAAACCCGCAAATACGGTCTGCAAATGGCGTTGTTCCTGCCGGCGTTGCTGCGGGTGAGCCGCTGGGAGATGGAGGCGGTGGTGCAGCGGGACGGGCAGGAATTGAGCTACCGGCTCGATTCACAATCCCCGCTCAAGCCGCTGACCGCCGCGCCGCCCACCTACGACAGCCTCCTGGAGGAAAGCTTCGCCCGCCGCTGGGAAAAGCTGGGGACGCCGTGGACCCTGGAGCGGGAGGTGGAGATTGTGGATTTGAAGGGAACCGTATTCGTGCCCGACTTCGCCCTGCGCCATCCCGATGGCCGGGTGGCGCATGTCGAAATCATGGGGTTCTGGCACCCGGATTATCTGCGTCGCAAACTGGACAAGCTGCGCCGCGCCGCCATGCCCAATCTTATCGTGGCGGTTTCAGAACGCCTGAACGTCGGCGCAGACGATTTCCAGGATATTCCCGGTCCGGTGCTGTTCTTCAAGGGCAAGCTGGAACCACGAGCAGTGTTGGACGTGCTGGATCGCTGGCCCTGAGCCAACGCCCTCACCCGCGTCCCAGCGCCTCGTTGGCGTGCGTCAACAGCCGCGCCAGCCACGGTTTTTTGCCGGTGTAGGTCACTTCGTACAGATCGGCGCTGGCGCTGGCGTCCAGCAGGTAGTCGTCGCTGGTGCGCAGTTCATCCGCCAGCCGATATTCCAGCGCCCGCGTTCCATACCAGTATTCGCCGGTCGCTACCTGATCCAGGTCCAGTTGCGGGCGATGGCTCTTCACGAACTCCTTGAACAGGACGTGGGTCGTTTCGATTTCCTCCTGGAACTTGTGGCGGCCCTTGTCGGTGTTTTCACCGAAGATCGTCACCGTGCGCTTGTATTCGCCAGCCATGAACTGCTCGTAGTCAATGTCGTGCTTTTTGAGCAGGCGGTTGAAATTCGGCAACTGGGCGATGACGCCGATGGAGCCGAGAATGGCGAACGGCGCGGCAAGGATGCGGTCGGCCACGCACGCCATCAGGTAGCCGCCGCTGGCCGCCACCTTGTCCACCGCCACCGTCAGCTTGATCCGCCGGTCGCGGAGGCGCAGCAGTTGCGCCGCCGCCAGGCCGTAGCCATGCACCAGCCCGCCGGCGCTTTCCAGCCGCACCACCACTTCATCTTCCGGCTGGGCGACGGTCAGCACCGCCGTCACCTCTTCCCGCAGGGACGCCACAGCGGCGGCGCGCAGATCACCGTGAAAATTCAGCACGAACAGTCGGCGGCGCGCAGTTTTGTCATGCTGCTTGTCCCGCGCCTTTTGCTCCTTGCGCGCCTGCTTGAGCGCCTTTTTCGGCAGGGTCGCGGCCTTGAGCGCCAGGGCCATGCCGTCGTAGTCCTCATTCAAGTGGCGGATATCCAGCCGCCCCCGTTGCCCCGACTCCGCGCCGCCGCGCGCCGCCAGCGCCACGATGCCGCCCACCACGACCAGCAGCGCCACCACAATGGTCGCAGCCTTGGCCAGAAACATCCCGTACTCGCTTAGAAATTCCATCATATCCTCTCAAGTTGCCGCCGCATGGGGAAAACCCGGTTCGCTAGCGCCTCCCCAATGGCGATGCTATAGTTTTCCGCCTTGTTATTGTTCAAGAATCACCGATGATGCGCAAACTGTACATTAAGACCCACGGCTGCCAGATGAACGAATATGACTCCGCCCGGATGGCGGACGGGCTGCGGGCGGCCTGCGGTCTGGAGCGCACCGACGATCCCGAACAGGCCGACGTGCTGCTGCTCAACACCTGCTCGATCCGCGAAAAGGCTCAGGAAAAGGTGTTTTCGCAACTGGGGGTCTGGAACGTCCTGAAAACCCGGCGGCCCGGCGTGGTCATCGGCGTCGGCGGCTGCGTCGCCAGCCAGGAAGGCGAGGCGCTGCGCGAACGGGCGCCCTGCGTGGACCTGGTGTTCGGGCCGCAGACGCTGCACCGGCTGCCGGAGATGCTGACCGCCGTGTGGGCCGACCGGCGGCCCGTGGTGGACGTATCCTTCCCGGAAATCGAAAAGTTCGACCGGCTGCCGGAACCACGCGCCGAGGGTCCCACCGCCTTTGTGTCCATCATGGAAGGCTGCGACAAATACTGCACCTTCTGCGTGGTGCCCTATACGCGCGGCAACGAAGTCAGCCGGCCGTTCGAAGCCGTGCTGGCCGAAGCGCGGGCGCTGGCGGCGCAGGGCGTGCGCGAGGTCAACCTGCTGGGCCAGAACGTCAACGCCTACCGGGGGCCGCTGGACGATGGCGAAACCGCCGATCTGGCGCTGCTGATCGAGCACGTCGCCGCCATTCCCGGCATTGACCGCATCCGCTACACCACCTCGCACCCGGTGGAATTTTCCGACCGGCTGATCGAGGTCTACGCCCGTGTTCCACAACTGGTCAGCCACCTGCACCTGCCGGTACAAAGCGGTTCAGATCGTATCCTGGCGTTGATGAAGCGCGGCCATACGGCGCTGGAATACAAGGCCAAAGTGCGCAAACTGCGCGCCGTGCGCCCGGAGATCAGCCTGTCCTCGGACTTCATCGTCGGGTTTCCCGGCGAGACCGAGCACGACTTTGCAGCGACGATGGCGCTGATCGAAGAGATCGGTTTCGATCACAGTTTTAGCTTTGTTTACAGCGCCCGGCCCGGCACGCCCGCCGCCAGCCTGCCCGATCCTACGCCGCTGGCGGTCAAGAAGGAGCGGCTGGCCCGGTTGCAGGCGCGGCTCGAAGCTGGCGCGCGCGACATCAGCCGGCGGATGGTCGGTACCACGCAGCGGGTGCTGGTGGATCGGCCCGCGCGCAAGGACGGGCGGCAACTGGCTGGCCGCACCGAGAATAACCGGGTGGTCAATTTCGACGGGCCGTCCAACCTGATCGGCCAGTTCGCCGAGGTTGCCATCACCGAGGCGCTGCCTAACTCCCTGCGTGGCCGCCGGGTCGCCAGCCCGGAACTGCCGGCCTTCAAACAGGCGAGTTGATGAACGCGCCCACTGCCGTTTCCGCCTTGAACCCGAACCTTTCCCCCAAATTTCAGGATCTGCTGCTGGAACCCGCCGACAACGCCCGACTGGCGATGCTGTGCGGCCATCTGGATGAACATCTGCGCCAGATCGAGCGCCGGCTGGGCGTCGAAATCAACAATCGCGGCCATCAGTTCCGGGTGATCGGCGAACCCCATGCGGTCGCGGTAGCAGTCGCAGTGGTGGAGGCGTTGTACCGCACCACCCGCGACGAGGCGCTCACCCCGGCGCAAGTCCATCTGTTCTTGCAGGAAGCCGGCGCCGATGCCCTGATCGAGGACGGGGAGCCGGACGGCGAGGAAGTCACCATCCGCACCCGCGTGGGCCTGATTCGCGGGCGCGGCCCCAACCAGCAACGCTATCTGTGGAACATCCACCACCACGACCTCAATTTCGGGGTCGGGCCGGCGGGCACCGGCAAGACCTATCTGGCGGTGGCCTGCGCAGTGGACGCGCTGGAAAGCAATGCGGCGCGGCGGCTGGTGCTGGTGCGGCCGGCGGTGGAAGCCGGCGAGCGGCTGGGCTTCCTGCCCGGCGACATGGCCCAGAAAATTGATCCCTATCTGCGCCCGCTGTACGACGCCCTGTACGAGATGCTGGGCTTCGAGCGGGTCGCCAAGCTGATCGAACGCAACATCATCGAAGTCGCGCCGCTGGCGTTCATGCGCGGCCGGACGTTGAACAACTCATTCATCATCCTCGACGAGGCCCAGAATACCACGGTGGAGCAGATGAAGATGTTCCTGACCCGGATCGGGTTCGGCTCGACGGCGGTGGTTACCGGCGACGTGACGCAGGTGGATTTGCCGCGCAATGTCCAGTCCGGCCTGCGCCAGGTGCTGCAGGTCCTCAAGGACGTGGACGGCATCAGCATGACCTTCTTCAACGCCCGCGACGTGGTGCGGCATCCGCTGGTGCAGCGGATCGTTAGCGCCTACCAGGTTTGGGAACAAAATCAGGAGCAGGCCGACCGCACTGGAAAATCGGCGGGATCCTCTTCTTGAATGCGGGCGGCGCTCAGAGGCGTAGCCTCTTGGGAAGTGGTGATGATGGAGATTACGGCGACTCTTCTTCCCAGAGTGGGTTACCGCAATGTGGACAGGTCTTGATCTTCTTGGCCGACTTGATGGTTTTCTTGAGACCTTTGACCTCATCAAGCATCTTTTTGAGACGCTTCTTGTTTCTGTTCTTCTTGGGAACAGAAAGCTCCTTGACAATCTTGTCACGAAGCTTTTTGATTTTGGATTCAAAGACGGGAACGAAGTTTTCCACGATGTCACCTTTGTTCGCTATAGAACTCAGCACTGATTGGCATCCGTCCAAGTTTAATCATCATCATACTTTAAATTCATAATTTAACTACAAAAAGCCGCATACTGATATTATCGTCGAAGGTAGCAGGAAATTTAACCCCAACCTGGCTTATGAACGCCCACCCCCGCCACGAACAGGACAACGCCTCATGACCTTGGAGCTGGACCTGCAAATCGCGCTGGACCTGCCGGGACTGCCGGCTGAAGCCGACTTCCGCCACTGGACCGAGGCGGCGCTAGCCGGCGCGGGCTATACGCGCGACGCCGAGCTGACCCTCCGCGTGGTTAACGAAGCCGAATGCGCCGCGCTCAACGAAGCTTACCGCCACAAGCAGGGACCGACCAACGTGCTGTCCTTCCCGTTCGTAGCCCCGCCGGAAGTTGAGAGCGCGCTGCTGGGCGACATCGTGATCTGCGCCCCGGTGGTGCTGCGCGAGGCCGTCGTCCAGGGCAAAACCCCGGAAGCGCACTGGGCGCACCTGGTCGCCCATGGCGTTTTGCACCTGCTGGGCTATGATCATGATGAAACCCATGCTGAGGCCATGGAATCCCTGGAAATCCGTATCCTGGCCGGACTGGGCTACCCTGATCCCTATGGAGACCCATAAAACCCACTATGAACGAAGAACGATCCGAACCCAGCCATAAACCGTCATGGCTGGAGCGTTTGGGCCTCGCCCTGATCGGCGAACCCAAGGACCGGGACGAACTGATGGACCTGCTGCGCGACGCCCAGCAACGGGAACTGCTGGACACCGACGCCCTGGCGATGATGGAAGGCGTCATGCGCGTGTCGGAGACCCAGGTGCGCGATGTCATGCTCCCGCGCGCCCAGATGGTGGTGCTGGAACATGACTGGCCTCTGGAACGGCTGATCGCCGAGATCGTCGAATCCGGCCACTCCCGCCTGCCGGTGATTGATGAAAGCAAGGACAACGTCATCGGCATCCTGATCGTCAAGGACCTGTTGGCCCACGCCTTCGACCGCCGCGAGGATTTCAACCTGCGCGCCCTGCTGCGACCCGCCAAGTTCATCCCCGAAAGCAAGCGCCTTAACATCCTGCTGAAGGAATTTCGCAGCAGCCGCCTGCACATGGCCATTGTGGTGGACGAGTATGGCGGCGTAGCCGGCCTGATCACCATCGAGGATGTGCTGGAGGAAATCGTCGGCGAAATTGACGATGAACACGATGTAGACGATGGCGCGTTCATCCGGCCGCAGGGCGACGCCTTCATTATCAAGGCGCTGACCCCGGTCGAGGATTTCAATGCGTACTTCAAAGCCGAACTGAGCGACGAGCGGGCCGACACCATCGGCGGGCTGGTGATGATGGAACTGGGTCGTCTGCCCAAGGGCGGCGAAACGGTTGATCTGGACGCTTTCCGTTTCCAGGTGGTACGGGCTGACAACCGGCGCATTCACCTGCTGGAGATGA
>ERZ1645187.4554-NODE-4554-length-11132-cov-6.266950_pt1 | contig 11132 bp, 9 predicted proteins | sample MGYA00575352_ERZ1645187 | MGnify/ENA primary metagenome ERZ1645187 (study PRJEB40837, sample SAMN11349314) | freshwater sediment metagenome | isolation source: river sediment | host: Sediment | place: India: Wazaribad , New Delhi | collected 2017-02-21 ... | reverse complement strand
GCCGCGCCGCAGCGAGATATTGTTTTTGCGGAGATTGTTCAACCAGGCAATGTGGCGATACGCCGCAAGGCCGCCATCAAGTGCGAATTGCTCATCACCGGCAAAAGCATCGGCAAAACCGAGCTCGATGCGCTCAGGTGCCACCGCTGCCGTCGGATCCACCCGCACCCAGCCACGCCCGGCAAGCCAGACCTCCGCCCAGGCATGTGCATCGTATTGCCGCACCACCACATAACGCTCGGCAGCGTTGACCTCGCCGCCCATGTAACCCACTGCAACGCGGGCAGGTATGCCCGCTGCCCGCATCAGGAACACGAAACTGCCGGCAAAGTGCTCACAGAAGCCGCGCCGGGTGTTAAACAGGAAGTCATCCACACGCTGCTCACCCAGCGGTGGCGGCTGCAAGGTGTAGTGGAAACTGGCGCGGTAAAAATCGAGAGCCTGCTGCACCACGGCCTGGTCATCCGCAGCAGATTCCCTCCACTGCAGCGCCAGTGCACGGGCGCGCGGATTGCCTTCAGCAGGCAAGGCGCGGCTGTTGTCGGTCGGTGTTTGCTCACCCAGCCACGACTGGAATTGCCCACCGGCCAGGAAACGCGCCTGGTAAGACTGGCGCTGGCCCACAGCCCTCGTGTAGCGGTAGATGCCATCGACATTCACCCATACACCGCGCTCATTGATGATCGATGGCGACAAGGTATAGAGCCATTGCCCGCCATGCGGCTCCAGGATCACGTCATAGCGTACAGCCGCTGCGGCGGGTCCCAGGCTCTGCGATGAACGCCATTGGCCCAGGCAATCCGGGCAGGACTCCTTCCAGGTCCTGCCATCAAAACTGTCCAGCAACATGCCATACCAGTACAGCTCGCGCCGCTCGGGAACAGGGCCGGCAAACGTGACCCGGAATGCCAGTTCAGAAGAACGGGCCAGCGAGGCGATATCACCCGGGCTCATCGTATCGCTCATGCCTGTCCTTGCCTGCTGCTTCTGCAACGGCATTACCCACAACGGTGGCAAGCGCGGCATGACCACGAACATGAACAGCATCACTGGCAACGCCATGGCAAAAACGATGCCCGCGCGGCGCAACGGTTGCCACCACTGGCGATGCAAGCAGGCCTCGCTGCTGTGCAGTGCCACCAGCGCAGACAACACCACAGCAACACAGGTGAACACATAAACAGCAAACAGCGGTGACTGGTTGAACAGGAATGCTGTCATCAACACGAAAAACGCCAGGTACAGCAGCAGCCTGGCATCAGGCCGGTGATACAGCTCCAGCAGCTTCAGCGAAAAGCCGAGCAACAGCAGCATCACAAAAACATCGAGCGAAACGGTGATGCCGTATTCAGCAAACAGGCCGGCGCCACTGAGTAACACCAGCAGCACTTTCAGCCAGGATGGCGGGAACGACACCCTTCCGGCAAACACCAGCAATCGCCAGCCTGCACTGCCAAGCGCAACCGGCAACAACCACCAGGGCAGGAAAAACGCCAGCAGTGACACACAGGCACCATAGGCGGCCAGCACGTACAACAAGCCGGTGCGCGACAACTGTTCGCGCGGGATCATGGCCATTGACGCTTCAACCGCCATGGCATTACCCGCGATAGAGCGCGAGCGCAGTGAGCACTGCACGCAACTGTGGTTCACCGACAGCCGGCGCAATCAATGGCTGGCCAGGCAGCGAAAGGCCATAAGCCCTGCCCTGCTCATGCAATTGCAAAGCGCAGTAACAAAGCTTCGACAATCTGGTCTCGGGATCAGCATCTGCCAGCACGCTGAAATCCAGCAATACTTCTCCACCGCGCTGCTCGGCATATTCACGCACGAACAGGCCGCGCCCGGCGGCAAACTGCTTCCAGGCAATCCGTGAGCGCGGCTCGCCTTCAATGTAGGGTTTCAGCGCGAAATACTCGTCGCCGCCGGCAATCACCACGCCACCCTCATCATCGCCAGCACCACTGCTGCACTGGCGGTAATCCGCCTCCAGCGGCCGAGGGTATACCAACACCTGCACCGCCAGGTCCAGCCAGCTCCAGCAGCGCACGATACCGAGCGGGTAGAACGTCTGCAGGCGCATGCGGCCTGGCTGCAACCAGCCGCGCTGTGTGGTGACATGCGGCAACGCCAGCACGGTGGCCTGCGCCGCCTGCACATTGAACTGCACACTGTCTTGCCCGGGCCAACCGAGTTCGAGCATCTGGCGGTCGGCGGAAGACTCGGCCTCCACGCGCACCATTGCCACCTCACCCGCAAACACAGGACTGGCATCAACCACCCGCAGCCGCAAGCCACTGGCGTTGGCAAACGTCTGCAGGATCACCACCAGCAACACGGCCAGCAGGAAAAATGCCAGTGCAAAAGCGAGGTTGTTCTGGAAATTGGTCGCGCCGACCCACACCAGTGCGACCAGCAGCAGGAAGTACAGGCCATGGTGCGACAGGAAAATGAACAGGTTGCCCTGGTGCAACTGCACCGACGTGGCGGGTGGGATACGCCGGTCTAGCCAGCGCCGGTAGCGTTGTTGCCAGCTGGCAGGCATGGCAGACAACAGGCGCATCGCCGTCAGCCCAGCACGTCGACTTTGTCCAGCACCAGCCGGGCCGGATCGGCATGCTGGCTATTGCGCATCTGGTAGCGCAGGCGATGCGATACCACCGGACCGAACACCGCTTGCACATCTTCCGGCACCAGGAACTGCCGGTGTTGCAACAAGGCCCAGGCGCGCGCTGCCTGCATCAGGCCTAGCGCTGCACGCGGGGACAAGCCCCACTGGAACTCACCGGAATAGCGCGTGTGGTCCACCAGCCTCTGCACATAGTCGAGCACACTGCCGGATGCCTGCACGGCAGCAGCCTGCGCTTGCAAGGCAAACCACTGTTCCAGCGTCACGCAAGGAGTAATGCCCTGCAGCGCGGCGCGCGGGTTGCGTCCCTCGTAGAGCTGGCGCTCGACCGAGCGGTCGGGAAAGCCGAGGCTCAGTTGCATCAGGAAACGGTCCAGCTGGGATTCCGGCAGTGGATAGGTGCCAGACTGGTGCAGCGGGTTTTGCGTGGCGATAACAAAGAACGGTTCCGGCAACGGCGTACTCTGGCCGTCAATCGATACCTGACGCTCCTCCATCGCCTCCAGCAGCGCGCTCTGCGTCTTCGGCGAACTGCGGTTGATCTCGTCAGCCAGCAGCAACTGGGTGAAAACCGGCCCGCGGTGCAAGGTGAACGTGCGTTTTTCCGGGTCGAAAATGTTCGCGCCGAGAATATCCGCCGGCAACATGTCGCTGGTGAACTGCACACGGCGGTAACTGAAACCGAGTACGGCCGCCAGTGCATGCGCGAAGGTGGTCTTGCCCATGCCCGGAAGGTCCTCCAGCAACAAATGCCCCTTGGCCAGCATGCAGGCGAGTGCGAGGCGGACTTTCTCTTCCTTGCCCAGCAGCACCTCGCCAACTGCAGCGATGATCGCGTCAAGTTGCTTGCCGGTCTGGTCGTGTTGCATCGTCCTCTTCTCCTGTCACAGTGCAGCAAGGCCGCGCTGCATGTCGGTGCGGATATCGGCAATGTCTTCCAGCCCTACTGACAGGCGGATCAGGTTGTCGCCGATACCAGCCTGGGCACGGTCTTCGGCTGACAAACGCCCATGGGTCGTGGTGGCCGGGTGCACGATCGTCGTTTTCGCATCACCGAGGTTGGCGGTCAGCGACACCATGCGCGTGGCATTGATGAAACGCCAGGCGGCTGCCTTGTCCCCTTTCACCGCAAAGGACAACACGCCACCGAAACCGGACTGCTGCACCTTCGCCAATACATGCTGCGGATGCGAGGGCAAACCGCAGTAAAAGACCTGCTCGACACCAGGCTGCTGCTCCAGCCACTGCGCCAGCGCCAGCGCATTCTCGCTGTGCGCCTCCATGCGCAGCGCGAGCGTCTCGAGGCCTTTCAGCAACACCCAGGCATTGAACGCGCTGAGCGTCGGTCCCGCTGTGCGCAGGAAGGCGAGCACCTCATCCATCTGTGCTTTGCTGCCGGCTACAGCGCCACCGAGGCAGCGCCCCTGCCCATCGATGTACTTCGTGGCGGAATGCACGACGATATCGGCGCCCAGCGCGAGCGGCCGTTGCAGGGCCGGCGTGCAGAAACAGTTGTCGACCACCAGCAAGGCATTCGCGGCATGCGCAATGGCAGACACAGCAGCAATATCGACGATTTCATTCAGCGGGTTGGACGGTGTTTCAAGGAACAACAGGCGCGTATTCGCTCGCACGGCCGCCTGCCAACCGGCGAGGTCAGTGAGGGCCACAAAGCTGACCTCGACCCCGAATTTCTGCAGGTACTTGCTGAACAGCACAGTAGTAGTGCCGAACACACTGCGCGAACAGACCACATGGTCACCGCTTTTCAGCAGCGCCATGCAGGTTGCCAGGATCGCCGCCATGCCGGATGCCGTGGCCACGGCCATCTCCGCGCCTTCGAGTGCTGCAAGCCGCTGCTCGAACACTGACACCGTCGGGTTCGTGTACCGCGAATAGACGTTGCCGGCATCGGTGCCGGCAAAACGCGCCGCGGCCTGCTCGGCCGATTCGAACACGTAACTGGAGGTGAGGAAAACCGGTTCACTGTGTTCGCCGTAGGCCGTGCGCTCGAACCCGGCGCGGATCGCCTGCGTGGCCAGTGCCCAGTCGTGTTCATCGTGCATTGTGCGTCTCCTATGGCAACGTTGCGCCGTTGTACTGCAACCACAGGGTGGGTGGCCGGCCATTGACCGGAAACTGCACCGGACCCTGCGGGTATTCGATGTTTTCCACTGTATAGGGAATGTCGGACAATTGCAGGCCGAGATCGTTCAGTTCTTTCTCCCGGTCCAGCACGATGACTGCATAGTAGCCTGTGAGGATTTTCTGCCGCGCATCAGCGCGCAGGCGCTGCGCCCGCTCCGGGTCACTACCGGTTACCAGATCGGTTACCTGCGTGTTATGGGCGCAGAAACCCTTGCCGGCCAACCAGGCCAGGTAACCGTGCGCCGTGAAACAGACACGCCCGTCCACCGCTGCGACGCGCTGCAACAACTGCTGGTAACCCTGCCGGGTGGCATCGGTCGGCCATTGTGCCCGCGGCTCGTAGTGATGTCGCGCCGTCTCGACGGTCAGCAGACCAAGGGCCAACGCCGCCAGCAAGCCGCGCACCCAGTGACCTGCCATGGCGCGCTCGACCAGGACAGCACAGGTGAGCGTCGCCAGAATCACCGCACAGAAGTGCAGTGGCATCAGCACATTGAAAAACGCACCGGCATAGGCGCGCGACAGCATCGACAGGCAGAAAAATCCGGCCAGTAGCGCCCACCAGCCCGCCTTCTCGCGCCAGCGACCCGGCGCCAGCAACGGGTACAGCGCCGCGAGCAGTACGGTAAAGGCAACCGTGAACAGGATGTCCAGCCCGAAACGCTGGAAACCGAAAGCCGTGACACCGTGGGTACCGGCCATGCGGAAGGCGTAGAAGAAAAACTCGCCGCCGGTCATCCACTGCAACAGCACCAGCAACACTGCGGCCGCGGCGGTGAACACCAGCGTGAAGCGGATGACCGTGCCCCACCCCGTCCAGCACAGCAGCGCCAGCGCAAGGAACGGCATCATGAACAGCGTAGCCTGCTTGGCAGCAAAAGCCGCGAGGCAGATAACCACCAGTTGCACGAACCTTGTCGGGGAAGGCTGCTCGCGCAGGCGCAACATGGCATACACAGCGGCCGCGAGCAGGCAGGTCCACAAGCTGTCGACGCGGGCGACATCAAACCAGAACGCCGTGTGCGGGTAGGTAGCCGCGAACAACCCGATGCCTGCCAAACCGGCCAGCGCCGAGCCGCTCACGCGGCGGACAATCGCATACACGAGCCAGTGGGCGCCCAACGCTGCCGATACAGACACCATACGCAAGGCCAACAGGTTTTCGCCGAACAGGCTGACCGACAGAGCCGCAAGCCAGTAGTACAGAGGCATGTAAAGGGCCGGCACAAAATCGAGTGTCGCCTCACCATAGAGCGGCAGGCCATGCACCACGCGCAGCACCTGCTGCAACATGGCACCCTCCATCCATTCCAGCTCGTAGAGATAACCAACACGGCCATACATGGCCAGTAACATGCGCCAGAAAGCCAGCGCGCCACAGGCCAGCAGTGGCGCGAACCAGAGTGCGCGCTTCAGCCCTGCAGCGGGCGGCATCCGCAAACGCGCCATGGCAAACGGTTGTCAGTGGGCATTGTGGATACCGACCACGCTGCCGTTGACATCGCCATCACCACTGCTTTTCGCCGCATCGTTGCGGCGCGCATCAAGGCGATCGAGATAGGCCTGGTCGACATCACCAGTAATGTATTCGCCGGTAAACACCGAACACTCGAAGCTGGTCAGGTTGGTGTACTCGCCACAGCTCTCGATCAGGTCCTCAAGATCCTGGTAGACCAGCCAGTCAGCACCGATGGCACGGCACACTTCCTCATCCGTGCGGCCATGCGCGATCAGTTCATTGGCCGATGGCATGTCGATGCCGTACACGTTCGGGTATTTGACCGCCGGCGCCGCCGAGGCGAAATAGACCTTGTTGGCACCGGCATCACGCGCCATCTGGATGATCTGCTCACAGGTCGTGCCACGCACGATCGAATCATCGACCAGCATCACGTTCTTGCCACGGAACTCGAGGTCGATGGCGTTCAGCTTCTGGCGCACGGATTTCTTGCGCTGCTTCTGCCCGGGCATGATGAACGTGCGGCCGATGTAACGGTTCTTCATCAGTCCCTCACGGAACTTGACTCCGAGATTGTGCGCGAGGATCTGCGCGGCCACGCGGCTGGTATCCGGCACCGGTATCACGACATCGATATCATGATCCGGCCGCAGGCGCTGTATTTTCTCGGCCAGCTTCTCGCCCATGCGCAAGCGCGCCTTGTACACGGAAATGCCGTCGATGATCGAATCCGGGCGCGCAAAATAGACGTACTCGAACATGCAGGGCTGCAGGCTGGTATTTTCTGCGCACTGCATCGCGTGGAAGGTGCCGTCCTTCTCGATATAGACAGCCTCACCCGGCGCCACATCGCGGATCAGCCGGAAACCCAGCACATCCAGCGCCACACTCTCGGACGCAATCATGTATTCCGTGCCAGTTTCAGTCTCGCGTGAACCGAACACCAGCGGGCGGATGCCGAGCGGGTCGCGGAAGGCCACGATGCCGTAATCGGCAATCATCGCCGTTACCGCATACCCACCGCGGCAGCGTCGCTGCACGGCGCTCACCGCTGCGAAGATATCCTCGGCAGCCGGTGTCAGCTTGCCGCGCAGCTGTAGCTCGAATGCCAGCACATTGAGCAACACTTCCGAGTCGGACTCGGTATTGATGTGGCGAAGCCCGGTGCGGAACAGCTCGTCCATCAGCTCTTCGGTATTGGTGAGGTTGCCGTTATGGCCCAGCGAAATACCATAGGGTGAGTTGACGTAAAAAGGCTGCGCGAGCGCGGCACTGGAACTGCCCGCGGTCGGGTAGCGCACATGGCCGATGCCCATGTTGCCGACGAGGTGCTTCATGTGCTCGGACTGGAACACATCGCGCACCATTCCGTTGCCTTTCTGCTGGTAAACCCGGCCGCGATGGCAGGTGGCGATACCGGCAGCATCCTGGCCGCGGTGCTGCAGCATGGTCAGCGCATCGTACAGCGAGACACTGACATCACTGGTTCCCACCATTCCGACGATTCCACACATACCTGCACCTCGAACAATTCAGTAAAAAACGTGCAACCCGGATCACGGCGTTGCATGTGGCGCGCGCTGCAGCTGCACCTTCTCGACATACTCATCCTTGCGCGCCAGCTGCCCCTTGCCCCAGCCGGTGATGGCCGCTGCGGTTTCGCGCGACCAGTTTTCCAGCACCAGCACGCGCGGTATCAGCCGCGATTGCTGCCACCAGCCATCCTGCTGTACCGGCACGATCTTCGGCACGAAGATCAGCACCAGCAGGCTCAACAGCACGCCGCGGCAGACACCGAACATCATGCCCAGCAGGCGGTCGATAGCCGACAGCCCCGTGACCTTGACCAGCTGCACAATGACAAAATTCACGACACTGCCAATGATGAGCGTCATGACAAACAGGATCGCAAACGCCGAGATATAGCGCAGCGAAGGCAGCTCCACCACATTGCCCAACAGCGGTGCGAGCTTCTCGCTGAAAAAGAATGCCACCACAAACGCAGCGACCCAGACCAGCAAAGACAACGCCTCTCGCACGAAACCACGGCTGATGCTGATCAAAGCCGACAGCGCGACGGCCGTAACGATGCACCAGTCAGCCCAGTTGAACCCGGTCTGTGCAAACCATTCGTTCATCGCGCGGCGCGGCCTCAGGGTTTGAACTGCTTGACCATGGTCTGCAGGCCGAACTCACTGTCGATCTGCTGCTTGGTCCGCACGGCTTGCGCCTTGTCGGCTTTGGGCCCGACGAAGACCCGGATCGTTTCCCCTTTTGCATCGCGCGAGACATGGGTGAAAGCCGCGTGGCCATTGAGCTTCAGTTTTGCCACCAGCGTATCGGCTTTCTTGCGGTCCGACATCGCGGCCACCTGCACCACCCAGCCCTGCGGCATGCCACTGGCATCAAGTTTCGTGACCGGGGCGGGCGGCAGCGGCGCTGGCGGTGGTGCCGGCTTGGCGACAGCCGGCTGTTCAGGCGGCGGTGGCGGCACAACCGGGGCTGCAGGCGCAGTAACAGGCTCAGCAGGCTCGGGGGCTGTCGCCGTGGGAACCTGGGCTGCGCCGGGCGCAATCGCCACCAGACTGTCATCCGCTACGCCACCCAGCGGGATATCGCTGGTATCGGCCGGCTGGTCATCCGCCATACCGTACATCTGGTCCACCGGCACCGGTTCGCCGGGCGGGCGATCGGCCGGGGCTGGCACCGGTTGCGGGGCCGGCATGGTGACAGCGGGCATATCCGGGCGAGGCGGTATACGTTCCGGCACCTGCACGGCGGACTCGCGCTCGGTATCGAAAATCAACGGCAAGGTGATGATGGCCACGGCCGCCAGTACGGCGGCCCCCACCAAACGCTGCTTGACTGCCTGTTCCAAGACGCCCCCGCTAAAGCCTGATCGATCAAGGCAGGGATTCTAGCGGTTCCGGTCGCCCGTGACGATTCAGCCGGCGTGAATAAAAGGCTTGACTGTAGCGAGCAAGGGCCGCAACTCACCAAAAGTATCCAGGCAGGCCAGCGGTTCATAGGGGAGCAATTGCTCGCGGTGGTGGGCCCCGTAACTGACCGCGACCCGCGCCATGCCGGCCTCACGAGCCATCGCCATGTCGAAATGCGTGTCACCGACCATCAGCGCCTCACCCGGCTCGCGTCCCGCCTCGGCCAGCAGCTCGTGCAGCATCTGCGGGTGCGGTTTGGAACGCGTCTCATCGGCACAGCGCGTGGCATGGAAAAAGTCCTCCATGCCAAGTTGCTGGAGCACCCGGTCCAGCCCGCGCCGGCTCTTGCCCGTCGCCACGGCTAGCACGTAACCGTCATCGCGCAGCCGGTGCAGCGTCTCCTCCACCCCGGCGAAGAATGGCGATGGCGTCTGGTCGACGCTGATGAAGCAATGCACGTACTGCTGGCGTACGGCTTCACGCGTGGCGGCATCGTGTACCGGATACAGTTCGGCAATGGCTTCCGGCAAGCCGAGGCCGATGATCTGGCAAATCGCCTCATGCGACAGCACCGGCACACCCACCTGCTCCGCCGCCAGCTGCATGCAGCGCACGATCTTTTCCGTCGAGTCGATCAGCGTGCCATCCCAGTCGAAGACCAGCAGCATCAGGCTTGCTCCCCCAGCCAGCGCAGCACGCCCTTGCCGGCGGCGCGGCCGGTGGCAAAACAGGCCGTGAGCAAATAGCCGCCGGTCGGCGCTTCCCAGTCCAGCATCTCGCCGGCACAGAACACGCCGGGCAGCTCACGCAGCATCAGCTTGTCATCCAGTGATGCAAAACCGACACCGCCGGCAGTGCTGATGGCCTCCTCGACCGGGCGCGTGGCCAACAGCACCAACGGCACAGCCTTGATCGCCGCCGCCAGTGATGCCGGTGTGGCAAAGGCCTCTGCCGGGCAACATTCCCGCAGCAGCGCGGCTTTGGCACCGTCGATACCGGTGCAGCGCCGCAGGTGCTCGCTCAGGCTGCGCTTGCCGCGCGGTTTCGCCAGTGCAGCAGCCAGCTGCAACGGCGTGCGGTCCGGCACCAGGTCAAGGTGGACAGTGATGGCACCTTGCTGGCGCAAGGCCTCGCGCCAGCCGGCCGACAAGGCATAGACGAGACCGCCCTCGATGCCGCTGGCCGTCAGCACACATTCGCCGATGCGGCCGTCAATGGCGATGTGTTTAAGCGGCGCCCCGGCAAAGCGTTGCGCCATGAAATCGCTCCACGTGACGTCGAAACCGCAGTTGGCCGGCTGCAGCGTGGCAACAGCCACACCGCGCTGCGCCAGCCAGGGCACCCAGGCCGCATCCGAACCGAGCGCTGGCCAACTGGCACCACCCTGTGCGAGCACCACGGCATCCGGTTTGACGCTTTGGCTGCCAGCGGGCGTATCAAACAGCAGGTCGCCATCCTGCCAGCCTGTCCAGCGATGCCGCATGTGCAGTGTCACGCCGCTATCGCGCAGGCGGTGCAACCAACGGCGCAACAGCGGCGCCGCTTTCATCTCACGCGGGAAGACCCGGCCCGAGCTGCCGACAAAAGTCTCGATGCCCAGCGCATGGATCCATTCGCGCAACTGCCCTGGGCCAAACGCCTGCAACAGCGGACGCAGTACCGTTGCCTGTTCACCGTAGCGCGACACGAACTGTTCGAATGGCTCGGCATGGGTGATGTTCATGCCGCCGATGCCGGCCAGCAGGAACTTGCGGCCCGGCGAGCGCATCGCATCGTACACATCGACCTGCACCCCGGCCTGCACCAGCACCTCGGCCGCCATCAAGCCGGCCGGGCCGGCCCCGATAACGGCTACACGCGACATAAGGCTTTCAATGGCACGGCGATGTCGTCAGGCAACGGTGCCTCCACACGAAGCTTCTCGCCGGTGGCCGGATGGGTGAACGTCAGTGACGCC
>ERZ1645187.4551-NODE-4551-length-11136-cov-3.413681_pt1 | contig 11136 bp, 6 predicted proteins | sample MGYA00575352_ERZ1645187 | MGnify/ENA primary metagenome ERZ1645187 (study PRJEB40837, sample SAMN11349314) | freshwater sediment metagenome | isolation source: river sediment | host: Sediment | place: India: Wazaribad , New Delhi | collected 2017-02-21 ... | reverse complement strand
CAACGATGCGCACCGCTGACCTTTTCGGCCCCGCCCGCCTGCGCCTGCCCTGCTTTGCCCCGGCCGGTGGGGCAGGCGCCCCGCCGCCTGCGAACGATCCGCCGCCCGCCAATCCCCCGGCAGGCGACCCGCCCCCGGCAAACGATGCGCCGCCCCCGGCTGCCAAGTGGTGGGAGGCCAAGGATTACACCGACGAGGAACGCGCCTGGATCAACGCGCGTGGGCTGGCCGAGGATGATCCGACCAAGATCATCCCCAAGCTGGTGAAGGGCCACCGCAGCGCCGAACAGCGCATCGGCAAGGGGCTGGACAGCATCATCGAAAAGCCCGGCAAGGATACCCCGCTGACCAAATGGCTGGGCGAGAACCGCGCCGCCCTTGGCCTGCCCGAGGCCGAAGACGCCTACACCGCCAAGCCGCCGCAGGACTGGCCCAAGGATATGCCCTGGGATGCTGGCTTTGAGGCCGCCGCCCGCAAGATCGCCTTTGAAAACGGCGTCCCGCCCGAGGCGCATCAGGCCTATGTCGCGGCTTTTGCCGAGCGGATGAAGGCACTGGACCAATCCACCGCCGCCGCCCTGTCGCAGGCGAAAGAGGCGATGATGGCAGATCTGCAGCGCGACTTTGGCCAGCAGCCCCCGGCCGTCCTCGCCAATGCCCGCCGCGCCGCCGAATGGATGATGGGGCAGGCGGGTCTTGGCACCGATGAAATGGAGCGGATCAGCGCCGTCCTGTCGGAAAAAACTGGCGATGCGGGCGTGATCCGCATGCTGCATGCCGTCGGTAAGGCCCTGGGCGAGGATAGCGCCGTCGGCCTTGGCAAGGGCGGCAGCCTGACCATGACCCCCGCCGAGGCCCGCGCCGAGCTGGCCCGGTTCGAAAGCGCGGAGGGCGAGTATGGCAAGGCCTTCCGCGAAGGCAACGCCAGCAAACTGGCCGAGCTGCGCGGCCGCCGCGACCAGCTGGCCCGAATCGCCACTGGCGGTTGACCGCCAGTGGCGGCAGGGAGGCCCCGTTCGCGGGGCCTTTTCTTTTTGTCAATCCCCTACTTGCAGTATGTCCGCACTTGGGTTATCCCTACATCTTGACGGGCACCCCGGTTGTCCCGGGTCCGTCTGATCGCCCGCTCAAGTGCGGGTCGTCGCAAGCGCGCGTTAGCCGCCAGGACGGGTCCGGTTGCCGGGCACCCCCTCCGAAAACTCAACCCTATCGCAGTTTTCATCCAGGAGGGACGCATGTCCTATGGCCGCATCGAGGCGCACGAGCGCCTGCAATACACCAACTCTGTTCTGATGGTCGCGCAGCAAACCCGCGACCCCTTTGCCGGCACCGTCACCGACGTGAGCGCCAATGGCGAAGCCCAGGACGCCAGCGATCTTTATGACGCGGGCGAATATTCCTATGGCGAGGATCGCAGCCGCCGGAACCCGGAAAACCCGGTGACGGGTGACAAGCGCTGGCTGATCCGCCCGCCGATCATCGAAAGCGGGCAATACATCGACCATGAAGACAAGTTCGACACCGCCCGCGACCCGACCAGCACCTTTGTCACCATCCATACCCGGCGCGTGGTGCGCGGCAAGGCCGACCGCACGCTGGGTATCCGCAAGGATGCCAGCGGCCTGTTCCGCATCACCGATGGCGGCATTCTGGGCAAGTCGCATTCCGGCAAGCGCCCCGGCGCGGCGGTTGATCTGCCGTCGAGCCAGTTCGTGCCGGTCGGCACGTCGGGCCTGACCGTGGCCAAGCTGCGCGACGCGGTGCTGGAGTTGCGCAAGAACGAATTCGGCATGGAAGCCGACGATCAGCTTTACTGCGCGATCACGGCCAAGCAGATCGATGACCTTCTGGCGATCGCGGAGACCGAAGGCAACGCCATGACGTCCTTCCAGAAAGAGCAGCTGATTTCGGGCAAGCCGACCGTTCTTCTGGGCATGAACTGGGTCATGACCAACCGCCTGCCGATGAAGGATGGCAGCGACACCATCCGCCTGTGCCCGATCTGGTCGAAAGCCAACATCGCGCGCGGCATCTGGCAGGACATCAAGGGCGACATGTGGAACGACACGTCCGCCAAGAACAAGCCCTATGTCCACGTCGGGGCCTACATCGACAGCGTCCGTCTGCAGGACAAGGGCGTCGTCGTTCTGGAATGCCAGGAATAACGGCCGCCAAGGCCCGCAACCGCCCGGACTGATCCGGGCGGCTTTCCCCCCATCTGCCTTGAAAGGAAACGGACATGCCCGTTGTCAACGAGAAATCCGATCTGTTCCCCGATCGCCTTGCAGGCGATGATGTTCCCGATCCTGCCCGCGCGCGCGGCCGGTCGATCTGCATCACCGGCACGGTTGCCAATGGTGCGACCGACAGTTCCACCTCGACCTATCACCTGTGCGATGTCCCGGCCGATGCGATCCTCGACAGCCGCACGGCGTTCGATGTCGAGAACTGGGGCTTTGCGGCCATCCGCATCGGCACCAAGACCGATGTCGATGCCCTTGTCTCGGTTGCGAAATCCGCAGGCAACACCGTGTCGCCCGTCGCCTTTGGCGATGCCAAGCACGGCCTGCCCCTGTGGCAGGTGCTGGGCCTCGCCGCCGCGCCCGACACCGGCGTGATCGGCCTTTATGCCCATGCCATCGCGGCCGCGACCGGCGCGGGCAGCATGCCCTTCGAGGTGCATTACCGCTTCCGCTGAGCCGCAGCCCATGACAGCCGCCGGGGCCGCCACAGGCCCCGGCTTTTCCGCAAGGATGATCCATGCCGCAAGCCACATCCTCGATCATCTCGCAGGCTTTCCGCATGATGGAGCTTACCCCGCCGTCGTCTTTGGCCGACGACAGCGAAAAATCTGCCGCCGCCAATCAGCAATACGACATTGCCCTGCGCATGTGTCTTGAGGCCGCCGACTGGTCCTTTGCCTCGACCCTTGCGCATTTGCCCGCCGCCGTCCTGGCCGAGGGCGAGGCGGAGGACGCAGATCTGCCCTATATCTACACCCTGCCGGGCGATCTGGTGCGCCTGCACGAGGTGGGCGACATCGACACCCGCTGGCGGGTGGATGTGGTGGACGGCGACGCCTCGATCCGCGCCGATCAGCCTGCGCCCCTGCGCGTGCGCTATACCGCCACCATCGACAATGAGGCGCGGCTGCCCGCCACTTTTCAGACCGCCGTTGCCGCCCAGCTGGCCCTTTTGCTGGCCCCGCGCTGGATGCCGGTTGTCAGCCGGATCAGCCTGATCGCCGATCAGCAGCGCGAGCTGATGCGTGAGGCCCTTCGCCGCGATGCCCGGATGGCATCGCAGGCCCGCTATGACGGACTGGACGATGCCGGGGATTGGGCGACGGAGGCGCGGCGATGAACACCCGCACCAGCCCCCCGCAGGTTGCCTTCGCCTCGGGCGAGCTTGACCCGCTTCTGCATCGGCGGTTTGACTATCAGCGCTTTCAGACCGGCCTTGCCAAGTGCTGCGGGTTTCTGCCCCTGGCACAAGGCGGCTTCACCAGAGCGCCCGGCACGATCTTTCGCGGCTATACTCGTGCATTGCCGGCCGTCCTGGTGCCCTTCCAGTTTGCCGAGAACGATGCGCTGATCCTTGAATTCACGCACCTCACGATGCGCGTCTGGCGTTATGGCGCGCTGATCATGGACGGCGACGATCCGTTCGAGCTGGCCACCCCGATCACCGCCGATGAGCTGCCCGCGCTGCGCTGGGTCCAGTCCGCCGATGTGATCTATCTCTGCACGGGACAGCGCCCCATCCAGAGGCTCGCGCGCTATGCGCTGGACAACTGGACCATTGCCGACGCCGTCTTCGACAGCGGCCCCTTCCGGGTGCAGAACCTGGACAAGGCCAAGACGCTGCAGGCCAGCGCCACCACCGGCACGATCACCCTGACTGCCGCATCGGCCTTTTTCGAGGCGGATCATGTCGGCAGCCTGATCCGCCTGACGCCCACCGACTTCACCACCGTCGCGCTGTTCACGACATACGAGGCGGCCGAGGTCGGCCAATACCGCCGTTATGGGGACAACGTCTATCGGCTGACACAGCGCGACGGACGCGACGTGGGGCAGAACCCGCCGATCCATACCGAAGGCGAGGCCCTGAGTGACAATGATACCAAGTGGCAGTTCGTATCGGACAGTGAGGGCGTGGCGCGCATCACGGCGATCATCTCGCCGACCAGTGCCAGCGCCACGGTCCTGAAGGCCATCCCGCAAAGCTGCGTTGACAGCCCCACGCACCGCTGGTCCGAGGGCGCATGGTCGGACCGCCACGGATACCCGTCCGAGATCGAGCTCTTCGAACAGCGCTTTTGTGCCGCCGCCACCCCGGCCGAGCCGCGCACCGTCTGGTTTTCCGCTGTCGGTGATTATGCCGATTTTGCCCCCGGCGTCGAAGCGGACGAGGCCTTTGCCTATACCATCGCAGGCGATGGCAACATCAATCGTATCGTGAGCCTGTGCCGGGGATCGACCGGCCTGCACATCTTTGCCCTGGGCGAAGAGTATTCCACCCGCGCTGATACCCGCAGTCAGGTGATCGGGCCCACCACCGCTGTGTTCGGCCTGGACGGCACCATTGGCGCAAGCCCCGCCCGCCCCATCGCCCCCACTGGCAACCCGATCTTCATCAGCCGCGACAAGGGCTGGGTGATCGAGGTGGCCTATTCCTTTCAGGCCGATGCCAATCAGGAGCGCCCCCTGTCGCGCGTGGCCCAGCATCTGGGCGCGGTCGGTTATGAACAGATTGTCTGGCAGGGCGCGCCGGAACCGACCGCATGGCTGCGCCGCAGCACGGGCGATCTGGTGGCCATGGTCTACGACCCGCCCGAGGAAATTCTGGGCTGGGCCCCTGTCCCCATTGCGGGCGGCTTTGCCGAAAGCCTTGCCATCTGTCCGAACGACACCGGCACCACCGACGTGCTGACCATGGTGGTGCGCCGCAGCATCGGCGGCACCGAGGTGGGCATGATCGAAGACCTTGCCCCGATCTATGGCATCCTGACCGGGGCGCAGCCGATTGCCGAGGCCTGCCATCTTTATGCCGCCGCGATCTTCACGCCCGAGGCCCCCGCCAGCAGCTTTGCCGTGCCGCATCTGGTGGGCCAAGAGGTTTACGCCTGGACCGATGCCGGCGAGTTTGGCCCGCTGACCGTGGCGGAAGATGGCAGCATCACCCTGCCCACTGCCGTTTCGCGCGCCACCATCGGCCTGTTTGATGACAGTCACTTTGTCGAGACGCTGGACATTCAGGCCGCCGCACCCGACGGCAACAGCATGGGCCGCCCCAAGCGGCTGAACGGCATCCGCATCGGCCTGCACCGCACTGCCGCGCTGGAGGCCGCCACGGTCGAACGCGACTTTGCCCAGCCCCCGCGTTTGAACAGGCGGGCCGAGGTCGTTCCGCGCGCGGTTGCCGCCGTGCTGACCGAAGGTTTCACCGGCGTCGCCAGCATTGAGCACCCGACTGGCCATGCCGCCGAGGTGGCCTTGCGCCTTTTCCCATGGAGCGGCGCGCCTGCCACCGTCACAGCGATTGTCCCCCCCGTCACAACCACAGGAGCGACATAATGTGCGCCCCCGCCCTTCTGGCCGCCTTGGGCACCGGCGGCGCAGCCACCGCCGCCGGAGCCGCCGCCGCCGCCACGACCGGCCTGTCCACTCTGGGAACGATCCTGAGTGTCGGGGGCACGCTGATTTCCGGCATTCAGGGCATGGCGGCCGCCAATGCCAATGCCCGCGCCATCGAGGACCAGCGCCAGACCGAAGCGCAACTGACCGCCGTGCAGGATCAGCGGACCAGGCAGAAGATGGCCAGCGCCATCCGCCAGCAAAGCGCCGAGCTGGCCGCCCGCGGCGTGGCCCTGGACAGCGTCACCGCCATGCAGCTGGGCCAGACCGCTGCGCAGGAGATGTCCTTCGAAAGCCAGTCGGTGCGCACCACCGGCGCGGCGCGTGACCGCGAACTGTCTGCCAGTGCCAAGGCCGCCCGCGCCCAGGGCGCATCGTCTTTGCTGAAGGGCGTCTTCAGTGCCGCCGGTGGCCTTGTCACCGCCGCCCCCGACATCTGGCCCGGTCTGTTGCGCGACCAGAGGCAACTGGCATGACCCTGACCGTCCCCACAGGCGGCGTCAGCGCCGGAAGGTCCGCCAACACGGCCGTGAACGAACCGGGCGCGCTTGGCGCGGGTCTTGCCGATCTGGGGCAGGCCATGCTGCAGGTGGGCAAGCGCGTGAAGGCCGAGCGCGACGACATCGACATGCGCCGCACGCAGCTGCAGATGACCCGCGACATGGGGCAGGCGCGGCTTGAGGTCGAACAGATCGGCGACCCGGCGCAGATCGGCCCGGCATGGGAGGCCCGCAAGTCGGAGATCCGAGCCAAGTATCTGGGCCTTGATGCCAATGGCAAACCGACGATCGATCCGGTCAAGGCCGAGGCCTATGACCTGATGTTCATGGACCTGGACGGCAAGCATGCCATGGCCCTGGGCGAAAAGGCCATCAACCTGACCCGGTCGCAGCACGAGGCGGCTTGGGTCGAGATGAAGACCCAGATCGAAACCGACGCGCTGGCCGCTGATCCTGATACGCTGACTGCCCTTCTGGACGTGGGCAGCGATGCGATCGACGCGCGCGCGGCGCGCGGCCTGATCTCGCCCGAGCGCGCCGCCGTCGAAAAGCAGCAGCTGAAATCCGGCATCTATCAGAACCGCGCCAATGCGCGGATCGAGGCCGACCCCGCCGCCTTTCTGGCCGAGGCCGAGGCGGGCGCGTGGAATGACCTTGGTGCGGATGCCCTGTCAAAGGGCACTCTTGCCGCCCAATCCGAACTGGCCCGGCGTGAGGCCGAGGCAGCGAAAGAGGCCGCGCGGCAGACGACCCAGATGGACAGCGCCATCAAGGCGCGCTTTGCCGACATGACCAGCATCGCCAAGGACGGCCGCAAGGCGGTTGACGAGGAATGGCTGGCCAGCCCCGAGGTGCAGGCGCGCATCACCGCCAACCCGGAACTGGCTGCCGAATTCGGCAAGCTGGAAGCCGCGCGATCCTTGCGCGATGAAATTCCCGGCCTGCGCCAGATGACCCCCGCCCAGCTGGACGCGGAAATCGCCAAGGAAGAAGCCAAGGATGTGGCGCAGCCCTACCAGACCGAACGGCTGGCCGTGCTGCGCGAATGGCGGGATGAGGCCGCCAAGGGCTGGGCCACCAACAAGGTGGACGCCGCGCGCAGCGCTGGCATGAAGGTTCCCGAGCTTCCGGCCTTTGACCCCACCGATCCTGCCGCCTATGCGCAGGGCGTTGCCAATCGCATCGCCTATGACAGCGCCCTGAAAGGGCAGGGCTATGGCGAGGCCCCCGGCATCTTTGCCACAGACGAACGCGCGCAGATCGACGCGATCATCGACCCCAAGGCGGACATGGCCCCCAAGCTGGCCCTGGCCGAAGCCTTTGCCCAAGCCCCGCGCGGCAAGCCGGAAACCGTGCTGCGTGGCCTGTCGGCTGACCCGGCGTTCAACCATGCCACCATGATGCTGGCCACCACCCGCGACCGGGCGCTGGCCGAAAACATCCTGATGGGAGCGCAAAAGCAGGCGCTTGGCACCGTGACCCTGCCCCCCGAAACCCAGATGGCCATGGACTTTGACCAGATCACGGGCGGCATCTATGAGGACAACCCGAAGGCCAAGGCGCAAGTGATGGCCGCCGCGCGGGCCTATTACGCCAACGGCGCGGCCGGGCTGAACCCAGAAGGCGTCGACAGCAAACTGCCCTGGAAGGATGACACCGCCGCGCGCGATGCCTACCGGCTGGCCGTGCAGCGCGTCACCGGGGCGGCCCCAGACGCCAATGGCGAATTGACCGTAGGCGGCGTGCAAGACGTGCGCGGCGCGATGACGGTTCTGCCCCCCGGCGTTTCGGTGCGCGCCGTGGAAAACACCCTCGACACTCTGGACGACGACCTGTCGGGCTGGCGGCGCAACTATGGCAGCCCGCGCATGCCCGCCCAGGAGGAAGTTTTCCCGCCAAAAGATGACAAGCTGGCCCGGTTCCGCGCCGCGAGCCTTGACGGTTCAAACCCTGATCTGGGCAGCGCCCCGCTTTCGTGGTTCCGCCAGACCCGCCTGGTGCAGGTGCAGGGCGACATCTACGAGCTGCACTATTCCATCGATGGCCGATCCGTGCCGGTGCGCCGCGCCGATGGCGACCGCGCGGGCAGCGCGTGGCGGTTCAAGCTTACCGATCTGATCCGCGAGGGTCAACGCTGATGGCTGACCTGACGATCGAAGACGAACTGGCGCTTATCAAGGGCAACAAGGCCCCTGTTTCCGCACCCGTGCCATCCCCCCCCGCCTTGTCAGACCCTGAAGAAGGGCTTCCCCCAGCTGCGGCCGCCCTGCCGGCACCGCCGGATCCGGGCAGCTTTTGGGAAAGCATGTCGGCGGCCTGGACCGACGCCACCATTCGCGGCGATACCTGGAATTATGAAGGCCGCCAGCGCAACGCCCTGGCACAAGACATGTTCGACATGCTGCCCCCCGAAGCGCAGGTCGAGGTCCGCCGCAACGCCTATGGCATCAAGCCGGAAGGATGGTTTGCCAAGGCCGTTGTCGACGCCGCCGCCAAAGACGCGGCCACCGGGCCGGAAGCCGCCAGCCGCTGGGGCAGCTATCCCATCGACCAGGATGCCTTTGACGCGAAGATCCGCGAGGGCATCCTGGCCGACAAGGCCGAGGCCGAGGCGGTGCTGGCACAACCCGGTGGTGGCTTTGCCGCCTTTCTGGGCGAAAGCGCCCGCGTGATGACCGGGCCGTCAAACGTGGCCGCCACTGTCCTGGGGGCCTTCACCGGTGGCACCGGCGCGGCTGTCTGGCGCATCGCCGCAGCCGAGGCCATGCTGAACTCCGGGGCAGAAGGCGTGGACGCCTGGACCGAAACCCAGATCGCCCGCGAAAACGGCTGGGCCGAACCCGACATCGGTAGCCGCATGCTGTTCGGGGCCGTCTTGGGCGGGGCCTTTGCAGGCCTTGCCCATGGCGGGGCCAAGCTGATCAGCAAGTATCAGGCCGCCCGCGCATCCACCCGCGCCGCCACGCCGAATGGCGGCGACGCGCTGGCCACCGAAGCCGCGATCGACAAGGCCGAGGCAGGCCTGCGCGATGAACCCACCGGGGCCGAGCTGGCAGGCGCCACTGACAATGAGGGCACCCTTGGCGCGATCTTCGGTGGCACCGCGGCCAGCCTGCCCCCGATCCCGGCCGATGCCCCGGCGGGCTGGGCCGAAATCCGCAACGGCATTTTCGCAGGCGAAAGCGGCGGCGATTACGACGCCCTGTTCGGATACCAGAACCGCAAGGGCGGCAAGTTCAGCCGCGTGCGCCTGACCGACATGACCGTGGACGAGGCCATTGCCTTTTCCGATCCGCGCGGGGCCTATGGCCAATGGGTCAAAGGCCAGATCGGCCGCGTCGCCACCCCCATGGGGGCCTATCAGATTGTCGGCACCACGTTGCGCGCGGCCAAGCGCGGGCTGGGCCTGCAGGGCGACGAGCTGATGACACCCGAGCTGCAAGAGCGGCTTGGCATCTGGATTTACCGACAGCAGGGCACCGGCGCCTGGGAGGGCTACAAGGGGCCGCGCCAGAGTTTCACCCCATCTGGTGCAGATCGCGACGCCCCGGTGTTCGAAACCAGCCGCGGCTACACGGGCGCAGGCCAGGTCAAGGTCGGTGACGACATGACCATCGATGTCGAATACCAGGTCGGCGATGCCTCGACCCTGTCGCGCGCCTCTGGCCCCTATCAGCCGCGCGACCGCAGCCGGGTGAATTCCGACGCCTGGATTGCCGACACCGCCGCCCGGCTGGACCCGGCGCAGCTGATGCCATCGCCCACGGCCGACCGGGGCACCCCCATTGTCGGCCCAGACAACATGATCGAAAGCGGCAATGGCAGGTTCGGTGCGATCCTGCGCAGCTATGAACGCCACCCCGACCGGGCCGAAGCCTACAAGGGCGCGATCGAGGCCGCAGGATTTGCCGTGCCCGAGGGCGTGCAGCGCCCCGTCCTTATCGCCCGCCGCCGCACCGCACTGTCCGACGCCGACCGCGTCCGCCTGACGGTTGACGCGCAGGACAGCGGCGTTGCCGTGATGACCCCAACCGAAATGGCGCAGGTGGCCGCCCGGACGCTGACCCCCGAACGGCTGGACCGGCTGGACATGGCCGCCGACATCACCGCGCCGGAAAATGCTGCCTTCCTGAAATCCTTTATGGAAGCCATGCCGCGTAGCCAGCGCAACGCGATGTCTGACGCCGACGGCGGGCTGAACGGCTTTGGCCGCCGCCACCTGCGCGAAGCCCTGTTTGCCCGCGCCTGGGGCGATCCTGACATCATCGAGCTGATGACCGAAGGCCAGCGCGGGGATCTGAAAGGCCTGTTCGATGCGCTGGAAACCAGCGCCCCGGCATGGGCCGCGCTGAAGGCCGACATCGAGGCAGGCCGCGTCCTGCCCGAAATGGACATATCGGGCTATGTGCTGGACGCCATGCGGATGATTGCCACCGCGCGCCGCATTGCCGCCCGCGACAAGCAGCCCTTGGCCCGCGCGCTGGACGATCTGTTGAACAGCCCCGACATGATCGAAGGCGCGGTCAGCCCCTTGACGGCCGCCCTGCTGCGCAAGTTCTGGCGCAACGGCCGCGCCGCCCCGGAGGACGAGGTTGCCAGCTTCCTGACCCGCTATGCCGAAGAGGCACGCAAGGCAGGCGCAGCGGGCGGCCTGTTCGACGCCCCCGGCCCGCGCGACGTGCTGGCCTCGATCGACCGCGCCACATTCGGCGATCTGCCAGAAGACCTTGGCACGGTGCGCGGCTTTGCCCGCCCGCAACCCGTAACCCCGCCCCCTGCCGCCTTTGCCGAGGGCAGCGCATCGCCCGACGTGCAAGCCGCCGATCAGGCGATGCGCGAGACTTTTGAAGCGCCAAAGCCTTCCCGCTTTGGCCCGGAATTCTCAGAATTGAACGGCGACCCAGAGGGCGCAATCGAGAAGCTGATGGCCGAGCAAACCGGCGAGGTGCCTGAAGCCATCACAATCGAAGGGCTTGGCCCCGTTCTGTTTATCTGGG
>ERZ1645187.4550-NODE-4550-length-11136-cov-171.292212_pt1 | contig 11136 bp, 9 predicted proteins | sample MGYA00575352_ERZ1645187 | MGnify/ENA primary metagenome ERZ1645187 (study PRJEB40837, sample SAMN11349314) | freshwater sediment metagenome | isolation source: river sediment | host: Sediment | place: India: Wazaribad , New Delhi | collected 2017-02-21 ... | reverse complement strand
AATCGCCGCAGCCGACGCACCAGATCGGCTCGACCGACGACTTGAAGTCCTTGAGCGTCAACGTCTGCGGGCAGGCGTGGGGCTGTTCGTGGATGGTCATGCGGCGACCTCGCGGAGGATGTGGGCGACGATCTCGGCGGCGCGGAAGGGGGCGGGGCCGGGGCGGGCGAAGCTCTCCGCCCCGTGCGGCAGGGCCTTCTCGCCGCGCAGGTGGCGGTAGAGCTGGCCCGAATGGTTCTGTTCGACGACGATGGTGCGCTTCGCGCCGGCGAGGGCGGCGGCGAGCTTCGCCTGCGGCACCGGCGCCAGCAGACGTAGCGCCACCACCTTCGTCGGCGTACCGGCGGCGGTGAGCCGCGCCGCGGCGACCTTGGCCGGGCCGACGGAAGAGCCGAAGGCGAGGAGGGCGAGCGGCGCGTCGGCCGGCCCGAAGACCTCGCCCCAGGTGTCGCCGAAGTCGAAACCCTCGAGCTTGCGCAGGCGCTTCTCCAACTGGGCGACGTGGATCGCCGCCGAGTTGGAGGGATGGCCGCTCTCGGCGTGGGAGAGGCCGTCGGCCACCCACTGGCAGTCCGGTGTACCCGGCGCCGGCATCGGCGACACGCCGTTGTCGGTCAGCTGATAGCGGCGGAAGTCGGGGCCGGTGGCGAAGGGCACCGTGGCGCGCTTCAGGGCCGCCGGCCGGGCGGTGGGCACGTCGATGATGGTCTGGGTCTGGCCGATCGACTGGTCGGAGAGCAGCATCACCGGCGTCTGCAACGCCTCGGCGATGTGCACGGCGCGCTCGGTGGCGGCCGGGCAGTCGGCGATCGAAATCGGTGCGACGACGACGCGCGGGGCGTCGCCGGGCGTGCCGTGGAGGGCGATGTCGAGGTCGCCCTGGTCCGACTTGGTCGGGATGCCGGTCGACGGGCCGACGCGCATGACGTCGACGATCACCATCGGGATCTCGGCGGCGATGGCGAGACCGATGGTCTCGACCTTCAGCGCCAGCCCGGGGCCGGAGGTGATGGTCATGGTCGGCGCGCCGCCGAAGGACGAGCCGCAGCACATGTTGATGGCGGCGATCTCGTCCTCGGCGAGGACGACGCGGCCGCCGTGCTCCTGCATCTGGACGGCGAGCCACTCGGTGATCTCGGTCGCCGGGGTGATCGGATAGGCGGCGACGAACTCGATGCCGCCACGCAGCGCCCCGAGGCCGACGGCCTCGTTGCCGGAGAGCATCCAGCGTTCGACCCGACGACCGGGAGGCAGGGCCATGCTGATCCCGGTCGCGGCGAAAGCGGCACGGCCGGCGGCGCTGGCGCCGATCGAGGCGGTGACCGCCTTCTCGCCCTTGGCCCCGATCATGGCACGGATCGCCTCGTCGACGGCGCCCGGCTCCAGCCCGGCGAGTTCGGCGGCGATGCCGAAGCCGACCATGTTGAGACGGCCACCCTCGACCGACGCCGCGATCTGGGCGATCGGCAGTTCGACGACGCGGGCGCCGGAGCGGGCGATCGCCTCGGGAACGACGCCGTTCTTCGGATCGCAGACGATCAGGCTCGAACCGTCGAGCGGGATCTCGGGGGCGAAGCGGTGGACGTCCTGCCAATCGAGGGCGATCAGGCAGTCGAAACGATCGGGCTGGGCTTCGATCGGCCCGCCATCCCGCGCCGCGCCGATCTCGAGCAGGGCCGCGGCTTCACCACCGCGCACCTGGGCGCCGGAGAGCTTGGTCATCAGGCCGTAGTGGCCGTCACGCGCCGCAGCGGCGATGAGGGCACTGCCGGCGGTGATGGCGCCGGTGCCGCCAGAGCCGGCGATGACGATCGCGACGGACTTGCGTACTTCGGACATCTCGTCTTCCTCGTTGGTACCGGATCCGGCGGATCGCGTCGCGATGCCGGATCCATCCCGTCGAAAACGCCCCGTTGCGGACCGGACGATTCCGACGGACGAACTTACGAAATCCGAACGGCCGGTCCGAACTTCGTACGAACGCCACGTTCGCCGGCACCGACGGATCGATGCACGGATGGTCGAGCCCCATCGCCGTCGCTCCGACGGCGGCCGACGCTCGGCGCGGCCGTTCAATGCCACGATCGCGGTGGACGACTCTTTGACTTGTGACAAATGAACCCACAAAATCTTCGACAGGCCGTCGAACTTTTGTGGGGTCTCTGCGTCGGTCCGCTCGTCGTCCGCGAACGCGTCCATTCGCCCGAGCCGATCGAGAGTCGTCAACCTCTCATGAACCAAATTCGAGAATAGAGGGACGTGTTTAACGACTTCTTGAACGGATCGGCGCAATCTCGCCGGGTTTTCTTTCGCGACCGCAAGGAGTTCCCGCTCTTGTCGAGCCCCATCGCGCTTCGCCGCCTCGTCGCCGCCGCCGCTGCCGTCACCCTCGCCGCCGGTCTCGCCGCCTGTTCCGGTGGTATCGACCGCTCCGAATACACGCCGCCCGTCGCCGTCACCTCGGCGCCGCCGCCGGCCCCGGTGGTGCCGGTCGCCACCTCGGCCCCGGCGCCGACCCAGTCGAATCGCCAGCCGCTGCTGCCCCCGGTGCCGGAGGAGCGCTCCGGCCTGCCGCCGGTCACGGTGGCGCAGCTCATGCCGCCGCCGGTGAAGTGACCCGCCCGCCGCTTTGATCGCCGCCGGCGCCCGTGATAGAGCGTCGCGACGAAGAACGTAGAGCGGCGGACGACGCGAACGACGAGGGTCGCCTCCGGTTCGGACGGCGGCCCTTTCGTTCGAGCCGGCACGGCGGGGCGAGGGGAGGCGAAGGTGGGGACGAGCGAGACCCTGATCGGGCTGCTGCGCGCCTTCATCCGACGGCTCGTCGACAGCGGTCGCCACGGTGTCGCGATCCTCGCCCATCGCCGCGCCCGCCGGGCCGCGATCGTCGCCGCGCGCGACGAGAACCCCTCGTTCGTCCTGGCGACGACCCTGGCCGCGGCGCTCGCCGCGATCGCCTTCGTCGACCCCCATGCCCGCGGGCTCGTCGGTGGTGCGACCGGCGCGTGGCGCGGCTTCCTGAAGACGCTCACCTCCTACGGCGAGGGCGTCGAGATCCTGATCGTTTCGTTCGCCATTCTCGTCCTCTGCCTCGCCGTCTCACCCGCCGGCCTCGCCCGCCGGGTGCGCGCCGGTCTGGTCGAGATCGGCTTCGCCGCGGCCTTCGCGGTGGTGTCGGTCGCCGGCAGCGGCCTCGCCGCCTCGGCGATCAAGAACGCCCTCGGCCGCGCCCGTCCCGAACACCTCGGCGGGACGGCGGTGTTCGAACTCCACCCGCTGTCCTTCACCGCGAAATTCGCCGCCTTCCCCTCCGGGCATTCGACCACGGCGGGAGCGAGCGCGATGGTGCTGGCGCTGCTCTTCCCGGCGCTGCGCCGGCCGATTCTGATGGCCGGCGCGGCGGTGGCGGTCTCCCGCATCCTGCTCGACGCCCATTTCCCGGCCGACGTGATCGCCGGTTTCGGCTTCGGTGCCGCGTTCACGCTGACCGCGGCGCACGCTCTCGCCCGCCGCAACCTGGTGTTCCGCCAGCGGCGCGACGGTCGGCTCGAGCCGAAGGCGGCGGACCGGCCGGCGAACTGGCCCGAGGTGCTCGCCGCTCTGATCGACCGGGCGAGCCCGCCGAAGGCCTGAGTCTCAGACGACGAGCGCCGCCCGCCAACGGGCGAGGCCGGCGTCGAGGTCGGCGATGAGGTCGCCGGTGTCCTCGAGCCCGATCTGGAAGCGCAGCAGTGCCCCTTCCTCGCGCCACGGCACCGCGGTGCGGACGGCGCGCGGATCGGCGTGGATGGCGAGGCTCTCGAAGCCGCCCCAGGAATAGCCGAGGCCGAAGAGCTCGAGGTGGTCGAGGAAGGCGGAGACCGCCGCCTCGGTGCCGCCCTTCATCACCACGCCGAAGAGGCCGGCGGCGCCCGAGAAGTCGCGCTTCCAGATGGCGTGGCCGGGATCGGAAGGCAGCGCCGGGTGGAGTACCCGCGCCACCTCCGGCCGGGCGGCGAACCATTCGGCGATGGCGAGCGCGCTTCTCTGATGATGGGCGAGACGCACCCCCATGGTGCGGAGGCCGCGCAGCGCCAGATACATGTCGTCCGGCCCGGTGAACAGGCCGAGGTCGCCGTGGGTCGATTTCACCCGTTTCCAGGCGCGCCGCCCGCAGGCGATGGTGCCGATCAGCGCATCGGAATGGCCGACGACGTATTTGGTCGCCGCCATGATCGACACGTCGACGCCGTGATCGAGCGGCCGGAAATGGAGCGGCGTCGCCCAGGTGTTGTCGATGACGGAGAGGAGGTCGCGGTCGCGCGCCACCTCGGCGATCGCCGGTACGTCCGGCATCTCGAAGGTGAGCGAACCCGGCGCCTCGAGGAAGATCACCTTGGTGTTCGGCCGGATCAGCTCGGCGATGGCGGCGCCGATCGCCGGATCGAAATAGGTGGTCTCGACGCCGAACCGCTTCAGGATGCCGTCACAGATGTTGCGGGTCGGGGCGTAGACGCTGTCGATCATCAAGAGATGGTCGCCGGCGCCGAGCAGCGACATGAGCGCCGTGCCGCAGGCGGAGGCGCCAGATGGCGTCAACACCGTGCCCTCGGCGCCTTCGAGCTCGGAGATCGCCCGCTCGAGCGCTTCCGATGTCGGGGTGCCGCGCCGACCATAGGTCCAACGCGCCGGGGTCGCCGCCTTGCCCTTCATCTGCGCGACGCTCTCGAACAGCACCGTCGAGGCATGGATCACCGGTGGATTGACGAAGGCGCCGCCCTGCGGATCACGCCCGGCATGGGCGAGACGGGTGGCGGGAGCGTGGGCACGGTGGGCGGTTTCGTCGGTCATCGGTCTTCGGATCCTCCACGTTTCGTCGTTCCCTACCAGATCCCTCGGTCGCGATCGACGTCACAGGCGACGATCGGGTGTCGAACGCTCCGTCGTGGGCATCTGCCCAACGAATGAACATCTCGCCACTGCGAAAGGCGGACCGCCGGTGCGAAACCCGCTTCGTTCCGCCGAAAGGGTCGTATCGGGAACGATCATTCCGAGTCGGTCGTACATGAGGAAGGCTTTTCTCGCTTGACCGGTAAGAATCTTTGTCCTGTGATGGGCTTCCGATCGAACGGTCGCGCCGGGGGGAGGCGTTCCGGGCGTCGTCGTCGTGTGGGTCCGTCGCGGATGGACCCACGGACGATGCGGCAGGGAGCGGAAGGACCAGGTGCGATCCCGACGGATCACACGAACAACGGCGCTCGGGCCTGGTGGCCGCGAGCACACGACAAAAGGCGCGAACATGAAAACCAAGTTCCTCGCGGCGGCCTTCGGCGTCCTCATGGGCTCCACGGCGACCGTCGCACTCGCCGGCACGCTCGACGACGTCAAGAACAAGGGCTTCGTCCAGTGCGGCGTCAGCCAGGGTCTCCCCGGGTTCTCGCAGCCCGACAGCAGCGGTGGTTGGGCCGGTCTCGACGTCGACTTCTGCCGGTCGCTCGCCGCGGCGATCTTCAACGACACGTCCAAGGTCAAGTTCACGCCGCTCTCCGCCAAGGAACGTTTCACCGCGCTGCAGTCGGGCGAGATCGACGTTCTGTCGCGCAACACCACCTGGACGATGTCGCGTGACACCAAGCAGGGCAAGTTCGCCGGCGTGATGTACTACGACGGCCAGGGCTTCATGGTGCGCAAGTCGCTCGGCATCACCTCGGCCAAGCAGCTCGGCGGCGCCTCGGTCTGCACCAACACCGGCACCACCACCGAGCTCAACCTCGCCGACTGGTTCCGCTCGCAGAAGCTCGACTACAAGCTCGTGAGCTTCGAGAAGTCGGAAGAGGTGGTGAAGGCCTACGACGCCGGCCGCTGCGACGTGCTGACCACCGACGCCTCCGGCCTCTATGCCGAGCGCCTGAAGCTCACGAAGCCGGACGAGCACATCGTTCTGCCCGAGATCATTTCCAAGGAGCCGCTCGGCCCGATGGTGCGCCAGGGCGACGATGCCTGGTTCAACGTCGTCAAGTGGACCTATTACGCGCTGCTGACCGCCGAGGAGATGGGCATCACCAAGGCGAACGTCGACGAGACGCTGGCCAAGTCCGAGAACCCGGACGTCAAGCGCTTCCTCGGCAAGGACGGCTCGTTCGGTGCCGACATCGGCCTGACCAACGCCTGGGCGCTGCAGATCACCAAGCACATGGGCAACTACGGCGAACTGTTCGAGAAGAACGTCGGCGCCGCGAGCCCGCTGAAGATCGCGCGTGGTGTCAACGCGCTGTGGACCAAGGGTGGTCTGCAATACGCGCCGCCGATCCGCTGATCGAAACGGGACCTCCGGCCGGGCTCGTCCCGGCCGGAGCGCCGCATGGCCGCCGGTGAGGTGGTGGCGAACGGCGTCGATCCGGCGGCGGTCGCCGGTCGCAGGACGACGAGGGAGACGTCGTCTCGTTCGGAATCGAAGTCCGCCGGGTCTCGGGGCCGTCGGACCATCGTGAGGGGCCGGCGTCGGATGCGCCGGCAGGGGGACGAGCATGACGAAACGACCCGGAAGCAGCGGGGCGGACGAACCGCCGCGCGTGGCGTGGTACAACGATCCGGTCAAACGCGGGTACATCTTCCAGGCCTTGACCCTGCTGGCGGTGATCGTCGGCGCGTGGACGATCATCCACAACACCGCGGTCAACCTCGAGAAGCGCAACATCGCTCAAGGGTTCGGCTTCCTGGCGACCACCGCCGGCTTCGACATCGCCCAGACGCCGATCGACTATCCCCACGACTCCTCCTACGGCCGCGCCATTCTGGTCGGCCTCGTCAACACCGCGATCGTCGCGATCATCGGCGTCGTCTTCGCCACCATGATCGGCTTCCTCATCGGTGTCGGCCGCCTGTCGCGCAACTTCGTCATCTCGCGGCTGTGCGGCGCCTATGTCGAGCTGATCCGCAATCTGCCGCTGCTGCTGCAGATCTTCTTCTGGTACTTCGCGGTGTTGTCGATCCTGCCGGCGCCGCGCAATTCGCTGCAGATCGTTCCGGACTGGGTGTTCCTCAACAACCGTGGCCTCTACCTGCCCGAGTTCCACTTCGGCGGTTTCGCCGGCGCCGGCATCACTTGGGGCTTCCTCGCCGGTCTGGTGATCTCGTGGTTCGTGCGCCGCTGGGCGCGTCGGCGCCAGGAGGAGACCGGGCAGCAGTTTCCCGCCGGTTGGGCCACGCTCGGGCTGATCTTCGGCCTGCCGCTCCTCGCTTTCATCGCCTCCGGCTTCGACCTGACGCTGGTCGCCGCGAAGAAATCGACCTTCAACCTGCAGGGCGGCATCCAGCTCATCCCCGAGCTGATGGCCCTCGTGGTGGCGCTGGCGATCTACACGGCGAGCTTCATCGCCGAGGTGGTACGCGCCGGCATCCTGGCGGTCAGCCATGGCCAGACCGAGGCGGCGCGGTCGCTCGGCCTCAGCCACGGCCAGAACCTGCGGCTGGTGGTGATCCCGCAGGCGATGCGGGTGATCATCCCGCCGCTGACCAACCAATATCTGAACCTGACCAAGAACTCGTCGCTCGCCGTCGCCATCGCCTATCCCGATCTGGTGTCGCTCGGCGGCATCGTGCTCAACCAGTCGGGTCAGGCGATCGAGGTGATCGCCATCTGGATGGCGATCTATCTCGGCATCTCGGTGACGACCGCCCTGGTCATGAACGCCTACAACCGCCGCGTCGCGATCGTCGAGAGGTGAGACCATGACCGACACGTCTCTCGCCTTCGTGCGCAAGGAACTCGCCGAACGGCGCGATCCGCCCAGCTCCTTCGTCGGCCCGGTCGCCTGGCTGCGCACCAACCTCTTCGGCTCGTTGTTCGACGCGCTGCTCACCGTGATGGGCGTGGCGATCGTCGTCTCGCTGGTGTGGTCGGTACTCGATTTCGCGGTGGTCCGCGCCGTGTGGTCGGCCGAGAGCGGTGAGGCCTGCCGGGCCGAGGGGGTCGGCGCCTGCTGGCCCTTCGTCGAGGCCTACTGGAAGCAGTTCGTCTACGGCCGCTATCCGGCCGAGGAACGCTGGCGTCCGACGCTGGTCTTCGTCCTCTTCGCCGCGACGCTGATCCCGTTGGCGATGCCGAAGGTGCCCTACAAGCGCCTCAACGTCATCGCCTTCCTGGTGGTGATGCCGATCGTCTCCTACTTCCTGCTGACCGGTGGCATCTTCGGGCTGGTGCCGGTGGAGACGACCCTGTGGGGCGGCCTGTTGGTGACGCTGATCGTCTCGGTGGTCGGCATCGTCTGCTCGCTGCCGCTCGGCATCCTTCTGGCGCTCGGCCGGCGCTCCAAGCTGCCGATCGTCAAGATGCTCTGCGTCGTGACCATCGAGTTCTGGCGTGGTGTGCCGCTGATCACCGTGCTGTTCATGGCGTCCAACATGCTGCCGCTGTTCATGCCGGCCGGCATGGACGTCGACAAGCTGCTGCGCGCCCTGATCGGTGTGGCGATCTTCACCTCGGCCTATCTCGCCGAGACGATCCGCGGCGGCCTGCAGGCGATCCCCAAGGGTCAGTACGAGGGCGCCATGGCGCTCGGCCTCGGCTACTGGCAGATGATGGGCCTGATCGTCATGCCGCAGGCGCTGAAGATGGTCATTCCCGGCATCGTCAACAGCTTCATCTCGCTGTTCAAGGACACGACGCTGGTGCTGATCGTCTCGATCTTCGACCTGCTCGGCATGATCCAGGCGTCGCTCGCCGATCCGGTGTGGATCTCGCCGGTGACCGGCAAGACCGGCTACCTGGTGGCGGCGATGACCTTCTGGGTCTTCTGCTTCGGCATGAGCCGCTATTCGCAATGGATGGAACGCCGGCTCGCCACCGGTCACAAGCGCTGACGAGCGAAGGATTTTCGACATGACCGACATCGCCACCGCCGCGACCGCCACCGCCCGCACCGCCGCCGACACCTCCGTTCCCGCCGTCCAGATGATCGGCGTCAACAAGTGGTACGGCGACTTCCACGTCCTCAAGGACATCGACCTGACGGTGAAGAAGGGCGAGAAGATCGTCATCTGCGGCCCGTCGGGTTCGGGCAAATCGACGATGATCCGCTGCATCAACCGGCTCGAGGAACATCAGGCCGGCCGCATCATCGTCGCCGGCACCGAACTCACCGAGGACCTCAAACGCATCGACGAGATCCGCCGCGACGTCGGCATGGTGTTCCAGCACTTCAACCTCTTCCCCCACCTGACGATCCTCGAGAACTGCACGCTCGCGCCGATCTGGGTGAAGAAGATGGCGAAGAAGGACGCCGAGGAGGTGGCGATGCACTACCTCAAGCGGGTGCGCATCCCCGAGCAGGCGCTGAAGTATCCCGGCCAGCTCTCCGGCGGCCAGCAGCAGCGCGTCGCCATCGCCCGCTCGCTGTGCATGAGCCCGAAGATCATGCTGTTCGACGAGCCGACCTCGGCGCTCGACCCGGAGATGGTCAAGGAGGTGCTCGACACCATGGTGAGCCTCGCCAACGAGGGCATGACCATGCTCTGCGTCACCCATGAGATGGGCTTCGCCCGTCAGGTCGCCGACCGGGTGATCTTCATGGACGCCGGCCAGATCATCGAGTCGAACGAGCCCAACGCCTTCTTCGCTGCGCCGCAGCACGAGCGCACCAAGCTGTTCCTGTCGCAGATCCTGCACTGAGGCGACGACTGCCGATGTTCCGAACGGCCGTTCCTCCAAGGGAGCGGCCGTTTGCGTCGGTGGTCGTGTGGACGTTCCGACATCTCCCGCGCGGGAACCCTCGCAAAATTCGCGAGAGCCCCGATCCGTCGGCTCCGGTGCCTCGAATTCATACTCGGCGCGTGAAAATCGGACTCGTCCGACTTTCATGAGCGTTGCGGCCGGATCGATGGACGCTCCTTCGAGCCTGCCTTCGCGTGCGAAGCTTCGAACGGGCCGAAACTTCGTTCGCTCGGCATCACGGGTCGCTTCTGAACTGCGGTCACGTCGGATCGAATTTCGCGAAGATTCCGCAATCACCCAGCGAAACGGCTGGGTTTCACGCAAGCCACCGTCGCGGACGACGCCCCTCCTAGGCCCCCGCGCGTCCCAACGCTTCGGCCTCCGCCAGCCATGCCGCGCGCTTCTCCGGGGTCGACTTGCGCACCACCCCGAGGGTGGTGAAGCGGACCGGCGTGACGCCGCAGAAGCCGAGCACCTGGGTCTTCAGACGCCTGAGGATCGGCCGCCCCCACAGCCAACGCAGCACGAAAGGCGGGGTGTCCATGGTCAGGATCACCCGCGCCGAACGGCCGGCGAGCAACCGATCCCACCCCATCCCCTCGCGGTGGTAGCGGAAGGCGAAGCCGGGCAGCAGCACCCGGTCGAAGATCGCCTCGAGCCCGGCCGGTAGCCCGCCCCACCACATCGGCGCGACGATCACCCAATGTTCGCACCAGGTGAGGTCGGCCTGCAGGTCGGTCACCCACGCGGGTAGGAGGCAGGCGGCACCCTGGTAGTCGGGGACGGCGAGATCGGCAGGGATCTCGGCGAGGCTGCGCAGCCGCACCTCGTGGCCGGCGGCGCGGGCCCCGGCGGCGTAACGCTCGGCGAGCCCGGCGCACAGGCTCGCGGCACGCGGATGGCCGGTGAGAAGGAGAATCCTGGTCATCGATTCACTCCATGTTACCACTGGTAACATCATAATCTTCGTTGTGACCAATGGCAACATGCGGGACAGTGCCGGGGCGGCGCACCCCGGGCCACCGGCCCGACGGCTCGACGGCTCGACGGTGTTCCGGTGCGCCGGCTCGAGAGGGGGGAGTACGAGGGATGACGACGACGCGGACGACGGTCGAAGGCAAACGCGGCTTCCATCATGGCGATCTCGCCGGCGCTCTGGTCGCGGCGGCGTCGGCGTTGATCGCGGCGCGCGGTGGTCCCGATTTCTCGCTGCGCGAGGTCGCCGAGAGCGTCGGTGTCAGCCACACCGCGGCCTATCGTCATTTCGCCGCCAAGGCCGATCTCCTCGCCGAGATCGCCGCGCGCGGTTTCGCCCGTCTGCACCGGGCGGTCGACGCGGCGATCGTCCGTTCCGCCGGAGGGATCGACGCGGCTGCCTCGTTGGAGAGGGCCGGGCTCGCCTATCTCGACTTCGCCGAGCGCCATCCCGGCGCCTACCGGGTGAT
>ERZ1645187.4549-NODE-4549-length-11137-cov-52.049901_pt1 | contig 11137 bp, 9 predicted proteins | sample MGYA00575352_ERZ1645187 | MGnify/ENA primary metagenome ERZ1645187 (study PRJEB40837, sample SAMN11349314) | freshwater sediment metagenome | isolation source: river sediment | host: Sediment | place: India: Wazaribad , New Delhi | collected 2017-02-21 ... | reverse complement strand
CAACACCGTCGGCTTCAACGACGACACCCGCGCCTTCCCCTCGATCCCGGCCCGGCACGACGTGTCGCGGCGGATCGACTGCGGCTTCCTCGCCCGCCTGGTCGCCGAGCACCGCCTCGACGAGGACGACGCCCGCGACGTCGCGATCGATCTCGCCAACCGTCTGGTCAAGGCCGCCTACCGCCTGTGAGCGGCCGGCCTGCTGCCTCGATGGACCCACCGATCAGGAACGCCGCCATGCGTCTCGGCCTCTCCACCCTCGATCGCCTGCCCGCCGCGGTGGCTCGCCCCGACTACGATCGTGGATCGATCGAGAGCGGCATCGTCCATCTCGGCATCGGCGCCTTCCATCGCGGCCATCAGGCGGTGATGACCGACCGGCTGCTGGCGCGCGATCCGCGCTGGGGCATCGTCGGCGTGTCGCCGCGCTCGACGACGACACGCGAGGCGCTCCTCCCCCAGGACGGCCTCTACACCGTCTCGGCCGTCGACGGTTCCGGCGCCGAGCGCCGGGTGATCGGCGCCCATACCGACTTCCTGGTGACGCTGGAGGATCCGGCGGCGATCCCGCGTCGACTGGCGAACCCGGCGGTCCGCATCGTCTCGACCACCGTCACCGAGAAGGGCTACAGCCACGATCCGGCGACCGGCGCCCTCAACGAGGACGACGCGGACATCCGCCACGACCTCCTCGACCTCGACCGGCCGCGCTCGACCATCGGCACGCTGGTAGCGGGGCTGAAGGCGCGGCGCGCGGCGGGGCTCGCGCCCTTCACCGTGCTCGCCTGCGACAACCTGCCGGCCAACGGACGCACCCTCGCCGGCCTCGTCCACCGCTTCGCCGAACTGGTCGATCCCGACCTCGCGTCCTGGATCGCCGGCGAGGTGCGCTTTCCCTCGACCATGGTCGACCGCATCGTGCCGGCCACCACCGATGCCGACCGCGTCGCCGTCACCGCGGCGATCGGCATGGAAGACGCCTGGCCGATCGTCACCGAACCCTTCTGCCAATGGGTGATCGAGGACGAGTTCACCCTGGACCGCCCCGCCTGGGAGGAGGTCGGCGCCGAATTCGTCGCCGATGTCGCGCCCTACGAGCTGATGAAGCTGCGCCTCCTCAACGGCACCCATTCGACGCTCGCCTATCTCGGCTATCTGATGGGCCGGCCGACGGTCGCCGAGGCGATGGGCGAACCCGGTCTTGCCCGCCTCGTCGAGGAGATGATGTTCGCCGAGATCGGGCCGACGCTGCCGCCGCTCGCCGGTTTCGACCTCGACGGCTATCGTCGCTCGCTGCTGACCCGCTATCGTAACCCGGCGCTGAAGCATCGCACTTGGCAGATCGCCATGGACGGATCGCAGAAACTGCCGCAACGCCTGCTCGGCACCATCCGCGATCGCCTCGCCGCCGGCCGGCCGATCGACCGCCTCGCCCTCGGCGTCGCCGCCTGGATGCGCTACGTCACCGGCATCGACGAGACCGGCGCACCGATCGACGTGCGCGATCCACTGAGCCAGAGGCTCCGGGCACTCGCCGATACCGCCGGCCCCACGGCCGCGCGGCTCGCCCCGGCGCTCCTCGGCGTTCGCGAGATCTTCGGCGACGATCTCGCCACCGATCCCCGTTTCGTCGCGGCCGTCGAGACCGCCCTCGATCGGATCTTCACCTTCGGCGCGCGCGGCGCGATCGAGCGGACGCTGGCGGAGGCACGGCCATGACGATCCCCGGCGAGGTGGTGATCCTGTCGGCCGACGACGACGTCGCGGTGGCGGTGCGGGCGCTCGCCGCCGGTCATCCGGTCGCCCCCGGCGTCATCACCGGTGCGCCGATCCCGGCCGGCCACAAGGTGGCATTGCGCGCCGTCTCCGCCGGTTCGCCGGTGGTCAAATACGGTCAGGTGATCGGCGAGGCCCTCGCCGACATCCGCCCCGGCGACCACGTCCACGTCGACAATCTCGGTTTCGGCGGCGGGGCCCTGCGCCGTGCCGCGTCCGCCGCGACGCCGAACCCGGCGCGGGCCGGCGATGCGGCGACCTTCCTCGGCTATCGCCGCGCCGACGGACGGGTCGGGACGCGGAACTGGATCGGCGTCGTCGCCTCGGTCAACTGCTCGACCACCGTCTGCCGCAAGATCGCCGAGATCGCGACGCGCGAGATCCTGCCGCGCCATCCCGGCATCGACGGCTTCGTGCCGATCGTCCACGGCCAGGGCTGCGGCTCGACCTCGAGCGGCGACGGCCCGGCGATCCTCAAGCGCACCCTCGCCGGCTATCTCGGCCATCCGAACTTCGGCGCCAGCCTGCTGATCGGCCTCGGCTGCGAGGTCAACCAGATCGCCCTCTATGCGGCGGCCGGACGGGCCGCTCCGATCACCTCGTTCAACATCCAGGATGCCGGCGGTTCGCGGGCGGCGGTCGAACGGGCGCTGGAGCAGTTGGAAGCCCTCGCCGCCGAGGCGTCGCAGGCGCGCCGCGAGCCCTGCCCGACCTCCGACCTCGTCGTCGGCCTGCAGTGCGGCGGCTCCGACGGCTTCTCCGGCATCACCGCCAATCCGGCGCTGGGCGCCGCGATGGACCGCCTGATCGCCGCCGGCGGCACCGCCTATCTCTCCGAGACCCCGGAGATCTGGGGGGCGGAGCACCTGCTCACCGCCCGCGCCACCCCGGAGGTCGCGGCCAAGCTCCAGGCCCGGCTCGACTGGTGGCGCTCCTATGTCGCCGCGACCGGCGCCTCGCTCGACAACAACCCGTCCCCCGGCAACAAGCGCGGCGGCCTGACGACCATCCTGGAGAAGTCGCTCGGCGCCGTCGCCAAGGGCGGCCGGAGCCGGCTCGTCGACGTCGTCGAATATGCGGCGCGCAGCGAAACGCGCGGCCTCGTCTTCATGGACACGCCCGGCTACGATCCGGTCTCGGCCACCGGACAGGTCGCCGGCGGGGCCAATCTGGTGGTCTTCACCACCGGTCGCGGCTCCTGCTTCGGCTGCCGCCCGGCGCCGTCTCTGAAGGTGTCGTCCAATTCCGACCTCGCCCGTCGGATGGCGGAGGACATCGACGTCGACGCCGGCACGATCCTCACCGGATCCGCGAGCGTCGAGGAGGTCGGCGAAGCGATCTGGCGGCGGATCCTGGCGACCGCCTCCGGCGAACCCACCCGCTCGGAGGCCTTCGGCTACGGCGACGACGAATTCGTACCCTGGCACGTCGGCGCGGTGTTGTGACGACGAACGAGACGGGGAGCCACCGTGCCGACCCCGCGTGATCATGGAGAAGCTCGATGAAGCACGACCGCTTATCCGTCCTGTTGCAGATGATGGATCAGGGGATCATTCCGGTCTTCTATCACCCGGACCCGGAGATCTGCCGGAACGTGATCCAGGCCTGCGCCGACGGCGGCGCCAAGGCGATCGAATTCACCAACCGCGGCGACTTCGCGGCCCATGTCTTCCTCGACGTGGCGCGCCACTTCGCCGCCGCCGATCCGTCGGTGATCCTCGGCGTCGGCTCGGTCGTCGATGCGCCGACCGCCGGCCTCTACATCGCCAATGGCGCCAAGTTCGTCGTCGGGCCGCTCTTGAACCCGGACGTCGCCAAGGTCTGCAACCGCCGCAAGATCCCCTATTCGCCCGGCTGCGGCTCGGCGACCGAGATCGGCTACGCCGAGGAACTCGGCTGCGAGATCGTCAAGGTCTTCCCGGGTTCGTCGGTCGGTGGCCCCGAGTTCGTCAAGGCGATGCTCGGCCCCTGCCCCTGGACCAAGATCATGCCGACCGGCGGCGTCGAGCCGACCGAGGAGTCGCTGAAGAAGTGGTTCGGCGCCGGCATCGTCTGCGCCGGGGTGGGCTCGAACCTGATCACCAAGGAGCTCCTCGCCGCCAAGGACTACAAGGGCATCGAGACCAAGGTGCGCGACACCATCGCGTTGGTCCGTTCCATCCGGGGGAAGTGAGCCATGTCCGACATCCTGACCATCCGCAAGCCGGAAGACTGCAAGTGGGACTGCGTCTCGCTCGGCGAGGTGATGCTGCGCCTCGATCCCGGCTTCGGCCGGGTGCGCACCACCCGCACCTTCCAGGTGTGGGAAGGCGGCGGCGAGTACAACGTCGCCCGCGCCATGCGCAAATGCTGGGGCAAGCGCTCGTCGGTCGTCACCGCCCTGCCGATCAACGACGTCGGCTGGCTGGTCGAGGACCTGATCATGCAGGGTGGGGTGGACACGTCGCACATCATCTGGCGCGAGTTCGACGGCATCGGCCGCAACACCCGCGTCGGCCTGAACTTCACCGAGAAGGGCTACGGCCCCCGCGCCGCGCTCGGCTGCAACGACCGCGGCTATTCCGCCGCCTCGCAGATCAGGCCCGGTGAGGTCAACTGGGAGAAGCTCTTCGGCGAGGAGGGCGTGCGCTGGTTCCACACCGGCGGCATCTTCGCCGCGCTCGCCCCCAACACCTCCGAGGTGGTGATCGAGGCGGTCACCGTCGCCAAGAAGTACGGGACGATCGTCTCCTACGACCTCAACTACCGCGGCCAGCTGTGGAAGAGCCAGGGCGGCAAGGAGGCGGCGCAGCGCGTCAATCGCGAGATCGCCCACCACGTCGACGTCATGCTCGGCAACGAGGAGGACTTCACCGCCTGCCTCGGCTTCGAGGTCGAGGGCCTCGACGAGCACATCTCCAAGATCGATCCCGCCAACTTCAAGAAGATGATCCGGACGGCGGTCGCGGCCTACCCGAACTTCAAGGTGGCGGCGACGACGCTCAGGAACGCCAAGACCGCGTCGGTCAACGACTGGGGCGCCATCCTCTATGCCGGCGGCGAGTTCTACGAGGCGCCGATGCGCGAGAACCTCGAGATCTACGACCGCGTCGGCGGCGGCGACGGCTTCGCCTCGGGCCTCGCCTACGGCTTCCTGATGGACAAGGGTCCGCAGGCGGCGGTCGAATACGGCGCGGCGCACGGCGCGCTCGCCATGACCACCCCCGGCGACACCTCGATGGTCAACGTCAAGGAGGTCGAGGCGATCATGAAGGGCAAGGGCGCCCGCGTCATTCGCTGACGTCGGCACCGACGAGATCGACGAAGAGGCCGGAGGGCGCGCCCACTCCGGCCTCTTCGTCTTTCGGGGTCCTTGGAACCGCCGGCCGGAGCGGAACGGCGCCCCCGGACGAGGCGAAGGACGCGCCGGGGCGCGTCCTTCATCGTCGGTCCGAGCGGAGGGGTGAACGTCGCGGCGCCTCACATCAGAAGATTGGGCAACATCAGCGACAGCGATGGGAACAGGATCAGGATCGCCACCAGGATCAGGATCGTCGCGATGTGGGGCAGCGCCTCGCGGATGTATTCGTCGATCGAGCAGTCGAGCAGACCGCAGACCGTGAACATGGCGACGCCGACCGGCGGCGTCATGCTGCCGAAGGTGACCATGGTCATCATCACGATGCCGAAATGGACCTCGTCGATGCCGAGCGTGCGGACGATCGGCAGGAAGATCGGAGTCAAGAGAAGCACCAGCACGGTCGATTCGACGAAGCAGCCGGCGATCAGTAGGAAGACCATGATCAGGAACAGGATCGCGATCGGATTGTGGGTCAGGTTCAGCATGCCCGCTGCGATCGCCTGCGGCGCCTGATCGAAGATGATGGCGTAGCCGACCATGCCCGAGAACATGATGATCAGCACGATCAGGCCGTTGTCGACGACGCCGTGGAGCAGCGCCTCCATCGCGCCCTCCCAGGTCAGTTCCCGGTGCAGGACCACACCGACGACCGCTGCGTAGACGACCGCGAAGGCGCCCACTTCCGACGGCGTGAAGAGACCGCTGCGGATGGCGACGAGCAGCGCCAGCGGGAAGAGCAGCGCCCATTTGGCGTCCCAAACCGCCGCGCCGATCTCCCTCGGCGTCGGCCGGCGGGCGGTGGCGGAGCGATAGCCGCGCTTGCGCGACACCATCCACACCGTGAACATCAGACCGGCCATCATCATCAGGCCGGGAATGATGCCGGCCAGGAACAGGCGGCCGATCGAGACATTGCCGACGAAGCCGTAGAGGATGAGCCCGAGGCTCGGCGGAATGGTCGCGGTGATCAGCGAACCGACGGCGATCGTCGCGGCGGTGAAGCCCTTGGAATAGCCGTTGCGGATGAGATCCGGACCGAGGATGCGCGCCTCCATCGCCGCATCGGCGACCGCCGAGCCGGAAACCCCGCCCATCAGCGTCGACAAGACGATGCAGACCTGCGCCATGCCGCCCGACATCCACGACACCAGCACCTCCGAACAGCGGATCAGGCGCTTGGTGATGCCGGTCTTGTTCATCATGTGACCGGCGAGCACGAAGAACGGCACGGCGAGCAGCGGGAAGCTCTGCGAGGCGGAAGCCACCTGCTGCACGCCGATCGATGCCGGAATGACGTCGCTGACGACGAAGAACGAGAAGCCCGAGATGCCGATCGCGAAGGCGACGGGGGCACCCAGCACCAACAGACCGAAGAACAGGCCGATCAGAACCAACATGTCGAAGGTCATCACAGGCCCTCCCCGAGGGATGCGTCGGCGTCTTCCTCGCGTACGGTCGAGAACACCAGTTCCGGCCGCCCCCCGATCGAGCGGACGGCCGCCCAGATCTGCTCGATCAGGGTGACCGACAGGAGAAGGCACCCGATCGGCACGGCCGCGGTGACCAGCGCATAGCTGATCCCGCTGTCACCGAATTCGCGCTCGCGGTTGAGCATGACCAGGTCGTAGCCGAGCTTCGCCAGCGCCAGAAGGAAGACGAGGATCGTCAGGCCGGTCGCGATGTCGACGAAGACCCGGCGCCGTGCCGGGACCCAGCGGACGAACAGATCGACCGCGATGAGCCCCTTCTTGCGCATGGCCATGTCGGCACCGAGGAAGGCCGCCCAGACGAACAGGAGTTGCGCCACGTCCATCGACCAGACCAGGGGATACCCGAACCAGCGCATGACGCCGGCGATGAAGACGAGCCCCACCATGGTGGCGAGCAGGACCCGCCCGAGGAACGACTCGATGCGCACGATGACGTCGGACATGACGCGGCCTCCGACCGAGAGGACTTCACTTCGCCAGGATCGCCTCGACCTGCTTCTTCAACTCGGTGTAGCCGAGCTTTTCGTAGACGCCGGCGGTCGCCTCGATGAAGGGCTTCTTGTCGACCTCCGAGATGGTCATCCCGGCCGCCGCCATCTTCTTCTCGAAGTCGTCGAGCGAGGCCTCGGTGCCGCGCGAGGCGATGTCGCCAGCCTTGAGCGCTTCTTCCTTCAACACCGTCTGGAGATCGGCCGGCAGCTTGTCGAACCACGCGGCCGAGGTGATCAGGCCGGTGATCAGCTCGAAGTGGCCGGTCTTGGTGAGGTACTTCGTCACTTCATAGAGACGCGAGCCGTAGATCGCCGGATCCTGCGCCTCGGCCGCGTCGATGACCTTGGTCTGCAGCGCCGAATAGACATCGGCCCAGGCCATCGGCGCCGGGGTGGCGCCCATCGCGCGGATGGTCTCGGTCCAGACCGGGGCACCGGGGGTGCGCAGCCGCACGCCGGCGAGATCGGCGGGAACCTTGATCGGCTTGTTGGTCAGAAGATGACGTTCGCCCTGCCACCAGTTGAAGGACAGGACCTGCAACTGTGACTTGTCGTGGAGCTGCTTGGCCCAGCCGTCGAACAGCGGCGAGGTCACGACCTTGCGGATGCCGTCGTAGTTGTCGGCCAGATAGGGGCCGCTCAACACGCCGAATTCCTTGACGAAGACGGCGAGGCGGCCGCCATCGACGACGATCGCGTTGCCGGCCCCGGCGCGGGCCTGTTCGAGCACGTCCTCGTCCTTGCCGAGCTGCGAGCCGGGGAAGAGGCGGACCGCGACGCGGCCCTGCGAGCGCTCCTCGACCTTGGCCTTGAAGGTCTCGAGCCCCTTGAACAGCGGATCGGAGGTGGCGAGCGCGGTGTTGACGTTGAGCGTGTAGTCGGCGGCCAGGGCGGCGCCGCCCGAGAAGGTCGCGAGAACGGCGCCGTACAGGGCCATTCGCAGGGTCCTGGTGAAGAGTCCCATCGAGTTCCTCCATCGTCCGGGCGCCGCTTCGCTGTCGGGCGTCCCTCGACAACTACCATGGTAGACGCCTACAATGGCATTGGCAACCGCCGAACATTGGGATAGGTTGTTCTTCGACATCGCACCGCGCCGGCCGATCGCGTCGGCGCCCTTCCAGGCCTGCGTCGACGTGGACCGTCGGCGCATCCGACGAGCCTCCGGGTCCCCTGAACGGTTCGGCCGATGCCTCGGCTCGGCCGGCCATCCCGGAGGCGTCGCCGGACCGCGGCCGGGAAACGTCCGTGGTGCGGATGAAGGGCCTGCGTCTCCTGGCCGACGGCGCCACCGTCGCGACCGTGAGCCGCCGGTTCGATCTCGAAAGGCAGAGACGATGCAGCAGACATGGCGTTGGTTCGGTCCGGACGACCCCGTCACCCTCGAGCAGGCTCGCCAGGCCGGCGCGACCGGCATCGTCTCCGCCCTCCACCACATGAATCAGGGACAGGTCTGGACGCCGGAGGCGATCGCCGAGCGCAAGGCCGAGATCGAGGCGGCCGGCCTCACCTGGGCGGTGGTCGAGAGCATCGGCGTCGGCGAGGAGATCAAGACCCGCACCGGCGACTACGCCCAGAAGATCGAGAACTTCAAACAGTCGCTGCGCAACGTCGCCCGCGCCGGGATCGGCACGGTCTGCTACAACTTCATGGTGATTACCGACTGGAGCCGGACCAATCTCAAATACCGGCTGCCCAACGGCGCCTTCGCGCTGCGCTACGACAAGATCGACTTCGCCGCCTACGACCTCTTCGTGCTGAAGCGCAGGGACGCCGAGGCGAGCTATACCCCCGAGGTGATCGAGGCGGCGCGGATCCGGCTCTCGCAGAAGAGCGAGGCGGAGATCGCCGAGCTCGAACGGGTGCTGATCGACTGGCTGCCGGCGCGCGACTTCGCCTACACCCGCGACAGTTTCCGCGACATGCTGGAGATCTATTCGAAGATCGACGTCGAGACGCTGCGCGCCAACCTCGTCGAATTCCTCCGCGAGGTCACCCCGGTGGCGGAGGAAGAAGGGGCGCGGCTGTGCATCCACGCCGACGATCCTGCCTTCCCGATCTTCGGCCTGCCGCGCGTCATGTCGACGGCCGCGGATGTCCGCGCCCTGTTCGCGGCGGTGCCCGAGACCGCCTGCGGCCTGACGCTCTGCACCGGCTCCTTCGGCTCCAACCCGAAGAACGACCTCGTCGCCATGGCGGGCGAATTCGCCCCGCGCATCCACTTCGCCCACCTGCGCAACACCACCCACGAGCCCGACGGTTCGTTCTACGAGGCCGATCATCTCGGCGGCGACACCGACCTGATCGGCGTCGCGGCGACACTGATGGCCGAGGAGGACCGCCGTCGCGCCGAGGGACGCGCCGACGCCGAGATCCCCTTCCGACCCGACCACGGCCACCTGATGGGCGACGACATCGGCAAGAAGAGCAATCCTGGCTATTCCTTCGTCGGTCGCCTCAAGGGGCTGGCCGAGTTGCGCGGCGTGATGAAGACCATCGAGGCCTTCCGCTCAGGCCGGTTGAGCTGACCGGGCGAGGCCGCCGCGCCGCTCCGATCGCAGGTCTGGAACTCGCCGGCCGGGATGTGACATGGTCGATTCGTTGCGGAGGTGACGCCTTGCCCATCGATGAGAACATCGGCTTCGAGATCGATCCCCGGCTGCCGATCGGCGCCCAGGTCCATGCGGTGCTGAAGCGGATGATCCTGTCGCTCGCGCTCGAGCCCAACGAGGCGCTGAGCGAAAAGGAGCTGGCGGGCCGGCTCGGCGTCAGCCGCACCCCGGTGCGCGAGGCGCTGATCCGGCTGGCCGACGAGGACCTCGTCGAGGTCCTGCCCCAGCGCGGCACTTTCGTCTCACCGATCCTCACCGCCGACGTGCTCGAGGCGCAGTTCCTGCGCGAGGCGCTGGAGGCGGCGGTGGTGCGACGCGCCGCCGAGGATCCCTCGCCGCGCCTGCTGAAGGAGATGGCGAGCCTGCTGGAGCGCCAGCACGAGGCCGCCGCCGCAGGCCGGTCGGTCGACTATCTGCAACTCGACGAGGCCTTTCACCGGGCGATCAGCGACGGCATCGCCATGCCGCGCGCCTGGCGGCTGATCCATTCGGTGAAGGGGCAGATGGACCGCGTCCGCTTCCTCAGCCTGCCCGATCGCGCCCACATGCTGCTCCTGACCACGCAGCACGCCGCCGTCTTCGATGCCGTCGAGGCGCGCGATCCCGATCGCGCCGAGGCCGGGATGCGCCATCACCTGCGCGAGGTGCTGAAGTCGATCCGCAAGCTCACCGACGAGATGCCGTCGATCTTCGCCTGAGACCGAGCTGATGAAGTTCAGACCCCTTCCGAAACTTCGTCAGCGAAGGCAAGCGACGCCCGGGCGTCGGCCGGTCAGGCCGTAATGCTCATGAAAATCGGACGCGTCCGAATTTCATGAGCCCGGTATGAGGCCGCACCGCCCCGACCGATGACCCTCTCGCCGCCCTGTGACGGCCCGTTCCGCAACAGCTTCGATCGGCGGTCTCACATCGGCGTCTCGGGGCCACACCGCCGCGCCGCCGGCGGCTCGTGGCGCGCCTCCCCGGCGAGATGGAACAGGTCCTGCGCCATCGACTCGCCGCCCGAATCGGCGAAGTCGTCGAAGGCGATGGCGATGCCCCGGTCGAAGTGCCGGGCCACCCGCCCGACCGTCGTCCCCAGGCGGACCCGGCTGCCGAGCGGAGGACGCGGGCCGAGAAAGGCGACCGCCGCCCCCGAAACCGACAGATCGAGCACCCGGCAGTCGATCGGCCGGCCGTCGCTCCCCACCAACCGCGACATCGGATCGCCGGCCAGCCGGCGCTCGTGCCGACGATCGCCGATCGCTCTGTCGCCGCCGAGACGCGCCAGGAACGAGGTCAGTTTGCTACGTCCGTGCGACGTCAGGTCGAGCACCATGGCGAAACCGCCCTCGACCAGACGCGCCACTCGCCCCTCGAGACGGCCGATCCGGTCGAGATAGGCCACCACCCGCTCGCCGATCCGCGCCACCGCCGGGATCGCCACGGCGA
>ERZ1645187.4547-NODE-4547-length-11138-cov-29.062258_pt1 | contig 11138 bp, 11 predicted proteins | sample MGYA00575352_ERZ1645187 | MGnify/ENA primary metagenome ERZ1645187 (study PRJEB40837, sample SAMN11349314) | freshwater sediment metagenome | isolation source: river sediment | host: Sediment | place: India: Wazaribad , New Delhi | collected 2017-02-21 ... | reverse complement strand
ATGGAAGGTCTAACGACGCGCCGACTGGCTGAGCGCCTCGGGGTGCAACAGCCAGGCTGCAACGAAAACATGAAAAACAAATCTAGGTAACGTCATGGCGCCCTCCGCAACCCTATGATGTTACCGTTAGCACTGCGCAAGGCTAAGCGTCTACTCTCAGCGAAAGCCGACAGACTGGACATTCGAACGCGTCTGGGTGTTCTGGTTGGGGTCGTCTCAGAAAACGGAAAATAAAGCACGCTTAGCGTGCGCTGAATGAGGCCAGGCACCCAGTGGTACAGCGTAGGATTGGACGCGCCGAGGTTCTTGACCACGTCCTTGGGGGGACGCCACCGGACAGCAGCTTCTTCGGGCGGCTCAGAAAACGGAAAAAATCGTACGCCAAGACCGGTTTGGCTAGCCGGGTAGTAGGAGTCCCATTAGTCACGCCTGCCGGGCTGCGGCTTGGTCTGGTTGAGAACTCGGTTCTTTGTGGTGATGATCCACGAAGTTGCACCCATCGACGCTGTGTTCACAGGCAACAATCTCCAGTTGCAGCGTCGTATGGAAGATGCTGAATCGGTCAGCCAGCAACAACTTGAGGGTTTTGAGCAACTCGGCGGGCCGTATTTCCGGCGCATGCACGATATGAGCGGTCATGCTGGCCTTGCCGCTCGTGAGCGCCCATACGTGCAAGTCATGCAGCCCTGTCACGCCTGGCACGGCCTGAACAGATGCCATCAAGGCTCCCAGGTCAATGCCGTCTGGGACGCCCTCCAGCAAGACATTCAGGCTTTCCTTGAGCAGCAGCCAAGTTCGTGGCAGCACCCATAGCCCAATTGCCACGGCGACGACCGCATCGATCCACACCCAGCCGGTGAATCGGATGGCCAGCGCAGCTCCGATCACGCCGATGGAGCCAAGCATGTCGCTCCAGACCTCCAGATAAGCGCCTTTGACGTTGAGGCTCTCGTCCTTGCCGCGCTGAAGCATGCGCATGCTGATGAGATTGACGATCAGACCCAGCACTGCTACCGCCAGCATCCCGCTGGACTGAACCTGCGCTGGCTCGCGCAAACGCTGCCAGCCCTCATACAGGATGTAGCCAGCGACGCCGAAGAGCAACAGGGCGTTGAATGCGGCCGCAAGGATTTCGAAGCGGTAGTAGCCATAGGTGCGCTTGGCATCGGCTGGCCGTCTCGCCACCCGTACAGCCGCCAAGGCGATGGCCAGCGCCGCTGCATCCGTGAACATGTGCGCCGCATCTGAGAGCAGGGCCAGGCTGTTGAAAACGATGCCTGCGGCGACTTCGGCCAGCAAGAAGCTCCCGGTCAGCGCCAGGGCGATCCAGAGCGATTTTTCATTGCGCTCGCTGGGTAGGGCATGGGTGTGACCGGTGCTCATTTTCGTCCTTCTTCTGAGTTCATTTTTGTTCAGCGTGACCGGAAGCCGGCACCCAGCGATACAACGTCGGGATTGAGACCCCGAGGTTCTTGGCCACGTCCTTGGGAGCGATCCCGCTGGCGAGCAGCTTCTTGGCCGATTCAATCTTGCTTTTGGTCATCTTCGGTTTGCGCCCTCCCTTGCGGCCTGACAGCCGGGCGACCGCCAATCCTGCTCGGGTCCGCTCCACCGTCAGCTCGCGCTCCATTTCGGCGAGGCTGGCCATGACGTGAAAGAAGAACCGTCCCGACGGCGTGCCGGTGTCGATGGCGTCGGTGAGACTCTTGAACTGGATGCTCTGCTTGTGCAACTCGCTGACCAGATCGACCAATTGCTTGACGCTGCGGCCCAGGCGATCCAGCTTCCAGACGACCAGCGTGTCTCCCTTGCGTAGCATTTCAAGCGCCTTGGCCAAGCCGGGGCGCTCGGCTCTCGTGCCGCTTAATTTGTCCTCAAAGAGCTTTTGGCACCCGGCCTGGGTCAAGGCCTCCCGCTGTAGCTCCAGGTTCTGATCCTGCGTCGAGACGCGCGCATAGCCAACCAGCATGGCACGGTCAGACCGCTGCCTTGCCGCACTGAGCGCAAAACTTCGCACCCGGTTGCAGTGTGGTTCCACATTGCGCGCAAGCCGAAGGAACCAACGAAGTCCCGCACTGCTGGCAGAAGCGAGCGCCTGGCGCGTTAGATGCCTTGCAGTTGGGGCAAGCAAGGCCGCCATTACCCCACCCGCCCGCTGGAGGCCCGCCGCTTCCGTACCCACCGCCACCACCGTGATGCCCACCACCGTGATGCCCACCACCGCTGTAACCACCACCGTGGTGGCCACCGAAAAGTCTGTCAAAAATACCCATGAGTCTTTCTCCTTTCGTAAACACGTCAAAGCCACTTGGGGCAGCGGTTGGCTACATCCCTATTTCTCGAAACGCGTTGATATGATAAGAATTCAAGAATAAAGTTTCAAGAACTGTTTTCGAGAATCGCAATGCCTTGATTTCCCGTGCCGCGCCAGAGGGTTGAGCGGGCTTGTCGCAAACCTACGTTTTCAAGAAGAAGGAGACTGCATGCCCCGCCGTTCAATCCTGTCCGCCGCCGAGCGCGAAAGCCTGCTGGCGATGCCGGACACCAAAGACGACCTGATCCGACATTACACATTCAGCGAAGCCGATCTCTCCATCATTCGGCAGCGGCGCGGGCCAGCCAACCGCCTGGGCTTCGCGGTGCAGCTTTGCTACCTGCGCTTTCCCGGCATCATCCTTGGCGTCGATCAGCCGCCGTTCCCGCCCTTACTGAAACTGGTCGCCAGCCAGCTCAAGGTCGGCATCGAAAGCTGGGACGAGTATGGGCAACGGGAGCAGACCCGGCGCGAGCACCTGGTCGAGCTGCAAACCGTGTTCGGCTTCCAGCCCTTCACGATGAGCCACTACCGGCAGGCTGTGCATACGCTGACCGAGCTGGCCATGCAGACCGACAAGGGCATCGTGCTGGCCGATGCCTTGATCGAACATCTGCGGCGGCAGTCCATCATTCTGCCCGCGCTCAATGCCATCGAGCGCGCCAGCTCCGAGGCGATCACCCGAGCCAACCGGCGTATCTACGAAGCCCTGTCCGAACCGTTGTTGAACGTGCATCGGCATCGCCTCGACGACTTGCTGAAACGCCGCGACAACGGCAAAACGACCTGCCTGGCTTGGCTGCGCCAGTCTCCCGCCAAGCCCAATTCTCGGCATATGCTCGAACACATCGAACGCCTCAAAGCCTGGCAGGCCCTCGACCTGCCTACCGGCATCGAACGGCTGGTGCACCAGAACCGGCTACTCAAGATCGCCCGCGAGGGCGGCCAGATGACGCCCGCCGACTTGGCCAAGTTCGAGCCGCAGCGGCGCTATGCTACCCTGGTGGCGCTGGCCATCGAGGGCATGGCCACCGTCACCGATGAAATCATCGACCTGCATGACCGCATTCTGGGCAAGCTGTTCAATGCCGCCAAGAACAAGCATCAGCAGCATTTCCAGGCGTCGGGCAAAGCCATCAACGCCAAGGTGCGCCTGTATGGGCGGATCGGCCAGGCGCTGATCGACGCCAAGCAATCCGGCCGCGACCCGTTCGCCGCCATCGAGGCTGTCATGTCGTGGGATGCCTTCGCCGAGAGCGTCACCGAGGCACAGAGGCTCGCTCAGCCCGAGGACTTCGATTTCCTGCACCGCATCGGCGAGAGCTACGCGACCTTGCGCCGCTACGCACCGGAATTCCTCGATGTGCTCAAGCTGCGAGCCGCGCCCGCCGCGAACAACGTGCTCGACGCCATCGAGGTACTACGCGGCATGAACACCGACAACGCCCGCAAGGTGCCTGCGGATGCCCCGATCGACTTCATCAAGCCGCGCTGGCAGAAGCTGGTCATGACCGACGCCGGCATCGACCGGCGCTACTACGAACTGTGCGCGCTGTCGGAGCTGAAGAACTCGCTGCGCTCGGGCGACATCTGGGTGCAGGGCTCGCGCCAGTTCAAGGACTTCGAGGACTACTTGGTGCCGCCCGCGAAGTTCGCCAGCCTCAAGCAGTCCAGCGAATTTCCGCTGGCCGTGGCCACGGACTGCGACCAGTACCTGGGGGAGCGCCTGGAACTGTTGGAAGCGCAACTCGCCACGGTCAACCGCATGGCGGCGGCCAACGACCTGCCCGACGCCATCATCACCGAGTCCGGCTTGAAGATCACGCCGCTCAATGCAGCCGTGCCCGACACAGCGCAAGCAATGATCGACCAGACGGCGATGATCCTGCCGCACGTCAAGATCACCGAACTGTTGCTCGAAGTCGATGAGTGGACAGGCTTCACCCGGCACTTCATGCACCTGAAATCGGGCGACCTGGCCAAGGACAAGAACCTGCTGCTGACCACGATCCTGGCCGATGCGATCAACCTGGGCCTGACCAAGATGGCCGAGTCCTGCCCCGGCACGACTTACGCCAAGCTCGCCTGGCTGCAAGCCTGGCACGTCCGCGACGAAACGTACTCGACGGCGCTGGCCGAGCTGGTCAATGCCCAGTTCCGGCATCCCTTCGCCGAGCACTGGGGCGACGGCACCACGTCGTCATCGGACGGCCAGAACTTCCGAACCGGCAACAAGGCCGAGAGCACGGGGCACATCAACCCGAAGTACGGCAGCAGTCCAGGACGGACTTTCTATACCCACATCTCCGACCAGTACGCGCCGTTCCACACCAAGGTGGTCAACGTCGGCGTGCGCGACTCGACCTACGTGCTCGACGGCCTGCTGTACCACGAGTCCGACCTTCGCATCGAGGAACACTACACCGACACGGCAGGCTTCACCGATCACGTTTTCGCGCTGATGCACCTGCTCGGTTTCCGCTTCGCGCCGCGCATCCGCGACCTGGGCGACACCAAGCTCTACATCCCCAAGGGCGATACCGCGTATGACGCGCTCAAGCCGATGATCGGCGGCACGCTCAACATCAAGCACGTCCGCGCCCATTGGGACGAAATCCTGCGGCTGGCCACCTCGATCAAGCAGGGCACGGTGACGGCCTCGCTGATGCTCAGGAAGCTCGGCAGCTACCCGCGCCAAAATGGTCTGGCCGTCGCCCTGCGCGAGCTGGGTCGCATCGAGCGCACGCTGTTCATTCTGGACTGGCTGCAAAGTGTCGAACTGCGGCGCCGCGTGCATGCCGGGCTGAACAAGGGCGAAGCGCGCAATGCACTGGCCCGTGCTGTGTTCTTCAACCGGCTGGGCGAAATCCGCGACCGCGGTTTCGAGCAGCAGCGCTACCGGGCCAGCGGCCTCAACCTGGTGACGGCGGCCGTCGTTTTGTGGAACACGGTCTATCTGGAGCGGGCAGCGCACGCGCTGCGTGGCAACGGCCATGCGGTCGATGATGCGCTGTTGCAGTATCTATCTCCGCTCGGCTGGGAGCACATCAACCTGACCGGCGATTACCTCTGGCGCAGCAGCGCCAAGATCGGCGCGGGCAAGTTCAGGCCGCTCCGACCCCTACAACCGGCTTAGCGTGCTTTATTTTCCGTTTTCTGAGACGACCCCGCATTGCGCGCGCGCCTGTCGGGAAACAAGTGTTTGTCGACAAGTCCCTTTTCGCTCTCGATCTCGCTCGCCGGTTCGATCAAAAAGGGTGAAAGTGCATGATTTTTCCGCACGCCAGTGGAGACGAACTGAAGATCTTCACTTCGGCGGTTGCAGTTTGGGGGTTGCAGAATCGCAAGAAAGCGTTGTTACTCGTAACTATGGCAGAGGACGCGGCAGAGATTCGCAGAAAAGTTGCCGCTCACCGAGAGCGGGTAAAGGCGGCTGGCCGTGTCTTCGTCAACACGTCTCTTCCGGCAGAGCTGGTCATTCGTCTCGACCAGATCAAGGAAGCGAAGGGCGCATCGTCGCGTGCGCCTCTCATTGAGGAAGCCGTGAGGTTGTTGATCGAGAAAGAGCAAGGGACATAACGGCGAAACGCCCAACCGTTGGCGCGGTTGAGCGTTTCATAAGGCCGTCAGACACACCGTAGAACGGGGCTGCAAAGAACTTCCCCTTTTCTACGCTAGAGCCCGAAAACTCGCAAGAATGATTCTTGCGGGAATGAGGTTTTGTGTCTCTCGTCCACAGCCGTCATGCCCTCCTGATGGAGGACGAAGACGATGTTCATGGAGCAGATCGCTGTGGCGATCGGCTGCGCGCGTGCGCCTGCGCTCGACGCATTGGCGCGAACCGTCGCCGGTGCATGTGCCGATGGGCACCTGTCCGAAGCAGACTTGGAAATGGCCTTTGCGCTGATCGAGGCGCGGCGAGATCATTTCCGGCGGTCGGCGGTGCAGCTCTCGCTTTCGGGGGTGCCGGCGAGCCCCTATGGCGATCGCCCTCCCCTGCCCCGATCGCGGTTCCCCATGCCGCACTACCAGCCGGCTCGGCGCCATCCGGAGCGGATCGCTCGCCGGCGCCAGCTCGCGGCCTCGGGACCGTTGCCGCCGCAACTTGCGGCCGAGTTCACGACGAGCCAGCTTTCGGTGCTGGCGATCGTGGCCGACGCGGCCGGCGCCGAGGGGCAATGCGCCCTCTACCTTGACGAGATTGCCGCCAGGGCCGGCGTCTGCCGGACGACGGCGCGGACGGCGCTACGGCTTGCCGAGAAGGCGGGCTTGCTCACCCGCACGGAGCGACGCCAACCAGGTCGGGTTAGCCTGACGACGGTGCTGCGGATCGTCTCCCGGGAATGGCGAGTGTGGATCAAGCATGGCGGGCGGCGAGCGTCGAAACCCCGTCGTGATCTTTTCGAAGCACTAGGGGTCAAAAAATCGTCGCGCACGGACAGACTTCGTCATTATTCAAGCGGACAGCCGCTTTCAGCAGCGCCAAAAGGCCCTTCGGGCGGCCATAGGCCGCCGGCTAAAGCCGGCCTTGACGCTGCGCGGCTGACTTAAAAATGCGGACGCCGCTGTTCGGGCCGCTTACGCGGCCCTGCGGCGGTACCGGCCCGCGCATAAGCGGGCCGGCAAGCAACATCCTCACCACCTAATCCGCATCGTTCATACCTGCGGCTACCGTCCTATGGGCTTTCGAGGGAACAAGATGACAAGGGTTACACCCTATTTGTGCAAGTGTGCACAGTCGCAATGTCGATCAGTCGCACTGTTTTCAATTGACTGAAAGTAAATCGCGTGACATTGGTTTTTCTTGCAATTGTGCACAAAGGAGCGCTTGCAAAAATGCGTTATTGCACATGAAAACCATCGCGGTCGCCATGCAGAAGGGGGGTGTCGGAAAATCGACGCTCGCGAAAGCCCTTGGCGTTGCCGGTGCGCGGGCTGGCCTCAATGTTCTCGTGCTGGATATGGACTCGCAGCAATCGACCACCCAATGGGCCGAGCGCCGTAAGGACGCTCTCCCCGTTGTCCGGTTCGCAACCGAGATCGACTTGCCGAAGCTCTTGAGCCAGGCCGAGGAAGCAGGTTGCGATCTTGTCGTCATCGACACCCCACCCGCCAGAAGCACGGAGGCTCCGGCCGCGGTCGAATATTGCGACCTGGTGCTTGTGCCGTGTGCGCCTGACATCGAGGCATACGAGCAACTTCCTAGGACTGCGCGCCTTGCGCGAACGAGCGACAAACCGGCGGCTGCCGTGTTGACGATGGCGCAGCCGAACAGCCGCGCCGAGGAAGACATTGCCCGCCAGGTCTTCGAGACGGTCAAGCTCCCGATGGCTCCGGCCGTGATCCACCGATTCAAGGTGCATCGAGACGCGAGCAGGGAAGGCATGACCGCGAGTGAGCTAGAGCCGGAAGGGAAGGCCGCGGCTGAGCTTCAAGCTCTTTGGGATTGGACGAGTGCAGAATTGCGCCTAAGCACAAGTGCAGTCGTGCACAAAAGAGCGTGAGGGACGACATGGCGAAGACGAAGGCAACAGCGCAAGATTTTCTGTCAAAAATGAAGCTCCCCGAACTGGAGCGCGAGGAATCCGCCCCGATCGCGGCTGAGGTGGAGAAGGTGGAGCCGCGCCGTACGGTCGGTAGGATTGGCCTCAAGCATATCGGGGGGTATTTCGATAAGGACACCGTTGAGAAGGTGGCGCTTCTGCGGGCGCGCCTCGATCTCGACAACTCGCAGCTCATCAAGCGCGCCATTGAGGAACTTTACAGCAGGGAAGGGGCCGCCCGGAAATTTGGTGATCGTTAGTGCGCTTATGCACAAGTGCACAAAGATAAGTGCGGGCTTGCCAGTTTATACAAATTTTGATATAAGGAGTTTAAGGCTGATATGAAGCGGCTTGAATTTCTCGGGGATTCCCTTGAGCAATTGAGGGACTTTCCTGAGACGGTACGAAAAGAGGCCGGCGTCCAACTCCACAAGGTTCAGCAGGGTTTTGAACCGAGCGACTGGAAGCCTATGACGAGTGTAGGGCCGGGGGTGCGTGAAATCCGCATCCGCGACGAGGCCGGAGCGTTTCGGGTGCTCTACATCGCTAATATAGAGGATGCCGTTTATGTGCTGCACGTTTTCCAGAAGAAGACGCAGCAAACAGCGAAACGGGACTTGGATCTAGCCGCGACCCGTTTGCGGCAAATCTAGTGGGGGCGTGACGATGGAGCGTCAGAGCTTTGCTAATGTATGGGATGCATTGGAAGACACGCCGGCCGAGGCCGCGAGCATGACCATGCGTTCCAATTTGTTGATCGCTGTTGAGCAGCGGGTTCGGAGTTGGGGCGTGACTCAGGCCGAGGCGGCGAAGCGTCTCGGGATCACACAGCCCCGGCTTAATGATCTATTGCGCGGCCGGATCACGAATTTCAGCCTCGACATGCTGATTAATCTCGCCACCCAGGCTGGGCTTACGGTGCGGCTCGATATTGCCGACGCCGCATAGTAACAAGACGCGACGCAGCGCAAGCGTGTGGATGCGCAGACTAGAAATTCGCTAGTCGAGAGGTGAAGCATTTTGTGCACACATGCACAGGTGCACGATTGCAATTCTCCTTTGTCCGGACGCATCGCAGAAATGGCCTTAGCAGCTTATTCTCCGACAGCTTGACCCATCCAGCTCGCGGCGCTTGCGTGGGGGCAGACGGTCGAGGGCGCTATCGGTCAAGATTTTGGCTTGGGTCGGAGCGAGAGCGTTGCCTGCCGGCGATCGGGGGGTGCCTTTGCAGCGGGGCCGGGGGCCTGGTCGTCGGCGTCGTTGAGGACTGCGCCGAGATCAAGGTTGCCCCAGATCGAGGATGAGGCGCTGTCCGGCGTGGTGCGGCGTCGGGATTTGCGCTCGACAATGTAGGGCTTGGGGCTTCGCATGTGGCGGGGTTCCTTTCGAGGGCGGCAGTCGTCCATCCGCATGTGACGTGGAGGGGTTTCAGGTGATCAGCGTAGCTGGCCGGAAGTAGTTCTTCCGTGATCGCGGTCACGAGATCAGGCAGCTTTTCCAGCCCGGCGACCAGATTGTATTTCCGCAGCGCGTCATATCCTCCATTCGGATGGTCGAGGCTATGTGGCATCGAACAGACCTTTGAATTCCGGATCGTCATAGTATCGGAGTTTTTCGACCACGGCCGGTCGTTGTCCCTGCTGGAGCAGGATCGTTTTCGTCTGCGACAGACGCATGATCTCATCGGGGTTGACGAGATCGCGGGCCGAGACGTGCTGGCTGGTGGAGGTCTCGCCCTTGCTCCAGGCGTCGGTGGTGTACCAGGCATCAGCCTTGCCGATGGTGCGGGCGATCCATTCGGCGGTATCGACGTCGTTGACACCGAACAGCTGCAGCAGGCCGGCGTTGGAGAGGAAGGTGCCTGCCTTCCGGCCGTAGGTGGCGCGCAGCTGGTGCAGATCCTGGAGGATGGGCCAGAGCTGGACGCCGTAGCCGGCCATCAGGCCCATGGCGCGCTCGACCGGGGCCAGGTGGCCGAGGGCGGCGAACTCGTCGAGGAAATAGAGGACGGGGGCGGCCGGCTTCGCCGGATCGCGGGCCATGTCCATGAGGCTCTGGGAGACGAGGAGGCGGAGCCACCTTGAATAGGTGGCGAGGCGATCGGGCGGCAGGACGAGGAAGACGGTGGCCGTGTGGTGCTTGAGATCGGCGAAGGAGAAGAAGCTGTCGTCGAGCACGCGGACCATGCGCGGGGAATCGAGGAAATGGGTGTGGCGCTGGGCAGCGGAGAGGACGCCGGCGGCCTCGCGGTCGGATTTGCCGAGGTGCCGATTGGCCGCTCTCGCGACCAGGCCACCTACGGCGGTCGACGCCTGCATGGCCTCGAGGAGGGCGGCGAAGGCCTTGGGGGCGAGGGTGAGATATTCGCGGAGCGTGGCGAGGTGCCGGCGGCCGAGCGGTTCGGTCGCGACGACATGCAGGATGAGGCCGGCGATCAGCGCCTTGGCTTCCTCGTTCCAGTGCGCCTCGCCGGCCATGCCCGGTTCGTCGAAGACGAGGGCGTCGGCGAGCGTCGCGGCATCCTCGGCGACATCGAGGCCGGCGGGGTCGAGCTGATCGAGGGGATTGAAGGCGACCGACCGGTGACCAGTGACGCCGAAGGGATCGAGGACATGGACCGGGCCGAAGCGCTCTCGGGCACGGCCGGCAATCCTGGCATTCTCGCCCTTGGGATCGATGCAGATCACCGAGCGATCGAGGGTCAAAAGGTTCGGGATGATGGTGCCGACGCCCTTGCCGGTGCGGGTCGGCGCCATGGTGAGGAGATGGGCCGGGCCGTCGTAGCGCAACAGCTTGTTCGTCCGGGGATCGCGGCCGACGATGAGGCCGCCGGCGCTCCTGGCAAGGGCTGCGATTTCTTTTCCGGTCGCCCATCGGGCCGAGCCGAACACCGGCCAGGCCGTTCGGCTCTGAGGGAACAGGCCGGCGAGGAACCCACCGATGCCGAAGAGGGCGGGGAGATAGCCGGCGCCGGCGTCGATCGCGCGGGCTATTCCGGCATATTGCCATCCAAGGACGCGATGAAGGATGTAATCGGCGAGAAGGACGAGACTGGCCAGAAGCATGCCGAGGAGGGCACCGGCGAGACCGCAGGCCGGCGCCCAGAGCAACCGGCCGAGGAGGTCGAGGATCTTCATTTGTCGTTCGCCGCCGGTTCCGGTTCCGTAGTTCCGCTTTCCGGTTGCTTCTCCTTCAGCAGCTCGTCGAACAGCGGCCGGTCGGTGTCGCGCGTTAGGAATCCGGGCAGCTCGCGGCGGAGCCAGTCGGCGAGGCCCTTGGAG
>ERZ1645187.4546-NODE-4546-length-11139-cov-6.966348_pt1 | contig 11139 bp, 9 predicted proteins | sample MGYA00575352_ERZ1645187 | MGnify/ENA primary metagenome ERZ1645187 (study PRJEB40837, sample SAMN11349314) | freshwater sediment metagenome | isolation source: river sediment | host: Sediment | place: India: Wazaribad , New Delhi | collected 2017-02-21 ... | reverse complement strand
GTGCGGAGCTTGTCCCAGGCGCCCGAGAGCGTCATCAGGCCGTTGATCATGCCGCCCCAGGAGGGCATCCACAGCATCACCGAGAAGACCATGCCGAGGGTTTGCGCCCAATCCGGCAGCGCGGTGTAGTGGAGGTGGTGCGGACCGGCCCAGATGTACATGAAGATCAGGGCCCAGAAGTGCACGATCGACAGGCGGTAGGAATAGACCGGGCGGCCAGCCTGCTTGGGAACGAAGTAGTACATCATTCCAAGGAAGCCTGCGGTGAGGAAGAAGCCCACGGCGTTGTGGCCATACCACCACTGGGTCAGGGCATCCTGCACGCCCGAGAAGGCGGAGTAGCTCTTGATGCCGAGGAAGGAGACCGGAACGGCCATGTTGTTCACGAGATGCAGCATGGCAATGGTGACGATCATCGAGAGGTAGAACCAGTTGGCCACGTAGATGTGGGGTTCCTTGCGCTTGATGAGCGTGCCGAGGAAGACGAGAAGGAAGGCGACCCAGACCACAGTGAGCCAGAGGTCAACATACCATTCGGGTTCGGCGTATTCACGGCCCTGGGTGATGCCCAGGAGATAGCCCGTGGCGGCCAGAACGATGAAGAGCTGATAGCCCCAGAACACGAAGGACGGCAGCCAGCCGCCGAAGAGGCGGGCGCGGCAGGTGCGCTGCACGACGTAGAAGGCCGTGCAGATCAAGGCGTTGCCGCCGAAGGCGAAGACCACGGCCGAGGTGTGCAGCGGCCGCAGGCGGCCGAAGTTGAACCAGGGCTGGATGTTCAGTGCGGGCCAGGCCAGCTGCGAGGCGGCGATGACGCCGACGAGCAGGCCTGCCGTGCCCCAGAAGATGGTGGCGATGACGCCCCAGCGGATGACATCGTCATTATATCCCGACGTGTCAGCGGCAAGGGCGGCAGCACCGGCGGGGCCGAAGCTCACGCGGCGCAGGAGGAACACGGCGCCCAGGGCGAGCACCGTGAAAACGATCCACATGTGGACCTTGAAGAGGGCGTCCTGCCCTAACGCGGCACCCAAAAGTGCCAGAAAGGCTGCCACAGCGACAGCGATTGCAGATGTACCGTTTCTCATTGTGGCGAACCTTTCCAGCCAGTCTTGGTTTGCGCACGCAGGTCGGAGGGAACCAATGGGATGACCCACGTGTGCACTGCGCGTTGTGGCAGTGCGGTAAAATTGTGACCTTGATTCAGATCAACGACGCGAAACTCACCAGCGGTCAATTTGCCGCAACAGGATATCCGCTTACCATGACAGTCATCCAGATGACAGCACATGCCATATCCGGACAGTCACCGCCTGCGGGGATTGCCGAGACGATGCGCCACTATCTCAGGGAACAGGCCCGCTTCTGCGACCGGCTTGAGACCATGGCGGATCTGCTGCCGGACGGCGTCGATTCCCGCGACTGCCTGCTGATGGCGCAGAACATCGTTCCGCTGGTGAAGCGGGCCCACGAGTTCGAGGAAGGCACGGTTTATCCGCTGCTCCTGTCGCGTCCGCAGCTGCAGCAGGAACTTCTCGCGACGCTTGAGCGCCTGCGTTTCGAACATCTGGGGGACGAGGAGTTTGCCGGTGACCTGTGCGCTTCGTTGCGGCAGTTCGTCACTGACCGGCCCTCCTGCAATGTCGAATCGCTGGCCTGGATGCTGCGCGGTTTCTTTGAAAGCCTGCGCCGCCATGTGGCCTTCGAGCGGGAGCACATCCTGCCACTGGTGGAAGGGGTCGCGGCATGAAGGCCGTATTGAACCCGGAGGCCGTGCTGGCCAAGTATCCGCAAAGCCTGCCGCGCTACACGAGCTATCCGCCAGCGAATCACTTCCAGATGCAGGGCGGTCTCGCGCTGCGTGAGGATTTCACCGCCGCCGTGAATGTGGCACCGGCCATTTCCGCCTATATCCACATCCCATATTGCGACCGACTGTGCTGGTTCTGCGGCTGCCACACCAAGCAGACGCTGCGCTACGACCCGGTGCACACCTATGTGACCGCGCTCATCCGCGAAATCGGCCTGTGGCAGCAGAAGCTCTCGCGGCGGCCGCGCCTGTCGCGCCTGCATCTGGGTGGCGGCAGCCCGAGCCTGCTGCAGCCGGACGACCTGAAGCGGCTGCGGTCGGCCCTGGACGCCACCTTCGAGATTGACGGTGGCACGGAAGTCAGCCTCGAGCTGGATCCCTCCGATGTGCGCGACGGCAGCATTCAAGGCTTCGTGGATTTTGGCATGACCCGCGCCTCGATCGGGGTGCAGGATTTCGATCCCGTGGTGCAGGAGGCGATCAACCGGCCGCAGGGTTATGATGTCACGCGCTCGCTCGTGGTGGCGCTCAGGGCGGCGGGAATCAAATCGATCAACATTGATGCGCTCTATGGCCTGCCGCTGCAAACAATGGAGAGGCTGCAGAAGACCATCACACAGGTGATCGAGATCGCACCGGACCGCATTGCGCTCTTCGGCTATGCCCACGTTCCGTGGATCAAGCCGCACCAGAAGATGATCCGCGACGAAGACCTGCCGGACACGCGCCAGCGCTTCGCGCAGTCGCGCACGGCGGCCCAGATGATCACCGACGCCGGATATGAGGCGCTCGGCATCGACCATTTTGCCCTGCCGACGGACAATCTCGCCATTGCCGCAAACGAGGGCCGCCTCAACCGCAATTTCCAGGGCTATACCGACGACGAGGCAGACATCCTGCTGCCGCTCGGGCCTTCCTCCATCGGGCGCTTTGCCGACGGCTATGTGCAGAACGAACCCGCGACCGGGCAGTACATCGCCAAGGTGGAAGCTGGCCAGATCCCGTTCACGCGCGGCATCGCGCTCACAGCCGATGACAAGATGCGCGGCTGGGTGATCGAACGGCTGATGTGCGACTACGCCTTCGGCTTCTCGGAACTGGCGGAACGTTTCGGCCCGCGCTCACAGGGGCTGGTCGAACTGGCCGAGCGCATTGCCCACGAAGACCGCGACGGGCTGTGCGAGGTCTCGGACGGATTGTTCAAGATCGAACCGGGGGCCTGGCCGTTCGCACGCATCGTGGCGGCGCGTTTTGATGCCTGGCTGGAACTGGCACCGCGGCAGTATTCAAAGGCCGTCTGAGACCCCTGCACACCGAGGCTCACGCTCAGGCGTTTTCCTGCTCCGTGAGATGGCGCAGGCGTTCCACGTCCGGCACTTCCACCGTGCGGTTGTTGTGGATGTTGATGACACCGGCATGGCGCAGCTTGGTCAGCTGGCGGCTCACGGTCTCGATGGTGAGGCCGAGGAAGTCCGCGATGTCCGAGCGCTTGAGCGGAATGTCGAAGCTCACCGCACCATCGGCGGAATCCACTTCCGGATCGACATGGGTGGCAATGAGATAGAGGAAGCTCGCCACCTTCTCGGAGGCCGTCTTGCGGCCGAGTGTCAGCATCCAGTTGCGCGCTTCGTCCAGTTCCTTCAGCGTCTGTTCGTGCAGCTTGTGCTCGAGTTCGGGCGTCTCGCGCATCAGGTTTTCCAGCGTGCCCGCCGGAAAGGCGCAGACCTTGACGTCGGTGGCCGCCTCGACCGTCACCTCGCTCTGGCGGGAATAGGGTCGGCCCATGAAATCCGGGGCGAACTGCAGGCCGACAATCTGCTGGCGGCCGTCGGCGGTGAGCTTGCTGAGCTTCACCACGCCGCTGAGAATGTTGCCTTGCCGCGGCAGGTTCTGGCCGACGGGGGAAATTTCGCTTTCGGCGGAATAGACAACCTTTGTGGTGTGCTTGCTCAACTCCATCAGCTGATCTGCCGAAAGCGCACCGCAGATTCCCCGGTGGCGCGCCTCGCAGGCGCGGCAGACCACCGGCACTTTGGAATTGTGAATGTCTTTTCGATCGTTGATCTTGAGCACTTCCCACCACGCGGCAAAGCTGGCCGACCGTATTGCAAGGGCAACCAGCAGACCAGTTCTTATAGTCCAGCCTCTGACAAAGACAACACGGTAGACAAGCGGAGCATGGTTCAGCCATGCTGCCAGCGCATGACATTTTGACATCCTGTGTGCTCCGTTGCGCGGGCCGGGATTTGTGCATAGCCTCGCCCCCATGACAGACGCACCAAACCGCTGGCGGCGCTTTGCCGACTGGGATGAACGGCCCCTGCGACTCGACAAGTTCGCGGTGGAAGACTGGAAGAACGGCTTTGCCGCGTTCTCCAGCCCGGCGGACCCGAAGCCCGGCATCGGCATCGCGGGCGGACGGGTGATTTCCCTGGATGGCGTGCTGGAGCGTGACTTCGATATGATCGACCGCTTCATCGCGGCCTATCATCTTGATCCTGCCACTGCGCCCGAGTCCATGGCCATGGACTCCGCAGAGATTGCACGCATGCTGGTGGACATGCACGTGCCACGCGAAAAACTGGTGCGCCTCGCCCACGGCCTGACACCGGCAAAACTCGCCGATGTCGTCTCGCGCCTCAATGCGCTGGAGATCGCCTTCGCCTACTCCAAGATGCGGGCGCGCAAGACGCCGGGCAACCAGGGCCATGTGACGAACGCCAAGGATGATCCGCTGCAACTGGCTGCTGACGCGGCATCGGCGGTGGCGCTGGGCTTTGACGAGGTCGAGACCACCATGCGGGTGGCACGCAATGCCTGGTCCAACGCCGTGGCCTGCGCGGTGGGTGCCGCCGTGGGGCGCTGGGGCACGCTGTTCCAGTGTTCCAGCGAGGAAGCGGAGGAATTGCAGATCGGCATGGCGGGCTTCACCTCCTATGCCGAAACCGTCTCGGTCTATGGCACGGAGAAAACCTTTGTCGATGGCGATGACACGCCGTGGTCCAAGGCGTTCCTCGCGGCAGCCTATGCCTCGCGCGGCATCAAGATGCGCTGCACCAGCGGTGCCGGCTCCGAATTGCTGATGGGCTTCCACGAGTCAAAGTCACTGCTCTATCTGGAGGCGCGCTGCCTCTGCCTGCAGCGTGGCATGGGGGTACAGGGCACCCAGAACGGCGGCATTGATGGCGCGCCCGTGACCGCCACCGTGCCGGGCGGCATGCGCGAACTGATGGCGGAAAACCTGCTCGCCGTCTGGCTCGACCTGGAATGTGCGTCCGGCAATGACGCACGCGCGACGGAATCGGAAATCCGCGTTGGTGCCAAGATCATGCCCTACCTGATCGCGGGCTCCGACCTCATCTGCTCCGGCTTTGGTTCGATCCTGAAGTATGACAACTCCTTCAACCCGTCGCTGATGAACGGCGAGGAGCTGGAGGACTATCTGGTGCTGCAGCGGGACTTCGAGGCCGATGGCGGGCTGACGCCGGTGCCGGAAGGCAAGGCGCTGGATGTGCGCCAGCGCGGCATTGACGCGCTCTCCGCCGTCTACGAGGAACTGGGGCTTGCCAGTGCCACGGCGGACATGAAGGCAAGCGTGCTGGTGGCTTCCGGCTCGGATGAAACACGCAGCTTCATGCCACGTGAGGTGGCGGTGATCAGCGAGGCGATCAAGGCGCGAGGCATCACGGTGATTGACGTGATCAAGGCGCTGGCGACGCGTGGCTTCCGCGACGAAGCCGAGAACCTTCTCAATGTGGTGAAGCTGCGCGTTTCGGGCGACTACCTGCAGACCTCCGCCATGGTGCGCAATGGCCGCGTCGTTTCCGCCATCAATGACCCCAATGACTATCAGGGGCCGGGCTCCGGTTACCGGCTGAGCGACGAACGCCGCCGCGAGGTGATGGGCATCCGTGATGTGCTGGACCAGAAGGAAGTGCTGCGCTCGGAAGCCCAGCACCAGAAAGAGGAAGCCCGCCACATTGACTACCACGAGCTTGGCGAGGCGCATCCGGGCGATGACGCGCGGGAGGTGGTCATCGGCATTTCGCCCGCCTTCGGGCTGAAGCTGTTCCAGACCACGGCAGGCCATCGCCTCTCCGACGTTCTGGGCGTGATGACGGCGGCGATCCGGGCACGGGGCCTCACGCCCCGCATCGTGCGTTTCCGGCACACGGCGGATACATCTTTTCTCGGCCTCTCGGCGGCGCGGCTTGCAGGCTCCGGCATCGGCATCGGCATCCAGGCCAAGGGCACGGCTGTGATCCATCAAAAGGACCGGCTGCCGCACCACAACCTCGAACTCTTTTCCAACGCGCCGATCACGCGGCTGGAACACTACCGTGGCATGGGCGCCAATGCGGCGGCCTACGCATTGGGCGAAATGCCGGAACCCGTCGTCGTGCCGACGCGCGGCGAAGCCATGGGCTCGCGCTATCACGCCCGCGTCGCCATGATCTATGCCATTGAAACGGAGATGACGTCGGAGGGGGCAACGCCGCTCGACGTTGCCGTGAACCTGAAGGGAACCGCCGCATGAGGTTCACGGCCAAGGACTATCCCATCGCAGAGAAGCATCCGGACAAGGTCAAGGGCGCGCGCGGCAAGGCCCTGCCGGAGATCACGCTCGATGCCGTGCTTGATGGCGCTGTCACCATCGAAGACCTGCGCATCACGCCTGAGGCGCTTGCGGCGCAAGCTGACGTGGCGCGCGCGGTGGGGCGCCCCCGGCTTGCCGACAATTTCCTGCGCGCTGCCGATCTCGTGGGTGTGCCGCAGGATGTGGTGATGAGGGCCTATGAACTGCTGCGTCCGGGCCGTGCAAAATCGAAGGATGATCTTCTCGCCATGGCGGCGCTGATGCGCACCTCCCACAAGGCGGAGCGGATTGCGAATTTCATCGAGGAGGCGGCGGATGTCTATGAACAGCGCGGCCTCTTCACCAAACGCTACTGAGAGAGACGCATGAGCTGGAAGACCGATTTCCGTTCCCTCTACTATCTTGGCGCGCCGGAGCCGGATGATCCGGTGATCGTGGCGAAGGAAACGGCCCTGCTCGTGATCGATGTGCAGAACACATACCTCGAGCGGCCGGAGCGCGCTTCCCTTGGTCCAGAGGAGCAGAAACGCTACGACCTGTGGACGCCATTTCACTCACGCATGCACACATCGGTCATTCCGCGCACAGCCGAAATGTTGGAGTTCTGCCGCAAAGCGGGCATCGAATGCCTTTTTGCGCGCATCGCGTGCCACACCAGCGATGGCCGCGACCGTTCGCTGTCGCAGAAAATGCCGGGCTGGAACAACCTGCTCCTGCCGAAGAACGAACACGCCTCGCAGATCGTGCCAGAACTTGCGGCAAAGGGTGATGAAATCGTGGTCACCAAGACAACGGATTCAGCCCTGACGGGCACAAACCTGCGTCTCATCCTGCACAATCTCGGCATCAAGACCGTGATCTGTGCCGGGATTTTCACGGACCAATGCGTCTCCTCCACGGTGCGCAGCCTCGCCGACGAGAGCTACCAGGTGATCGTGCTGGAAGACTGTTGCGCCGCCGCCACCGACGACCTGCACCGCAAGGAACTGGAGATCATCAACATGATCTATTGCCATGTGATGACGTCCGGGGAGTTCTGCAAATTCGCCAGCGGCTGATGTTGCGCGCCAGCATTCCTCTTTACGCTGACGAAAAAATGGTGCTGAATGCCTCCACTGCGGCACACCCCAACGACACGCAGACAGGGAGAATGACATGGCACTAGCTCAAATATCCCGGCGCAACTTCATGCAGCAATCGGCACTGTGGGCGGCGGCATTTGCCGGCGGCGGTATGGCCGGCATGGCAACGGCGCAGGCGGCACGCGAGAAGGAACTCAACATCCTGTGTTGGGAAGGCTACAACTCCGCACAGGTCCTTGATCCGTTCCGCTCGTCGCGCGGCGCCACCGTCAAGGCAGAGAGCCTGACCAACGATCCGACCATGATCAACCGCCTGCGCGCGGGCGAAACAAACATCTGGGACCTGATCAACGTCAACAATCCCTGGGCCCGCAAGATCATGCTGCCCGAGAAGCTGATCAAGCCGCTCGACCGGGCGAAGTTCGAGCCGTTCTTCAACAGCATGATGCCAGAATTCAAGGCTCCCTATAAATGGGCCATGGATGACTCCGGCGAACAGCTGATCGGCATCGCGCAGCGTTTCGGACCTTACAGCTTCGTGGTCAACACCGACAAGGTGAGCCGTGCCACGGCCGAGGACCAGGGCTGGAATCTCTGGAATGATCCGGCCAACGCCGGCAAGTACGGCATTCTCGAATCCGACGACTGGAACGTCTTCTGCCTCTGCTGCATCGCGGGCTTTGATCCCTTCAAGGTGCACAACGACGAGGAAGTGGCGAAGTTCACGGAAACGGCCAAGCGGGTGTTCAAGGGCGCAAAACTGGTGGGTGACATCGCCACCATGAACCAGGCGCTGGTGGCGGGCGAGATCGACTTCCACCTCACGGGCGGTACCTACTCCGCCTCCCCGGCGCGCGCCGACGGCCACCCGGAGATTCGCGGCATCACGCCGAAATCCGGCCCTCTCGCAGGCGGCAAAGGCGGCATCGCGTGGATCGAGATCACCTCCGTGGTGAACAATCCGCAGGTTTCGCCGCTGGCCGAGGACTTCCTGGCCTACGTCCAGGCCCCGGATGTGGCCCACACCGTCGCCTTTGCCGAAGGTACCTACAACCCGGTCACACAGATGGGCAATCCGGAGTGCTTCAAGCTCTTCAGCAAGGAACAGCTTGATGCCATCCAGTGGGATTCACTGGCCGAGGAAATGGCGCGCAGCGCGGAGTACGACATCGTTCCCGACTACGACAAGCTGCTGGATATCATGACCGCCGCCAAGCGGGAGGCTTCCGGCGGCTGACATCCTTCCAGATAACCCGGCCCCCGCGCGCAATCGCGGGGGCTGATTGCTGCAGAAACACGCCAACCTGATGACCGACAGCCAGCCCATCCTTTCCCTGAAGTCCGTCCGCAAGATGTTCGGGCCGCACGCGGCCGTGGACACGATCAACATCGACATCACGGAAGGTGAATTCTTCACAATCGTCGGACCTTCCGGCTCCGGAAAAACAACATTGATCCGCATGCTGGCGGGAATGGACCAGCCGACCAGCGGAGACATCCTGCTGCGCGGAACGCGCATCAACGACCTGCCCGCCAACAAGCGCCCCACCTGCATGGTGTTCCAGTCGCTGGCGCTGTTTCCCCACCGCACGGTCGGGCAGAACATCGAGTTCCCGCTCAAGATCAGGGGCGAGGATCCGGCCAAGCGCAAGGTGCGCGCCCTCCAGCTCATGACCCTGCTGCGGCTGCCCGAGAGTTACTATGGCAAGAACGTCATGAAGTGTTCCGGCGGTGAACGGCAGCGCGTGGCGCTGGCCCGGGCACTGGCTTACGACCCACAGATCCTCTTCTTTGACGAGCCACTTTCCGCCATCGATTACAAGCTGCGCAAGACGCTGGAAAAGGAACTGAAGGATATCCACCGCGAGACCAACAAGACCTTCATCTACATCACCCACTCGCTGGAAGAGGCCATGGTGATGAGCGACCGTATCGGTGTCATGCGGGACGGCAAGCTGGTGCAGGTCGGAACACCCCACGAAATTTACACGGCGCCGCGCAGCCGGTTCGTGTCGGAGTTCGTCGGCGACGTCAACGTCATTCCGGTGACAAGGGCAGGCAACGGCAGGCTTCGCATGAACGACAGCGGGCGCGAACTGGTGCCACCGGGCAAGGCGCCCGAATTCGCCAGCGGCCACCTGGTGGTGCGGCCCGAATATCTCCGCTTCCTCAAGCAGACGTCTGACGCGGACAACGCGCTGGAAGGGCGCCTCTACAACGAATATGCGCTGGGTTCGCGCATCCAGTACCAGGTCCGTGTCGGAGAGAACGTCTTCGTCGTGGAAAAACTGCGCCAGCAACCCTTCAGCGGCAAACTGGACGACAAAGTCATCATCGGCTGGGATGCCAATGACGGCATCCTCGTGTCGGAGTGAGGGGCATGTCGCCGGGTTTCCGAAACGCGCTTCCCGTGATGCTGTTCCTGCTGGCGGGATTTGCCGCACCGTTGATTGCCGTCACGTGGTTCAGTTTCATGCCGCCCCGGACCTTTGCCTTCACCGGCACACCGACGCTGGAAAACTACGAAACGATCTTCCAGAGCACCAGCTACATCTCCTTCCTGTGGTCGCTGGCGCTGGCGGCGCTGACGGTCGTGCTGCTTGCGCTGATTGCCTATCCGGTTGCCTACGGGCTGGTGCGCGTCTTCGGCAAATGGTCCATGCTGGCAACCCTGCTCTTCACCATCCCGCTGTTCGTGTCGGAGAACATCAGGCTCTATGGCTGGGTGCTGTTCCTGATCAAGAATGGTGTCATGCTGGGCACTCTCAAGACCTATTTTGGCATCCAGGCGGAGAGCATCCTCTTCACCCTCCCCGCCATTGTTCTCGGCATGGTCTATGTCTACCTGCCATTCATGCTGTTTCCCATGACACTCGGCATCAGCATGGTTCCGCAGGATACGCGCGATGCGGCAACAGATCTCGGTGCTTCCCGCTGGCAGGTGTTCCGGGAGGTGGAATTGCCGTTGTCGCTGCCCGGCATCATGATTGGCTGTCTCCTGACATTCGTCCTTGCAGTCGGTGCCATTGCCGAGGCCAAGGTGCTGGGCGGACAACAGATCATCCCCATCACCCATGACATCGAAATCGCCTTCACCTATTCGCAGAACTGGCCACTTGGTGCGGCCCTGTCGGTGCTGCTGATGCTGGTCGTGGGAGCACTGGTCGTTCTGGTGCTCAGGCGCTTCGACCTCGACGTGCTCCTGGGGCGGAGGTAGCGATGGACAACCGCGGCACACGGCTGCGTCATTCCATGATCACGGCCTGGTCACTGGCCGTCATCGTGTTTGTCTACATTCCCACGGTTTGCGTCGTCCTGGCGTCCCTGACAGCCAGCCGCTATTTCCAGTTTCCCATCGCCAAGTGGGGCCTCGACTGGTGGCACAAGACACTCAATTCCATCGAAGTGCGGCAACTGCTGTCAACCTCCCTCTCCATCGCACTCATGGTGACGGTGGTGGCCGTTGTGCTGGCGTTCTTCGGGGCGCTTGCGTTTGCGAGGTACGAGTGGAAAGGGCGGTCGCTCTTCCAGAAGATCATACTGCTGCCGATCTTCTTTCCGCAGTCCGTCATGGGGCTGGCCTTGCTCCTCTGGTTCAACACCCTGGGGCTGCCGCTGTCCTGGAAGACAGCGGTCTTTGCCCACCTGGT
>ERZ1645187.4545-NODE-4545-length-11141-cov-6.466625_pt1 | contig 11141 bp, 10 predicted proteins | sample MGYA00575352_ERZ1645187 | MGnify/ENA primary metagenome ERZ1645187 (study PRJEB40837, sample SAMN11349314) | freshwater sediment metagenome | isolation source: river sediment | host: Sediment | place: India: Wazaribad , New Delhi | collected 2017-02-21 ... | reverse complement strand
TCCCTTGGCGGGCTTGGCCTCCGACAAGGCAAGTGCTGCACGGGCGAGATCGGCCCCCATCAACTTGGCTGCGGCCAGAACTGCAAGACTGTTGATGGCCATATGCTCGCCAGGAAGCCCGAGCTTGTAGATCACCTGCTCTCCAAACACCGACGCCGTCACGCAGCAGCACGTGGGATGCAGGACCAACTGCGTGACCCGCACGTCCGCGTCTGCATGTTTGCCAAAACCAAACACACGCGTCACGCCCGCCGCACGGGCTGCCGTGGCCAGCCGGTCAAAATAGGGCGTATCCCGGTTGATCACCGCCGAGCCCCCCGGAACGACACCGGAAAAAATCTCCGCCTTGGCATCGGCGATCTCATCGAGCGACTTGAAGTGCCCGAGATGGCTGGCGGCAATGGTGGTCACGATGGCAACATGCGGACGAACGAATCCCACCAGCGGGGTGATCTCGCCCGGATGGTTCATGCCCACTTCAAACACGCCAAAAGCGGCATCACGGGGAAAGCGCGCAAGTGTCAGCGGCACGCCCCAGTGATTGTTGAATGACGCGGCCGATGCGTGTGTCAGGCCCGAGGCGGCAAGCGCCACCCGCAGCATTTCCTTGGTGCTGGTCTTGCCAACACTTCCCGTGACCGCCACGACCTGCGCCTTGCTGCGGGCACGCGCGGCGCGGCCAAGGTTTTCGAGGCCGCGCAACGGATCTTCGGCCACCACAAGGAGCGGACCGGCAGCCTCCATCTCGGAAGTGACATGCGAAACAATCGCCACCCCTGCTCCCGCCTTCAGGGCATTGGCAGCGAAATCATGGCCATCCATCTTGTCGCCCTTGATGGCGACGAAAACATCGCCGTCACCAACTGAACGGGAGTCGATTGATACCTCGCGCATCACGCGTGAAATTGGCCGGGTCAGGCGTCCACCCGTTGCCGCCAGCAATTCATCCTCACGCCACAAGGCCTGCGCCGGCGTGTCAGCCATGATATTCCTCATTCCTGAATGCGGCACGAACCGCGGCGTGATCGCTAAATGGCCTCACCTCTGCTCCCACGATCTGCCCTTCTTCATGGCCTTTGCCAGCAACAAGCACGATGTCACCCTGCCCTGCCATGGCAACAGCTTCCCGGATGGCCTGCGCCCGGTCGCCGATTTCAACGGCACTTTTTGCGCCAGCCAGCACGGCCTGCCGTATGGTCGCCGCATCTTCGCTGCGCGGGTTGTCGTCTGTCACGATGACCCGGTCCGCAAGGCGAGCGGCGGCAGCCCCCATCAACGGACGCTTGCCCTTGTCACGGTCACCACCGCAGCCAAACACGGCAATCAGTTTTCCTTCGGCATAAGGCCTCAGGGACGAAAGCGCATTCTCCAAGGCATCCGGCGTGTGGGCATAATCCACAAAAACAGAAGCACCCGCTTCTGACTTCCCAACCAGGTCAAGGCGCCCTGTGGCGCCCTTGAGGGAACTCAGCGCCCGCAGGGCCACTTCCTCTTCACCACCGGCGGCAATCACCAGCCCAGCGGCAACCAGCGCGTTGGAGGCCTGGAAATCGCCGACAAGCGGCAGGGTTACGTCATGCAATCCGCTGGCCGTTTCAAGCAAGAGGTGCTGCTCCAGACCTTCGCGGCGCGCCGAAACGAGCCGGATCGAATGTCCCTTGTGGCCCACCGTGAAAGAGGCCAGTCCGTGCGCCTCGGCCCGCATGCGCACTTCCTCGCCGTGGGGCGAATCCATGTTGATCACGGCTGGTGCTCCGGCCGGGAGCAACTCGTCGAACAGACGCATCTTCGCTTCAAAGTAATCATCAAACGTCGGATGGTAGTCGAGGTGGTCCCGCGTGATGTTGGTGAAGCCCGCCGCCGTCAGCCGCAGGCCATCCAGCCTGTACTGTGCCAGTCCGTGACTGGAGGCTTCCACGGCCAGGTGGCTGACATGGTCTTCCGCAAGGCGCGCTGCGAGCGCCTGCAATTGGACAGGATCAGGTGTTGTGTGTTGCAGATATTCCGCACCGTCCGGGCCAACGACGCCAATTGTGCCCAGGCTTGCCGCACGGAAGCCCATGGCCTCCCAGATTTGCCTGACGAACACGGAAACCGATGTTTTGCCGTTCGTGCCCGTAACCGCGATGATCGTATCCGGCTGCCGGTCGTGAAAACGTGCGGCCGCGCGTGCCAGAAGCCAGCGCGGATTGTCGGTTGCAATGACAACACCGGGGCCGGAATAGCCCTCCGACGCGACAATCACAGCGGCAGCGCCATTGGCGAGAGCTTGCGGGATGAAAGCGCTGCCATCCACTTTCGTACCAGGCAAGGCTGCAAACACAAAACCCGGCTTCACGGCACGGCTGTCCGAGGTCAATCCGGTGACAACGAGCGCGCCGGTGCCTTCCGGCAGCGCGGCATCATGGGCGATCAGGCGTGCAAGGCTGCGCGGCATCTCAGGGCTTCTTCTGCTTTTCTAGTTTTTCGAGCTTGGCGAGCTTCTCAAGGTCAGCTTCCGTAAACTGTGGCTCCTCCCCCAGCATCGGCGCGATCCGCTCGATGATTTTTCCTGCTGTCGGCACGGCATTCCAGCCAGCAGTCGCAAAGCCATAGGTTTCTGCAAGCGCCTTCGGCTCATCGAGCATCACGAGAATCGCATACTGGGGCTTGTCCATGGGAAACGCCCCGATGAACGACGACAGCCGGTGATCCTTGGAATAGCGCCCCCGCACCACCTTTTCGGCCGTGCCGGTTTTCCCGCCCACGCGGTAGCCGATCACATCGGCCTTGCTGGCAGACCCTTCCGTCGCATTGAGACGGAAAAGGGTCCGCATCTTCTCGGAGGTCGACGGCTTCACGATCTGCTGCGCCAGCACTTCAGCTTCTTCCTTCGAGCGCTTGATGAATGTGGGGGGAATGAGCTTCCCGTGATTCAGGATGCCCGCCACCACAGACAAGCCTTGCAACGGCTGCACGGCAAAACCATGGCCAAAAGCCGCCGTCGCGGAGACAATCCGGCTCCAGCGCTTGGGCAACAGGGGCCGCGCGGTTTCCGGCACTTCCGTTTCAAGTTTGTCGAGAAGGCCCACCTTGCGCAGGAACTCCTGGTGCCGCTCAAGCCCAGTCTCCAGCGCCATCTTGGCCGTGCCGATGTTGGAGGAGTTCGTGAACACCTCTGGAACGGTCAGCACCCGGCGCTGGGCGTGGAAGTCATTGATGCGGGCATTGCCGATAACCAGCGGATAGCGTGCATCGAACTTCGAGTTCATGTTGATGGTGCCATAGTCGAAGGCCATGGCGAACGTCACGGCCTTGATCACCGAACCCAGTTCATAGACACCGCTCAACATGCGGTTCTGCTGGTCCCTGGTGAAGACCTTTTCCTCGGCATTGGGGTTATAGTCCGGCAAGGAAACAAGCGAGACAATCTCACCGGTTTCAATGTTCAGGATGATTCCTCCTCCGCCGATGGCCTTGAACTTCTCGATCGCTTTGCCGATTTCGTCCGTCATCACATGCTGGACGCGGAGATCGAGCGACAGCTCGGCCGGAGCAGCAACCTGCTTCTGGGGATCGGCAAGGGAGGCCGTATATATGGCGCCTGCATTGTCGAGGTACTTCTCGATCCCGGCAATGCCTTTCGTGTCCATGTCCACATAGCCGACCGTATGCGCCGCAAGCCGCCCCTGCGGATAGACGCGCTTGCGCTCGTTGACATAGGCCACGCCGGGAATGCCCAGATTGTACACGGCATCACGTTCTTCCGGGCTCACCTGGCGCTTGATCCAGGCAAAGGCGCTGCGGGGCTTCAGCAGCTTGCGCCGCAGGTCAGCTGCGTCGACGTCGGGCAGCGCCGCGGAAAGCATTTCCACGGCCTCATCAACATCCGGTATCTTGCGCGGATCGGCGTAGAGCGAGGCCACGGCAATATCCGTGGCAAGCACATTGCCAAACCGGTCCACGATGTCGGGCCGCGGAATGCGGTCCTGGTGCTTCGCCAGTTCGGCATTCAGGTCATCCGCCGGCTTCATGACATTGATGCGGACCAGCTGCCCGCCAATGGCCGCAAAACCCAGCGCAAAGCACAGGCCAAGCAGACGGATGCGGTTTTGTCCCGCAAGCCGCGGCGGTCCGTCCAGCGCGGTGATCTTTGTCTGTCGCAGCATTATTGCATCTTCTTCAAAATGTCGCCGATGGGATCCTTGCCATCTTCTTCAAGTTTCACTGGCACGGTCTCGGGCACCTTTGTCCGCAGGTCTTCCAGGTTCACGAATTGCTGCGCCCGCGTCGGTTCAAGTTGCAGGTGCTGGGCCGCGAGTTTCTGGATGCGCTCGGGCCGTGTCAGGCTGCTCCATTCCGCCTTGAGCAACTTGATGGCTTCCCGCGTCTCGTCGATCTTGCGCTTGCCTGATGCAATGGCGCGCTCTTCGCCACGCGTGGCATGCTCCAGCTCGTAAAGCGCATAGCCCGAGACGAGCACGGCCACGACCAGGAATGCGTTGACGATCTTCAGCATCAGTGCCTCACCGGCTTCAGTTGGGGAACGCCGATCAGGACGCTGTCGGCGGGAAATGCGGGTGCCGTCGTGCGCACGCCGGCCCGCAGCTTGGCCGATCGCGCACGCGGATTGGCGGCTGTTTCGGCCTCACCGGCCTCCACGTGGCCTTTGAATGGCAGGTCAAATGAAGGCTCCGGCCTCACGTCCGGTCCGGGCGCATGGCGCGAGGTTGACGGCACATGGCCGCTGCGCTGCGCAAAGAAGCGCTTGACCACACGGTCTTCCAGCGAATGGAAAGTCACAACGACCAGCCGGCCACCGGGTTTCAGGATCCGCTCGGCGGCGAACAATGCGCTCGCAAGTTCGTCCAGTTCGCCATTCACATGGATGCGCAGCGCCTGGAATGTCCGCGTTGCCGGGTGGGTGCGGTCCTTGGCGCGTTGCGGACCCGTGGCTCGTTCGACGGCGCGGACCAGATCGAAAGTCGTGCGCAGGGTTTCGATTTCACGCTGCCTGATGATCGCCCGCGCGATGGCCCGCGAGCGCGGTTCTTCGCCAAGCACGAAAATGAGATCAGCCAGTGCCTCTTGCGGCAGGTTGTTGACGACATCGGCTGCGGACAGCCCTTCACCCGACATGCGCATGTCGAGCGGCCCGTCCCGCAGGAAGGAAAAGCCGCGTTCCGCCTCGTCCAGTTGCATGGATGAGACCCCGATGTCGAGCACCACGCCATCGACCATCTCACCCGCAAGGTCTTCGAGGTTGCCAAATGTGCCGTGCCGGATGTCGAGGCGGCCCGCATAGGCGTCTGCCCATGCCTGCCCGGCAGCAATCGCCGCAGGATCACGGTCAATGGCAATGACACGGCACTTCGCCGCGTCAAGGATGGCCTTGCTGTATCCGCCGGCACCAAACGTGCCATCGACAATGACTTCGCGGTCCGCTGGCGCAAGCGCCTGCAAGACTTCGCGCAACAGCACGGGAATGTGCCGCGGGGCACTCGCCTCAGGCCGGTTAGGGGTGGGGTTTGTCGGAGTCACGGGTCGAAAGCAACAGGGTGAACAAGGCGTTAACGGAACCCTGACATTGCTCCGGCGAATCTTAACAAACCGTTGCGAAAGCGATTCATTTCCGCCCACAAAATGGGGTGCGGGACTGGCCGCGCCCCCCGAAAAACAAGTGCCAGCTGGCCTGTAAGCCGGGTTCTGTCCGCGCCCCCGCCGATGGCAGGAACGCTGGATGACCATTCATCTGGAACATCCGTTGCCGGATGCTTCTCGCAACCAACCCGGGCGGCGGGCCGGAAAAAGCCCTGGCGGACAAGCCGCCGCGCCACCCCTATTCGGTTTTGCTCCCGGTGGGGTTTGCCGTGCCGCTCCTGTTGCCAGTCGCGCGGTGCGCTCTTGCCGCACCGTTTCACCCTTGCCGGGGCATGCCCCGGCGGTCTGTTCTCTGTGGCACTGTCCCTGGGGTTGCCCCCGCCGGACGTTATCCGGCACCGTTTTTCCGTGGAGCCCGGACTTTCCTCTCCCGCGGCCTTTCGGCACTTGCGGCAGCGGTCATCCAGCCAGCTGGCAAGGTCCAGTTAGGCGTGCCGGTTCGCCCCGTCAATGTTGCCGCGCACGATTGCATCTTGAATTGGAGGGAAGCGGGACCATCTAACGCGCGCACCGGAACTCCGGGCCGAGGGGAAAAATGCCGAAACCTGTTGATCACGCCAAACAGCTCCAGCGACTGCAGCGCCTTGCCCGCACCATGGATACGGCGTGGGGCATTCCGTTCACGCGCATCCGTTTTGGCATGGATTCTGTCTTGGGTCTTGTTCCCGGTGCCGGGGATGCCATCGGCTTCGGCATTTCGGCCTACGCCATCATCCTTGCCCACCGCATGGGTGCGCCAAAGGTACTGCTCGCCCGCATGGCAGCGAATGCGACCGTGGATGCCGGGCTTGGCACCATTCCCATCGCAGGCGACATCTTTGACCTGTTCTTCAAATCGAACACACGAAACCTCAAGCTTCTTACTGATTTTCTTGAGGAATCCGGGAAGGGTCAGGCCTCGTAAACAGGTCTCCCTGAAACCACTGTCGCCTGCACCTTGACGTGCTTGATCGCCTCCGGATCAATCGCTTCCAGATCGGCATCGAGCACCACTGCGTCCCCCATCGCGCTGCGCTTGAGCACGCCTTTCCGACCTTCGGCGAATTCGGCGAATGCCCCCATGGCAGTGTAGCTGTGAAGCGTGTCGTGCAGCGATTGCCGTTGCGGCTTCATGTTGTCCCCCCACTCTGTCCGCGTGACTGCGGTATGGATCGCTCGCAGCGGGTTCACATCAGACACGGGCCAGTCCGTGCCGAAGACAAGCGGCACCTTGGCCTTGCGGAAGGTCTGCCAGGCGTAGGCGTGGGGCCACTTCTCCCGCCCGATCTTGCTGATGGTGGGTTCCAGCGGCAGGCCGGAATGCCCCGGCGCATGGCAAGTCTGCATGGACGCCAGCACCCCCAAGGACTTGAAGCGCGGCAGGTCGCTGGGGTGATGGATTTCGATATGTTCGATCCGGTGGCGGCTGTCGCGCTTGCCATTGGCCTTGCGCGCCGCCTCATAGCCATTGAGTGTCATGCGCACGGCACCATCGCCGATGGCGTGGACCGCAATCTGGAAACCCATGCGGTCGGCAGCGATCGCGATCTCATTGAAGCGCTCCTGCGAGAACAGCGGGTCACCACGCCAGCCCGGTCGGTCGGGATAGTCGTCGAGCACCACCGCTGTGCCGGAGTCGAGCACCCCATCCATGAACAGCTTGACCGCACCGCCGCGCAGCATCTCGGAAGTGTAGCCCACCGTCATCAGCCGGGCCCGGTCCAGGGCGGAGAGTGCCATGAACGGCTTGAAGTGGAAGGGCACGTATGCCCGCGCCGTCAACTCACCCCTCGTCTCCAATGCGTGCAGCAACTGCATGGTATAGATGTTGCCGTCCATGTTGTGGAACGATGTCACGCCGTGGCGCGCGAGATGCGCCAATCCACGCTTGACCACAGCCAGGTCAGCTTCGAACTCGGCTTCGCTGGGATGGGGATCAACCTCGTGACCTTCCAGGGCGGCCCGGGCCCGGGCATAGTCGGTGGCGGCCTCGACAGCAGGACCGATCGCCAGCGGTTCCCGCAACTCGCCGTTTGCCAATCCATCATCGCCCATGACAATTTCATGGCCCGGCACAAGTGCGCGCCCGCGCAGGATTCCGCCAAGTTCCAGCGCCTTGGTATTGGCCCAGGCCGTGTGGTGGTCCGGCGCGTAAATCACCAAAGGCCGGTCCGGCAGGCACTGGTCGAGGTCGTGTCGTGTTGCCGCCCTGCCGTTGCCAAATGCCACATAGGACAGCTGGTTGCCCACGATGAGCCCGTTGCCCGGATGGGCAGCCGCAAATTCCTGCACCGCCTTTCGGATGGCTTCCAGTCCGTTCAGGCCTTCGACGTTCAGCATCGACAGCTCAAGGGAACCCGGCACGATATGCATGTGGCCCTCGATCAGTCCGGGAAGGACGGTCGTGCCGTTGGCATCAATCACCTTGGTTTTGCGGCCCTTGTCGGCCAGCACGTCCCGGTTTCGGCCCACCCTCGTGATGCGGCCAGCGGCCATCGACACGGCCTCCGCCCGCGGTCGCGCCGCGTCCATGGTGAGAACCTTGCCGTTCACGATGATCAGATCAGCAGCCATTTGCCCGCCCCTTTGGATTGCGTGTGCCATGACCATCATGGCATGGTGCAATTTGCTGCGCCATCGGCTAAGACGCCGCCATGAACTGGCTACGGCGCATCTTTCCGGCTCTTCTGGGAGCCACAATTCTCGGCATTTGGGCCCTGACACCGGCCCATGCGCAGGAACGGGAGTGGCTGCTGGACGCCGCCGATGAAGACGCATTCCTGGTCTTCGGTGTTCCCGAAACGGATGACGTCGGCGTGAGTTTCTGGTGCAAGATCGGCAGCGGCAAGGTAAAGCTGTTCTTCCCCGAAGGGTCAGCTGACCTGAAGGCGGACGCCAGCGCCGACTTCACCGTCACTGTCGGCGAAAAGGCTCATGTGCTCAAGGGCACGACAACCGAGAATGCCATGACGGGCGCCACATCAATCGAAACGGAACTGCAGATTGATGATCCCCTGTTCCGTGAATTGGAACTGGCTGACCGCTTTGCCGCAAAGATCGGTTCACATGAAACCACCTATCCGCTGGTTGACGCCGGACTGGGCAGTCTCTTCAAACTCTGTCGCACAAAATAGCGTCAGGCGACGGCCGCGGGACGCGCCTTCAGCAAGGTGTGAAGAGTTGCGACTGTAGACTGGTCGGCGATCCCATCGACCCTCTGCGGCCTGAAATGGCGCTGGAAAGCCTCGACGACGACGCGCGTTCGATCACCATATTGTCCGTTTATATCAATGCCATACCCGTACATCTTCAACAATCCCTGCAAGGCTGACACCGGCTCGCCACAGTCGCCCTGCTGCAGAAACACACCACTCACAATGGCCATCGGCTCCACCCAGTGGCCCACGCCCTGTGCATGAAGAAAGCGCCAGTCGAACTTCTCGCCGGGATCAATCTTGCGTCCGGGCGCCACATCCGAGTGCGCCAGCACATGCTGCGGCAGGATGTTGTGGCGGTTGACGATGTCCTGGCTCAAGGCTGAAACGGCAATCATCTGCCGTTCCGGAAAATCGGGATAGCCGCCACTGTGGCCAGGATTGTGGATCTCGATGCCGATTGAAGACGAATTGACATCAACCTCATCTTCCCATGTGGAAACGCCGGCATGCCACGCGCGCATTTCCTCACCCACCATCTGGGTGATGCGTCCGGCTTCATCGACCAGATAGTGGCAGGACACACGCGACTCGCCTGTGCAAAGCCAGTTGCAGGCCAACTCCGCCGTCTCCATGCCAGTATAGTGGAGAATGAGTAAGCGAGGGAACTTCCCGGACGCCCGAGGTTCAATATTGGGAGAGAGAATCACGCGTCGCGGCAATTTCGTGCCGATCACGCAGGAACCCCTTTCAGCACCTGTTCATAGGCCACATTGATGCGCGCCAGCCTGTCGCTGGCCAGTTCCACCATTTCGGGCGGCACCCCTTCGGCAATCTGCTTGTCCGGGTGCAGATCCCGCGCCAGCTTGCGGTAGTGCTTCTTGATTTCTTCAAGCGAGGCGCCGCGTGTCACACCGAGGATCTCGTAGGGATCGTCCGCAACAGCCACGTGGCGCGCCCGGATGCGGACGAATTCCTCACCCTTGAAACCAAATATGCCGGCCACCTCTTCCAGGTAGTGCAGTTCTTTTTCATGGATCGCGTGATCGGCCTTGGCGATGTGGAACAGCCCGTCCATGACGTTTTCCAGCACCGACGATTGCGGCACAAACAGGTTGGCGACCTGCTCCGCATAGGTCTCGAAACCCGCGATGTCCTGTTTGGCCAGGTCAAACACCCGCTGCACCGCAGGCATGTCCTTCTCAGGGACATGAAAGACTTGTTTGAATGCCGCAACTTCGTCGCGCGTCACCACACCGTCCGCCTTGGCCATCTTTGCGCCAAGCGCAATCATGCCGATGGTGAAGGCGATTGATTTCTCGGGCGCTGAACTCTTGCGCGAATAGCCCGCGAAAAAGTCCCCGACGGAAGATCCAAGGGACTGTGCGGCCCCCGCAATGTTTGACCAGATGGACATGTCCGGCTTTTAGCGGATTCGGAGCCCCAGAAAAGGGGCAGGCGGCAAAGGGACAGGCGGTAAGCCCGGCATCCGGCCCGGCATCCGGCTCAGCGTGCGCCCTTGAAATAATGCCCGAGCTTGAACACGGGCGTATCCACATCGAGGGAGCGGGCCAGCAGCTGCTCCACGTGCCATGCCCGGCCTGCCGTCCACACCGTGGCCCAGAGCACGGGAATCATGGCGATTGAAAGCGCGACATAGAGCACCGTGTCCGGAAACCCGAGCAGCTTGACGAATGCCCAGACCGTGGCCGCCGCTGCGGCACCCAGCAGGCTCAAAGTCATCAACGTCGCACCCGCCGCCGCCAGGAAACAGCCAAGCGGGCTGAAGGCATGGGAGTCAGCCTTTGGGGTGGCGGGGGGCGTGATGATTTCCTGTTCCATGACGCTCATATGCGCGTCCGGGTGCGGAATTGCAACCGCCCGGGCGCCATCAGCGGCAGTAGCTGCCGCCACTGCGATGCCGCTGCAAATCCATGTGCAGATGGTCATCGTGATGCCGGTCTGAGCCCGGCCCGAGTACGGTTTTGAATGGTCCACAGGCCTCGCCGCGCACCTGCGCCAGGAACTTCCTGCTCTTGCGGCCGGCAAACCACCCCTGCTCCACCGAAACGTGTTCGCCACTCTCGAAGGTGAAGCCGGACACGTCAATTGCATTGCCATGGGCGTGTTCGCTGAGCTTGGCGCCACGCACGCTGTTGCGCGTCCGGCAGGCATACCCGGCTGGCACGGTCAGCGCGGTGACCCGTTCGCCAAAGCGTCGCTCGGCCGCAGGCTGGACAGTTTCCGTGAGCCAACGGGAAAACGTATTGGCGACCGCGCAGTTCATGACGAGGGGTTGCGACAGCTTCACGCCGTTGACGGAGCGCAGGCGCCAGGCATTGCGCACGCCACAGCCACGACTGCTGC
>ERZ1645187.4544-NODE-4544-length-11141-cov-11.819231_pt1 | contig 11141 bp, 10 predicted proteins | sample MGYA00575352_ERZ1645187 | MGnify/ENA primary metagenome ERZ1645187 (study PRJEB40837, sample SAMN11349314) | freshwater sediment metagenome | isolation source: river sediment | host: Sediment | place: India: Wazaribad , New Delhi | collected 2017-02-21 ... | reverse complement strand
GGGGCTGCGCGCTTCGCGCCGTGCAACGCGTTTGTGAGACGCTACGCGAGAAGAGCCCTTATCGCACCTTGAAATGCGGGATCGGTCGAGATTAGCTGGAATTACGGGGCTCGCGAGGACATAGCTTCCTCCCGTCAAATCGATAATCATGATGTGAAAATATGCTTCCTTTCCTATTTTGAAATAGCAAAACACTGCCGAAACGCGCTTTGCGGCGGCCGGAGCTGTAAGACATCGAGCATCGCAATCGAAATCGACAATCGAACAGCACTGACTTTGCAGGAATTGTAGCGAAAGCGACAAAGCACGCCTCGATATTGGTTAATGAACTGTAACCAAAAATCCACGGACGTCGAAATTGCGCCCGACAGTTACAGAATGCGATTCCCCATGTGCTCGTCGTCGTGATCTGTATCACTCAATCTTTCGCAGAACCGGGGGAAGTATGCGTGGGCCTGTCGATTATGCGGACAAAATATCGATGGTTTCGACACACCTGCAGCAAGTCACAGGTGAACAGTCGAGCTTATATACTCGGGCTATCCGCTATGACCCGCGTTCTGAGCCGAGTTTTGACCGGCCGCACAGGTCGGAGCCTTGGAATCGCGCAGGCAACGACGAAATGCCCGCTAAAAAGGTAGGCGAACGATAGGCGCTGTCTCTGCCCGGAAAACGAACCCTGTCTTTTGGTGTCCGTTGCCTTTTTTCCATATGCTCCTGTATTACAATCGGGCAGCCCGAATTGATGACCCCCTGAATACAGACCACTAGACACTCGTTAAGGCTGAACACAATCGAGACAAACTGCGCCTTACGTATAGGGCAATTTGTGATAAAAATATTAAGGGCACACGTAGCGTTGTTGGGGATGCGCTATGAGTTTTTCGTACCGCGTGCATTTTCCGAGAGGCACCTTGAAAATCAAGAGCGAAAGCCGACTGCGCACCCGCGAACGCTTTCGTAACGTGCCAGTCTTGAAAGTGGGTTTCGCGTATTTTGTTTGGGAGCGGAAGCCAGTCGCTCGGACCGCGAAGACCGACGACACACATGTATGAAGGCCCCGCCGTCGCCGCGCAGCGTCGCCGGATGATCCTGACTTCGATCCTTCTCGTGCTGTCGTTTGTTTTCTGCGGCTTGCTCGTCTATTGGACGGTCCCGCGCTGAGGCTTGGTCGCCAGTATGCGGCGCCAGAGATTCACCTGTCCGCGTCGGTCAGCTCAATCTGCATCCGATCCAGCAACCAGCTCTTCGTACACAGCAAGAGTACGCGCGACGATGATGCGCTCGTCGTATTGCGCTAATGCTTTCGAGCGCGCCGAATCCCCAAGACGGCGCGCGAGCGCCGGATCGTCCTGCAAACGTGCAATCGCCTCGGCCAGGTCGACGAAATTGCGGGCCGGCACAAGCAACCCATCAACGCCGTCGGTTACGACCGAACGGCAACCCGGAACGTCGGTTGTTATCAGAGCGCAGCCGCAAGCCGCCGCCTCGATCAGGCTCTTCGGCAACCCCTCGCGATAGCTTGGCAAGGCGACGACGTCGGCGTCCGCAAACAATTTTGGCATATCATCGACATGGCCGAGCCAGTCGACGAGCCCAGAAGACTGCCATTCATTCAAGACCTCTTCGGGAATCGTTGCGGGGTTGCCAGGATCTGGCGTCCCCGCCAGGACGAACCGGATATTGCGCCCCTGCCCTTTGAGCGCTCTAGCGGCCTCGATAAACTCACTGACCCCCTTATCCCAGAGCATGCGTGCAGCAAGCACGACATTGAACGGCCCGGAGCGCTCGCCGGAATTCGGCGCAAAGCGTTCGCAATCAACGCCAGAGCCCGGAATTAGTCTGATATTCTCGGACGCGGCCAAGCCGGCCTTTGTGAATAAGGCGAAGTCGTCTTCGTTCTGCAGCACCAACCGCGCGCGACGACCGCCAAGCGCCATCCGCAAGAGACCCCGCACGATCGGACGAAGCGCACGCGCCTTTGGTTCGTCGCTTATGAAGACATAGCCCATACCCGCCACCGCGTTGACACGCGCGGCGCCAGCCAGCCTTGCAGATAGCGCTCCATAGACCACACACTTGATGGTGAAGCCGTGAACCACGTCGGCCTTTTCAGAGCGCGCCAGTCGCCAGAGCCAGTGCAGCAGCGCCGCTTCACGCAACGGATTGAGGCTGCGGCGCTCCATCGGCGCAGGCATCCAGCGCAGACCCAAATCAACGAGTTTCTGGCCATAGGGTCCTGGCGGCGAGACCAGCAGGACTTCATGTCCCGCCGCCTGAGCGCCGAGGGCGAGCGAGCGACGGAAATTGTACAAATACCAATCCGTATTGGCGAAAAGAACGAGCTTCATCAAGAACCTAATAGCGCAATTTTTCTCGCTTCAATCACCTCAACCGCGCCATCTTCTTTACTCACTGCGGCGTTCGTAAAGCCGCTGAAGGTATAAGCCATAGCCGCTCTTTGCGAGCTTGGTCGCAGCTTCCCTCAGGGCGTTGGCGTCGATCCAACCCTGGAGAAAAGCGATTTCTTCCAGGCAGGCAATTCGCTGCCCCTGGCGCTGTTCGATAACGCGCACATATTCTGACGCTTCGACCAACGAGGCCGGCGTTCCCGTGTCGAGCCAAGCGAAGCCGCGCCCGAGTTTCTCGACATTGAGCTCGCCGACATCGAGATAGGCGCGGTTGAGATCGGTGATCTCGAGTTCACCGCGGGGCGACGGCTTGAGGCTTGCCGCGAATTCAGCCGCGCGCGAGTCATAGAAATAGAGACCCGTCACCGCCCAGTTGGATCGCGGCCTGACGGGTTTTTCCTCCAGCGTTACGGCGCGGCCCGACACGTCGAAGGAGACGACGCCATAACGCTCGGGATCGCTGACGTGATAGGCGAAGACCGTCGCGCCGGACTGGCGGGCCGCGGCGCGCTGGAGATTTTCGGTCAGCCCGTGGCCATAGAAAATATTGTCGCCGAGAACGAGCGCGGAATTATGACCCTCCACGAACTCCGCGCCGATAATATAGGCTTGCGCGAGACCTTCCGGCCGCGGTTGTTCAGCATAGGACAGATCGAGGCCCCATTGCGCGCCGCAGCCAAGCAGCCGCCTGAAAGACGGAGCGTCTTCTGGCGTCGTGATGACGAGAATCTCGCGAATGCCGGCAAGCATCAGAACACTCAGCGGATAATAGATCATCGGCTTGTCGTAGACGGGCAGCAATTGCTTGGACATGGCCAGCGTCATGGGATGCAGCCGCGTCCCGGAACCGCCCGCCAGAATGATACCGCGCATGAATTCGTTCCTTTAGGCCGCGCCTGGCGCAAGCAGACGCGCCACGCAGGTTTTGGTCGATTGCCGCCAGTCGGGCAGGACAATGCCGAAGGCATGCGTCAGCCGTGAATTGTCGAGCCGCGAATTGGCCGGACGTTTGGCTGGCGTCGGATAATCCGCCGTCGTGATCCTCTTGACCGCGACAGGCGCACGCCCCCGCGCGGCGGCTTCCGCAAAAATACATGCGGCGAATTCCGCCCAAGTCGCTTCGCCCGCGCCCGTCATGTGGAATATGCCGCGAAGGCTTGGCGACGAGTCCGTGCTCAGGCGGCGCGCTATAGCGAAAACGGCGTTGGCTATATCGATCGCATAGGTCGGATTGCCCTGCTGATCGGCGACGACGCCGACCTCGGATCTCGTTTCGCCAAGCCGCAGCATCGTCTTGACGAAATTCGCACCGAATGGGCTGTAGACCCAGGCAGTGCGCAAAATCGCATGGTTGCCGCAGATCGCCGCGATCTTTTGTTCGCCCACGAGTTTCGAGAGTCCGTAGGCGCCGGTCGGATTAGTTTCATCGTCCTCGCGATAAGGCCGATTGAGCATGCCGTCGAACACATAGTCGGTCGAGAGATGGATGAGCGGGGCGCGAAGCTCGGCGGCGATTTCCGCGACATATCCGGCGCCATCGCCATTGACGCGCATCGCGACATCTGGCTCGCTTTCGGCCTTGTCGACGGCAGTATAGGCGGCCGCATTGACGATGACGTCGCAGCGCGCTGCGCGCAGCGTCGCAAGCACGGCGTCGCGACGCGCGAGATCGAGTTGCGGACGGCCGAGCGCGATCAGTTCGACATCGCGCGGCGCGCGCTCGATCATCGAGGAAACGACCTGGCCGGCGAGGCCTGTGACGACGATGCGCATGCGCTCAGGCGAACGTATCTGTTAGATTGCGCAGGCGCGGCCAGCGCGTATCGCGTTCCGACAGCAGCGGCCCGCCGGCCGGAATGCGCCAGTCGATGCCGAGATCCGGATCGTCCCAGGCCAGGCCCCGATCATGCGCGGGCGAATAAAGGCTCGTCACCTTGTAGATAACCTCCGTATCCGGCTCGAGCGTCACGAAGCCATGGGCAAAGCCAACCGGCACGAGAAGTTGTCGCCAATTTGCGGCGGACAGTTCAAACGCGGCATGCCTGCCAAAAGTCGGCGAGGATCTCCGCAGGTCCACCGCAACGTCGAGAATTCGGCCACGCACGACGCGGATCAGCTTATCCTGCCCGGCGGGATCAATCTGGAAATGCAAGCCACGTAGCGTGCCGACCGGCGCCGAATAGGAATGGTTGTCCTGCACGAAATCGAACTCGAGCCCCGCCGCGCGCCAGTCGGATTTCTTGTAGACCTCGGAGAAGAAACCGCGCGCATCGCCGTGCTTCTTCGGCGTCACAATTTTCAGGCCGGGAATTTCTGTGTCTTCGAAAAGCATTCGGTTCTCGTTCAAGTGCATGCGTCGTCAGATGGCCCCTAGGCGCTCGCCGCGATATTTGCCGTCGCGGATCGCCTGCCACCAGGCCCTGTTCTCCAGATACCACAGGACGGTCTTGCGCAGGCCCGTCTCGAATGTCTCGGTCGGCCGCCATCCAAGTTCGCGTTCGATCTTCGAACAATCGATCGCATAGCGCAGATCGTGGCCGGGCCGATCGACAACGAAGGAAATGAGATCGCGATGCGGTCCCGCCGCGCGGGGGCGCAATTCGTCGAGGATCGCGCAGATCGTCTCGACGACCTCGATATTTTTTTTCTCGTTGCGGCCGCCGACATTGTAGGATTGGCCGACCAGCCCCTGGCGCGCGACCAGCATCAATGCGGCGGCATGGTCGTCCACGAACAGCCAGTCGCGTACATTCTCGCCGCGGCCGTAGACGGGCAGCGGCTTGTCTTCCAGCGCGTTGAGGATGGTGAGAGGAATGAGTTTTTCTGGAAAGTGATAGGGGCCGTAATTGTTGGAGCAATTGGTGACGATCGTCGGCAAGCCATAGGTCTCGCGCCAGGCGCGCACGAGGTGGTCGGAGCCGGCCTTGGAGGCGGAATACGGCGAGTTCGGCGCATAGGGCGTGTCCTCATGGAACAGCCCGGTCTCGCCCAGCGTTCCGAACACCTCGTCAGTCGAAATGTGCATGAAGCGGAATTTTTCCGCCGCCTGTTTGTCGAGTGCCCGCCAATAGTCAAGCGCGGCGTCCAGCATGACGAATGTGCCGACTACATTGGTCTCGATGAAGGCGGCGGGACCATCGATCGAACGATCGACGTGGCTCTCGGCCGCCAGATGCATAACCACATCAGGCCGGAATTCCGCGAGGGCGCGCCGCACGGCCGTCGGGTCGCAGATGTCGCCGCGAACAAAACGATAGCGCGGGCTCGACGCGATCGGCGTGAGCGAATCCAGATTGCCGGCATAGGTCAGCTTGTCGAAGACGAGAATGTCGTCGACGCCCTCGGCAATCAATTGCCGCGCGACGGCCGATCCGATGAAACCGGCGCCGCCGGTGATCAAAATTCGCTGCGTCAATGAAGTCTCCGATGCTCCGAGCTTTCCAGCCAGGACTGAAACATGAGCACATTCCACAGTCGGGCCGTCCAATCCCGCGTACCCGCCCGATGTTCACTCCACAATTTGCCGACGACATTGGCGTCAAGATAGTTCTTAGATTTCAGTCGATCCTGTGACAAGAGATCGTCGGCCCAGTCGCGCAGCGGGCCTCGCAGCCAGCGACCTACAGGAATCGCGAAGCCTGCCTTGGGGCGTTCGACGAGTTCGCGCGGCACATGGCGGTAAAGGATCTGACGGAGCGCCCACTTGCCCTTGCCGTCGCGCACCTTCATCGACAGAGGCAGGCGCCAGGCAAGTTCGGCGACGCGATGATCAAGCAAGGGAACGCGCGTCTCGAGGCTGACCGCCATGGCGGCGCGATCGACTTTCACGAGAATGTCGTCGGGCAGATAAGTGAGACCATCAAGCAGCATCATGCGCTGGGTCGGTTCGGCGACCATGGATGCAAACGAGAGGTCGTCGAGGCGCGTTGCGCGGCGCTGTGCGTGTAAGACAGGAGCATCTGCGTCAGACCATTCGGCGACCAGCGCGCGATAGAGGTCGTCCGCGCTATTCATCGCGCCGAGATCCGCGCCGAGCTTGTAGGCCTTGTCACGAAAGGGCGCGACCGCTTTGCCGAGACCTGGCAACCGCGCCATGGCTGCCCAGCCTCCGTCCGGAATGGCGCCCAATCCGGGCCCGATTATTCCGCGCCAAGCGGCTGGCGCTTTGGACAGACCCCGCCATAAACGCGGACCGATGACATAACGATTGTAGCCACCGAGCAATTCGTCGCCGGCGTCGCCCGACAAGGCAACCGTCGCTTCGCGTCGCGCTGCGGCGCAGACGATGCTGGTCGGAATTTGCGAGCTGTCGCCAAAAGGCTCGTCATACATGGCCGGCAGATTTGGGATAACCGCTCGCGCTTCCTCCGGCGTCACCCGAATTTCGCTGTGGTCCGTGCCGAGATGACGCGCGACCTCGCGCGCATGCGGGGCTTCGTCAAAGCCCGCTTCGTCGAAACCGACGGTAAAAGTCTTGATCGGCCGACTCGAGCGCGCCTGCATCAGGGCGGCGATCGTTGACGAATCAATCCCGCCTGACAGGAAGGCGCCGACAGGGACGTCGGCGACGAGTTGCAGCCCGACCGCCTCCGACAGAACGTGTTCGAGTTGATTGAGCGCCAGGGATTCGTCATGGATTTGGTTGGCAAGGCCCGCAGCGACGACGTCCTCGTATCGCCAATATTTCTCCACATTTCCTGTGCGCTGCGCGACCTCCGAACTCGCAAATTCGAGGATCGCGCCAGGCTCGAGCTTAAAGACGTCGCGATAGATCGACCAAGGCGTCGGCACATAGGAATAGCGCAGGAACAGCGCCAGCGAGTCGCGGTCGATTGCATTTTCGAAGCCCGCGAAGGCGCGTAACGCCTTGAGTTCGGAACCGAAAGCAAGCGCTGTGGCTTGACCCTGCCCTACAAAGCCATAATAGAGGGGCTTCTCGCCGAAGCGGTCGCGCGCCAGTGTCAGACGTCGATCGCGTCGGTCCCACAAAGCCAAGGCAAACATGCCGACCGATTTTTTCAAAGTCGCGGCGACGCCCCAGGCGGCGAAGCATTCAATCAGCGTTTCGGTGTCAGAGGTTCCGCGCCACGCGATGGCGCCGCGCGTTTCGAGTTCATGGCGCAGATCGAGATGATTGTAGATCTCGCCATTGAAGACGATGACATAGCGACCATCGGCGGAGTGCATGGGCTGCGCGCCGCGTTCGGAAAGTTCGATGATCGCCAAGCGACGATGCCCGAGCGCAATTCCTGCGGCCTCGTCGACAAAAGTCGCGCCGGCGTCCGGGCCGCGATGATGCAAGGCGGCCGTCATGCGTTGGATGGAACCCAGCGCTTCAAACCGTGGGGCCGCCAACAGAACGCCTGCTATTCCGCACATCCCCTCGGCCTTCGCTCAAGTATTGCTCTGCGATGTAAATTGCTAGCAGCGTGTCGGGCGCTAAATCAACAGGCTTCACCGTGATTGCAGCGTGATAAGCTCGACCGACCGAGCGGCGTTAGGGCACCATCTCAATATCAGTTTGTGCGAATTCGTCGGCGGTCGCTAAAATCGGGATCGTCGAAATATTTTGCGCAGGCGAAATGCAGGCAGTCGCCGAGATTGAGGCCGTGGCGACCCGATCGGTATCGATGGGCGGCGGACAAGGCGAGACGGGTCGCTTCGATAGTCATGGCGGCCAAGCCGCGAAAACGTTCGATTTTCGCACGTCCACCATGCGCCCAATCCACGCCGACCCGGCGACGGCTTCGGCCCCACTACAATAACTTGCGGTTCAGTGGCCTCAATCAAGCCCTGCCTAGCAAAAGGTGAGCGAGAACCTATTCCTCGCCTAACGAGCAAAACGGTTCGCGTCGCCGTCGTCGCCCCTTTCGAATTTGACATACGCCGCCGTTAAAGCCTGCCTGCTCCATAGACCACCGTAGCTACGGGGGCAGCTCTTCCTGGGGGTGAACGTCCAAAGCGTCAAAAGCGCGCAAAGCGTTCTTGCGCCGCGACAAAGCACGTCGCTCATAGCGATCGAGGCGCGCAAGTTCAGGCGCCAAAACTGCGTATTTTTCGGAAAGCGTCGGCGGCGGCGCCGTCGCCTTCTCGAACATCGCTACGCTCAGTCGATCGATCAACGACTGAAACGACTCCGCACAATCCTGGTCAAGCTTGGCGCGTACAAGCTCATCGGTTCTGGCCGCATCAAGCCGATTAAAATACCGGCGATCGTCCAATCCAAACTCGCGCTCGACCGCCCGAATGGCAGTGTTTATCTCTCGATCCGACAAAGGATCAAAGCGCACGTCCTTTTCGAGCAGAGAAATTCGAAATCGTCTAATGCGCATGAGATCGACCTGCGCTTCTGCAATGCGTCGGGCATATTGAATCCGCACATCGTCTGCAGTTTCGCCCGCGATAGAACGCGCCAGCCGGTCAACCTCCGGCCCCATGATCAAATCGCGCTCCACGGGCACTGCGAGGCCATGCTTCAGCGCGTTTCTGGCGACGCGCACCTTGCCGGCCGTGGTTTTCGGGCCGGTGCTCAAGCGCGCGTTGCGCCGGTTTGCCTTCGTTCGCGCAGAAACCTTCATTCAGCTGCAGCTGTCCGTGCGTCTACTTCGGCGAATTCTGCGTCTTCGATCTCCTTGCCCAACGTACGGAGACGCTGCGCAAGGGCGATGCGGTGGCGGTCGATCTCGCGCAAGGCCGCGTTGCGCCGCGCTTCGGCCTGCATGATCATGCGATCGAGCTTTTCAAACGTGTCGAGTTTGGCGGCGAGCGTTTGCGCGGCGATCGCGTCTTGATCGAGGCCTGCTTGTTTCAACTGGGATTCGACATTGCGGACGGACTTTTGATCGCGCCGCATCCAACCTGCGACAGTATCCGAATTGGCTCCCCAAGGCCCACCCAACGCCTCAAGAATTTTTTCGAGCCCTTCGTGCGCAGCCGCTCTCATCAAGGCGACTTTGAGCCCACGCAGGCGAAGCGTTTCCCAAATAAGATCGACAATGTCGCGCGTCCAGATTTCCTCGAGTGTGTCTTCGGGTCTGACAGCTGCGTAAATGCGATCGTGCAGCGCATCATACGTGCTGCGATCTTCACCTTCGAGAAGCGGCGGCGGTCCGAGCAGGGCTCGGATTTCGCCTGCCCGTTGCGCGACTTGCGCTATCGCTTTGCCTGATTTCGACTTACGGGCCACGGCTTTTCACCTACGTTACGTTCTCGAAATGTTCCAGCATAGAATCCTGCCGAAATCGAGAAGTATTTCCGGAGGGAGTACCGCCCTGCCCCGGCTATTTTCGCCAGAGGCGAATTCCGGGGCCTTCTTCTGGCGAACCGATGAATTCTATACCCGCAGCTTCTAAGGCTTTTTGGACCGTGTTCAGCGTTGACGCACGCCCGCCGGGCACGCCGTCGACCGATTCCAGACGCACAACAGTTTGCACACCGATGCCAGCAAGCGCGGCCAGATCGACGACCGAAAGACGAAGCGCGGCGCGGGCCTGGCGTATTTGCACGCCTGAGATCATTGACGAATTGATCCGATTTGGTCATATTATTACCGATATCAATCATGATGATACCGATATGAAAGATTCTAAAATCAACTTAACAGACAGGACCACCGACATGAAATGGCGCGATTCGCTCCGGCGACTTGAAGGCGCATATTCGGAGGGTACGTTGCGCGCCTATCGCACCGACCTCGAGATATTCGAGGCGTGGTGCCGCGAGGTCGACCAAGATGTCTTCCCGGCGACACCTGAAACCGTCGCCGCCTTCGTCGCTTATCAAGCGACAATTGTCTCGGTTGCCACCCTCAAACGGAGGCTAGCGGCGATCCGAAAGGTTCATTTGCTCTTGCGTCTGGAGAACCCGATCGACGACGAAGAAGTTACGCTCGCGATGCGCAGAGCAAAGCGGGCCAAATGCGCTCGACCGCATCAAGCGCGAGGGCTCACATACGAACTGCGCAACCGTCTAGTCGCCGCCTGTGCCGACACATTTGCAGGAAAGCGCGATCGAGCTTTGATCGCTCTCGGCTACGACACGCTCTGCCGCCGATCCGAGCTTGTTGGTTTGCGCACCGAAGACATATCGCCCCTTGAGCGAGGCGCAGCCCAGATTCTGATTCGTCGCTCCAAGAACGATCCCTATGGGCATGGCCGGCTGGGCTACATATCCTCCCAATCATTAGCGCTACTGCAAGAGTGGCTCGATAATGCGAGGATTGAGCAGGGCGTTATCTTTCGCCGGGTTCGAGCCAATCGAATTGGCGGCGACGCCTTACACCCTTACTCCGTCAATCGAATTCTGAAGGATGCTGCTGCCAAGGCCGGCTTGCCTACCGAGACAATCAGGGAATTGTCGGGCCATTCCATGCGGGTCGGCGCTGCTCAGGATATGATTGCGTCCGGCCTGGGCATCTTGCCGATCATGCGAGCGGGCGGCTGGCGAACAATGAATGTGGTCGCCCGCTACGTCGAAAACACCGACCTCGCTGCAATTATGCGCGATCGATAGAAACCAAATGGAAAAATCGCTCACGTGGTCTCGAACGACCGCGGGTTCAAGATCGCAAAGTGCGGAGTCGGCGTGTCTTGGACAGATCAATGCACGGTCTGAGCTGAATACAAGAAAGGCCTACGAAAAATGCCCCCCATGTGCACGGGAACATGACAGCGCAATGGCCTGCTGCCGGTTTCGTGGACGCCAAGAAAAGGTGTTTCATGAAACAGGAGG
>ERZ1645187.4542-NODE-4542-length-11145-cov-14.593057_pt1 | contig 11145 bp, 7 predicted proteins | sample MGYA00575352_ERZ1645187 | MGnify/ENA primary metagenome ERZ1645187 (study PRJEB40837, sample SAMN11349314) | freshwater sediment metagenome | isolation source: river sediment | host: Sediment | place: India: Wazaribad , New Delhi | collected 2017-02-21 ... | reverse complement strand
AGCAGTCCTTTGGGATGTCCTTTAATCATAAAGTGTAATGTGTTAAGTTATTAATTGAAACAATAATCTCAAAATTGTATGCGACAGCAAATTTAGAAAAAAATTAATACAATCAAAGCCCCGATGCACCCATCCGGGTGCTGTTAGCCAACAATTCATCCTCTGATTGATTGTTGAATGGCATCATCCAATTTTTTCATACTTTTGCCGGTCAAACTCAAAAAAGCCTAATATCGTATAACCACATGGAGATCAACAGCAAATACAATCCTGCCGAACTGGAGCAAAAGTGGTATGCCCACTGGATGGACAAAGGTTATTTTCATTCCACACCCGACGATCGCGAACCTTATACCATCGTCATCCCTCCGCCAAATGTTACCGGAGTGCTCCACATGGGTCACATGCTCAACAACACCATTCAGGATGTTCTCATTCGCAGGGCCAGAATGCTTGGAAAAAATGCCTGCTGGGTACCTGGCACCGACCATGCTTCGATTGCTACCGAAAACAAAGTGGTTCAGAAACTGAAAAACGAAGGCATCGAAAAATCACAGATTGACCGCGAAACCTTTCTCAAACATGCCTGGGAATGGCGCGAAAAACACGGAAACATCATCCTTGAACAATTGAAAAAACTCGGTGCTTCCTGTGATTGGGAACGCACTGCTTTCACAATGGATGAAAAACTATACGAATCAGTGATAGATGTTTTTATTGACCTGTATAAAAAAGGGCTGATCTATCGCGGCATTCGCATGGTAAACTGGGATCCTCAGGCACTTACTGCACTTTCTGACGAAGAAGTTGTTTATAAGGAAGTTCAGTCAAAGCTTTATTACCTCAGGTATAAACTCACCGACAAAGATGAATACATTACCATAGCCACCACGCGTCCGGAAACGATTTTGGGCGATACCGCGATTTGCGTTCATCCCGAAGATGAGCGATTCTTTTCATTCCACGGCAAAAAGGTTCTGGTGCCGCTGCTCAACAGGGCTATTCCGGTTATTGTTGACGAATATGTTGACCGGGAGTTTGGTACAGGCGCTTTGAAAATCACACCTGCTCACGACATCAACGACTACACCCTTGGCATGAAACACAAGCTGCCAAGCATTGATATCTTCAACGACAACGGCACCATGAGCCAGGCTGCCGAACTTTTTATCGGGATGGATCGCTTTGAGGTGCGTAAAGCCATCGTTCCACAGCTGGAGGCTGCAGGAAATCTCGTTAAGATTGAAGAATACACCAATAAAGTTGGTTTTTCTGAGCGCACCGATGCCGTCATTGAACCAAAAATCTCATTGCAGTGGTTTCTCAAAATGGAGGCCTTTGCAGCCAAAGCCCTCGAAGTGGTCGAAAATGGCAGCATCCAGTTTCATCCACCAAAATTCAAAAACACCTACAAGCACTGGATGGAGAATGTGAAAGACTGGTGCATTTCGCGTCAGCTTTGGTGGGGACAACAAATTCCGGTTTATTACCTTCCCAATCAGGAAATGGTAGTGGCAAAAAATATTGATGAAGCCCTGAAAACTGCTAACGCTCAATATCCCGGAAACAACTTCACCCAGAGCGATTTGAAACAGGATGAAGACGTTGTTGACACATGGTTTTCATCGTGGCTCTGGCCAATATCGGTTTTTGATGGGATCAGGCATCCCGAAAATAAAGAATTCAACTATTATTACCCCACCAACGACCTTGTCACAGCACCAGACATCATCTTCTTTTGGGTGGCCAGAATGATCATGGCCGGAAACGAATATACAGGTGAAATCCCTTTCAAAAATGTTTATTTCACGGGTATCGTAAGGGATAAAATTGGTCGCAAGATGTCGAAAACCCTCGGCAACTCCCCCGATCCGCTCGACCTCATTGCCACCTACGGCGCTGATGGCGTGCGTGTTGGCATGCTTTTGACAGCACCTGCCGGCAACGATCTGCCTTTTGATGAATCGCTCTGCGAACAAGGCCGTAATTTCAGCAACAAAATATGGAACGCGCTGCGCCTTGTGAAAGGCTGGAATGTGGATGAGCAGCTTCCACAACCTTTAACAGCAAAAGTAGCTACCGAATGGTTTGAAGCCCGCTTCAGCGAAGTACACGCCTCAATGGAAGATCATTTCGATAAGTTCAGACTTTCAGACGCCCTCATGGGTGTGTACAAACTTGTGTGGGACGACTTTTGCTCTTCCTACCTCGAAATGATCAAGCCTGAATACGGAAAACCGATTGACGCTTCAACCTTCGCTCAAACCACGCAGTTTTTTGAAGAATTGATGCAATTGCTGCATCCGTTTATGCCCTACATCAGCGAAGAGATATGGCACCACCTGCGCGATAGAAACGAAGACATCATCAGCTCCCTGAAACCAACGGTTCGCAGCTATGACCCTGAAATACTGAAACATTACGAAGCTGCAAGCGAAATCATCAACAGCATCCGCAAAGTAAGAGCAGAAAAAAATATTCCTTTCCGCGACAGCATTCAACTCAAAGTGAAACTGAATGCAGCCTTGGAGCATCCCGGATTTGATCCGCTTATCGCCAAATTATGCAACATCAGCGAAATATCCTATGTTGAAGCTGCCGTAGAAGGTGCTTTTGGTTTCGTTCTCCGCTCAACCGAGTTTTTTATTCCCCTCACCGAAAACATTGATATTGAAGCCGAACTGGAAAAACTCAACCAGGAGTTGACCTATACGCGTGGTTTTCTCGAATCGGTGATGAAAAAACTGTCCAACGAACGTTTTGTTAGTGGCGCACCCGAAAAAGTGCTCCAGCTCGAACAGAAAAAACAGAGCGATGCAGAAGCAAGAATCAAAGTTCTTGAACAACAAATTGAAGTGCTCCAAAAATAGTCAATTTGATAATAAACTGATATGATTGCAGTTACAGGTGCAGCAGGTTTTATTGGCAGCGTAGTTGCAGGCCATTTGTCGGCATTGTTCAACGATCAATTGATACTTGTTGACGCTTTTGACCGACAAGACAAGACGGGTAATTTTGTTGCAAAAAAATACCTTGAGCTTGTTGAGAGGAAACACTTCCCGGCCTGGCTCGAAAGCCATGCAGCCGAAGTACAATGGGTCATCCATCTGGGCGCACGCACTGATACCACCGAGTTTAACGTTGATATTTTTAACGAACTCAACCTTAATTATACCAAGGGAATCTGGAATAGTTGCAGCAAGCACAATATTCCGCTGATCTATGCCTCTTCTGCTGCCACATACGGAAATGGCGAATCGGGATACGATGACGACCACGCCATTGTTGAAAAACTGAAACCATTGAATCCCTACGGGGAATCAAAAAACGACTTCGACAAGTGGGCTTTGAAGCAAACACAAGCTCCGCCATCATGGTATGGACTGAAGTTTTTCAACGTTTATGGCCCCAACGAATACCACAAAGGCCGTATGGCGTCGGTGATTTTTCATTCGTATAAGCAGATTAAAGAAAATGGATTTGTGAATCTTTTTCGTTCACACCGCCCCGATTTTGTTGATGGCGGTCAATTGCGCGATTTTGTTTATGTGAAAGATGTGGCTGCCGTGATTGAATTTCTGATAGAAAATCAACCTGAGAGCGGGTTGTATAATCTTGGGACCGGAAAAGCCCGCAGCTTTTATGATCTGGCTTCTTCGACATTCCGGGCATTGAAAAGCACGCCCGACATTCGCTTTATTGACACACCTGCTGATATCAGGGATAAATACCAGTATTTTACCGAGGCGAATATGAGTAAGTTAAAATCTGCCGGCTACAGCAAATCATTTTCAAGTCTGGAAGAGGGAATAAAGGATTATGTTCAGAACTACCTGACAAAAGGTAGTTTCTTTTGATTATTTTGTTTCTCGGCCAGCAACTGATCCAATCCTTTCAGAAAATTTAATGATTTCTGAAGTGTCTCTTTTATAGTCACATCCTTTTCCACAACTTCAAAACCGGCTTTCAACGCGTCTTTTGCGCCTTGAAGTGTGTATCCTTTCTCCTTTACCAAATGAAAAATGATGTGTAGGTTTCGCATATCCTTTTCGGTAAACATGCGGTTGCCTTTCTTGTTTTTATGTGGGCGCAAAACGTCAAATTCTTTCTCCCAAAAGCGGATCAACGAGGTGTTGACGTTAAATTTTTCGGCCACTTCGCCAATGTGATAATATACTTTTTCCTGTTTAGCCATTATTTTTATCAATCCATCGTTTGTGTTTGAGCCGAAGATAGTTCGAGGATAAGATCGTAATCCTCAGGAGTTAAGTCATTAAAGAAGAAGTGAATAGGATTTATTGGAACATTGTTTTTTCTAACTTCATAGTGCAAATGCGGTGAAGTTGATTTGCCTGTGTTTCCGGTCTTCGCAATCAGCTGGCCACGTTTAATTTTTTCACCTTGTTTCACCTTGAAAGCGCTCAAATGGCTGTAAACTGTTTTATAACCAAATCCATGATTGATAATAACGGTGTTTCCATACCCGTAATAGCTTTTTTCAACAGTTTCAACTACGCCGTCTCCGGTTGCAAAAACATCAGTTCCGGCAGGTGTTGAAAAGTCAACGCCCTCGTGAAGCTTTTTAACCTTATAAAACGGGTCGGTTCTGTAGCCGAAATAAGAAGAAATTCTTCTGAAATCTTTGTCTTTGACAGGCCGTATGGCAGGTATGGAAGTAAGCATCTCATTCTTCCTTTTTGCCAGATCAAACACTTCATCGTATGATTTAGACTGCACAACAAGCTGGCTTGCAATACGATCAAGTTTCTTTGCAACATCCGCAACCGTTGAAGAGTTTTGATAACCTTTAAGGTTCTCATACCTGTCAGCTCCCCCGTATCCTGCTTTACGCACAGACGAAGGTATTGGTTCGGCCTCAAATATTACCCTGTAAATATTATCATCACGCTCCTGAAGGTCCGACATCACTTTTTCCATTTTAACCAAACGGTCGGTTAAAATCTCATACTGTAGTTTCATATACTCGAGTTCGCGCTGCTGAACACGCTCTTTTGGCGACCCAAAAAACCGGTATGCAATAACCACAAAGGCAACTGCCAAAGCTCCGGAGGTAAGGATAAAATAGATCAGTCGCAGCAGCCGTTGCTTCCAATTAACAAAATACCGCTCATAAGTAAGGGTCTTTTGATTGAAAACATATTTTTGCTTTGCCATGAATATAACTTCAGGGTGTAATATTTTGATCCACAAAAATAATATTTTAACGTAAATTTGCAAGCTTTATTTGCATGTTAAAAAACCCAAAAAAATCATAATTCTCTTAAAATGAAATCAATAGAAATCCGCAACACTTTTCTCGACTTTTTCAAATCCAAAGAACATCTCATCGTTGCTTCGGCACCTATCGTGGTGAAGGACGATCCGACCCTTATGTTTACGAATGCCGGCATGAATCAGTTTAAAGAAATTTTCCTTGGAAATGCAAGCGCAAAAGTGAACAGAATAGCTGATACTCAAAAGTGTTTGCGTGTTTCGGGTAAGCACAACGACCTCGAAGAAGTGGGTTATGACACCTACCACCACACCATGTTTGAAATGTTAGGAAACTGGTCGTTTGGCGATTATTTCAAGAAAGAAGCCATCGAATGGGCTTGGGAATTATTGACCGAAGTGTACAAGTTAGACCCTAATAGATTGTATGTCAGTGTTTTTGGCGGTGATGAGAAAGATGGTATGGCAAAAGACCACGAAGCTTTTGAGCTTTGGAAATCCATTGTGCCTGAGGACAGAATCATTTTCGGCAGCAAAAAAGACAACTTCTGGGAAATGGGCGATAGCGGTCCGTGCGGACCTTGCTCCGAAATCCATGTTGATATTCGTGATGATGCCGAAAGAAAGCTTGTGAGCGGAAAAGACCTGGTGAATCACGACCATCCTGAGGTGATCGAAATCTGGAATCTGGTCTTTATCGAATTTAACAGGCTTGCCAATGGTAATTTGGTTAAACTTCCTGCAAGTCACGTTGATACCGGCATGGGATTCGAACGGCTCACAATGGCTTTGCAAGGCAAGAAATCGAATTATGATACAGATATCTTCCAGCCATTGATTCAGGAAATTGCCCGATTGGCAAAAGTAGAATATGGCGTTGACAAACAAAAAGATATCGCAATGCGTGTGATTGCCGACCACCTGAGGGCTGTTGCATTCACTATTGCCGACGGACAGATACCATCCAACACCGGTGCCGGCTATGTCATCCGCCGGATTTTAAGACGTGCTGTTCGCTACGGATTCACATTTCTGGCCTTCGACGAACCATTTGTTTACAAGCTTTTACCCGTTTTATCAGCACAAATGGCTGGAAATTTTCCCGAAATTGCCAGCCAGCAACAATTGGTGAGTAAAGTAATTCAGGAAGAAGAGGCATCTTTTTTGAGAACCCTTGCACAGGGCATAAGACGTTTTGAACAATACACCACACAAAATGTGGCATTGTCAATTATTGATGGCGATTTTACTTTCGAGCTCTTTGACACCTTCGGTTTCCCTGTTGACCTGACCAATCTTCTTGCGAAAGAAAAAGGCTGCAGTGTTGACATGGAAGGATTTAATAAAAAACTCAATGAGCAAAAAGACAGATCGCGCAAAGCAGCCGAGGTAGCAGCAGGAGATTGGGTCGAAGTTCAGACATCAAGTTTTTCAACACAATTTGTTGGATATGAACATCTTGAAGCAGAAGTGCAAATCCTGAAATTCAGGGAAGTAAGTGCAAAAAAGAAAAAACATTTTGAGATTGTACTCAACAAAACACCCTTTTATGCTGAATCAGGCGGTCAGGTTGGCGACACCGGCTGGCTTGTGAATGACAATGAGAATATCAGCGTTTTCAACACTGTTAAAGAAAACAACCTGATCGTGCATATGACTGAAAGCTTGCCGCTTTCGCCCGAAAAGCCTTTTATTGCAAAAGTTAATGCTGAAAAACGACAGGCAACTGCCAACAACCATACAGCCACACACCTGATGCATGCTGCCCTGCGACAGGTGCTTGGAACGCATGTTGAACAAAAAGGATCGCTTGTAGATCCGGAGCGTTTGCGTTTCGATTTCAGTCATTTCGGAAAAGTGACCCCCGAAGAAATTCGCAGTATTGAGAAAATTGTGAACAAAAAGATTCGCGAAAACATCTCTGGAGTTGTACAATCCGAAGTGCCGATCGGTCAGGCAAAAGAGATGGGTGCAATGGCATTGTTTGGCGAAAAATATGGTGATTTTGTGCGTGTTGTATCCTTCGACCCTCAGTATTCTGTTGAATTGTGTGGCGGGACTCATATTGACGCAACCGGCCATATTGGTAGTTTTAAAATCATCAGCGAAGGCGCTATTGCAGCCGGCGTAAGACGCATTGAAGCAATAACCGGTGAGGCAGCCGAAGACTACTTTAATAAATTTATTGATGAGCACAATCAGATCAGAGAGGTTGTTAAAACCACAGGCGACTTAGTCAAAGGTATTCAAACACTCTATGAAAACTTTACTGAGCTTACCAAAAAGAATGAAGTGCTCCTTCAGGAAAAGGCCCACACAGTGGCGCAACAACTTTTCTCTGGGTATAAGTCAGTAAATGGAGTAGGATTGATTAAGGCAAGTTTGAACGAGAATTTGGATTTGGCCAAATCTGTGGCGCTGCATCTTAAGTCAATGCAGAATAACAATCTTGTTGTTTTACTTTATGGTCAATCAGAAGGAAAGGCAATGCTTTGCATATTGATTACCGAGGATCTCGTGCAATCCAAAAAAGCAGATGCATCGGCATGGATAAAGCTTGCTGCATCGAAAATCCAGGGAGGTGGAGGCGGCCAAAAGCATTTAGCCACAGCCGGCGGAAAAAATCCGGAGGGAATCGAACAGGCAGTTGCTTTGATATGTGATGAAATTAATAAACTGTAAATCAGTTTTTTAACGATTTTGTATTTTAAGCAGGCCGGATTGTTAAAAAGGATGTTAATAAAAAATCGCATTTTTATTGAAAATCACAAAAGTTGATTAAACAATAAATACGTACATTTACAGCAAATTGTGCCTGTTTTGAGGAAGAACACACCCATGATTTAACGCATGAAGAAAAAAACAATATACTTATTCCTGCTTATTGTCAGCAGCCTGCTTGGATACGCGCAGAGTGAGGGCAATATTGATTTGGAGAACTTTTCTATTATGAGTCCTGTTCAATCCGGCATTTATGATGCGCGGGGATGGGCCATGCAGGACAACGGAACATGGGCTTATGCCACAAATAAAATCCCATTCACCGACAGCAGGTCAAACAACGCCAGACCAGGCGGCTTGAATGAACTTGGGCAGGATAACTTCATTTCTTTTGAACTTCATAAAATAATGATTGATGATGAGCAATACAATATACTAATTAAGAAATATATTGACGGCGAGTTTGAATTCATTTACCTGCAACGAAACTGGCATTTCTTCAACTCATTACAATTTTGGGTTTTTAAAAGCGAAAAGCTTAAAGAATTAATGCCCGAGGAAACAAAGTTCAATGTTCCATATATTGTGAACCTCGAGTGTTATCTGACCGGTAAGATCAGAAATTATGACAAAACTGTTTTTACCGAGAAAGGACTGAATCTCGCAAACTATAAAACCGGCGTTATTAACAATTTTCAAACTACAAATACTTCATACAACGACCTTATAATCAGACTTGTTCAAGACAAAAAGTTTGGAAAGATTATCAATGACGGTAATATGTTTATTGCTGTTTACCCAATAAAATCCGGCGATAAAGAAGTGGCAAGATTTAAATTGATAGCCAACTACAAGCATGAGAATCTCAACAAGATGCAGCTTTCGCCCGACAATTGGAAGAATCTGTTTGCAGAGAATTTCTACGAAGTGCAGTATAATATTTTCAACAATTTTATCAATCAGTCGCTTGCCTATTATATTGAATTAGACAAAGCCACAACTGCCTATGATTCTAATTACCAATGGGGAGTTTTACGTTATCAGATGGGAGATTATATTGGCGCTTTGGATGCATTTAACAAAGCTTTTGAGGAGAATCCGAAGACAGACGACTTTATGATTTACGCTTACAGGGGAAACACCCGCAGCAAGATGGGGCAGCATGTTGATGCAATTGCTGATTTTGATAAAGCATTAAGTCTTAGACCAAAACGCGTTGTTGATTATCCAAACTGGATTAGGAATTACTTTAACAGAGGTGTTGCCAAGTATTACCTAAACAACGGCAATGGCGCCTGCGAAGATTGGAAAAAAGCATATGACCTTGGATACGGCAGTGCTGGTGAGTACCTTATGGATTTTTGCGGTAAAAAACTTCCTTAAGCCGGAAAAAGCATGAACAGAAAATTGAAAGCATTACTTCTTGTAAGTCTAATCTGCTTCTTTGCACCTCACAAAGGAAACGCACAGAACAGTTCAGGATTTCACGCCTTTCAATTTGGTCTGTATGGAGGAGTTTCACAATATCATGGGGATATTAGCACAAAAACATGGTCATCGAAGTTTTCAGGAGAAACCAAATTTTCGTTTGGAGCCTTGGCCCGCTATCATTTCAACGGCAAGCATGGTATCGGAGTCCAGTTTCAACGCTCAGCACTGTACAGTGAAAAGCAATTTAAATCAGACGGAACAACACTTTTTGACAGAAAGTTCAAGGGAGATTTCAACCAGATTTCGTTGCATTCCTACTTAAGCTTCAGCAATTTCTTCTTTGGTGATGCCGAGCGGAAAGTTGAGTTTTATGGTACGCTTGGTATTGGTTATGCATTTTGGAATTCCGATTTATCAAAACTGAGTGACGGAACTTTGGTGCACAACAACAATTCTGCTGCAATTGCAGGTTTTAGTACGAATGGATTCAGTTTTCCGGCCTCAGTCGGTGTAAGTTATTTATTCACTCCTGAGATTAAGCTTAGTGTTGAAGCCAACATGATTACAGCGCTTACTGACGAGATTGACTTCTATCGGGACGGCTATCAATACGACATTATAACAGCAGCACATATTGGAATAAGCTACAGTATTGGAGCAAAAAAGGCAAATAAAACCAAAAAAATAAAAGCCCCATCAGTTGCAGGAAAGTGGGAACCCGAAACCCCAATCAGCATTATTGACTACGAAATTTATAACGACCCGCCTGCGGTGATGGTAAAAACTGAAACCACTATTCCGCCCTTGACTTTACCGGAAAAACAGGTGGTTCCAGAGCAAAACAAAAGCACCGGCTTTGAATTTCGTGTGCAGATTTATGCAAAAAGTTCTCCTGCACTGATCGGTTCAAAAGTATACCGCACTGTTCAGTTCGAGTATCCAATTATTGAAAACCAATACAACGGTTTATATAGATATTCAACCGGAAGTTTCAGGAGCTACTCCGAAGCCGAGAGCTATGCACGTACGCTGCAGAGCAGGGGCATTTACGATGCATTTGTTGTGGCATATAGTAACAATGAGCGCGTTACGATTTCTCCGGAGATGAAGAACAAGAAGTAATTTACTTCAGCATCATCCAATCTGGTTCTGTTGTTAAATACAGGTTTATTTCAGTAGTATTAGTCAGCCTCCACCAGAAAAACTCCAACAAGATTTCACAGCATTTTCGCAAATTAATTAAGCCACTAAACGAGGCAAATTATTTGGGATATAATAAGGCATCTAAAGCGAGAATATTCAGGACTGCTGAAAAACGCAGAGAAATCAATGATTTCTAATCGCTTTGTTCGCCCTATCACCCAATCTCTTCGTTCGCTTAAGTCGCTAAAGCCGCTTCGTTCGCTTAAGTCGCCTATTCGCCCTGTCGCTTCATTCGCTTCGAAAGTCTCTGCGGTTAAACTTTTTATCTCCGGTGATACAAATACATAAACTTTACACCTTGTTGGCAGGTAGATAAGAAGATAGTTTTACTATGTTCGGCGAGTTTTTCAGCAGCCCCTACCTATTCTCAAGATTATGCTTTATAGATTGACTTCTGACAATTTTCAGAGCATGATATGGGATTATACTTCGTTAGTATGGATAAATTTGTTTCTGAAAATCAGATTCAGAACATCGGATGGTAATAATTATCGAATAACACCTAAACTAAAAAACCCCGGTCATTACTGTCCGGGGTTTTAGTAAGGGGCGGCGACG